>Ga0207708_10001077_pt1 | contig 20447 bp, 24 predicted proteins | sample KBSK5101metaG_FD_184340 | JGI IMG/M metagenome (GOLD analysis project Ga0207708, IMG submission 184340) | Corn, switchgrass and miscanthus rhizosphere microbial communities from Kellogg Biological Station, Michigan, USA - KBS K5-10-1 metaG... | ecosystem: Host-associated > Plants > Roots >...
ACACCGCGTTGGTGATGGTGAGGGTTTCGTCGCGGTCGGCCTGGAAGTCCGCGCGCGTCTGGGTGAAGACGATCACCTCTTCGTCGTCCTCGACACCGGTGGCACCGACCCACAGTTCGATCTCCCGGGCCCGGTCGGTGACCGGCGGGCCGTCGGAGATCAGCAGCCGGTCCCCGTAGGCGATCAGGGTGGCGTCGGCCCGCCACGCGAGCAGGAGCGCGTCGAGGACGTCGGCGGTGAGGGTTTCGCTCACGCGATCCCGCCGACCATCAACCGTTCCAGCAGTTCAACCGCACGGCGGGGCACGGCGAAGCCCAACCCGGTCTGGGTCAGGTCGTCGGAGTTGCGCCGGCCGGCGAAGCCGTTCTGGGTTTCCCACAGGTGCGCGGCGACGATCAGCCCGGCCAGCTTGCCCCGCTCCGGCACGACCGTGCGCCCGGCGGTGTAGACGAGGGTGTGTTCGTAACCGGCCCCGTACCGCAGGTAGATCACGCCGAGGTCGGTGTCGACCCGGTACGCGTCAGCGGTCAGCGCGGTCCCCAGGTAGGGCGTGATCGAGGTGACCGCGACGAGTGGTGTCCTACGCGGGACGATCATCTCGGAGGCGTAGTGGGTCTCCGTGTAGGAGGTGATCGAGATCGGTCCGCCGATCGCCGATTCCACCCACTCCGTCGCGGCGGCCAGATGCGTGCGCAGTTCGGCGTCGTCCACCACGTCGGTGCGGTTGAGGTGGGCTTTGAACTCCTCGATCGAGGCGACGTACACGCGGCCGGGGTCGACGGTGAACTGACCCGGATCGGTCGCGACGACTGTGCCCGAGGCGGTCCACACGTAGGACCACAGCCCGGCCATGTCCACCGTGACCGGTGCCGTGTACACGCCGCCCGAGCCGGTGTTCGTGACCGTCGGCGCCGGTGAGACCAGCGTCGCCCGGTCGCCTTTGGTCACCGCGATCGTCACCGTCGGCGTATTGACAGGTGTTCCGGCGTCGTTGCGGACAACCGTGGACAAGGTCACCTTGTCGCCGATGTCGTAGATCATGCGTCACCTCCGCTGCTGGTAGAGGTGAGCCGGCCATGAGGTGCCGAGTTCGAAGAGGCCGAACCAGTGCGCGAGGTGCCGGTGAAACGGGGGCCGGTCGAGCTTGAGGTGAACGCCGGCACAGTGGTGCTGGTCGCGAACGATCCGGGGGTGGCAACGAACGCGATGATGTTCACCGTGCCAACGCCCGAGAGCGCTGCGACGGTGGCCGGTGTCGGGGCGGTGACGAGGACAGCCGTACCGACCGAGGCGATTGCCGCGACGGTGTTGGGCGTGATCGCCGCCGAGATCCGGACGGTGACCGCGCCGACCGCCGCGACCGCGGAGACGGTGGCCGGGATCGGTGCGGCGCCGGCCTGGACGGTTGGCGCACCGACCGTGGCGAGTGCGGGAACAGTGGCCGGAGCGACCGCCGAACCGGCCTGAACGGTGACGGCGCCAACGGTCGCGACAGCGGAGACGGTAGCTGGGGTGACGTTCGCGGCGCCGCCGAGCTGCGGCACACCGACGGAGGCAATAGCCGCGACCGTGGCGGGTGAGACGGTCGTGCCGAAGAACCGGGTGATCGTCGCGACCGTGGCGGTCGCGACGACGGTCGCCGGGGCCGGGGCCGCACCCGCCTGGACGCCCGGGGCGCCGACCGATGCGGTCGCGACCACAGTCGCGGGAGCGGGTGCCGCGCCCGCGCGCACGGTCGGCGCGCCCACCGTTGCGACCGCTGGCACGGTGGCCGGGGAGATCGCCGCCGACCATCGCAGCGTCGGACTGCCAACCGTTGCCGTCGCGACCACAGTGGCCGGTGCGGGCGCGGCCCCGGCCTGGACCGTGATCGTGCCGACAGAGGCGACAGCCGCGACAGTGGCCGGGGCTGCCGGTTGGTCCGGCAAGGTCGGGGCACCGACCGACGCGACCGCGACGACGGTGGCGGCACCGACGAGGACGCCGAGTCGGACGGTGACCGTACCCACTGAGGCGGTGGCTACGACAGTTGCGGCGGTGACCGCCGCGCCGGCCTGGACGGTGACGGTTCCCACCGGGGCGATCGCCGCCACGGTCGCCGGGGAGATCGTGGCGCTGAGCCGAACGGTCGGCGCATCCACCGAAGCGATCGCGGCGACCGTGGCCGGGGTGACGGCAGAGCCGGCCTGGACAGTTACGGACCCAACCGCGGCGACTGCGGCAACGGTTGCCGCGGAGATCGTGGCGTCGGCGCCGCCGCCGGCAACGGTGGTGGTGCCGTACACCTCGACAGCGGCGATCGTGTACGTCTGACCGCCGGGTGTGGCGATGCCGTACGTGTTGAAGGTGGGGTAGCCGGTGTCCGACCAGTACGCGACGTACGTGGCGTACTGCGCGGCGTCCCTGAAGTAGGTCTGCTCCCCCGCGCCACCGGCAACCGGGGTGATCGCGTTGACGGTCCGGTAGGTGCGGGCGGCGCCGTCCTGCGCCGACCAGTCCCCGTTGACGGCGACAACCGCCGAGTTCGCACCCAGGGTGGACATGCCCAGCCCGGGTGCGCCGGCCGCCTGAGCCTTCCCGGACGCGCCGACCCCGTCACTGCCCCGGTATTGGAGGGCGTTGAAACCCCAGAACTGGACTGTCCCGCCGACGCTGGCCACGGACAGGGTGAACGTCTCATTCGCGACCGCGACGGCAGTCCAGACGAACACCGCGGTGTTGGAGGCAACCGCGGAGGACTGCTGCAGCGTGTAGGAGTGGGAGCCCCCGGTCGGAGTCGCGAGGGTTTTCACAGCATCGGCGGTGACCCCGGAGATGACCAGGACGTCGCCGGTCTGCACCGTCACGGAGATCGTTTTCGGGGTGGTGGTGGTGTTCCACGCCGACTCGTACTCGGCGATGAACACGGGCGGGGTTTTCGTCTGCGGCAGGCCGCCGGAGAACGGCCGCCACTGCCCGGTGGGTCCGAGCCGGCCCGGGGTCGGACCGGTGTGCGGGCCGGCGAAGTCCCCGTCACCTTGGAACGCGACCGAGATGAGCGCCTTGAAGTTGGCGGTGGTGCAGGTGGCGGTGGTGGCCGAGTAGGTGCCCCGGATCGCGTACTCGCCGGACGCGACGCCGAGCCCGCCGCCCAACCCGTCGATGACCCAGTTGTCGACGCGTTCGGTGACAGCGGCGAGCGAAGCGTTGGCGAAACCGGTCACATGCGCCGTACTGGCCACATCGGTGCCGGTGGAGAACGCCGCCAGAATCAGGCAGTCACCGAACGCGGTCGTAGCACCCGGAATAGAGACCGACGTGTCGGAGACCAGTTCGGTGTTACTGCCGACGGCGATCCACGGCGTGCCGGTGGGAACGCAGCCACGCAACCCGACGATCCGGGCCACCAGGTGATCCCCGGGGTCCGGGACGGTCGGCCCGCCCTCAGACGGCCCGGCCCGCTTCCATCGCACCGTCAGGCGGGTCACGGTGCCGGAGGCGACGAACACCGAGGTCACATCTGTCCAGCCGGTCATCGCCGGAACAGCGGTGACATCCTCGGACTCGATGAACAGGACGAGGATGTCGCCGGCCACTGTGCCGGCGGGCAGTCCGAGGACGACAGCACCGGTGCCGGAGCCGACCGCCCCAACGTTGTACACGGTCGGCATCGGCATCGGTCAGCGCCTCCCGCCCGCGCCCGAGCGGATCAGAGGTGGGGGATCAGGCTCTGCTCGGTGACAGTGGAAATGTCGGTGGCCCCGATGTATTCGGTGTGGACGGTGTCCGGTGGCACCTCGACTTCGATCGGTGACCCGCCGACGGTCACCGAGTAGAACGCACCGGCACCGGGTGGTGTGGTGACGATGGCCTGGATGACACCGCTGCTGTCGGGGTCCATCCGCCAGTGGACGTAGAACCCGCCCTCGACTGAGATGACTTCGACGAGGTCACCGATCCGCAGGCACACCTCGCCGATGATGTTGTGGATGCCGATCGCCGGGCTCGCGTCGCCGGAGTAGCCGACCCGGAACGTGAGCGCGTCGAGTTTCGTCTGGGTCCAGTCGATCCGACCGGCGAGCGCCCGGACCATCTTCGCGAACCAGGCCGGGGTCGACGTGCTGTTGTCGAACTGGAGATCGGCAGCACCCTGCAGGGTGTGGTCGGTGGTGCCGTCGTAGGCGTGGAACCCGATGGTTGCCGTCGTCGTACTGGCCGCCCACCCGCAGGCGACCATCCTGACACCCCGAATTGCCGCGCCCATGTCCACGGCGACGATCGACGTCATCGGGATTTCGACGTAGTCCGAGGTGGCGGTGAGCACCTGCGCGAACCCGTCAGCGGACGCGCTGATTGTCGGCGGCACCTCGTCGATGTTGTTCCGGGCTGTCGTCGCGTTCCATGCGGTCATCGTGCTGCCGTTGCCGGTGAACGTCTGGAAGTTGGTCGACGTTCCACTGAGGACGACGGTCCCGGCCGGGTCCGGGGTGATCGCCAGAACTTCCATGTTCCCGAGCGGGTAGTGTCCGCCCTTCGCGGACACCACCCAGTCGTCGTAACGGACTGTGCCGGTACTGGCCGCAGTCCAGCCGAGCCGGACCGCCCAACCCGTCGCGTTGACAGTGCAGGTGCCGGCCGCCTGCGTCTGTACGGTGCGGTTGCCGTCGTCGTCGTAGTCCAGCGACCAGTCGCACAGGTGGGTGGTGGTCCGGCCGTCGATCCGCAGATCCAGGCTGATCCACTGGTCGGCGACCACGGCGGCGTCGGAGAACACCTCCGTGCCGGTGCCGACCTTCACCCCGATCGTCGAGTCCGCCGACTCATACCGGACCACGACCAGGTCGGCCGGGGTGGCGTGCGGGGTCAACGACAGCAGCACCAGGTCGGCGCCGGGCAGCGAAGTGGGGAAGTAGAACGACACCCGGGTGATGCACTGGCTGGTGACGTTCATCAGGCTGGTCGTGGTGCCGCCAGACGAATACCAGGCGACACTCTCGGCCGCCGCGCTCGCCGACAGTTCCAGGCAGTACGTGCCCGACCGTGGGTTGGTGGTGATGATCTCCGGTGACCCGACCGCATCGTCGAAGAGCTTGCCGGAAACCCCGGCGCCGCCGCCGAGCGCGAGGCCGCCGGCGAACCCGAACTCGAACCCGGTACAGGCGTCAGGGTTCGCGACGTACTTCGCGGCCGCCGATGTGAAAACGACGATGTTCGCCAATGCAGCCTGGCCGGCCGCAACGGTTTTCGTGGCGGTGCACTGCCACGTCGCGGGCGCCGCCGTGTACGTGAACGCCAACGACACCGACAGGCCGAGGCTGATGGTGCCGTCATTCCCGCCGACCTCGGTCAGCTCCGACAGGCCACCGGTGTGCCCGGACCACGTCCCCGGCGTCGGTGAGGTCAAATCCTCACAGGCGTGGAACACGAGGACCATGCCGTCGAACGTCGACGCGGCGGCGGTGTTCGTGGTCAGGTTCGAGGTGGTCGCGGTCGAGAACCCGCCAGTCACGTCCACCGGGTTGGACTGATCCAAGCCCTCGATTTCGTAGCAGACCCAGGTATAGACCTGCGACGCCGACCCGGTGAGCGCGAACGACGTTTCCCCACCTGCGGTGTTCTTCCACCAGATCCGGCCGGTGACCGGGCTGATCGTGCTGCCGGTGATCAGGGTGAATCCGGCAGCGCCCGGCGCGCCGGCTGTTCCGGTGACGATCAGGATGACGGTGTTCCCGGCCGTGGTCGCGGCGAGCGTCGCGGTGCCGGAGGCGCCGACGAACGACCCGCTGGTGTTCTGGATCACCGAATCTGGGGTGAGCGGCATGACAGGACTCCCTGCACAGAGAACGGGTTCGGGGGTTGGTTGTGCGGGGAGCGTGGTCCGGGCTCCGGTCAGCTACACAGCTCGACGTCGTGCCGAATGACCTTGATCGTGTTCGAGGCTGAGGACGCCGACCACGCCGCACCCACCCCGATCTCCTTCGCCACGGTCGTGTCGATCGCGACCGTCCGCAGCGCCTGCGTCGTCGGAATGAACTGCGTCGTCAACGCGGTCAGGGAGGTGCCGAGGTCGACCCAGCCCATCCCGACAATGCTCCCGGCGGTGCCGATCGAGCGGACCCGACCCCGGTAGTGGATGCGCCACGGCCAAGCCGTCGCGGCGGTGGTGGTGGTGATCGCAGCCGATGCTGCGAAGACCACGGCGGCGGTGCCCCAGAAGAACCCCAGCGACAGGGTTGGGGTGCCGGTGTTGGAGAACTCCCCGCACGCCTCCAGCTCGATCGTCGATCCGGGCTCGAACGTGTTGCCCTGGATGATGATCGGCGGGGCCGGGCTGATCGACTGGAACGTGGTGAACGTGTTGAACGCGGCGCCGTCGACGATGTGCAGCGGAGCGACAGGGGCAACCCAGTACTGGCGCATGACTACGGCGTCCAGTCCACGGTCGCCCATCCGGTGGCCGCCCACTGGATGCCGAACGTGCCGTTAACCGTGGAAAAGTTGGTGATGAAGTCGACGAGCAGCAGCAAGGCGTCGGCGGTAGGCGTAGTCAAAGCGTCCGCGTAGAGCCGGGCGGCCATCGCGTTGGTCAACGTGGTAGCGGACACGGCGACGTCGTTGCCATCCCACATCATCGTCCCGGCCGGCGAAATCGTCAGCGTCGGCGCCAGCGACGTCGCACCTGCCGCTGCGGCCGAGAACAGAATCCCGCCGGACGCCCAGCCGGTGCCTGACACCTCGTTGGTCGAGTTCCAGGTGACGTCGGTGTCGAAGTTGGGTGTGTGCGTATCCGAGATCAGGGCGATCTTGTGGGTGGTCAGGGTCAGGTCGATGCCGACGTTCGTCACGTCCAACTCATCGATCATGTTCTGCGTGTACCAGCCACTCGCGGTGATTGCCATCGCTCACTCACCTGCCCGTCGCGCCCGGATCCCGACGACCGTCACGCCGCCGCGGTTGACCCGGTGCGCTGCTCGCGCGGCCTGCAACGTCTGCTTGGCCGTCTCGTAGGCGGCGGCCGTCCCATCGCCCGGATCGGCGAGGTAGGCGGCCTGCGCCCCGATGTAGTCGTCGGTAGCGTCGGCGATCGGCTGCGACATGAAGTCCTCGGCCCTGACCGCGTCGTCGTCGGGGCCATTCGGTCCCATCGGCGGGTTCTCGGCGATCAGCGCCGACGCCACTTCGTACTTGTACGGGAAGTGTTCGCCGGGGTCGGTGAGTCTGGCCGCGCGCAGCAGGGCTTGCGCTTCCTCCCACGCCTCGCCGTAGCTTTCAGCCATCCTGCTGTTCCACCTTCCCGGTCGACCTGGCGATGACCGCACGTACGGTCGACGGCCGGACGAGCGCGTCCAGCCGATCGCCTTTGACGTTGTGTTCGGTGACAGTGCCGGCCTCATCGGTCACGGCCTTCCACGATCTGCCGGTCTCCGGATGTTCCCGACCTTCCCGTACCTGCGGCCTGGACCGGCGGGAGATCACACCGATGCCGAGTAGCTTGTCCCGATATGGGTTACTCATCGCCGGGTTCCGCCTGCCGCTGGCGACGTTTGGTCAGCCACCACCCGACGAGCCCGGCGCAGGCGAGTACCGGGATCGCTACCGCGGTGAAGGTTTTGCGGTTAGCTGCGCGCACAGGGTTGCCTCCGCTCGGCGCGTGTACACGGGTACAGCCAGGCCGCGCTCGACGAGGGCGACGGCACGGCTGTCAGGGAGGTTGAGGACGGAGCCTTGTGGGGCGCCGGGGAAGTCGACGGTCGTGCGGATCTTCACGTGCCGTTGGGGGTGCCGTTCTTCCGCGGCCGGCCCGGTCCGCGTTTCTCCGGCACCGCCATGCTCTGGGTGGTCAGGCCGCCGCGTAGTTCCGGTTCGGGTTCGGTGGCTTTCTCGACGTCGTCGGCGGCCACGGGCCGGGCGAGTCCGCCGCGGCACAACTGCATACCCTCTTCGTCGTCGACATCCATCGTCCCCATGTACGGGGGCCAGTCCTCGCCGGAGCGGGTGCCGGACATCCCGACGAGCATCTGGATTCTCACCGGGACCTCCGGAACAGCTTGGAGTTCTTGTACCGGGGGAACATCAGGATCCGCTCGGACGCGTCCATCAACGGGTGGCCGTTGCCTTCCGGCGAGTACATGCAATCGACGAGGGCCGGGCACATCGAATACGGCTGGACGATCAGCCAAGGAGCTTTTGGTAGGCGTCTTCCCACTGCTTCCATCCGTTCGTGATCGTCCACTTGCTTGCGAGGGATCGTGCGTTGGCGGCCATCTCGGTGCGCATCGCCTCGTCGTTGACGAGGGCGTGAACCCGTTTGAACCACTCGTGCTCGCGTTTGACGAGCCAGCCGGTGACACCGTCGACGACGAAGTCCCGGTAGGGCTCCAGGTCGGTTGCCACAACCGGAATACCGAGCGCCGCGTATTCGAGGGCTTTGATGTGCGACTTCGACCGGTTGAACACCGACGTCGTCAGCGGTGCAAGGCCGATGTCGAAGTCGATGTTCGAGTAGTACGTCGCGAGGTCCGGGTCCCATTTCGTGAACCGGCACGGGCGGCCGATGGTGTCCTCGTAGTCGGTGCCGACCAGATGCGTTTCGACGTCGTTGCGGTCGATCACCCGCCGCAACTGGGCGGCGATCATCTGCAGGTCGGAGCCATGTGAGGCTCCCCCAGCCCAACCGATAACGAGCTTGTCGCGCTTCGGTCGCTCGATGTCGAGGATGAAGTCGGGCACGTAGTTGGGCAGGACCACGACATTCGGGTTGTGCCTGCGCATCACCTCGGCCAACGTCGGAGTGGTCACGGTGACCAAGTCAGCGACCTCGGCGGCGTGGGCGACGGCGTCCTGCACGTCGGCGCGGGAGAACGTGACATAGGCCATCGCGTTGACCGGGTCGACGGAGAACACGTCGTCGTCGATCTCGTAGACCAGCCGGGAGTGGGAGCGCATCCGCCGCCATTCCGGCAGGGCAGCGTGCTTGTCCATCCGCTGGCCGACGATGAGTTCGTAGTCACGCATCTCCGCGTGTTCGACGTTGGAGCCGAGGACCATCCGCACGTCATGCCCGCCGTGTTCGGCCATCGCACCGAGGGGGACTTTTACCCGATACTCGCCGCAACCTGACTGGTCGTGGAAGGCGTAGACCCGCACTAGTCGGCTTTCGGGGGGCTGTAGCTCTCCTCGCCACCTGACGCGCTCATCGCACCTTCACGCCCGTTCGAGGTCATCATCGAATCCGGGTGAACCGCCTCGTGCTTGACGGTCTTCTCGGCGCCGTGCATCGTGGCGCCCATCCCGGTGACGCTGTCGCCGGTGTCTGCTCTCCGCATCGGTGACCTCCTCAGGTGGCGAAAAAGTAGTCGACAGTGACGTCGTTGATCCGGGTCCAGCGGGCGCCGTTGTCGAGCCAGCGCGACACGACACCCCAGTCAGGTGCGTGCTTGTCGCCGTCGATCTCGCCGGGCAGCGGCCACAGCCCGAACTTCTGCGGCACGCCACGACGGTGAATCAGCAGCGACGTGTCGATGCCGCCGTAGATCGGTGTCTCGGCGCCGATCACCGAGTTGGTGGGGTGGCACAGCATCCGGGCGTAGGCGAAGTCGGCCAGCGGATCCCGCTTGAGCGCGCGCACCAACAGGCGCAGGTGTTCGGGTCGGTAGGCGTTGTCGTCGTCGAGGTAGGCGACGTACTCCCCCGACGCGTAGGCGAGGCCGTGGTTACGCGCACGTGAGCCGTAATCGACCGGCCCGTCGAGGTGTTCGGACAGTTGCAGGAACCGCAACGGCCTGGTCTGCAACGGCCGGCGCCACAGGTCCTGGGAGACGAGCATGGCGAGTTCCCGGTCCGGGCCGTCGGAGACGATGATGTGCTCGACGCTCGGGTAGGTCTGCGCGTAGACGGACTGGACGCAGCGGCCCATCAGCAGATCGTGGCGCTGCCAAGTTGGAGTCACCACAGTGACGAGGCTCATGCGTCCACCATCGCGGCGGTGATCTCGCGCGCGGCCGCGAGTGCGGTGCCGATCTTCCCGGACAGGATCCTCACCGTGTCCCCGTCACGTTCGACCAACGTGGGCCGTTCGTCGGTGGCCGCCACATCGGGCAGGACCGCGCGGATCGTGAACATCGACGCGACGTACGTGGCGGGGAAGTCGCCGAGGAACCGCCGGGCGGTGTCGGCCATCCGGTTGAACCGGGTCCGTGGGGTACGGACCGGTCCGGCATCCATGAGCTCGCGCAGGTGCTCGGGGACTTGCGGGCGCATCCCGACGGTGCGGTGGTGCACCGAATGGACCACATCGTAGAGGAGGTGATGCCGGGTGCCCGGAAGCGGGTCGATGCAGCAGTACGGCCCGTCGAGGACCACGTAGGACTGCCCGGCGTACTCGGGACCGAGCTGGCAGACCGCTACTTCGGTGACCTCGAACTGCAACGGCCGGGCGGTGTGCGCGCCGTAGGTGGCCAGGACAGTCAGGTCGTAGCCGGGCATGTCCGGTCCGCCTTCACAGCCGAGCAGCAGTCGCACCGGTGCCGCGGCGAGTTGGCGGTGCAGTGCGGCACGCAGCTTGGCGACGTTGATCAGCGACTCGGGTACCTCAACCGCGACGTCCACCGACGGGTGCCCGTACTGCCGGTAGGGCAACTGCAGGCTGTCCAGGAACGTCAGGTAGTCCGGGCCGGATACGAGGCTGTCCGGCGCGATCAGGTAGTGGTGTTTCGCGCTGCGGTGCACCGCGCTCGGGTACGCACGGGTGAACTCGTCGGCCGCTGCCTTCGATGCCAGTGCTGTCGATTCCGACCGCGGGTAGTGGTAGCCCCGGTGCAACCTTCCGCAGGAGTTCCCCGACCCGCCGTGCAGCAGGTCGGGATGCCGCTCGTACAGGTCCACCTGTGCACCCGCGCGTGCGAGTTCGATCGCGGCCATGCACCCGAACAGACCGGCGCCGATGACTGCCGCCTTCACGCTGGCGACCCGATGCCGACGAACTCGTAATGGACCGAAAGCGTGTCGGTCAACTTACCCGGACCGCAGTACACCTTGTCGATCGCCGCCCGCACACCCGGGCAGGTCACCTCGCCGTAGTCGTGGCAGGCGATGATCCCAACGCCGTCCGCGTTGTACCGCAGCAGCCGCCGCGCCCATCCGATGTCATGTTCGACGACGTCGGCGGTGTGATCGCCGTCGATCCAGACAAGGTCGAACGTCTGCCCGTCCTCATGGATCTGCGGTAGTACGTCCTGCGACCTGCCGACCCTGATGTCAGCTTTCCCGGTGATGCCGTTGTCCCGCAGGTTGCGGGCGAGGTCGCCGAGCGAGCCGTGGGTCATGTGCGGGTCGACGGCGACGATCGAGCGGGCGACGAGTCCTATCGCGACGGTCGAGTACCCGTACGCGGACCCGATCTCCAACACGTCGGCGCCCACGGCGAGGCGTTGCAGTTCGAGGGTTTCGGCTTCGGTGAGCGAGGTGTTGATGACCGAGTTGCCGATCTTCACGTCACGCCAGAGAAGCTGCATCGCGCACCTCTTCGCGGATCTCGACGCCGTTCAGTGTTGACACCACGTCGAGTAGCCGGTTGTCGCCGATCCGTTCGACATACAGGCGGACAGCCCCGTCGACCGGGATGTCGATGACGACTCGGGTCACGTAGTCCCCGGGCCGGATGATGCCGTGTTCGGTGAGCACGGCGAGGAGCTTCCGGCCCGCGATGCGAACTGGCTTCGGTGTCTCGGTAGCGGCCTGAGTCATAAGGGATTCGTCCTTTGTGGATGGATCCGGATGGTTGACCTGCGGCCGGCCGACCATCCACCGGCCGGCCGCAGGGGCTTTTCAGCAGCAGACGTGCAGGAACACCGCGATGATGACGAGCAGGCTCACAGGTCCACCTCCTCCCGTGATGTACCGGGATTGGGCGTGGACACCTACTTACCGCCGCGCACGATGCCCTTACGGACCGTGCCCTTACCCGCGCCGGTGGTCTGCGGCAGGTTCGTTCCGGTGAGCGGATGCACGGCCGGCGGTGTCTCGTGGGATGCCTTCTGCGCCGAGTCGGTGGCCTCGTTGTAGCTACCGCCGAAGCTGGCTGTGGTCATCGCCATCGGTGCCTCACTTCTTGTCGGACACGAACCCGCTCAGCTTCTGGTCGGCGTCGTGCAGGGCCTGGTCGTCGCCGCGCTCCAACGCGTCGGCCCGCTGCGCCACGATCTGCTGCAGGTCGAGCTGACGGGCTGCCGCCGCGTTGAGGTCTGCGGTGCGCTCTTCTGCGGTCCGGGTGTCGTCGGCGATCCGCTTCGCCGCTGCCGCCTCGTCGCGCTTCGCTGCCGCTGCGACTGCCTCCGCGCTGTGATCGGCTGGCTTCTCAGTCAATGCCATATCGATGAATTCCCTTCATTCACGTACGTATGCAACGCGAAACGGACGGCTCCGAGGATGCCGTCCGTTCCGGTGATGGATCTTAGTTGATCAGGGCACGGTGCCGTTCGATGTACTCGGCTGCCGCTCGAAGCAGCGCCGGGTCGTCCTTGAATCGGCCGAGCCCGTTGTTGCACGAGTTGCACAGCAACGCACGGGCCTTGCCGGTCACATGATCGTGATCGGTGTGTAGCCGACTCGCGGCGCGGATGCCGTCGGGGTTCGGCGGGCTACCACAGATGGCGCACAGGCCGTTCTGAGCGGCCAGCATGGCGTCGTGTTGCTCGGGCGTCAGGCCGTACCGCTCCAGTTGCTTCATCCGGTTGTACACACGCACGCGCTCGCTGCCGCGTCGCAGTTCGTTCTTCCGGCGCTGCCGCTCGGGCCGGCGATCTGCGGCTTGGATGACCGACTGCCGGTCGGGCAGGCGCGCGTAGCAGGCGCGCGAGCAGGCGCGCTTGTCACGGCGGGCCGCCTGGAAGGTGACGCCGCAGACCGGACAGACGAGCGTGACTGCCGGCGTGCGCGGGCCGACCTTGCCGGGCTTCTCGATCCGGTTCGAGCAGGTCTTGGAGCAGTACAACTGGCTGGTCTTGCGTTGCTGGAATGACTCGCCGCAGAGGCGGCAGAGCGCGGTCCAGCGACCGTCGGCGCTTCGGGGCACTGGGGGGTTCCTTCCCTCTTGGGTAGGACGTGAGTACGCCCTACCCAAGAGGGTACATGGTGGATCTGTCTGGACCTACGTGGCCGGCGCCTTGAACGATTTCAGTGCGCCTGTGAGATCAACTAGCGCACCGTCACCACGCAGTACCGCTCTGTAGGCAACCATGTCACTGTCGAAGAGGAAGTCGTCGGAACGCTCAAAACGGATTCCACCGACCATACGCACAAAGAACTGGCTAAAGTCCCCGAATGCGACACTTTGGGCACCAGTGGCCACAGCGGGCATAAAGGGATCAGTCACGATTGGCTTGCCGAGCAGGAGATCGGGTGCACCGACCTGCATCGACGGCTGCCAGATCGGCTGCCCTGTCGTGTCCCGCAGCTTGCGCAACGACCCCACGGTCGCGTCGCGCATGATCCAGTAACACGAACGGCTGGACCGGTACGGCGCGATCACCGAATACATCAGGTCCACAAGGTCCACGTACTGCGGAGCACCCGACACGCCCGTGGTCGTACCGGTGATCCCGATCGTCACCGAGGTCATGAACCCGGTCGGCTGCGCGGTGCCGGTACCGGTGACGAGGTCGGCGCCGAACTTGTTGCCCAACGCCCGGCCTGCCTGCATCGACAGGTAGCCCTCAAGGTCCACGCCGGTGTCATCGACGAGCTCGCGGCTGACGCGGCCGGTCCAGCCGAACTTGTACGCGCCCAAGGTGACCAGGCCGAACGCCGGGTCCGACGACGGGAGGACCGCCGCTTCCGCTGCTGACGCGGCGGTGGAGTGGGCGGTGGTCTTCGGGATCTGCAGGTTCTCGCCCGAGTTCGTGTTGAGCACGGTCGGGTTGGCCTGCATCACCCCGGACACCTCGATGAGGTGTGCGATGAGCTGGTCGTAGAAGCTCGTCGGGACGGTGTTGCCGCCTGCACCGGTCGTCAGGCGTGACAGAGCACGCTGGTTGATCTCCCACAGGTTCGTGTAGCCCGCTTCGTTGCGAAACTCCATCGACCGCGGGGAGCCGGGTGCGCCCTGCAGCATCTGCCGCAGCTCGGAGGCGTTCTGCTGCTGCTGTCGCCCGGTGCGGGTCTGCGGCTTCTGCTCCAGGCGGTTGAATGCGTCGTCGGCTTCCTTCGCCCGCGCCTCAGTGTCCAACGCGCTCTTGATCCGGGTGTCCAACGCGTCCAGTTCGGCGTTGTGCGCATCCCATTGGCCCTGCTCTTCCGCGCTCAGCGCGCGGTTCTCCTCGACGGCCCGCTCGGCGATCCCCTTGGCCTGTTCCCAGACATTGAGTCGCCGGTCGCGCAGCCGCTTGACGATCTCGCTCATGCGAGTCCTCTCAGCGATTTGGCTTGATTTGGCTGCGCGAAGCGGGTTCTGCCCAGGTTCGCTAGGTGGTGCGGTGGTTATGTGCGGCAGCCGGGCCCGGCGGGGTCCACCCAGGCGGGTCCGGCTGCGGAAACGGGGCAGGACTTTGGATGCTCCGGTGCGGCGGGGTCCGCCCGACGCGTCCGGGGTACCGCGCGGTCCCTCGGAGAGGGGTTTTGTTACCCGGTGTACCTGTCTGAGATCGCACGTAGTTGTGCGTCGTATTCGCTCGGGTCCTCGGCCAGTTCGCGGAGCTGGGTCAGCCGTGCCACCTCGGCCTGATCCGGTGCCGACATTGCGTCCGGGTCAACGCCAAGCGTCTCGAAGGATTCGGTGTCCGGCTGTTCGTCCGGGTTCTTCCTGCTCACTGCTCACCCCATGGGTCGGTCTTCTTCTCCAACAGCGCCACCATCGCGGCGGCGCCGAACGTGCGCGGCTTCGGCTTGGGCATCGGCGCGTCGGAGCCGGTGACGGTCAGGAACCGGCGCAACTCGTCCTGCACTGCTGCCGCGACAACCTCGTCGACGTCGGCTTCGCACTTCGCCGCCAGCGAGCGCAGCGCGACCGCGGTCTCGGCCTGACCGAGATGCTCGCGGGTGCCCACCGACGAATCGGAGTAGGCCGGAATGTTCACCGGGGCGACGTCGACGAGCTGGCCGGAGACGAGCTTGCGCATCGGGTAGCCCTCATCCGGGCTCAGACCCCACTCGTCGCCGTCCGGGTAGAGCCGGAACGCGAACGAGGACTTCGCGACGTCGCCGCGCTGGATCAACTCGAACACGTCCGCGCGTGACTGCGGAAGATCCGCCTCATAGAGCAGACCGGTCTCGTCGATCGACAGGCGCAGCGTCCGGCCGGCGATCGTCCCCAACAGCATGTCGTCGTTGTGGTTGTAGCGGCAGATCACCTCACCCCAACCGTTGCCCCGGTCCCGGTTGAAGAACGGCGGCGTCACCATCTCGATGAACCCGCCGAGGTTCTTGGAGCGTTGGTTGAACTTGGCGGCGTATCCGCCGACGGTCCGACGGTCAACCGCGCCCGCGCGCACCTCAACCGTTACCTGGGTGAATCTGCGCTCGACAGCAGCGGCCATCTCGGCGGCCCTTCCTTCACATCTCGGAGATCTTGAACAGGGTGGAACGGATTGATCGAGGGGAAGGATGGGTCAGGTGATGCCGAGGATCCGGCGTGCCTCGGCGTGGAACTCGTCATCGTCGGCGTCGACGTCAACGTGGTGCTGGTTGTAGTCCGAGCCCGGCTTACGGCCCCGACTGTCGAACTCCGCACTAGCGCGCGCGAGGTTCGCTTCGACCCATTCCTGATGCCAGTCGGCGAGCGCGATGAGACGCCGACGACGGTCCGGGTTCATAGCGGTTTCACCGCCTCCCAGGACGCGCCCCGGCCGAGCATCGCCGCCTTGCCGGGCCACGTGTCGGCCTTGCCCGCACCCGGCGGCCGACCGGCCTGGGAGATTTCGTAGGCGGTCGGGTAGCCGGGCTCGCCGAACGGGATCCGGTCGGCCCGGTCGAGGATGTCGCGAACCGGCGGGGTGTCGGCGCCGGGAACTTCGCGCAGGCGACGCAGGATCCGGTCGGCGTCGTCATTGTGCTTGAAGTCGAAACCGGCCCGCGCCCACGCGTACCCACCTACATCGATGTTGGCTTCCAACTCGATGCGGTCCAGGCCCATCTCCCGGTACCGGTCGATCATGTGGGCGTTGAACGCCTCGGCGAAGCCCTGCCCTTGAATGGAGTCGTTGAGAATCAGGCTTGAGTGGTACGCGATGAGCACGCCTTCCTCTGGAAGGATTTCGCGGACGAAGTCGCCGACGGGCGAGCCGTTGCGGTCGGTGACCTCGCCGGTGATCCTCACCCCTTCGGCGTACTCTTCGACCCGACTCACGCTGGTTCTGAACCCGGCGAACTCGCCTTTGTAGACGGAGCCGATCTGGTGACGGAACGCGGGGCTTTCGGTTGCGTCGAAGAACGTCGCCGGGTCGAGCCGCTTGGCCTTCTTGACCGCCGCCTTGCGACGGGGCCGTCGCGCGGGCCTCGGCGTGGCCGGCGTGCCGTCAACCGCGTCGGCGATCTCCTTCGCGGCCTTCTTCAGCGCGCCTTTGACACCCGGCCGGCCGTGTTTGCTCTGGTCGTGCAGGCCGGGTAGGTGACGTTCGTCGAACGCCAAGCCGGCCGGGTCAAAAGGGTCCGCCCTGCGCAGTTGCAGATCGGCGAACACGTTCGCACCAAGATTGCGCGGACCGACCGGGTTCTTGCCCTTCTGATGCCCAGGCCAATAGCCCTTGACCGCGTGGAACCAGGCTGCAGCCGTCGCTTTCGCCTTACGTGCCGGCATGTACTTACGCAGGTGCCGGTACAGGGCTGTCCACGGGTGTGGGCTCGCCACCCACTTCGCCAGGCCCGGCCCCTTGGTCCAGTACGCCTTGAGCCGGGCCCCGCCCTTGACGCCTTCCGGGGTGACCGCGCGCCCGTCTGCTTCGTCGTCTACGAAGTCGTCGTCGTCGTCTGGATCGGGTTCGTTGGGATCCCAGTCCGCCGCTTCATCGTCGTCGGCTCGATCGTCGTCGTCTTCGTCGTCTGGCTCGACGTAGCTGCCGTCTAGCGCGCGCGTCTCGCGGACGTCGAGTTCGTCGACCCGGCGGGCGAGAAGCTCGACGAACGCGGCGAGGTCGGCCGGGTCCGGGTCGGCGCGGGTCTGGACCGCCGGCGGGCCGGCCTGTTTGGTGAGGATCTCCAACGGGGTGTAGTCCTGGCCCTGCCCGTTCGGCAGCGGCGGGAGGTCTTCGATCGCCCGTGCTTCGTCGATGCTGTAGAGGCCGATCTGCCGGCCGGTCTGGTAGGAGGCCATCCGGGTCTGCAGGTCGGTGCGGAGCAGGCTGTCGACGTTGAACTTGACGTACTGCGGGCGGGGCATGAGCTGGAAGAACGCCGCTTCGAGCAGGGTCAGCCACGGCCGGAGGGTGAACTTCTCCAGCCCTTCGGCGTTGGACTGCACGGTGTTGTACGTGAGCGGGCCGCCGGCTTCGCCGCCGATCATCTCCGGTGGGATGCCGTAGATCGAGGCGATCTGCGTGGCCGTCAGTCGCTGGGTTTCGATGAACTTCGCCTCGTGCGCGGCGACGGCGATGGGCTTGTACTCCCAGTCGTTGCCGTAGACGAGGGGCTTGCGGCGTTTGATCGCCGCGTTCAGGCGGGCCGAGATGATGTCGGCCTCTTCCTGGGTGACCCTTTTGCCGGTGTTACGGAACTCGCCCGGCGGGACGGCGCCGGCGTCGAACCAGTCGTTCGTGTAGTGCTGCGCGCTGATGCCGGTGGAGATCGTGGCCGCGCACGCGCCGATCGGACTGAGGCCGAGGATCCTGCCGGGCACCGTGAACCACGGGATGTGCAGAAGATCCTCACCGGGAATGACGCGGCCCTGCCAGTACCAGACCGGCTGCGTGTAGGAGCCGGGACCGGAGGGCATCCGGTCTTCGACCTTGACGTCGTCCGGGTGCAGCCACTCGATCATCGTCGGGTACTGGTCCCGGTCACGGGCGGTGATGTAGCCGAAGGCGTTGCCACGCAGCGTGAGCGAGGTCATGCACCGGTGCAACCAGTCGTAGAGGGTGCCCTGCACGGACGGGCGGACGAACAGCGGGAACGGCGGGATCTTCTGCCGGCTGTCGCCGGTCTTGCGGTACGTCTGCAACGGCAGGCTCGCCACCTGCGAAGACAGCAGCCGCACCGAGGCGAACACGGGAACCAGGCCGAGCGCCTGATCGACCGAGACCGACGCGGCGCGCAGCGGGCCGCCGACATCCCACGGCACGGAGTCGATCGCCCGTTCCTCGACGCCCTTGTTGAGCCAGCGCAGCGCCACGTCACGCAGCGTCATATGCCCTCCCCAGTCATCGGATACTGGCGAGGACGTCGTAGTCGGCGGCGGTCAGCCAGGACGCCCGGTCCACGGCCATCACCGCGGCGACCGCGAGGTCGATGCGTTGCCGCGAGTTGCGGTGCTCCTTGTAGATCCGGGTCCCCCGCGAGTCCGCTTTGAGTACCGCGTTGTCCAGGTGCCGCGACAGGCGTTGGTCGCCGGAGTGGGCGATGGTCCGGTTCATCACCATCTCGTAGAACCGGGTCGTTGCCGGGGTCATCCGCGACGAGGTCTGCGGGAACTCGACCACCGGATAGCCCTCTTCTTCGAGGATCTGGTAGGTGCGTGCCCAGCGGAACGGGTCACAGGCCAGCTCGACGACCTGCCAGCGCCGGCAGGCCTCGCGGATCGTGTCCTCGACCTCGGCGATCGGGACCTTCCAGTCGCCGGGTGCGTGCAGCGGACGTTCCCACAGGGCGACGACGTCGACGTAGGCGGGTTCGCGCAGGTCAACCACGACCAGGGCGGTGCAGTCGCCGTTGAACGAGCCGTCGAACCCCAGCACCACCTCGGCGCCGTCCGGGATGTCGCGTTTCGCCTCGCAGGCGTCCCAGGTGCCGGTCGGCAGCCAACGGGAAACCGACGACACCCACTGGTTGCAACGCTTGGTCCGGAACTCGTTCTCCGGGGTACGCAGCACCGCCGACGCGAGGTCCTCGGCCGAGACGAGATCAGACAGGCCGGGGTTCGCTTCGCGCCAGGTGACCGGGTCCCGGTGGTCGGCGTCGGGGTCTTCCGGCTCCCACCAGGCCATGAAAAACGTCGGGTCCTCAACCTCACCCTGCGTGATCCGCTGCCCGTACTGATAGAGGGTGTAACAGAGCGTGTCTTCGCCGTCGATGTCGAACTTGACCCCGGCGGTGGTGATGCCGATCATCAGCGGCTCGACGCGGGCACCCTGCGCCAGCGCCATGACGTCCCACAGCTCCCGGTTCGGCTGGGCGTGGACCTCGTCGAAGATCACCTCGTGCGGATTCAGGCCCTCTTTCGTGAACGCCTCAGCGGACAGGACCCGGTAGATCGAGCCGGTCTGCTCGCATTCGATGACGTCCCGGAAGACCTTGAGCATTTCGGACAACTCGGGGTCCATCGCGACCATCCGCCGTGCCGTATTGAAGACGATCTTCGCCTGTTCCTTGTCGGCCGCACAGGAGTAGACCTCGCCGCCCTGCGGCCCGAGCACCAGCCCTGCCAAGCCGAGCGTCGCACCCACGCCCGACTTGCCGTTCTTGCGGGCCATCCCGACCAGCGCCTGCCGGTGCCGGTACCGGCCGTCCGGCCGTCGGGCCAGGAGGTGACCGAGGAGCAGCCGCTGCCACGGCCGGAACCGGATCAACTGACCGGCAGGGGAGGCGAGCGAGTCCTTGTCGACCCGGCAGACGGCCTCGCCGAAGTCGCCGAGTAGCTTCCCGTCGCCCCGCTCGACATCCTCGACCGGGACCGGGGTCAGCCAGCGCGGCGGCCAGCCGACGATCTCAGGAGGAGCGTTTACGGGACTCGATGAGCGTCTGGAGCGCGGAGGCACGCTTCACCTCCGCGACACCCAGGCGCGAACGGGCGGTCGGGTTGAAGCCGAGCACGCTCAGCGCGGCGTCGAAACGCTTGCCGAGGGTCGACAGGGCGGTGGCGTCCTTCGGGTCGGACGTGGCCCGGTACCGCCGTCTGGCCACAGCGACGTCGTCGGCGACCTGGCAGGCTTCAACGACCGCCGCCATGTCCGAGTGCGGCGAGATCCAGGTGATGGCCTGCTGCCAGATCTGGCGCCACAGTTGCGCACCGTCGGCTTCGATGCCGGCCGGCAGCGGTGGGATGCCTTCGGCCATCGGCAGGGCGACGACGTCGCCGGTGAGCGGCAGGGGGCGGCCGCCGGAGTCGGTGTTCTGGGTGCGCCCGCGGCGTCGTTTCAGCTCGATCGGGGCCGGTGGGCGACCACGCGTAGTCACATCGATCACCCTCACTCTGCGTAGTATCACACAGGGTGATGATTTATGGTCACGAATGCCGAGTGTCCATTGTGGATGCAGTCACGTCCACTGTGGACATCAGATATCGGCCGTCGCGAATGGCCGGAATTCTGAGACCCCGTGTGCGAGCT
>Ga0207708_10001079_pt1 | contig 20429 bp, 17 predicted proteins | sample KBSK5101metaG_FD_184340 | JGI IMG/M metagenome (GOLD analysis project Ga0207708, IMG submission 184340) | Corn, switchgrass and miscanthus rhizosphere microbial communities from Kellogg Biological Station, Michigan, USA - KBS K5-10-1 metaG... | ecosystem: Host-associated > Plants > Roots >...
CGCAGACGTGGAGGCCCAGCTCGCGCTCGACCGGACCGAGCCCGCGCTTCAGGGCGCCGATGACGCTGGTGGTGATGCCGGACGAGTGCCAGTCCATCCCCATCACGGCGCCGAATGACTGGAACCAGAACGGATTCGACAGCCGGCGCAGCACCTCGGTGCGGCCATACTCGTGCGCGATCGCCTCGACGATCACGCGGCCGAGGCGCGCCATCCGCGACGACAGCCAGGCCGGTACGCGACCGCCGTGCAGGGGCAGGTCAGCAGTTCCGGTCGGACCCGCGCGCATCCGGTCAGCTTGGCACCGGAGAGGCGGACCGCCAAATACCTGAAATTTTGAGGAACGGCTGGCCTTTCAACCGCCGGCCGGGGCGCGGGCACAAGAGAACACACGCGGACAGGGAAAGGAGCTCGGGCACATGCGCTTCACATTGATCATCGTTTCGCTGGCTGTCGGTTCGCTGGTGTTCACGCAGGGTTGCGGCAACTCGTCGCCGCCGTCGTCGGGCCTGTGGAGTTGCTTCGACACGGGCACGCAGACGGCGTGCACGCAGGTGTCGGCGCTGTCGACGACTGACCAGGACGTCAACGGCGACGGCGTCCCCGATCATTTCGTCTGCGCCGACGACGACAACGACGGCCACGATCGCGGCCGCGACCACGATCAGAGCGGGCTCGCGAGCGGCAGCGGCAGCGACGAGGACCACGACGGTCTGGACGACGACATCGATTGCGACCACCGCCACGAATGCGAGAGCCTGAGCAACGACGCGAATCCCGATCGCCACGACGACGAGATCGAGGACGAACACCATGACGGCGGCGAGGACGAGGACGGCGGCCACCACAACCGCGGTCCGGGCGGCGGCGACACCGAGCTGCACGACGAGCACACCTGCACGGCGCCGTAAGTCCGCCACTTTTGATAGCCGCGCGCCGCGAAATGCGAAGCGCGTCGTTCCCCGATGTGGTTCCCTTGCCCCGGCTCGGTCGTCAATGACGGGCATCGCGGGGCCGGCGGCGTCGGGGGGCGCCGCCGGCGCCGGCTTTCATCGAGGGGCGGCTGGACGCCGCGCCTCGGCCTGCTTGATCAGCAGCAGGTTTTGCTTTCCGCGCTCGTCGTCCTTGAGCGTGCGGAGCAGGACGGCGTCCGGATCGCTCTTCCACGCCGGATCGCTGGTCAGCTTCTTCCACTTTCGATCGGACATCGGGCTGTACCACCCCAGCCCCTCGAAGTACTGCCGGACGGCGGGGTCGTCCAGGTGGTAGCCGTGCCGCACCTGGATCGACCGGCGCAGCCACAGCAGCTGCTCCGGCGAAAGATCGCGCAGCAGCGCCGGCGTCAGCTCCTCCCCCGCCATCGGCAGGTTGCGGGCCCAGTCCTTCGTCGTCTTCAGGTAATCGGCGAGCGCGCGCGTATCGGGATCGGCCGCCAGTGCGTCGACGACCGCGGACGCGCCCTTCGGGTCTCGTCCGCGCACGCCGTCGTACAGGCGCAGCGATTCGTAGCGCCGCACCGGTGAATCGAGCCACGCCAGCAACCACAGCGTGTCCTTCAGATCGGCCGCGGACAGCGGGCGCAGCACCGCGACGATCTCCCACTTGCGCAGGAAGCGCGCGATGCCGTGGCGGCGGCGCTGCTCCCACTTCTCCTTCTTGGTGCCGGCGGGCGGCGGCGCGAACACGGCGTCGCCTTGCTTCCGGTGCTCGCGCATGCGCGCGGCGTCCTCCTGCGCCTCCTTGAGCGCCCGTTCGTACCGCCCCTTCTCGTCCGCCACCTCGGCGAACGTCGGCGCCCAGATATCGTCGCCGGCCTGGAGCTGGCCCGTACTCACGTGCAGTCTCACGACGTACCGATCCGACCCCTTCAGCACGCCGCTGACCCCGACCGGGTCGTCATCCTCGAACAAGCGCACGCGGATCCACGACCCGCCGTGAAAGATCTCGGCGAAATGCAAATGTGTATCGAAGTCGTAAGTGACCCGGGCGATCTTCTCGATGCCGGACGTCGCGAACTCCTTCAGGCGACGCACCTCCGGCGTCGCGTCGATCCACTGCCACTTCGCGAACGGCAACACATCCCACTTACCGGGCCCGGCGCAGTTCGCCTTCACGGCGAGCTCCTTCGCGCCGACCTTCCGCATGCCACAGGTGCCCTCTTCGAGGCTCCCGTCCGAGGTCGCGTACTCGGCCTGGTAAGCGCCGTCCTCGGTCGCGGCCGCGATCCGATCGTCGACGAAGTCGCCGGCGACCGCCTCGCGCGCCGCCAGTGACGCCGCGATCGCGACGCAGAGTCCAGCGGCACTGCGGCCTCGCAACATGTCCGCAGTCTAATGCCGCGCGACGCGTGATCCGCGCACGCAATCGTCGGCGTCGTCGAATCTACGATACGCAGAAAAACGCGATTCGTAGAGCCGCCGGACCCTCACCTAACCCTCTCCCGCGGACGGGAGAGGGGATCAGATGCCTAGTCGGCCGGGCGGACAGCGCCCGAGGACGCGGCCTTGCGGTGCATGTACTTCTCGTGGCCCGCCTTGACCTCGGCCCTCGTCAGGTAGCCGTCGTGGTCGGTGTCCATCTTGTCGAACATCGCCTTCGCGCCCGCGGCGTACTCGTCGGCGGTCAGCACGCCATCGGCGTTGGTGTCCATCATCTTGATCTTGTCGACGGCGGACATCTCGCCCTTCTCGGCCTTCTTGCCGGTCAGCCTCAGATGCGCGGCAGTCATCTCGGCGGCCGTCACCTTGCCATCTCCGTTCGCGTCCATCTTCTCGAACATGCGCGACGCGGCCGCGGCGTGCTCGTCCGGCGAGATCCTGCCGTCACCGTCGGTGTCCATCGATTCGAAGCGCGCCTCCTGATCGGCGAACGCGACCGAAGGCACCACGAGCCCGCACACCCCGGCGATGCCGAACGCAAGGCCCGCCCACCTGCTCAGCTTGAATGAACTCATCGGTCCCCACCCTTTCTGCCCAATAAGGTAGGTACGGGCGGCGACCGGGCGAGCTCGGCCGCCGGCAGCTCAGCGCGCTGCGGTGGCCGTGTCGGCGGCGCCCAGCGTGTTGATCTCGCGGATCTCGACCGCATGCGAGGGCGCGCCGCTGCGCACGGCCGCGATCATCGCCCGCCCGACCACGTCGGTTCCCGTGCCCACGCCCGGGAAACGCTTGAGCACGGCGCCCACCGGCTTCAGCACGGCGACCGCGACGCGAATCCAGCCCGTGCGCGACCGGACGCCCCTCTCCGGGTGGATGTAGCCGGGCCGGAACATGTACGCGCGCGCGAACATCTTGATCAGGTCGTTCTCGGTCTTCCCCTTCACGCGCGCCCACATCGAACGTCCCGCCTCGGTGCTGTCGGTTCCCGCGCCCGAGACATAGATGAAGGCGAGGTTCGGATTCAGGCGGTGCAGCGTGTTCGCGGCGGCCATCGTCAGGTCGTAGGTGGTGTGGCGATAGTCTTCTTCCTTCATGCCGACCGACGAGACGCCCAGGCAGAAGAAGCACGCGTCCGCGTCGCGCAGGGACGGTTCGATCGCGGTGTAATCGAAGAAGTCCGCGTGGACGATCTCGGTCAGCTTGGAGTGCGTCACCCCGGTTGGGCGGCGCACGACGCTGACCACGCGTTTGACGTCAGCGGCGTCCAGGCACTCGAGCATCACCCCCTGCCCGACCATCCCCGACGCGCCGAACAGGACGACGTTCATGTCACGCGGCCGGAGAAGAGACCACCACGACCAGCTCCAGCCCGTGATCGCTGGCGGCGCGCGCCGCCGCCTTCACGAACAGCACCGCGTCGCCGTGCGGTTCCTCCGCGCACTCGAGCCGGATCTGGACGCGCTTGCCCTCGTATTCCGGGTGGTGCTCGGCGAGGAAGCCGTCCAGCGCGTAACCCATGTAACGATTGATCTTCTCTTCGATCTGCTGGAACTGCTGCGGGCCGGCGCCCCAGGGCCGGCGCTCGATCATGGTCAGGACCACCTTGTCCGACGCGGGATCGACGCTGATCAGGTCGACGACCTTGGGGTTCTCGACGCCCGGGGCGCCGAACTCGGACAGCATCTGCTCGCGCGTGATCTTTTCCACGGTGGCGGGCGCAATCTAGCACCGCGGGACGCCCGCCGCTCGCCGGTCGGCGAAGTGGATTGACGTCCGCCACGCCTCACGCGCATGCTGCTTTTCAGCTTCACCTGGGGGACCTGGACAATGAAACGATCGCGTTGGGTGGTGTTTTCGTTCCTGTTCGCGCTCGCCGTCGCAGGCGGCGCGGCGGCGGCCGCCAAGGATTCCGACAAGAAGGATTCCGACAAGAAGGCCAAGGCCGGCGACAAGCCCGGCAACTCCCCACCCGGCGTGACTCTGAACGCGTGCGGCTGCTACGCGAAGGGCAACGGCTGCGTCTGCACCAACAAGAAGGCGAAGTGCGAGTGCCCCGGCGAATGCGAGCCCGCGGGTTGCGACGAGAAGCGCAACAAGGAAGCGGAAAAGGAATACAACGACGCGGTCAAGCAAGCGCAGGACGAGGATAAGAAGCGCGCCGACGCGGAAAAGAAGAAGATCCAGGACGAGAAGAAGAAGCGGCAGGACGAGGAAGCCGCCTTCGAGAAGAAGCGGCAGGACGAGGAGGCGGCGGCTTCGGGCGGCGACAATGCGGCCGCGGGCGGACAGGAGGAGGCGGCGGACGAGAAGACCGCGCTCAAGACGAAGAAGTCCGCCAAGGACGGCGCCAAGAAGAAGTAACCCGGTCGGGCCGCTCAGGCGGCGACACGACCGCTCAGGTCCCGCGCACGACGTCTCGCCGACCTGGCCCGCGGCGCCCATGCGCCGGGCGTTAGCCTGGTCGCATGCAAACCAGCCTGGCGCCCGCGCAAGTAACCCCGCCCAACCCGCCGTTCGATACGCCGAAGCTGTCGTGGTTCTCGACGGCGTTCCTGTTCGTGTTCGGCATCCTGCTGCCGGCGATCACGCTGCTCGTCGAGTCGCTGACGCACATGTGCGCTCGGGACTTCTTCGACCCGCTGCCCACCGTCGGCCACGTGTTCGCCGTCGCCGCCGTGCCGCTGGCGAACGGGATCTCGCTGTGGGTGCTCAGGCGCGGCGACGGCCGACACCTCGAGGCCGTGATCTTCGGGCAGGCCTTCGCGGTCGCGATCGCGGGCGCCTATGCCTTGATGTTCGCGCCCATCACGCCCCTGGCGATGTACGCCCTCTTCGTCGCGCTGATCGGTATCCTGCCGCTGGCGCCGCTGCTGTCGCTGTTCGCCGGCCTGCGCGCATTGCTGGCCCTGCGCCGGCTGCGGGGCGCGCTGGCACGGCCCACGCGGCGCGTGTTGCTGGGCGGCCTGGCGGCCGGTCTCGGTCTGCTGCTCGCGCTGAACGCGCCGGCGGCGCTGACGCGGGTCTTCATGTACCGGGCGACCTCGGCGGATCCGGAGGTCAGCGGCTCGGCGGTCGGATGGCTGCAGCGCATCGGCCAGCGGGATCTGATCATGCGCGCCGCGTTCACGCACCAGAACGCCGACGTGGTGAACGTGGCGCTGGACGTGCTGGCGCCGCTCACCTGCGACCAGGCGCGCGAGGTCTACCTCCGCGTGACCGGCCGGAACGCCGAGGAGGATCTCGCGCTGTACGCCAGCCGACGAAGGTCGGGCCGCCTGTAGTCGCTCCGCGCCGCAGGCGCGGTTTGCGACCATTGTCTTTTCTGGTAGCCGCGATCCCGCGCTTCGCGCGGGGGCGGCTAACGCCGGCACACTGACGCCCGGTTCCCGGGTACAATGACGGCGCCGGAGACGCGGGTGGCACTGGACAACACCGTCGAGGTCGAAACACCCGAGCACGTGCACTTCCGCTACCGCGTGGCGGGACCGGTGCGCCGCATGTGCGCCTACCTGCTGGACCTCCTCATCCGGGGCGTCGTCCTGCTGGTGGTTTCCCTGATCCTGATGGTCGCGATGAGCGGGTCGCAGGCGGTGGGGGGCGTGGTGCTGGTCCTCGCGTTCGTCCTCGAGTGGGGCTACTACGTCCTGTTCGAGACCATCGCGGGCGGGCGCACCATCGGCAAACGCGCGCTGTCCTTGCGCGTGGTCAAGGAGGGCGGGTACCCGATCGGTTTCATCGACAGCGTCCTGCGCAATCTCCTGCGCGGCGCCGACATCCTGCCCTTCTTCTACGTCGTGGGTCTGTTCGCGATGGCGGGCGATTCGCGTTTCCGCCGCATCGGCGATCGCGTCGCCGGAACGCTGGTCGTGGTCGAGGAAAAGAGCCGCGCGGCCGCGCCGCTGACCATCCTGCCGCCGCCCACCCCGGCGGAGCTGGAGGGGCTGCCCCAGCGGCCGCCCCTGTCGGCGTGGGAGCGCGAGACGCTGGAGCTGTACCTCCGCCGCGTCGATCTGACCGCGGCGCGGCGCGAGGAGCTGGCGCTGATGATCGCGCCCGCCCTCGGCCAGCGCATGGGCGTCACCGTGAAGGATCCCGTCCGGTTCCTGGCGCTGCTGCACCACCGGATCGCCGCCTTTACCCGACCGCGCGCGTGATGAGGTGAGCTGATGCGCCCACAGGACGAATTCGTCGCCGCCCGCAAGCCGAACTGGGACGAGCTGGACCAGTTGCTCAGCGCCGACGGCGGCCTTCGCAAGCTGCCGGCGGTGTCGATCGCCCGCGCCGCCGCCCTGTATCGCGCCGTCTCGTCCGATCTGATGCGCGCCGAGGCGGCCGGCTACAGCCCCGACGTGATCGCGCTGCTCGACGGGCTGGCGGCGCGCGCGCACAACACGCTTTACACGGCGCCGCCCTACCGGATGCGCGCGGTGTGGGAGCTGATCGCCGCCGATTTCCCGCGCACGTTGCGGAAGCACGGCCGATTCTTCGCGCTGGCCATCGCGCTGTTCGTGCTGCCAGGCGTGCTCGGTTTCGTCGGGGCGCTGCGCTCGCGCGCCTTCGCGCTGCAGATCCTTCCGTCCGAATCGGTCGAGCAGATGGAGGAGGCGTACGCGGAAGGCTTCAACAAGGGCCGGGAAGCCGGCACCAACACGTTCATGGCTGGCTTCTACGTGTTCAACAACGTCGGCATCGCGTTCCGGTGCTTCGCGACCGGCGTGCTGTTCGGCCTGGGCAGCTTGTTCTTCCTCGTCTACAACGGCCTCACCATCGGCGCCGTCGCCGGTCTGGTCACCGCCGCCGGGCACGGCAGGAACCTGCTGACCTTCACCTGCACGCACGGCGCGTTCGAGCTGACGGCCATCGTCATCTCCGGCACCGCGGGCATGGTCATGGGCTACGCGCTGGTCGACACGCGCGGCCGCACCCGCTTCGGATCGCTGCGCGCGCAAGCCCGCGACATCGCCTATCTGGTGGTGGGCGCGGCGCTGATGCTGCTGATCGCGGCGGGGATCGAGGGCTTCTGGTCGCCGTCCGGCGTCCCCGCCCACGTCAAGTGGGGCGCCGCCATCGTCGCGTACCTGATGGTCATCAGCTACCTGACCCTGGCAGGTCGATCCGGCCAGAAGGCTCCGGTCGGACGCAAGCCGGACCCGGAGGCGCGCCCGTGAATCTGCTGGCGGCCCGCGTGGTCCTGCGCCAGCGATCGATGTCCGACGCGCTGGATCTGGCGCTGCCGTTCTGCCTGGCCAACAAGCGCCCGCTGGGCATCCTGGCGCTGGTGATCCTCGGCCCGATCGCGGCGCTGCTCGGATACCTGCGCATCGCGAAGCACTGGTCCTGGGTGCCGCTGTGGCTGCTGTGCGTCGGCGCTTCGCTGATCGTCCAGGGCGCGTTCACCATCGCGATGGGCGAGTTGCTGTTCAAACCGCCGGCGGAGACGCGGGTGCGGACGTTCGTCGCGCGCTTCCTGCGCCGGCTTCCCGCGCTGGTGTTCGCGACCGTGATGCGCCTGGTGCTGCTGACGTTGACGCTCCTGATCCTCGCGCCCACCCGCATCTTCGTCCCCGAGGCGATCCTGCTGGAGGGCGCCAGCTTCGGCAAAGCGATGTCACGCAGCGGGGCGCTGGCGCGCAACCGCGGCGGCTTCTGCCTGGGCGTGTGGCTGGCGGCCGCCCTCCTGCCGGCGGTGGGGGCGATGTCGATGGACTTGCTGGGCAATTCCTTGACCAGCTTCGTCTTCCAGCTCGGCTATCCGACCGGCCAGCTGTTCGAGGACGGCGGTTCCGGCTTCGCGGTCCTGGGGGCCTTGCTGGCGGTGCCGCTGGTCGCCGCGGTCCGGTTCCTCGGGTACATCGATCTGCGCACGCGCAAGGAAGGCTGGGACATCCAGCTGCGGTTCGTCGCGCTCGCCGAACAGAGCGCGCTGTTACGGAAGCGCGCGGCGTGACCCCGGCGCCAATCTTCTTCGCGCTCGCGCTGGCCGCAGGAGACGGCGGCGCGGTCCCCGCTGCTGGCGGCGGCGCCGCGCCGGCGGCGGAGCCCGTCCAGACGGACGCGTTCCCACGCAAGGACGTCCCGCCGCTGGTGAGGGACGTCTTCAAGAAGAACGTCGTCGCGTTCTGCCTGGACAAGCACTTCAAGATGACCCGCGACGAGATGCAGTGGTGCGCGCTGCTCCCGAAGCAGGACGACCGCTGCCCCGAGCTGGAGCGCGCTTGCGGCCGCGCCGCCTCCGGCCAGCTCAGGACCGAGCACCGGCGGCAAGACCAATCGACGACAACCATCACGTTCCCGGCCGCGCCCGGAGGGCTGCGCCTGCTGCTCTGGCTGCTGGTCGCGGCGGTCGTCGCGTACATCATCTACCTGATCGCGAAGCACACGTTGAAGCAGCGCCCGTCCGATGACGACGAGGACGCGATCACCGTGGGAGCGCCGGTCTCCGAGGATCCGGCCGCGGCCCTGGCGCGGCAGGTGGAGACCGACGTCCAGCGCCTGCTCGAGCGGGCGCGCGCCGCCGCCGCGGCCGGCAACTACTTCGATGCGGTGGCCGACGCCTACGCGGCGCTGCTGCGCAAGCTGGAGGGCGCCGGCGTGGTCACGGTCGAATCCCACCGCACCAACGGCGACCACGTACGCGACGTCGGCCGCCAGGCTCCGGCGCTGCGCCCGCGCATGCAGGCGGTGGTGCGCAACGTCGAGGAGGTCCAGTTCGGCGGCGGCGAGGCGACCGAGAGCCGGTTCCGCTCGGTCTGGCTCGACGTCATCGGGCTGCTGAACGAACGGCTCGCCGTCATCCTGCCGTTCATCATCAAGCTGGCGGTGGGCCTGGGCCTGGCCGGCATGATCGCGAGCTGCAACTTCCAGCGCGAGCAGTCGGAGCGCGCGACCTCGGGCCGGGTCCTGGTGTGGGACCTGCTGACACGTTACGGGTTCACGACGCACGAACGCCTGGCCCCGCTGGCGAAGATCGACAAGTCGGTGTCGACGCTGGTGCTGCTGCCCGGCGCGATCATGGACGACGCCGGCTGGCAGGGCATCGCGAACTGGATCGGCGAAGGCGGGACGCTGCTGGTGGCCGGCGGCGATCACACGCTGCCCGACTGGATCGGCGCGACCATCGTCGCGCACCGTGGCGCGGTCTCGCTGACCGCCGTGCCGCTGACCGTTTCGCCCGATCAGACCGATCGGCTCCCCAAGTTCGACGCCATCGTCCCGGGTGATCGCGAGGTCCAGCTCGGAACGGCGTCGGCGGCGCGCGCGCAGTACAGCGAGTCCGGCGACGAGGAAGACGCGCCGCCCGCGCCCCTGGTTCTACGCGGCAAGGCCCTGTACGCCGTCGAACGAACCTACGACAACGGCGGTCGCGCCATCGTGCTGGCGGACGACGAGCTGCTGAACAACGTCTCGCTGCTGGTGCGCGACAACCCGCTGTTGGTGATCGAGCTGTTGCGCCCGGGCGGCCGCAAGATCGAGATCGCGGGCGAGCTCACCGGCCTGGTCTCGAAGGATCCCATCACCTCGGTGAAGCGAGGCCGCCTGGCGCCGTTCCTGCTGCAGCTCGGATTGCTGATCCTGCTGTTCTTCGTCTACAAGGGCGCGCACTTCGGCCGTCCCATCGACCCCGCCGCGCTGACCCGGCGCCGTTTCGCCGAGCACGCGCGCGCGGTCGGGCTGATGTACGGACGCAAGCGCGCGGGGCGCCACGCGCTGGAGCTGTACGGCAGCTATGCGCTGGAGAAGATGCGCGAGCGCCTGAACCTGTCGGGCGGCAAGAGCATCCTCGCCGTCGCCGAGGAGGTGGCCGGGCGCACGGGCCGCCCGCTGGGCGACGTCATGCGCGTCCTCGTCGAGTCGCGGCCGCCCAATCAGGCCCCCGCCGACCTGGTCAGCGATGCCGCCGCCCAGGAAGCAAACTCCGCAAAAGACTTGGCAACGCTTCGTGACCTCGCAACACTGCTGACGACGACCACGACAGGAGGGGCTGGTGAACGTATCGGTGCTCAAAGAAAAGATTGATCGCATCCGCGCCGAGATCGGGCGCGCCGTGATCGGCCAGGACGATCTCATCGAGCACACGGTGATCGCCGTGCTCGCCCGCGGTCACGTGCTGCTGGAGGGAGCGCCCGGCCTCGGCAAGACGCTGCTGGTGCGAACGCTGGGCCGCGTGCTCGGCTGCGACAGCAAGCGAATCCAGTTCACGCCCGACCTGATGCCGTCGGACGTGACGGGCGGTAACGTGTTCAACCAGCAGCGGGGCGCGTTCGAGTTTCTGCGCGGGCCGGTGTTCACCCAGCTTCTGCTGGCCGACGAGATCAACCGCGCCCCCGCCAAGACCCAGTCGGCGCTGCTGGAGGCGATGCAGGAGCGCAGCGTCACCGTCGACGGGACGACGCGACCGCTGCCGGAGCCGTTCTTCGTCATCGCCACGCAGAACCCGATCGAGTCGCAGGGAACCTACCCGCTGCCCGAGGCGCAGCTGGACCGCTTCCTGTTCAAGATCGACGTGCGGCACCCGACCACCGCCAGCGAGAAGGCGATCCTCGCCAGCCACCTGGCCGGGTTCGACGCCAGCGCGCTGGACCGGATGGGCCTGAACCGGATGACGACACCGGAGGAGCTGGTGGCGATGCAGAACGCGATCCGCGGCGTGCGCGTCGACGACAGCTTGCTGGAATACATCGCGGACATCGTGGGCCGCACCCGCAGCCACCGCTCGCTGTACTTCGGCGCCTCGCCGCGCGCATCGATCGCGCTGCTGGCGGGGGCGCAGGCGCACGCGGTCAACGCGGGGCGCGACTTCGTCATCCCCGACGACGTCAAGGCGCTGGCGTCGTCGGCGATCCGTCACCGCGTCGGACTGCAGCCGGACGCCGAGATCGAGGGCGTGTCTGCCGACGACTGCGTCGCCGAGATCCTGCGTGAGGTCCGCGTTCCCGCGACCATCGCCGCCTGATCCATCCGCATGCCGCTGATCCCGACGCCACGGCTGGTGCTGCTCGCGCTGGCGCCGCTATTGCTCGGCGCCGCGATGGCGATCGACACGAGCCTGCTCGGGCCGATGCTGATCGCCGACGGCGGGCTGGTCCTGCTCGCCGTCCTCGATGGGTTGCTGGCCAGCGGGCGCCAGGTCATCGTCACGCGCGAGCCGCCCGCCGTGCTGTCCGTCGGGCGAACCAACCCCATTCGCCTGCGGATCCGTTCGACGGCGCGGCGGCGGCTGGACGTCACCGTCACCGACGATCGCCCGCCCGAAGTCACCGTCGCCGATCTGCCCGCGCGCGTGACGCTGGGCGCGCGCGGCCGCGCCAACGTCGTCTATCACGTCAGCCCGTCGCGCCGCGGCGCCGTCGAGCTGGGTGACCACCACGTGCGCTACCCGTCGCCGCTGGGCCTGTGGCAGCGGCAGCTCCGCATCCCCGCGCGGAACGTCGCCAAGGTGTACCCGGACGTCGCCGCCGTGCGCGCCTACGAACTGCTGGCGCGCCAGAGCCGCGAAAACCTGCTGGTGCGCGCGGTCCGCCTGCGCGGCGGTGAGAACGAATTCGAACGGCTGCGCGAATACGGACGCGACGACGAGTACCGCAACATCGACTGGAAGGCGACGGCGCGGCGCGGCCGGCTGATCGTCCGCGAGTACCAGCAGGAGCGGAATCAGACCATCGTCTGCCTGCTGGATTGCGGCCGCCTGATGACCGCAGAGAGCGACGGGCTGGCGCAGCTGGACCACGCGCTCAACGCCGTGCTGATGCTGTCGCACGTCGCGGCGCGCGCCGGCGATCAGCTGGGCCTGATGGCCTTCGACGCGCACGTGCGCACCTATCTACCGCCGGCCGGGGGACGCCGGGCCGCGCAGCGTGTCGCGCAGGCGACGTACGACCTCCACGCCGGGATGGTCGAGACCGATTTCGAGGGCGCGTTCATGGAGCTGACCAAGCGCCTGCGCAAGCGGGCGCTGGTCGTCCTGTTCACGCAGGTGATCGACGACGTTTCGGCGCAAGCGGTCCTGCGCCAGGTGCGGGGCCTGCGCCCGCGCCACCTGCCGGTCTGCGTGCTGTTCCGGGATCCCGACCTGGATCGCCTGGCCGAACCGCCCACCGGCCTGGCCGGCGCGCCCGACGGCGAGCTGTACGTCGGGGCGGCCGCGGCGGAGGCGATCGTGTGGCGGGAACGCCTGGTGCGCGACCTCAAGATCGGCGGCGCGCTTGTTCTTCACGTTCCGCCGCGAAACACCACGCCGGCGGTCATCAACCGCTATCTACAGATCAAGGCGCAACACCTGCTGTAAGTGGCATCGCGCCCGGCGGCGGTGACCCGGCGGGATGGCGGCGCTGCCGTGCCTCTTGCCGCATCGCCACCGCGCGGACCAGCAGGGCGGCGAGGATCGCCGCCCCGATCGCGGTCGCCGACGTGATGATCTCGGCCCAGGTGTTCTCGATCAGCTCGCGCGGCGACGGCTCGATCTTGGCCGAGCGAAGGACGATGTAGCCGCCGAAGTTGTTCAGCAGGTACACCGCCCACCAGAACTTCATCAGCGCCGGTACCCTCACGTTCCACGCGTACACGTTCGGATCGGGATCGCTCCCCTGCCAGATCTCCTTCATGGCCTGGTAGGGCTTCCAGAGGTTGACGATCGGCACGAAGAAGAAACCGGCGGCCCAGCGGGGCGTGATGCGCAGGTGCGATCCGAACGCGCGCGCGTTGCGGTTCGTCCGCGCCATGAACAGACAGAACTGCACGATGACGGTCACCAGCAGGATCAGCCCGAGCCCCACGATCACGCTGGATCGGGTGTCGATCGCGCTCAGCTGCGCTTCGGGGACCTGTTCCCCTGCCGCGACGCGTTCCATAACGCTGATGGTCAGAAGCCCGTTCAGATCGCTGAGCACCTCCACGAAGGCATTCAATCCCAGCACCGCGACCATCGCTTTCGCCAAGGGAAGCGCGGACCTGTAGCCGGCGGCTGCCGGGGACGCCTCGATTGCTGTGGCCGGGGGCGAGTAGGGATTGATCGCGCCGGGCGCGCCACCGAAGCCGGGAGGTCCGCTGGTGCTCATGGTCTCCGAAGAGTATCGCGACCGACCGGCGGCGGACAAACGGCCCGCAACGAGCGTGCGGCGTGATATTTTCGCGCGTCCGCCACTCTTTCTTGGGGGTTCGATGCGATCGTATCTGGTTTGCTCGCTGGTAATTGCGATGGTCGCGGCAGCTGGATGCGGCGACAACCGTCCCAGCGCCGCGGATGCGCGCGACACCGCCGGCGACGGCGTCGGTGACGGATCGTCGAACGATCGCGCGGACGTCGGCACCGGTACGGGCGGCGCGACGGCTGGCACCGGCGGCGCGACGGCCGGCACCGGCGGCGCGACGGGCGGAACAGGCGGCAGCGGCGGCGTCGGCGGCACCGGCGGCGCGACCGCCGGCACCGGCGGAGGCGTCGACGGTGGGGACGCCGGCGGCAGCGACGGCGGCGGGACGCCGACGTGTTCGGACGGCATCAAGAACAGCGACGAGACGGACGTCGACTGCGGTGGACACTGCGGAAAGTGCGCCCCGGACAAGCAGTGCCTGGTGAACGCCGACTGCGGGTTCGCCTGCCGCGCCGACAAGACCTGCGCGGCCTGCACCGTCGGCGCCGACTGTTCCGGCCCCGAAAACGAGTGCGTGCACCGCACCTGTACCGCGGGCGTGTGCGGCAGCATGCGCGAGAACGCCGGCACGGTGCTGGAGGTGCAGACAATCGGCGACTGCAAGCGCCGCCAGTGCGCGGGCGACGGAACCGTCGCGACGGCGAACGACGACACCGACGTTCCGGACGACCGCAACCCGTGCACGAACGACATCTGCAGCGCCGGCGCGGCGTCGCACACGATGATGCCTCAGGGGTCCAACTGCGGCGGCGCCAACCACTGCAACGCGACCGGCCAGTGCATCGGCTGCACCGTCGCCACCGACTGTCCCGGCAACGACACGACCTGCCGCACGCGCATCTGCGCGACGGGCGGCGTGTGCACGTTCCAGTTCGCGGTTGCGGGGACCAAGCTGGTCGATCCGACGGCGAAAGACTGCAAGGGAATGCAGTGCGACGGCGCCGGCAACGAACAGGTCGTCAACGACAACACCGACCTCCCTGTCGACGGCAACGTCTGCACGACCGACGAGTGCAGCTCGGGCACCCCGGCGAATCGTCCCGTCACAGCCGGGAACGCGTGCGGCGGCAGCCTGGTCTGCGACGGCGCCTCCAAGTGCGTCGAGTGTCTGTCGGCCAGCACCTGCCCGGGGACGGACGCCGATTGCCACGCGCGCAGCTGCGTGGCGGGCGCGTGCGGCGTCAGCAACATGGCGATGGGCACGATGATCGCCGCCCAGGCGCCGCGCGACTGCAAGAAGACTGTCTGCGACGGTCAGGGTGGAACGTCGATCGTGAACGACCCTCTCGATCTTCCCGTCGACGGTAATTCCTGCACGCAGGACGTCTGCGCCGAAGGCATCCCCAGCAACCCGTTCGTGACCGCGGGCAACAGCTGCGGCACCAACACTGTCTGCGACGGTCAGGGCGCGTGCGTGACGTGCTTGACGCCGTCGACCTGCCCCGGATCCGACACCGAATGCCACCACCGCACCTGCATCAACGGCACGTGCGGCATGGCCCTCGTGGCCGCTGGCACGCCGCTGGCCATGCAGAACGCCGGCGACTGCAAGGTGAGTCAGTGCGACGGCACCGGCCAGGGCGTGATCGTCAACGACGACAACGACAAGCCGGTCGACGGCAACCCCTGCACCGCCGACGTCTGCACGGCCGGCGTGTTCTCGAATCCGCCCCTCTCGGCCGGAACGTCCTGCGGCACCAACCTGATGTGCAACGCCCAGAGCGCGTGCGTCGGCTGCATCACCGCCGCCAACTGCGGCACGGACACGCCCTGCCAGACGCACACGTGCACCAACGGGACGTGCGGGGTGAACAACGCCGCCGCCGGGACGCTGCTGCCCGCCTCCATGCAGACCGACAGGAACTGCAGGAAGGTGCAGTGCGACGGCATGGGGCAGTCGACCACCGTCAACGACGACGCCGACCTTCCCGTCGACAACAACGCCTGCACCAAGGATCTGTGCAGCGGCGGGATCGCGTCGAACCCGCCCGAGGACGCGGGCACCACCTGCAGCCAGAACAACGGCACGCGCTGCAACGGCAGCGGCACCGCGCCCGCCTGCGTGCAGTGCCTGCAGCCGACCGACTGCACCGGCAGCGACACCGAATGTCACCACCGCACCTGCACCAACGGCGTCTGCGGCATCGCCAACACCGCCGACGGGACCCCGCTGAGCGGCAGCATGCAGATGACGGGCGACTGCAAGAAGAACGTCTGCATGGGCGGCAATCCGATGTCGGTCAACGACGACGTCGACGTGCCCGAAGACAGCAACGCGTGCACGACCGATCTGTGCACGACCGGTACGCCGTCCCACATGTTCGTGGCGGCCGATGCGCCCTGCAGCGAGGGCGGCGGCACGCGTTGCAACGGCAGCGGGGCGTGCGTCCAGTGTCTGAACGCGGGCCAGTGCGGCGCCGACAGCGTCTGCCGGACCTTCACCTGCGACACCGGCCGGTGCACCACCCACGACGTCCCGAACGCAACGGCGTTGCCCCCCGCCATGCAGATGACGGGCGACTGCAAGACGAAGGTGTGCAACGGCACCGGCGGCATCACCGACGCCTCCGACGACACCGACGTTCGGGTCGACGGCAACGCGTGCACCGACGACAATTGCAGCAACGGCGTGGCGACGAACCCGCCGCTCGACCCGAACACGCCGTGCAGCCAGGGCGGCGGAACGCGGTGCAACGGCAGCGCCACCGCGCCCGCCTGCGTGCAGTGCCTTCAGGACAACCACTGCGGCACCAACACCACGTGCAAGATGTTCCACTGCAACGCCGGGCTGTGCAGCTCGAGCGACGCGAACGACGGCACGCCGGTCAGCGACGACCCCGGCGACTGCAAGAAGACCGTCTGCATGTCGGGAGCCGCCGCCCAGATCAACGACAACAACGACGTCTACGTGGACGGCAACCCGTGCACCGACGACCAGTGCATGGATGGCGTGCCGCAGAACCCGAACGTCGCGGCCGGGATGAGTTGCGGGGGAGCTCTGATGTGCGATGGCGGGGGCAACTGCGTCGGCTGCATCATTGACGCGAACTGCCCGCCGCCGCCGCCCAACAGCTGCCTGGTGAGCGTCTGCAACGCCGGCTCATGCGGCTTCACCTTCAAACCCGTGGGTACGCCGGTCGCGGACGCCCTCGGCAACTGTCACACGGTCGCTTGCGACGACTCGGGCAACCCCGTCTCCGTCGTCGACACCAACGACACGCCGTCGACCAACGGCAACGAGTGCCTGCAGGGCGTCTGCTCGGCCGAGGGTGTCCCGTCCCTCGCGCCGCGCGCCGTAGACTTCGCGTGCACCCAGGGCACCGGTGTGGTGTGCGACGGCGCCGGCCAGTGCGTCGAGTGCAATAACGCGAACCAATGTCCGCAGGGCAACGGCACCGAGTGCGAGACCGCGACCTGCAACGGCGGCGTGTGCGACATCTTCCGGCCCCTCGCCGGCGTGCTGACGCTCACGCAGACGCCCGGCGATTGCCAGGACAGCATCTGCGACGGCGCGGGCCACCCCACCACCACTAACAACACCCTGGACTTGCCCAGCAACACGAACGACTGCCGGACGGCGATGTGCAGCGGGGGCACCCCGTCGACGCCGTCGACGCCGCCCAAGCCGCACGGCACGACCTGCGCGGGCAACAACGGCCGCACCTGCGACAGCGCCGGAAACTGCCTGCTGACGTTCAACGTGGTCCGCATCGGCGACGGCTCGCCGCTCGTCGGCGGTCAGTCCGCGGCCGTGTTCATCGAGGAGCGCCGGGTGTCGGACGGCATGGTGATCGGTTCGCCCATCCCGCTGCCGACGATGGCGGGCAACGGCAATCTCGCGTACAGCAACTCCGGAAGCGCTAACACCGAAGGCGGCCTGTCGCTGTCGGTCGACGGGCGATACGTCACCCTCGTGGGCTACAACGCCGCCCCGGGCCAGGGGGCCGTCGCGACCACGGCCAACATCAATCGCCTGGTGGCGCGCGTCGATGCGTCCGGCGGCGTCGATACGACGACGCGTCTGACGGCGTTCATCGGCGACAACGTCCGCGGCGCCACGACCCAGGATGGCAGCGTGTTCTGGGTCGGCGGAGGCAGCAGCGGTACTTCAGGGGGAGTCTGGTCCGTCGCTCTGGGCAGCACGGGTGCCGGAACTCAGATCGCCACGACGCCGGTCAACGCCACCTACCCGCATATTTTTGGCGGCCAGCTCTTCCTCTCGGCGGGCACCGGCACGACGCGGAGTCCGTTGAAGGTCGGCACCGGCACGCCCACGATGGGACCGCCGGTCACGCCCACGACGCTGACCGGGCTGCCGACCGCGACCGCGAGCCCGAACTCGTATGTGTTCTTCGATCGCATCCAGAGCGTCGGCGACCCGGCCTTCGGCGGCGGCGCCTTCGATACGCTTTACATCGCTGACAACGGCTCCGCGGCCTTCCAGGGCATCGAGAAATGGACTTACACAGGGACGAGCGCGACCTGCCCAGGCGCGGTGGCCGCCTGCTGGGTCCGAGGCCCGACGTTCAATCTCTCGCCCGCGGTGGGATACCGCGGCCTGGCCGGCCTCGTGACGGGTTCGAACGTCACGCTGGTCGCGAGCACTGCCGACGCCGCGCCGCGGCTGGTGGTCTTCGTCGATGACGGCACGGCCAATCCGGCCGGCTCGGTCATCGGGACGTCGACGTCGACCCAGATCTTCCGCGGCGTCGCGTTCTCACCGCACCTCTAGCTCGCTGGCGGTCAGGCGGTCAGCGCGGCTTTTCGGGCTGCGCCGGCCGCTTCTGCGCGCGGTAGCTCCGCACGTAGTTGCGCAGGTCCTGGAAGATCTTGTTCGCGTCGAAGTACTCCATCTCCGCGAACGCCTCCGGGTTGGACCAGCCCTCGTCTTCCATGCGGTAGACCGCCATCATCGTGCCGGTGCGGTCCACGCCGTGCTGGCAGTGCACGTACAGCGGCCGCAGCGTCGGATCGCGCACGATCTCGAGAAAGCGCGCGACCTGTTCGGGGCGGGGCGCGTCGCGCGAGGTCAGCGCGATGCGCTCGTAGCGGAGGCCCGCCGCCTCGACGGCGCGCTTCTCGGTGTCGCCGTGAAAGTGGCGCAGGTTCAGCACGGTCTTCACGCCCTTCGACTTGAGCCACGCGATCCCCTCGGCGTTCGGCTGCGCCCCCCGGTACAGTCCGGGCGCGACCTCGGCGGCGTAGACGACGCCGCGCGCGTCCGACAGGCGGCGCGCGAAGCGGGGCTCCAGCACGCTGGCCTGGTCGCGCGGTCCCGAATCGAACGTCAGCGTCCCGATCGTCGCCATGTCGGCCGGGAAGATGATGGACCCCATCTTCCAGCCGGCCTCGCGGCCACGGTAGCTGTCGACGGCCAGCTCGGTGCAATAGAACCGCTTGTCGTCCTGCGCGGCGACCAGGCCCAGCCAGTCGTACTTCTGGCCGACGTGCGCGCGCGCGCGATCGACCGCCGCCTGCCCGGACGCGGGCGTCCACCCGGGCGGGCGGATGATCTGCAGGCGGTGAGCCTGCGCCAGCAGCACGCGCAGCGGCGTCACGCGGACACCGGACGCCACCGCCTCGATCACCTCTTCCTTCTGCTTGTCGAAGACCACCGCGTGGCTCAACGTCGCGCGCGTCAGCGCCGCCACCGTCTGGTCGCCGACGTGCGTTCCGCGCACCACCAGCCAGCCGCCGTTGTCCGCCTTCTCACGCACCGTCTTCACCCACGCGTCGGTCTGCGCCTGCGCCGCGGGCCCCTCCGGCTTGCGCACCGGCAAGCCCGGGACCTCCGCACCGGCCGGAAGCGACGCCAGGAGAAAGAAACCACCGATCAGCTCGCGCAGGTACCGCATTTGCGTGCTTCCCAGATTAGCGCATGTCGGCCAGAGTCCCGATTCGATCGACGCCGGCCCGAGTTATCATCTCGACGACGATGAGCGGGGCGTTGCTGAGCGAGATGCTTCTGCGGTTGCTCGGGGCGCTCGTCCTTGGCGGCGCGCTGGGTCTGGAACGGAGCTACCACGGCCGCCCGGCCGGCTTCCGCACGCATGCGCTGGTCGGGCTGGCCTCGGGCGCGCTGATGCTGGTCAGCTATTACGAGGGCGAGTGGTTCCGGAACGCCTCCGGCGCCACCCGCGTGGCCATCGACCCCACCCGCATGGCGCAGGGGATCATGACCGGCATCGGCTTCCTGGGGGCGGGCGCGATCATGCGCGAGGGCCTGACGGTGCGCGGGCTGACCACCGCCGCTTCGATCTGGATCACCGCCGGCATCGGGATCCTTGTCGGCATCGGCTTCTACGCGCCGGCCGTGATCACCACCGTGCTGGCGCTGGGGGCCCTCTCCGCGTTCCGCTGGATCGAGCGCAACGTGCGAACGGAGGCGTACGCGCAGGTCGTCGTCAGCTTCGCCGCCGACCACTCGCCCCACCAGGATGACGTGGTGGCGCTGGCGAAGGAACATGGCTTCGCCGTGTCGGGCATGACCCACCATTACCGTCGAGGCAGCGCGGTGATGGAGTACGGCATGACCGTGCACAGCGTCGACCGGAAGGCGATGTCGAAGCTGTCGGATACGCTGCGCGCGCGCGCCGATGTGCTCGAGTTCCGCATCGCGCCCAGCAGCGACTAGCCGATGATTAGGTTCCGGTCGGAGGGGCGTCATGGTGCGAAGAAGCTCGTTCGTTATCGGGCTTGGTCTCGCGCTGCTCTGGTGGATCGGGCTCAGCCTCGACCACAACGCGGGCCTGCTCTGGTTCGACGCGGTCGGGGCGGTCGTCGCGTTCGCGATCGGTGGACTGGTCGATGACACGTTCGAGAGCGATCCCAGCCACGCGTTCGGCCCGGTCCTGCTGGGGTTGGGACTGACGATGGTCTGGATCATCGGTCTCGCCACCCATCA
>Ga0207708_10001081_pt1 | contig 20420 bp, 19 predicted proteins | sample KBSK5101metaG_FD_184340 | JGI IMG/M metagenome (GOLD analysis project Ga0207708, IMG submission 184340) | Corn, switchgrass and miscanthus rhizosphere microbial communities from Kellogg Biological Station, Michigan, USA - KBS K5-10-1 metaG... | ecosystem: Host-associated > Plants > Roots >...
TCTTCCAGCGCCCGTCCACACGCACGCGGCTGTCGTTCGAGGCCGGTGTGGCCGAGCTCGGGGGGCATCCGCTCGTCCTGCGCACCGACGACCTCCAGCTGACGCGCGGCGAGTCGGTGCGCGACACCGCGCTGGTCCTTTCGCGGCAGGTCGCGGCGGTGGGGCTGCGTACCGGGCCGCACGCGCTGGTCGAGGAGCTCGCGTCGTGGTCCGAGGTCCCGGTGATCAACATGCTCACGGCCGAGCACCACCCGTGCCAGGCGCTGGCCGACCTGCTCACCCTGCGCGAGGCCTTCGGCCGGCTCGAGGGGCTCAAGGTCACCTACGTCGGCGACGGCAACAACGTCGCCCGCTCGCTCGTGATCCTCGGGCGCCTGGCCGGCGTCGAGGTCGTGGTGGCGGCGCCCGACGGCTACGCGCTCGACGGCGACACCGTGACCGATCCGCGGGACGCCGTCGCCGGGGCCCAGGCCGTCTACACCGACGTGTGGGTCTCGATGGGCGACGAGGCGACGGCGGACGCGCGCCGCAGCGCGCTCGCGCCCTATCGGGTCGACGCCGCGCTGCTCGAGGCCGCGGCGCCCGACGCCATCGCGCTGCACTGCCTTCCCGCGCACCCCGGCGAGGAGATCACGGAGGAGGTCCTCTACGGGCCGCGCCAGCGCATCTGGGACCAGGCGGAGAACCGCCGCCACGCGCAGAAGGCGCTCCTGGAGCTGCTGGTCGCCTAGGCGCAGGGATCGGTCCCCGAGCGCCCGGGCCCGGGGATGTGCTGCACCTTCAGCATGCGCTCGAGCGCCACGGGGCGCGCGGTCATGATCCCGTCCACGCAGTCGCCGATCAGCGTCTCCCACGTGGCCGGCGTGTCCTCGGCGTTGCCGCTCATCCACGTCTGCCAGGCGTAGCCGTCCTGGTGGGCCTTCTGGACGTTGGGCGCGCTGGTGATCTCCAGCGTCTGGTCGCCGAGCTTGTAGGTGATCGGCATCTGCATGGCCACCGTCCCGGGCCCGAGCGGCACGTTGCCGAGCAGGTAGGCGGCGGCGCCGTCCACGCCGGGCGCGAGGTCGATGTCCGGGTCGAGCGTGTGGAACAGGTCCACGGCCTGCTGCTTGAACGAGACCACGATCAGGTCCGGGTGGGTCGTGCCGTTGAGGTCGCGGGCCAGCACGCGGGCGTTGTCGAGGTACTCGGAGATGTCCTCCTTCTTCGTGCGGCCCTTGATCTCGACGTTGATGGGCGCCCGCGGAAAGGCCTTGAGCACCTGGTCGAGCGTGGCGACGCGGAAGTCGTCGGCGGTGAAGCCCTTGGGTGGCTTGCGGTCGCCGGTGGCGATGCCGCGGAAGCGGTAGGCGCGCTTGCGCTTGTCGTGCGCGTAGGCGTCGTCACCGCCCGAGAACCAGTACGCGTTGTCGAGCTTCTTGATCTGCTTGAGCGTGTAGTCCTTGATCAGGCCCTTGCCGTTGGTGGTGCGGTCCACCGACGTGTCGTGCATGACCACGACGTGGTTGTCCTTGGTCACGCCGACGTCGAGCTCGAGCATGTCGGCGCCCGCGTCCATGGCCTTGTGGAAGGCGTACAGGGTGTTGGACGGGAACTCGTCCTCGCCGCCCTGGTGCGCGATGTTGAGCACGCGCAGCTTCAGCCACGGGTTGTCCGCGGCGGCGGCCGAGGAGGCCAGCGCGAGCACCAGCGCGAATGCGGCAACGAGCGCGGCCACGCTGCGATAGCGTCCGCGTCGGCCACCGCCACAAGGGGGAATTGGAGAGATGCCGCAGCCGAAGTCGAGCAAGAGCTCATCTTCCCGCCGGTCGTCGTCTTCCGGCAGGTCCACGTCGTCGCGCAGTTCGTCGTCGCGGTCCACGAGCGCGAGGAAGAGTACGGGGAGCAGCCGGTCCAGCGCCAAGAAGCCGACGAGCGCGAGCCGCTCGACGGCCAAGAAGGCCACGGCCCGCAAGGCGCCCGCCAAGCGCGCGCCGGCCAAGAAGGCGCCCGCCGCACGCGCGCGGTCGAGGTCCACAGCGTCCGCGTCCGCGGGTAGCCGGGCTGCCAGCGCGGGCAGTCCGGAGGACGCGATCAAGCGGCTGGCCGAGGCGCGCGAGCTGCTGGAGAAGGCCGTGGTGCTGACCCGCGACCGCATCCAGGAGGCCATGGACGACGCGGTCGAGCGCGGCCGCATGACCCGCGACGACGCCGAGCAGCTCGTCGCCGATCTGATCAAGAAGGGCCGCAAGCAGACCGACGAGGTGCGCGCCGACCTCGAGCAGTTGCTCGGTCGCGGCCGCGGGGCCAACCCGCTGGCCGAGGCGCGCAAGACCGTGCGCAAGCGCGCCTCCGCCACCGCCAAGGCCGCCGGTCGCACCCCCGTCGCCGACCGCGCCCGCCGCGAGGTCGACCGCGCCCGGCGCGCCGCCGGCGTCGGCCCGAACTTCCCCATCCTCGGCTACGAGGACCTCACGGCGGGGCAGGTCACGTCGTCGTTGGGCGATCTGACTCCGGCCGAGCTGCGCAAGGTGCGCGACTACGAGCGCCGCCACGCGAACCGCAAGTCGGTGCTCAACGCGGTGGAGAAGAAGCTGGCGTAGCGCCGCCGCGACAGCGGCCGCGGCAGGGCTGTGCAAAAAATCCCGTGCCGGGCGTCCAGAACTGAGAGCGTTGGCCCTCGCAACACGCTCTCAGGAGGAAGTCACAGTGCTCAACGCTCAGCTGCCCGCGCGTCGGCGCGCGGCGGTCGCCCTTGTCGTCCTAGCGGCATCCGCGGCGTTCGGCGTCGCCGACGCCGGCGCCGCGGACCCGAACGCCACCGACAACACGAATGCCGGCTGCAGGTACGTCGCCCGGCCTGCCCGCTTGATCCCGGCCGGCTTCCGCAAGCAGGCGCTGATGTGCGCGTTGAACCGCGCCCGCGTGGCCAACAACGCTTCCACGCTGTACCTGGAGCGCACGCTCACCGCCGCGGCCACGCGGTACGCCACGCGCTCGGTGGCGCTCAAGTGGTGGGACCGCAGCAACGCCCTCGTCAGCCACGTCGACCCGCAGACCGGCAGCGTCGCACTCCAGCGCGACCTCGCCGCGGGCTTCTGCAGGACGGGCAGCAACCCTACGGTCAGCGAGCTCACCTACTCGGGCGGGGGCGGCGCGGCCGCGTCGCCGAGCGCGGCCGTCAACGCCTGGCTGAACGACCCCGTGGGGCGCATCGTGCTGCTGCGGCCGCCGGGGCCGTATGTCGGAGCGGGGATCGTCCCGGGCTCGGCCTACAACCCGCCCGATGCAGATCCGGCGGGCACCTACGTCCTCGACCTCGGGCAGTGCAGGCGCTGAAGCGCTGAGCGGCGGACGCCTACCCTGGGCGGGCGATGACCTCGCCCGCCCAACCGCCCGCCCGCACCCGCCCGCGCCCTGGCGACGAGCTGGAGCTCACCGTCGACGCCCTCGCGTTCGGGGGCGACGGCATCGCGCGCGCCGACGGCTACGTCGTCTTCGTCGCGGGCGCGATCCCCGGCGACCGCGTGCGGGCGCGCGTGTTCAAGGCCAAGCGCGCCTACGGCCACGCCCGCGTGGTCGAGCTGCTCGAGCCCTCGCCCGAGCGCATCCCGCCCGCCGCCGACCATCCGGGCGCGCCCTGGCAGGTGCTGCCCTACGAGCGCCAGCTCGCGGTCAAGGCCGAGCAGGTCGAGGACGCGCTGCGCCGCATCGGCCGGCTCGACGGCTTCACGCTGGAGCCGATCGTGCCGGCGGTGCAGGAGTGGCGCTACCGCAACAAGCTCGAGTACTCGTTCGGCACCGGCCCCGACGGGAGCCTGGTCTGCGGGTTCCACGCCCCCGGCCGGTGGGACGAGATCGTGGCGCTCGACGACTGCCTGCTGGCCTCGGAGCGCGGCAACGCGGCCCGCGAGCAGGTGCTGGCGTGGGCGCGCGCCGAAGGCCTGCGCGCGCACGACCGCCGCAGCGGCGAGGGCACGCTGCGCAACCTCGTGGTGCGCGAGGGCCGGCGCACGGGCGAGGTCCAGGTGCGGCTCGTGGTTGCGCCGGGCGCCCTCCCGACGCCCTCGCTGACGGCCGCCGTGGCCGCCGACTCGCTGCTGGTCACCACGACCGACGCGCTGGGGGAGACCACCGCCCTCGGCGAGACCGAGCTGCTGGCCGGCAGCGACGCGATCGAGGAGGAGCTCGCCGACCTGCGCTTCCGCATCTCGCCGCTGGCGTTCTTCCAGACCAACACCGAGATGGCCGAGCGCCTCTACGGCGTCGCCGCCGAGCTGGCCGACCTGCGCGGGCCCGAGCGGCTCTTCGACCTCTACAGCGGCTCGGGCACGATCGGGCTCGTGCTCAGCGCGCGCGTCGCCCAGGTCTACGGCGTCGAGCTGGTGGAGGAGTCGGTGGCCGATGCGATCAACAACGCGCGCCTGAACGGCATCGACAACGCGCGCTTCTACGCGGGCGACGTGCGCCTCGCCCTGCGCGAGCTCGTCGAGCAGGCGGGCCGCCCCGACGTCGTCGTGGTCGATCCACCGCGCGCGGGCCTGAGCAAGAAGGCCGTCCGCCGGGTCATCGAGGCGGCGCCGCGCAAGATCGTCTACGTGTCCTGCAACCCGACCACGCTGGCGCCCAACGCGGCCCAGCTCGCCGAGGCCGGGTACGCCCTGCGCCGCGTGCGGCCGGTGGACATGTTCCCCCAGACGCCGCACATCGAGTGCGTGGCCGTGCTCGAGCGCTGAGCGGCTAGGCGGCCCAGGGCCCCGAGCCGCCGAAGCGCTCGGGGGCGATCCGCACGACCACGCCGGGGGGCGGGTCCTCCATGGGCGGGAACGTCACGTCCGGGCCCAGGTAGGTGTGGGCCAGGCGCTGCAGGAGCTCGGGCCCGCCGCCCTCGGTGATGCGCGCCGTGCCGTGCACGACGAGGTAGTCGCGCAAGCCGAGCTGGTTGTGCGCGTCGCCCTCGATCGAGAGGGCCACGCGCGGGTCGGCGCGGATGTTGTCGAGCTTGCGCCGCGGGCCCAGCGAGGCGAAGACGATCTCGCCGTCCTCGATCCCGACCCACACGCAGCTCACCTGCGGCGCGCCGCCGGCGCCGATGGTGACGAGATGGGCGAGGCCCGGCCCCTCGAGCACGACCCGCGCGCTGTCGGGGATCGCGGCCACGCTAGGCGGCCCGTGCCAGGCCGTCGGGCGGCCCGACCGCGCGCAGGCCCGCGACGATGGCCTCGTACGTGCCGGCGTGGGCGGCCATGCCGCAGTGGCTGGCCTCGACCTCGACGTTGTCGGCGCCGTGGTCCAGGCACGCGTGCCAGTCCACGATGCCGTCGCGGCGCGAGTAGACCGAGACGTAGGGGATGTCGGCCGGCCACTCGGCGGCCAGGCCGTCGCGGAAGGCGGCGCAGCACGCACCGTCCAGGCAGCGCCGGGTGAAGACGCGGGGGATGCCGAGCGCGCCGAGCACGCTGACCGCGCGCACGCTGAGCAGGGTCAGCGGCCCGACCGCGAGCGGGTCCAGCGTCGGCGAGCCCAGCGTGATCAGTCCCGCGACCAGCTCGGGCCGCCGGGCCGCCAGCGCGCGGGCCAGGCTGCCGCCGCGGCTCTGGCCGACCACCACCGCCGGGCCGCGCCGGTCGGCCAGGTCCTCCAGGCGCCTCTCCAGCCCGGTGAGGATCTGGCCCGCGCAGTCCACGTTGAGCGCCAGGCCGGCCGACCGCGTCTGGTAGCCGGCGCGGCGCAGCCACGCGGTCATGAGGCCGAGCGTGCGGTCGCCGGCCATGAACCCCGGCACGAGCAGCACGGCGCGACCGCCGCCCTCGACGCCGGGGTCGCGCCAGACGTCGCTGCGCAACAGGTGCGCGGCCTCGAGTCCGGCGAAGCCCTCGTTCCAGACCGGGGTCATCGGCATGGCCGTGGCTCACCCTACCGGGACGCCCCCATAGACTGCCCGGCCCATGCGGGCCGCCACCATCCGGGACGGCAGGATTGTCATCGCGGAGCACCCCGACCCGGAGCCCGGGCCGTGGGAGGTGCTCGTCCGCATCCGCGCGGCCGCCCTCAACGGCGCCGACCTGATGCAGCTGCAGGGCGGCTACCCGCCGCCGCACGGCTGGCCCGAGGACATTCCGGGCATGGACCTGGCCGGCGAGGTGGCCGCTCGCGGCCGGTTCGCCGAGCGCTTCGGCGTGGGCGAGCGGGTGATGGGGATCGTGGGCGGCGGAGCACAGGCCGAGCTCGCCGTCGTGCACGAGCGCGAGCTCATGCCCGTCCCCGAGGCCCTGGACTGGGCCGCCGCGGGCGGCTTCCCCGAGGTCTTCACCACCGCCGAGGACGCGCTGTTCACCCAGGCCGGGCTGCGCCCCGGCGAGCGGCTGCTCGTCCACGGCGCCGCCGGCGGCGTCGGCACCGCCGCCGTCCAGCTCGGCCGCACCGCCGGCGCGCGCGTCGTCGCCACCGTGCGCAACGAGGACTGCCGCGAGCGCGTCGCCGCGCTCGGCGCCAAGGTCGTGGCCCCCGACGCCTACGTCGACGAGGGCCCGTTCGACGTCGTCCTCGAGCTCGTCGGTGCGCCCAACTTCGCCGACAACATCAAGGCGCTGGCCACCGGCGGGCGCATCGCGATCATCGGCGTCGGCGCCGGCTTCAAGGCCGAGCTCAACCTGCTCGCGCTCATGGGCAAGCGCGGACGGATCCACGGCTCCACGTTGCGGCCGCGGCCGATGGAGGAGAAGGCGCTGGCCGCCCGCCGCGTCGAGCGCCGCGTGCTCCCCCTCGTCGAGCGCGGCGAGATCGAGGTGCCGGTCGCCGAGACCTTCCCGCTCGACCGCGCGGCCGAGGCCTACGAGCGCTTCGCCGCCGGCGGGAAGGTGGGCAAGATCGTGCTGCTCGTCGACTAGGCTCTGAACGTGGACCTGGAGGAGCGATCGCTCGAGACCGTGGGCGACCGGTGCGAGGAGTGCGGCGCCAAGCTCACGTCCGACGAGCAGCGCGCGGTGCTCGAGACCGGCGGCCCTGCCCTGTGCAAGATCCACGCGGCCGAGGTCCTGCCCGACCCGGGCGAGGACGACAGGCCCCAGGCCTAGTAGGGCGGCAGCGCCTCGTACCAGTCGCCGAGGGCGCGGAACGCGTTCCAGAAGCCGCGCTTGGCCGCCTCGTCGTCCAGCGCCTCGTCGATGTTGGGCACGTAGAGCGCCTCCATCGACGGCGTGAACCGCTGCACCACGCCCGGCTCCGGGGTGAGCGGGTGGGCGAGCGGGATGTCGAGGTCGTTGAGCACGGCCAGCGCCTCGTCGCCCATGACCACCACGATCTTCGGCTGCACGATGGCCAGCTCCTCGACCAGGCGGGCGACGCAGGCCGGGTCGGCCAGCGCGGGGTCGGAGACCGGGCACTTCGCGCACAGCGTCCCGTACACCGCCAGTGGATCGATCGACAGTCGCTTGAACGACTTCATCAGCGCCGTGCCGGCGCGGCCGTAGAACGCCACGCCCTCCTCGACCTCCGCCGGGCGCGGGGCGTGCTTGAGCAGGAACACGTCGGCCTGCGGGTGCCCGGAACCGAGCACCGGCATCAGGTTGCCGCGCGGGCAGTGTTCGCAGTCCTGGAGCTCGCGGGTCAGCGTGTTGAGCTCGCGGATGGCGCGCTCGAGGTACTTCTCGCGGATCTCGTCGTCGGTTGCCGGCACAGCGAAGCCTGGTTTCAACCCGTGCGGCGGCTGTTCCTGCGGGTGCATCAGGACTTGCGCGCGGCGCGTCGCTCGGCGCGGCGGATGCGCCGCTCCTTGGCCGCGCGCCGCGCGCCGGTCGGGGTGGCCTTGGTCTGGAGGAACTTGAGCGCCTGGACGTACACGAGCGAGGCCGGCTTGCGGATGATGTCCGCGTCGCGCAGGGACTCGAGGAACTCCTGGGGCCCGTCGAAGTCCCGCATGCGGATACGCACGGAGCCGAGCCCTGCCGTCACGTGGGCGTCCGAGCCGGCGCCGCCCACGATCCGGTACTTCTCGGCGAAGCGGACCGCCTCCTCGTTGAAGGACGAGATCGCCACCCGCGGGTTGAAGACCTCGATGGCGTCGACGTCGTCGAGCACGTCGAGCAGGTGGCGGTAGTCGGGCACCGCGTGCAGGCGGTCGAAGGGGTGGGGGACGTAGACCAGGCCGCCTTGGCGCTTGATCTCGGCGATGACCTCCTGCAGCGTGCCGCCGCGCGGGATCTTCTCCTCGATGAACAGCCCGATGACCTCGCCCTGGTCGGCGGTCTTGACCTCCTCGCCGACGATGACCTTGATCCCGTCGGCCTTCTCGCGCGCCTCCAGAGCGCCCGAGATCTCGTTGTGGTCGGTCACCGCGATCGCGCCCAGGCCGCGGGCCTTGGCCTCGCCCAGCAGTGCCTCCACCGGCGTGGCGCAGTCGCCCGAGTGGTCGGTGTGCATGTGCAGGTCCACGTCGATCAGCGGCCGGCCCTCCAGGTGCTGGCGCAGCGCGCCGTTCGCGCGCCCGTCGTGGCGGCGGGCGGCAACACGGCCGTAGAGCGCGTCGATCTCGTCGGTGACCACGTCCCACGGGCGGGCCGGCCCGGGGGTGCCGTAGCGTCCGAGCAGGTCGGGCTGCTCGAGCACGCGGGTGAGCTGGGCCACGAGGATCTCGAGGTCGCCGGGCTCGAAGAGCAGGCCGCGCTCGCCGTCGTCGAGCAGCTCCTCGTACAGCGGCAGGCGGGCCGCGATCGGAACCGCCTGCGACGCGACCGCGCTCTGCAGCAGCGCCGGGGCCGGGTGGATGCCGGTGGAGGCGAAGACCATGACGTCGGCGTGGTCGAGCACGTCGGCCTGGTCGCCGGTGCGGAAGCGCACGCGCTCGGTCAGGTCGCGGCGCAGCAGCGGCTGCGTGCGCCACTCCTCGGCGATCAGCGTGGCTCGCCACGGCGGGGTCATCGGCAGCCGGCGCAGCGCGCGCAGGAACAGGCGCTGGGCCGCCCGCTCCTCGTCGGCGACGAAGGCGATCTCGAGCGGCCCGGAGCGCGCGTGCGGCGCCGACGCGGCCGTGCCCGGGCGCACGAGCTCGTACGGCGCCGGGAACCAACGCGTCATGAGCTCGCGCGTGGTCGGCCACGCCGCCGTGCGGGCGTCCAGGCGGCCGAAGAACAGCTCCACCACGCGGCGCGCGACCTGCGTGGAGATGAGCCGCTCGGTGGGGGCGTGGAACGAGCCGACGTTCAGCGCCCGCGAGTGGCGCAGCGCCGCCGCGGGCACGCTGGGCGCGAACGGCTCATGCACGTGCACGAAGTCGAAGGCGACGCTGTCCAGCAGCTCCTCGATCGTGCGCGCGACGTCGACCGGCACCGAGGCGGGCCGGCGCGCCGAGCGGAAGGGCAGCACCTCGCCCACGCCGACCACCTGCACCCCGTCCAGCGCCACCTCGCCCGAGCGCACGGCGCGCCGCGAGGCGTGCACGAGGTCGAGCGAGTGCGACGGTGCGACGATCGCGACCTCGTGCCCGCGCTGCACGAGCCGCTCCGAGGTCTCGCGGATGAAGCCGTTGACCTCGTTGCGGTCCTCCCAGGCGTACGGCGAGACCTGCGCGATGCGGAAAGCGGGCACCGGCCCGAAGGCTAGTGCCCGCCCCGGCTCAGGCCGTCTCGGCCTTGGCCTGCTTCTTCTTGGCCTTGGTCTCGACCGCCGGCTTGATCGCGTGCTCAGCGATGAACGCGTCGGTCAGCTCCCGCGCCTCGTCGTCGGGGCGCTGGTGCATGGGCGACTTCATCAGGTACGAGCTCGGGCCGTCGATCTGCCCGCCGATGCCCTCGTTGAGGGCGAGCTTGCAGCAGCGCACGGCGTCGATGACGATCCCGGCCGAGTTCGGCGAGTCCCAGACCTCGAGCTTGAGCTCGACGTTGAGCGGCACGTCGCCGAAGGCCTGGCCCTCGACGCGGATGTGCGCCCACTTGCGGTCGGTCAGCCACGGCACGTAGTCGGACGGGCCGATGTAGACGTCGTCCTTGGGCAGCTCGTGGCCCATGATCGACGTCACCGCGTTGGTCTTGGAGATCTTCTTGGACTCCAGCCGCTCGCGCTCGAGCATGTTGTAGAAGTCCATGTTCCCGCCGACGTTGAGCTGCGAGGTGCGCAGCATCTTCACGCCGCGGTCGCCGAACAGCCGCGCCAGCGAGCGGTGGACGATGGTGGCGCCCACCTGCGACTTGATGTCGTCGCCGACGATCGGGAGGCCGGCCTTCTCGAAGCGGCGGTTCCAGTAGTGCTCGCGGGCGATGAAGACCGGGATGCAGTTCACGAAGCCGCAGCCGGCCTCGAGCACCTGCTCGACGTACCACTTGGTCGCCTGCTCGGAGCCCACCGGCAGGTACGAGACGACGACATCGGTGTGCGTGTCCTTGAGGATCTGCACGATGTCGGCGGTCTCGCCGGGCGCCTTGGTGATCTTCTCCTTCAGGTACTTGCCCAGGCCGTCGTGGGTCATGCCGCGCTGGACCGGGACGTCGAGGGTCGGCACGTCGGCGAACTTGATCGTGTTGTTCTGGCCCGACCAGATCGCCTCCGACAGGTCCTTGCCGACCTTGTCGGCGTCGATGTCGAACGCGGCCGAGAACTCGATGTCGCTGATGTGGTAGCCGCCGAGGTCCACGTGCATGAGGCCCGGGACCGACTCGCGGGGGTCGGCGTCCTTGTAGTACTGGACGCCCTGCACGAACGAGCTCGCGCAGTTGCCCACACCGACGACGGCGACGCGGACCTTGTCCTTCTGGTAGCGGGCCTTGCCGTTGGCGGCGGGCCCTCCGTTCGTGCTCACTGCAAAGTTCCTTTCCAGGTCGAAGCTCCCCAACGTAGCCCCGGGAGGGCTACGCGGTTACACGCCGCAGCTCCGAGCGCACATGCCAGATGCGCTGGAACACCGTGATCACGGACAGGGCCGCAAGCACGTACACGGCGGGTGCCAGGAGCTCGAAATCGCCCAGCCCGGCGCCCTTGGCGAACACCAGGCCGATGGCCAGAATGACCACCCGCACGGGTCGCGTGGCGATGCCGACCTTGCACGCGACTCCGAGCGCCTCGGCCCGTGCCCGAGTGTAGGAGACCATGAGCGAGGCGAGGACGGCGACCACCGTCGCCGCCACCGCGAAGTCCATGCCGCGCGACGCGAAGTAGGCCGCGACGGCGGTGAGGACGATGCCCTCCTCCATCCGGTCCAGGGTGGAGTCGAGGAACGCGCCGAAGGGCGTGCCCTTGCCCGACGTGCGCGCGTAGCGACCGTCGAGCGTGTCCATGATCGAGCCGATGATGAACGCCACCCCGGCGAGGAAGAACAGGCGCTGGGTGACCAGCACGGCGGCCACCACGTTCAGCACCAGGCCGCTGAGCGAGATCGCGTTCGGGGTCAGCCGCGACTCGATCAGCCGGTCCCGCATGAGCGCCGAGACCTCGGCGCCGGTCAGCGGGCTCCGGCGCGGTCGCCCGGGGCCTGGGCGACCCGCCCGCGCGGACCGCTCCCGCCGGCCCACCGAGCCGCGTTCCATCAGATCCGGGCGCCGGCGAAGGCCCACTTGTTCGGGCGGGCGCGGGCGAGCAGGGCCTGGGCGATGGTGCCCGCGACGAGCGCGGTCAGCGCGCCGAGCACGGCGTCCATCCACCAGTGGTTGGCGGTGACGATGACCACGAAGGTCATCAGGAGGGGATAGAGCGACCACGCGAAGCGCAGCCACTTCGGCCGGACCAGGCGCGACATCGAGATGCCGATGATGAGCGCGAAGCACACGTGGACGGACGGCACCGCGGCGAACGGGTTGACGAGCGAGCTGGTCGTGGACGCCGTGTCGGTGTTGAAGCCGACGAAGTTCGAGACCGAGTCCTGGAACCCCCACTCGGGGAACAGGCGCGGCGGCGCGGTCGGGAAGACGACGTAGCCGACGAGCGCGATGCCCATCGAGATCACGAACACGTTGCGGATGAAGTAGTAGGACCGGTTGCGGAAGATGTAGAGCCAGATCAGCGACCCGATCATCAGCGGCAGGTGCGCGTTGACATACATCCAGCTCGCGAAGTCGATGATCCACGGCTTGGTCTCGCCCCACGCCTGCACGGATGGCTCGACGAACAGATGCAGCGAGCGCTCGAGCCCGATGATGTCCCGCGCGTGCTCGAACGCGGCCGCCGTCGTGTGCCCGTCGACCGCCCCGCGGACGAGCCGGTACGCGTAATACGCCGCCGCAAAGATGAGGACTTGGCGGACGAGGTCCGGCCAACCGTTGGGCAGCGCGCGAGGGGCCAGAGCGCGCAGACGGGTGAGCATCAGGGCATCCTATCGGCCGTCCGGAACGTCCCCGCACCGCGCCTGTCGTCATCCCGCGCGAACGTGGATGCGCCCACCGGGGCCGGTGCGGACGTCGGTCCAGCCGCCCGGCGCGCGGCTGACGAAGCCGCCGGATTGCGGTTCCCACCAGCGCGTCCAGCGCACGCGGGCGGCGGGCACCGTGCCCCGCACCGAGAACCCCTCGCGCCCGACGCTGGTGATCCCCTGCAGGCCGGAGTCGGGCACGCGCCACACCTTCCAGTCGGCGTCGTGCCAGATCTCGCGCAGCCCGGGGACGCCGGCGTTCAGCAGCCGGCGCTCGGCCACCGCGGCGTAGTCGGGCGTCGCGCGTGTGGGCAGTGCGACGTAGGACGTGCCCGTGTTGCGCAGCCAGCGCACGTAGCGCGACGGGGTCAGCGTGCCGGCGTAGAACAGGTGCGCGTAGCGGTTGTCGAGCTGGCGTTCCCAGCCGCGCGTGATCGCGAAGCGCTCGGGGACGTAGGTGGCCTCCCAGTGGAAGCGGGTGGGCGGGATCTCGACGCGCATGGGCGACGGCCGGTCGGCGAGGAAGCGCAGCAGCGGGCGGTAGTAGGACGCCTGCACCGCCGGGTCGTCGCCGACGCGCAGCTGCTTGACCACCGGAGCCAGCACCCACCACACCAGCGGCAGCGCGAGGAGCGCCACCGCCGCGACCCGCCAGCGCGCGGCGTCGCCGCGCCCGAGCACCGCAGCGGCCAGCACCGGCCCTGCGAACAGCGCGCCCAGGCGCGCGATGTTGCCGCCGATCGGCGACTCGAACACGAAGGCCGCCGTGGCCAGGAGCCCGTAGAGCACCGCGCCGACTCGCAACGCCGTCTCCTCGCGCGGCAACGCGACGACGAGCAGCAGCGAGACGCCGAGGCAGGGCAGGTACGAGGTCAGGTCGAACGGCATCGCGCCGCCCTCGGGGAACAGCGCCGACAGCACGCCCGGGGGCACGACCGCGCACAGGAGCACGAGCACCGCCAGGCCGGCGCCGCCCGCGGTCTTCTGGCCCATGACCGGCGCGCCGCGCTCGCGCGGCTCCTGGCTGCCCTTGCGCAGGCGCACGCCCGACAGCGCCTTGGCCAGCGCGCCCAGGCCGAGGAACAGGCCGGCCACCGGCGAGGCCAGGCCGGTCAGCAATGCCAGCACCAGCGTGAGCACGGTGCGCTTGCGCTGCCAGGCCACGAGCGCCCACAGCCCGATGGCCATGCCGAACGTGAACGGGATCCGACCGGCGAACAGGTTCGCGCCCGCCGCGACCGCGAACCACGCCCCAGCGATCCACGCGCGCTCGCCGTAGGCGCGCATGACGAGCTGCTGGAACGCGATCACGGCCGCGACGGTGGCCAGGACGCCGAGCAGGCGGGGGGACAGCAGCGCGCCCGCCGGCGGGTAGAGGACCGAGTAGGCGAGCATGTGATGGCCGGCGTACCAGCCGTTGTCCCAGAGCAGGAAGCCGTCGGCCGAGAACAGGTCGGCGCGGTACGTCGCCCCGGCCAGGTCGTCGGAGGGGAGGTTCAGCACCACCCACAGCACGGCCAGGGCGGCGCCGAGCGCCCAGACCGCGACTACGCGGCGATCCAGGCGCACAGTCTCGCCACGAGGTCGGGGCGCTCGAGCCACGGCCAGTGCCCGGCGTCGGGGAGGTGCTCGACGGTGGCGTCGCCGAGCGCCGCCGCGAAGCCGTCCCCGAACCGGGGCTCGATGTACGCGTCCCGATCGCCCCACACCACCAGGGCGGGCGCGGTCACGTCGGCCAGGTGGCGCCCGGCGGCGGCCAGGGCGTCCTCGGGCGCGGACCGGTAGAGCTTCAGAATCGCGCGCTGGGTGCCCTGGTCGAAGTGGGCGAAGACCTCGTCGTCCATGACCTCGGGAAGCCCCACGTGTCGACGCGCCCAGCCCACCGTGCGCCGGTTGGTCGTCCCCATGACGATCTCGCCTATCCCGCGCGCCCGCCACAGCCGGGCCATGCGGTGCCAGCGGAAGCCGGGCAGCAGGGGCACGCTGTCGACGAGCGCGAGGCGCTCGACCCGTTCGGGGGCGTGCTGGGCGAAGGCCAGAGCCCAGGCGCCGCCCCAGTCGTGGCCGACGAGGCGGCACTGCTCCCAGCCCAGGTGGTCGAGGAAGCGCTCCACGAAACGGCCGTAGAACGCCAGTGAGTAGTCCATGTCGGCGCGCTTTCCGGTCTGCCCGAAGCCTGGCGCATCGACGGCGACGCCGCCGCAGCAGGCCAGGAAGTCGTGCCACATCGCGCCCGCGTTGGGCACGCCGTGGAGCCACAGGATCGGGGCATCCCCCGCCTCCCACCAGTGGACCGGGCCCTCGTCGAGTTCGACGGTGCGCTCGTGCAGCGGCACGGCCGGGCAAGCTACCGGCATGCGCACGCTCTGCCTGGGAGAGGCCCTCGTCGACATGATCTGCGAGCGCCGCGTCGACGGCCTCGCCGACGCCGACAACTTCGTGCCCCACTTCGGGGGTGCGACCGCCAACGTCGCGTTCGCCGCGGCACGCACCGTGCCCGGCAGCGCCGCCCTCGCCGGCGGCGCCGGGGGCGACCCCTGGGGCGCCTGGCTGCGCGACGAGCTCGCGGCCGCCGGGGTCGCTCTGGATTGGTTCCGGCTCATGGAGGGCCAGCACACGCCGGTTGCCTTCGTCGCCCTCGACGGCGCCGGCGACGCCACCTACCAGATCTACGGCGATGCGATCTCGATGGCGCTCGAGGCCGTGGCCGGCCGGCTGCCCGAGGCGGTCGAGGCCTGCGACGGCCTGTTCTTCGGCTCCAATACGCTCGTGGGCGAGCGCGAGCGCGGCCTGACGCATGACGCACGTAGCTTGGCGCTCGCGCTGGGCAAGCCCGTGCTCTACGACCCCAACCTGCGCCTGCACCGCTGGCCGAGCGTCGCCCGCGCCGCCGAGGAGGCCAACGCGTGCGTCCCCGGCGCCCACCTCGTGCGCTGCAACCGCGAGGAGGCCGAGATCCTCACCGGCGAGCGGGCCCCCGATGCCGCCGCGCGCGCCCTGCTCGCCGCCGGCGCGCGGGCGGTGGTGGTCAGCCTCGGCCCCGACGGCGCGCTGCTGCGCGGGCCGGTGGACGCCGACGTCCCCGGCGTGCCGGTGCAGGTGCGGAGCACCGTGGGCGCCGGCGACTGCCTGACCGGCGTGCTCGTGGCGCGGCTGACCGAGCGCGGCTACGACCTCGCCGCGGTCGCCGACGCCCTGCCCGAGGCGGTGGCCGAGGGCGCCCGCACGTGCGAGCGCTGGGGCGCGGTGTGAGCCGGGCCTGGAAGCCCCCGCGCACCGACCGCGTGCGCCGGATCCGCGACCGCCTGCGCGAGGCCTACGGCATCCCCGGCCAGCGACCCCACGGCCGGCCGGTGGACGAGCTCGTGCTCACCGTCCTGTCCCAGAGCACGAACGACCGCAACCGCGACGTGGCCTTCGCCGGCCTGCGCGACCGGTTCCCGAGCTGGGAGGAGGTGCGCGCGGCGCCGGTGGACGAGATCGAGGACGCCATCCGGCCCGGCGGCCTGGCGCCGACCAAGTCGCGCCGCATCAAGGAGATCCTCGAGGCGATCGGCGACCCGCTGTCGCTGGACTGGCTCGCCGAGGCGCCCGTGCCTGAGGGCCAGGCCTACCTCTGCGACCTGCCCGGCGTGGGGCGCAAGACCGCCGCGTGCGTGCTGCTGTTCTCGTTCGGCCTGCGCGACGTGCCCGTCGACACCCACGTCGGGCGCGTGGCCACGCGGCTCGGGCTGCTGCGCGAGAAGGCGGGGTCAACCGAGCAGGCCGACGCGATGACCGCGCTGACGCCGCCCGGCGAGGAGCTCGAGTTCCACCTCAACCTCCTGCGCCACGGGCGCCACACGTGTCATTCCCAGCGCCCGGATTGCCGGCATTGCGTGCTGCGGCGGATGTGCCCCTACGCTCGCGCACACCACCTGTGACCGCTAGCGCGCCGGTGCCCGGACCTGCTCGCGGCGCCGCGCCGGGGCACGGCCAGCGGGCTGGTGCAGCGGCTCGAGCTCGGGCGGCTCGGGCAGCGGGCGCGTGACGGTCTGGCCCGCCTCGATCGTGAGCTTCTCGTCCCAGTGCGTGAACTCGAGCGCGTTGCCGTGCTCCATCGTGTACGTCGCCTGCTCGCCCGTGACCTCGACCCGGAGCACGCATCCCTGCCAGGCCACGGGGAAGGCGATGCGCTGCAGCTCGGGCGGCATGCGCGGGTGGAAGCTCAGCTGCTCGGCGTGGTCGCGCATGCCGCCAAAGCCGTTGACCGCCGCCATCACCGCGCCGCCCAGTGAGGCGATGTGGACGCCGTCGCGGGCGTTGTGCTCGAGGTCGCGCAGGTCCATCAGGGCGGCCTCGCCGAGGTAGTCGTAGGCGAGGTCGATGTAGCCCACCTCGGCCGCGATGACCGCCTGGGCGCACGCGGACAGCGACGAGTCGCGCACCGTGATGGACTCGTAGTAGGTGAAGTCGCGCGCCTTCTCCTCGGCGGTGAACATGTCGCCGCGCTGCCACAGCGCGAGCACGAGATCGGCCTGCTTGACCACCTGCTTGCGGTAGAGGTCGAAATAGTGATGGTGCAGGAGCAGCGGGTACTCCTCGGGCGGCGTGTTGTCGAAGTCCCAGCGCTCGTGGGCCAGGAAGTCCTCGTTCTGCGGATGGATGCCCATGGTCTCGTCGTAGGGCAGGGTCATCCCGTCGGCGGCCCGGTCCCAGCGCGTGATCTCGCCGGCGTCGACGCCGAGCTCCTGCGCCCGCTCGGACAGCCGCTCGCAGCCGCGCGCGGCCGCGCGCAGGTTCCGCTGCGCCATGAGGTTCGTGTACACGTTGTTGTCGGCGAGGGCCGAGTACTCGTCCGGGCCGGTGACGCCGTCGATGCGGAAGCGCCCGGCGCCGTCGAAGTGACCGAGGCTCTCCCACAGGCGCGCGGTCTCGATCAGCAGCTCGAGCCCGATCTCGCTGGCGAAGTCGGAGTTGGCGTTTGTCACCCACAGGCGGTAGATGGCGCCGGCGATGTCGGCGTTGACGTGGAACGCGGCCGTGCCCGCGGGCCAATAGCCCGAGCACTCCTCGCCGTGGATCGTGCGCCACGGGAAGGCGGCGCCGCGCAGCCCGAGCTCCTTGGCCCGCGAACGCGCCAAATCGAGGGTGCGGTGCCGCCAGCGCAGGGCCTCTTCCGCGAGCTCATGACGGGTGTAGCAGAGCACCGGCAGCACATAGGACTCGGTGTCCCAGAAGGCGTGGCCGTCGTAGCCGGGCCCGGTCAGGCCCTTAGCCGGGATGGCGCGCCCCTCGCCCCGCGCCGAGGCCTGCAGAACGTGGAACAGGGCGAAGCGCAGCGCCTGCTGGATCTCGGGGTCGCCGTCGAGCTCGACGTCGGCGTCGTTCCAGAAGGCGTCCAGGTACTCGCGCTGGGTCCGGGCAAGCCCGTCCCAGCCCTCGGCCACCGCGTTCTCGAGGCTTCCGTCGACCTGGTCGCGCAGGAACTCGACCGACTGCTGCGAGGACCAGTGGTAGGCCAGCAGCTTGACCACGCGCAGCGGCTTGCCGGGCTCGAGCCGAGCCGAGATGGTCACCCGGCCGAGGTCGGGCTCGGTCTGGGTCAGCGCGGTCGGGTTCTCGATGTCCAGCAGGTGCTCCATGCCGGCCGCCATCGTCAGCCCGCTGCGCCGCGTCCGGTGGGCGAGCACGACGCGGAGGTCGTGGTCGACCGCGAGCTGGCTCTCCAGCGGGCTGTCGAGGGCCTGGCCGCCGCGCGGGTCGTCGCCGCCCGGCCGGTCGCGCTGGTTGGCGAGCAGGCTCGAGTGGATGGCGACGCGCAGCGGCTGGTCGACGGCCTCGACCTCGTAGGAGATGGCCGCGACCGAGCGCGTGTGGAAGGACACGAGCCGGCGCGTCGTCACCTTGACCGTCATGCCGCTCTCCGAGCTCCAGTGCACCGAGCGCGTCAGCGTGCCGGCGCGGAAGTCGAGCTGACGCTCGTGGTGGTGCAGGTACCCGCGGTGGATGTCCAGCGGCTCGTCCTCGACCAGCAGCCGGATGAGCTTGCCGTCGGTCACGTTGACCACGCTCTGGCCGTCCTCCGGGTTGCCGTAGGCGCTCTCGCCGTAGCTCAGCGGGATCGACTCGTAGAAGCCGTTGAGATACGTGCCGCTGAGGGCGCGCGGCTCGCCCTCGTCGAGGTTGCCGCGCAGGCCCAGGTGGCCGTTGGCGACGGTGAAGAGCGACTCGGACTGGGCCAGGAAGTCGAGGTCGAGCGCGGTCTCGCGCAGGCACCACGGCTCGGTCGGGTAGGCGTCATGGTTGATCACAGCAGCTCTCCCAGGTCCTTTACCACGACGTCGGCGCCGTGCTGCTTGAGCGCGTCGGCCTGTCCGGTCCGGTCGACGCCGACGACATAGCCGAAGTTGCCCTTGCGCCCGGCCTCGACGCCCGAGAGCGCGTCCTCGAACACCGCCGCCTCGCTCGCCTTCACGCCCACCTCCTCCGCGCCCTTGACGTACGTGTCGGGCGCCGGCTTTCCCTTCAGCCCGTCCTCCTCGACCACGCGCCCGTCGACCACGGCCTCGAACAGGGCGCGGACTCCGGCGGCCTCGAGCACCTCGCCGGCGTTCGCGCTCGAGGACACGCAGGCGGTGCCCAGGCCCGCGTCGCGCACCGCGTTGACGTACTCGACCGACCCCGGGTAGGGCTTGACGCCCTCGCCGTGGATGATCTTCAGGACGAGGTCGTTCTTGCGGTTGCCCAGGCCGTCGATGCTCTCGGTGGCGGGGTCGTCGGAGGGCGAGCCCTGCGGGAGGTCGATGCTGCGCGAGGCGAGGAACGACTTGACGCCGTCGTAGCGCGGCTTGCCGTCCACGTACTCGTCATAGTCGTCCTGCGTGAAGGGCTTGAAGTCGTCGCCGTCGCGCTGCTTGAGGTAGTCGTCGAACATCGCCTTCCAGGCCCGCGCGTGCACCGTGGCGGTCTCGGTCAGGACGCCGTCCATGTCGAACAGGCAGGCCTCGATGCCGTCGGGGAGCCCCAGCACGGCCGCGAATCTACCTGCCGGTGCCGTAGGCCGCCGCGAGGCCTTCACGCGATGCCAACACCAGCAGTCGCGAGTCGGGCTCGATCGGGGTTGGGCCCGGCGGCCACCAGGCGTCGTCGCGCGCGAGCACGCGCAGCTCCAGTTCCGCCTCGGCCTCGCCCACGGTGCGGCCCGCCAGCGCCGCCCCGGGCAGGTCGGCGACGGCCAGCGCGCGCGAGCCCAGCGGCACCGTCGCCACGATGCGCCGGCGCACGATGGCAGCCACGAACGCCGGCGCGGCCAGAGCCGACACGCTGCGCGAGATCGCGATGTTGAACGTGCGCTCGGCGCGGGTGGCGAGGTCGTGCGAGAACAGCCGCATGACCACCCGGACCGACGGGTTGAGCTGACGGGCGTTCAACGCCGTCTCGAGGTTCGCGAGGTCGTCGTCGGTGACCGCGAGCACCACGCGGGCGTCGGGCACGCGCAGCGGCGTCAGGGTCTCGCGGCGGCTCGCGTCGTCGACCAGCACGGGCACGCCGAGCCGTCGCGTGGCGTCCAGGAACGGGTTGTCCTCGCTGCGCTCGACCGCCACGCACGGGATGCCCGCGGCGACGAGCCGCTGCACGATCCGGAAGCCGACGCGGCCCAGGCCGCAGACCACGGCGTGGTTGGAGCGCGGGCGCGGCAGCTCCCCCAGCGTGCGGGCGATGCGGGCGGTGACGATCGCGTCCGTCACGAGCGCGAACAGCACGGCCACGATGAGCCCGCCCAGGAGCATCAGCCCCATCCCGAACAGCTTCAGCCCGTCCGGCGAGTGCAGCAGGTTGATGTCCCCGTAGCCGGTGGTGGTGATCGTGGTGACGGTGAAGTAGAGCGAGTCGAGCCACGTCAGGTCCCCGGCGTCGTGGAAGACCTCGGCCGCGATCACCAGCACCACCGCGAGCGCGAACAGCAGCGCGGCCAACCTGGCGTCGAACAGCCGCAGCGCACCGCGCACGCGGGCCCGCGTGCGTCGCGCCATCGAGGTGGCCTGGCGCACGACGGCGTCGGCGCTGCTCTCGGGCTCGTCCGGCGCCTCGCGCACGTCGACGGCCAGACGGCGTCCGTTCTGCT
>Ga0207708_10001082_pt1 | contig 20415 bp, 19 predicted proteins | sample KBSK5101metaG_FD_184340 | JGI IMG/M metagenome (GOLD analysis project Ga0207708, IMG submission 184340) | Corn, switchgrass and miscanthus rhizosphere microbial communities from Kellogg Biological Station, Michigan, USA - KBS K5-10-1 metaG... | ecosystem: Host-associated > Plants > Roots >...
CGGGCCCACAGCGTGCGTGTGGTCGGTCCCGACTCGCAAGGGGTGCTGTCGCAGGGGCCGGAGATGCGCCTCAACGCCACGTTCGCTCGGGCCCTGCCAGAGCCGGGCGGGTTGGCGATCGCCTCGCAGTCGGGCGGGGTCGGGCTCACCCTGCTCGACCTGGCCCGCGACCTGGGCGTCGGCGTGCACTCGTTCGTCTCGCTCGGTGCCAAGCTCGACGTCTCCAGCAACGACTTGTTGGCCGCGTGGATGGACGACGACCAGGTTGCGGCCGCAGCACTCCATCTGGAGTCTTTCGGAAACGCGCTGAAGTTCGCTCGGACCGCCCGCCGCTTCGCGGAGCGCAAGCCCCTACTGGGCGTCCTCGGTGGTCGTTCGACGGGGTCGGCGATCGGCGTCGACGCCCTCTTCGCCCAGGCGGGCGTGATCCCGTGCAGGAGCGCCACCGAAGTGGCCGAGACCGCGGCTCTGCTGCTCGGGCAGCCGATGCCGGCCGGATACCGGGTCGGCGTGGTCACGAACGCGGGCGGGATGGGCACGTTGGTGGCGGATCTTGCTGACGCCGAAGGGCTCTCGGTGCCGAAGCTGTCGGACGAGGGAGGTGCGGCCGTGCGGCGGGCCGTGCCCAGTGCAGTCCGCACCCACAACCCGGTCGACCTCGGGGCCGACCTGTCCCCCGCCGCACTCGAGGCCGGGGTGCGGGCGTTGCTCTCCTTGCCCGAGCTCGATGCACTCGTGGTCGTGCTCGTCCCCACCAGCCTGACCGACCCCGGCGGGCTCTTCGACGCGCTGTCCCAAACCCGGACGCAGGCAGAGCGCCCGGTCCTGCTCGTCGCCTCCAATGCTGCCGAGCATGGGCGCCCGGACGGCGTGACCGTCTACCGGACCGCGGAGGCAGCGGTGGGGGCGTTGGCGCGCACGATGAGGTACGCCGCATGGCGACGGGTCCCCGCCGAGGACCCGCCTGCGGCCCTGGGCGTGCGTGCCGCCTTCGCCCGCGAGTGGGCCAGCGAGCGTCTCGCCGCGTGCGGCGGGACGGCCGAGTGGCTGCCGGCGTCGGCGAGCGCCGAGCTGCTGGGGTCATACGGCATCGACCACGTCGGTGTCGAGGCCCGGGATGCCGACGAGGCCTGCCGGGCCGCGGCGGCGATTGGCTTTCCGGTCGTGGTGAAGGTGGCCGACCCGACCGTAAGGCACAAGACCGACCGCGGGCTGGTGCGGGTTGGACTGCTGGCACCGGCGGACGTGGTTGCCGCCGTCGACGCCTTCCGTGCGGAGCTGGGCCACGACTCGGTCGACGTCCGCGTGCAGCCGGTGCTCGCCGGCGTCGAGGTGGCCTGCAGCGTGGTTCGCGACTCGGTGTTCGGGCCCCTGGTCCGGATCGCCGCGGGTGGCGTCGCGACCGAGGTCTTGAAGGACGAGGTCTACCTCGTGCCTCCGGTGACCAGCGCCGACGTGGGCAGGGCCATGCGTGGGCTGCGTCTGTGGCCGCTGCTCGAGGGCTACCGGGGCACCGAGGGGGTCGACGTGGAGACGTTGCAGTCGATCCTGGTGGGCGTGGGTCAACTCGTGGTCGACGTACCCGAGGTGTCGGACCTCGACCTCAACCCGCTGCTCGTCGCCCCAGACGGCGTGCACTGTGTCGACGTGAAGGTGCGGCTGCAGGTTCGCGACGCGCTCGACGCCGGCATCCCACGGCGCCTTCGCTCCCCCTGGTAGTCAAGGGCGGCCTCGGACCACCGCGAGCGCCTGCCTCGCGATCTCCCACTCCTCGTTGGTCGGCACCACGAGGACCTGCACGGGGCTGACGCCGGTGGAGATCGCCCTCGGGCCGTGGAGCGGTTCGGTGTTGCGTGCCTGGTCGATCTCGATCCCGAACCGCTCGAGGCCGGCGAGACTGCTCGCCCGGAGCTCCGGGGTGTGCTGGCCGACTCCGGCGGTGAAGACGACCGCGTCGACGGAGCCGAGCACGGCAAGGTAGGCCCCGACGTACTTGCGAATGCGGTAGGCGTAGACCTCGAAGGCCAGCCCGGCAGCCTCGTCGCCCTGCGCGCGTAGCGCCAGGACCTCGCGAATGTCGGTGTGGCCGGTGAGTCCCTTCAGGCCCGAATCGCGGTTGAGGGCGTTGTCCACGGCGTCGACGGACCAGCCGAGCTCGCGGCACAGGTGTGCGTGGATGGCGGGGTCGAGGTCGCCGGACCGGGTTCCCATGACCAGCCCCTCGAGCGGGGTGAACCCCATCGACGTGTCGACGGACTGACCGCCGCGGATGGCCGCAGCCGAGGCTCCGTTGCCCAGGTGGAGGACGATCAGGTTGGTCTCGTCGACGGGTCGGCCGAGGAGGCGCGCTGCCTCCCGGCTGACGAAGGCATATGAGGTCCCGTGGAAGCCATAGCGGCGGATCCGGTGCTCCTCGCGCCACGCCTGGGGCACGGCGTAGGTGTACGCCACGGGTGGCATGGTCTGGTGGAACGCGGTGTCGAAGACCGCCGCTTGGGGCACGTCGGGGAACAGCCTGCGGGCCACTCGCAGCCCCTCGAGGTTGGCCGCGTTGTGCAGCGGCGCGAGGGGCACCAGCTTTCGCACCTCCTCGATCAGCGCGTCGTCGACGAGAGCCGGATCGGCGAAACGGGAGCCGCCGTGGACGACACGATGGCCCACCGCAACCACGTTCGAGTCCGGCAGCGACGGGCCGTAGGTGGCGAACGCATCGAGCGCGGCCGCCAACGCTTCCTCGATCGTCGGGAACGCGCCCTCGGATGTGTGCCTGCGGTCGCCGGTCGAGTGCCGCAGCAGTCCCCGCGCCTCGCCTATCCGCTCCACCGACCCGGTCGCGGGCGCGCTCCCGGTCTCGGCATCGACGAGGCTGTACTTCAAGGACGACGACCCCGCGTTGAGCACCAGCACGTGGGAGCTCACGAGCGTCCCCGGGCCTGGATCGCCGTGATCGCGATGGTGTTGACGATGTCACGCACGGTGGCGCCTCGAGACAGGTCGTTGACCGGCTTGCGCAGTCCCTGGAGGATCGGGCCGACCGCGAGCGCGCCTGCCGAGCGCTGCACCGCCTTGTAGGTGTTGTTGCCCGTGTTCAGGTCGGGGAACACGAAGACCGTCGCATGTCCCGCCACCTTTGAGTCGGGGAGCTTCGTGCGCGCCACGGTTGCGTCGATCGCGGCGTCGTACTGGATCGGACCCTCGACCGGGAGATCCGGTGCCCGCTCGCGCACCATGGCCGTGGCCTCGACGACCTTCTGCACGTCACTCCCGGAGCCGGAGCTTCCGGTCGAGTAGGACAGCATTGCCACGCGCGGGTCAACGCCGAACGCCGAGGCCGTGCGGGCCGAGGCGAGCGCAATGTCCGCGAGCTGGGATGCGCTCGGGTCGGGGTTGACCGCGCAGTCGCCGTAGACCAGTACCTGGTGGCGCAGGCACATGAAGAACACCGAGGAGACCACCGAGACGTCGGGAACGGTCCGCACGAACTCGAGCGCCGGCCGGATCGTGTGGGCGGTCGTGTGGGCCGCGCCCGAGACCATGCCGTCGGCCAAGCCGAGCTCGACCATCATGGTCCCGAAGTACGACACGTCCAGCATGAGGTCTCGGGCGCGCTCGAGGTCGACTCCCTTGTGCTGGCGCCGGGCGTGGTACTCGGCGCCGAACCGCTCACGCAGCTCGCCGTCGCTCGGACTGACCACGCGAGCCCCTGCGAGGTCGACGCCGAGCATCGCCGCCCGCGCCTGGATGGCGCGGGGGTCACCCAGGATGGTGAGGTCCGCGATCTTTCGGCGCAGCACGATGTCCGCGGCCTGGAGGACACGGTCGTCGTCGCCCTCGGGCAGCACGATGTGGCGCCGTTCGGCCACGGCAAGGTCCAGCAGCTGGTGCTCGAACATCAGCGGCGTGACCGCGTCGCTGCGCGCGACCTCGAGGCGGTCGAGCAGGGCGTCACCGTCGACGTACTCGTCGAACAGCGCGAGCGCCGTCGCGACCTTGCGCGGCGAGTCCTTGTCCAGGCGCCCGCGAAGGGTGGAGAGCGCGGTCGCGGTGTCCTTGGTGCCGAAGTCGGTCTCGATGATCGGCATCGTGGTCTGGACGCCCTCGATGAGCCTGCCGACCTGGGGAGCCAGCGGGATGCCGCCGTTGAGGACGATCCCGGACATCTGCGGGAAGTTCGCGGACACATGGGCGGTGAGGACGCCGAGGACCACCTCCGGGCGGTCTCCCGCGGCCACGACGACGGCACCGTCGAACAGCCGGTCCAGCACGTTGGGCAGCGTCATGGCGGCGATGACCAGGCCGGTTGCCTCCCGCGCCAGCAGGCGCTCCTCGCCGCTGACGAGCCTGCCCTCGCAGGCCAGCATCATGTCGCCCACCGAGGGTGCGTTCAGCAGGGGTTCGTCGGGCAGCGCGAACGCTGGTGCGTCGAGCCCGGCGAGCGCGACGAGCACCTCGTCGCGGGTGGCCGGGTCCGCGCGGTTGGCCACGATCGCGCACAACGAGCCGAGGTTGGCCTCAAGCTCCGTCGCGGCCACCTCGGCCGTGGTCTGGAGCTCCTCCGCGGTCTTGCCGTGCGCGTTGACGACAAGCACCACCGGGGTCCCCAGATTGGCCGCGACGCGGGCGTTGAACGAGAACTCCGTCGGGGCCCCGACGTCGGTGTAGTCACTCCCCACCACGACCACGGCGTCCGCCTTCTCGGCCACCAGGTGGTAGCGCTCCACGATCCTGCCGAGCGCGGCGTCAGGGTCTCGGTGCAGCTCGGAGTAGGTCACACCGGCGCACTCGTCGTAGGACAGGGCAACGGCATCGTGAGCGACCAGCAGGTCGAGCACGTAGTCGACGGAGTCCTGCTCGCGTACGACGGGGCGAAAGACCGCGACCCGCTCGACCCGCTTGGACAGCTCCTCGAGGATCCCGAGAGCCACCGTGGACTTGCCGGTGAAGCCTTCGACGGCTGCGACGTACACGCTCCTGGCCACGGTCGGAGCCTATCGGGGCCGGCGCCGCACAGGATCGAGCGTCGAGTAACGGGCCGGGGTCGGCCGCCCTGACGGCTCACTCGATCTCCCGCCCTCTCGGCGGTCTCGTAGCCTGATCGCGTGGCCACCTTCATCTTCACGGTCGTCGGCGACGACCGACCGGGACTCGTCTCAGCACTCGCCGTCCCGATCAAGGCCCACGGCGCGAGCTGGGAGCACGGTCAGATGTCACGACTGGCGGGCAAGTTCGCCGGCATCGTGTTGGTGACGGTCGCGGACAACAGGTTCGACGCGGTGGCCGCTGACCTCAGGACGCTCAGCACCCAAGGTCTGCAGATCACGCTCGAGCGCACGGACGAGCCCGTCGTGCGTGAGTCGCAGCGACTCCACCTCGAGCTCCTTGGGGACGACCATCCCGGCATCGTGGCAGAGATCTCGGCTTTGCTCGCCAGCCACCTGGTCAGCATCGAAGAGCTGACCACCAACGTGCGGGAAGCACCGATGGCCGGGGGAATGCTCTTCGAGGCTCGCGCCGTGCTCAACGCTCCGTCCACAACGAGCGCCGACTCGCTTCGATCAATGCTCGAGGGACTCGCCCACGAGCTGATGGTCGAGATCCGACTGTCGGAAGACTGAGGCGCACAGGACCGAGGAATCACCGACGATCTCGTGATGCGCCAGTTGGACCTGGTCCGGCTGGGACGTGTGCTCAGACGACGCTGAAGCCCGGGGGTAGGCCGCGCCGGCCCGTCATCGCCAGCAGCAGGTCGAGGCCGAGGCCGCGCTGAGCCGCGGAGACTGCCCCGAGCGCGGCGGCCTCCTCGACCGCTTGGGGAGGCAGGTCGACGGGGATCCCCGTCGCGGCCGCGATGTCGAGCCCGTGCACGCACAGCTCGAAGGTGCGCGTCGGCAGGTAGGCCGCGACTCGCATGCCACCCACAATCGTGTGCACGACAAGGTCCGGGGCGGTCGCTTCGGCCATCCGGACAGCCTCGACGACGAGGGCGTGGAACCGGGAGGCCGGGTCGTCACCGAGGTCGCGCCCCGCCTGACGGCCACGCTCGGTGACCGCGTCCGCGTCGATGGTGCCCGCCGAGATGGCGGTGAAGTACGCCGACGCCGAGAGGACGACCTCCTCGCCGACCGGACGAGCGAGGTAGTCGATGACCGTGACCAGCGAGCGGCTGGTGTGACCGACGAGGTCGCGAACAGTCCACTCACCGAGCCCCGGGCCGTCCCATGCGTCGTCAGGGACCTGGTCGATGGCTTCACTCACCGAACGGGCCGTGGCCGCGAAGGTGGGCACGACAGTATTCACGCGAGTCAGTCTGGCAGTGCCCCGGCGAGGTCCGTGCCGCCGGCACCGCCTCGAGCGCACGCGTCGCGGGTCGACCCGCGACCGTCCTGCATCGGTCGCCCGGAGTGTTGGCAGGCGAACAGAAGATTCCTCGGCGTGCACACAGGATCGACTCATCGCACCAATCCACTCGATCCCACGTCAGGAGCCCGACATGTACATGGAAACCAACCTCGCCCGGCTGGCCATCGAGGACCGCCTCCGCGACGCCGACCAGCAGCGCCTGGCCCGCCAGTTCCGGCGTGAGCGGCCCTCCACCGCCTCCACCCCTTCCACCGCCGTTCGCGAGCCCCGGCGCCACTCGCGACTCTGGAGCCTCGTCCACCCCGGCCAGGCCTACAGCTGAGGCCGGATGGGCTCGATGGCCAGGCCGACCGAGCCGGCACCACGTCATCACGCATGACCGGTGCCGGGCTTCGGCTCATCAGATCTAACACTTGGAGACACCCATGTCCGCATCCACCGCACCTCTGCCCGAGCATCTGCACCAGGCACTGCGCAAGGAACTGTCGCGGCTGGCCCAGCACGAGGAGGACGTCGCCGCGAGCGAGGCAGCGCACGTGCACTACTGGGAGACGATGCCCGTCACCGTCTCCATCCACCGCCAGTGTGCGGCTGCTCTGCGTGCCGCAGCCGAGGACCTCCGGGCCCATCCGGAGCGCCCGTCAGATGTGTTTCACTGACAGCGTGTGGGGCCTGCTGGAAACGCTGCGAGCCGACGATCGCGAGGCGTTCCTCGCACTGGCCCGCCGTCGGACGTTCGCACGCAACGAGGTGCTCTGTCACGAGGGTGACCCTGCTGACTCACTGCACCTGGTGGAGCACGGCCATCTGGCTGTCCACGGCGGTCTCGCGTCCGGGGCCACCGCAACCTTCACGATCCTGTCCGCCGGCGACTACTTCGGGGAGCTTGCGCTCCTGCGTGCGGACCACCGGCGCACGGCGACCGTGACCGCGCTCGAGCCGAGCCGTACCCTGGCCGTCGCGGCCACGGCCTTCGACGCGCTGTGCCGCCGCAACCCGGGGATCGAGCGGATCGTCTCGGCCCTGCTGGCGGACCGGATCGACATCCTGAGCCGTCGTCTTCTGGAGACCATGTACGAAAGCCTCGATCGTCGCGTGTACCGGCGTCTCCTCGACCTGGCCTACTCCTACCGAGGCACGGGGGGCACCGCCACGATCCCGTTGAGCCAGACCCAGCTCGCGAACCTCGTGGGGGCGACCAGGCCGTCGGTCAACCAGGTCCTGCAGCGACTCGCTGAGCTCCGTGTGGTCAGGCTGAGCCGGTCGCGGATCGAGATCCTGGACCTGGCGGCCCTGGAACGGCGCTGCCCGGGATGACCTGGTCGCCAGCACGGTGACGTCCTGCATCGGTCGCCCGGAGTGTTGGCGGCCGAACAGAAGGTTCCTCGGCGCCGACGCAGGATCGACTCATCGCACTGATCCGACTCGATCCCACACCCGGAGCCGTCATGAACACCTTCGAATCCGACGTAGCCCAGTTGAACACCGGGGACCGCATCCGCGAAGCCAACCGGCAGCGGCTGGGGCCGACGGAAGGCGGCGGGGACCAGCAGGTCAGTGACCTCAAGCGCCTGTGCTTCAGGCACTGGCTGTACCTGATGCTGGCCTCCCTGCTGGACGCCCCCGACCCTGAAACAGGCATCGATCAGCTGGGGAGCACCCGCATGGACGTGATGCGGGCTGCCCTGTCGTGCCCCCGGTGCGTGGCACGCAACGGGCTTTGCCCGCCTCCGGCCGCCCCTGGGGGCATGGAATACCCCACGTCAGACGGCTGGTCGGACCCACCGACGCCGTACGAGCTCCTCGACCAACGGGCAGACCGCAGCCGGTTCGTGCCCATTCGCCGGATCATCGCCGGAGTCGTCACCGTCGCTGTCGGTGTCGCAGCCATCGCCACGCTCGGGCACCGTCCCTCCGAGCTGCCCACACCCGGTGGCGTCGATATCACCACCCTTGCGGTTGGGGACTGTGTGCGAGACATGGCTTCGTCCGGGGAGTTTGCTCGTGAGGTCGTCGATGTCGTCGATTGCGCACGGCCGCACACGGACGAGGTCTACGCAACCTTCCCGCTGCGCGATGGGAGCTATCCCGGCGATCACCAGGTGGAAACGCTCGCCGGGCACGGTTGCGACAAGCGATTCGCCGCATACGTGGGAACCTCGCCCGCCCGAACGACCCTCGACATGTACCTCATCACTCCCACCCAGGAGGCCTGGTCTCTCGACCATGACCAGGTCGTGCTGTGCACGGTCAGCTCGCCGGGTCACCCCACCAAAGGATCGGTGAGGCACTCGGGTCGCTGATCTGCTGGCCACCACATCCGCTGGTCAGAGAGCGGCGAGATCGTGGACGCTCATGTCGTCGAGGCCGAGGGTGGCGAGGGTCCGCTTCCCTTCGCCGCGGAAGTCCCGAGCCAGCACGGTCGACGCGAGGGTGATGAGCGCCTCCATCGTCGGAGTCTTGACGCCGACGCGGCCGGCGAGGTCGGTCAAGAACACAAGGGAGTAGCCGACGTCCTCGGTCAGGTAGCGGTTGTCGAGCTGCGTCTGCGCGCCGATGCCCAGGAAGCCGGGGGCGGTGGAATAGCCGGTGGAGTAGTTGGCCTCCCGCATGTATCCCTGCAGCACCCCCAGGTCGGGTTCGGACAGCACTCGCACCCCGAGCGCGTCGGCGATCGCCAGCCGCTCGCGGTCGGCCGCCTCGATCACCCTGCCCGAAGCCTCGGTGACCCCCTCCTCGTAGAACAGGAACGCGCCGCCGGTCCGCTCGATGAGCGCGGCGTTGAGCAGCGTCACGGCCGGGTGGATCACCGGATTGCCGTTCTGCAGAGTCGTCTGGAAGACGCTGTCGGCGGCCTCGGTCCCGGGATAGACGTCCTGGATCATCGACAGCAACCGGTCGGTGCCCGAACGCGGGAGGCCGGCGACGTACACACCCCCGCGCAGCTTGTGAAAGACGTTGATACGTCCCGGTGCGGCGATGCGAACCGCGTACGGAAGCGTGCTGGTCTCCCCCACCGTGATCGTTTCGTCATCCAGCGCCAGGCCGGCAGCGCGCTTGAACGTGATCGCCCCCGCGCACGAGGCCGGGCAGACCAGCACCGCCTGCCCGGACACGAGGTGCGGCGCGACGACGCGGGCCTGGTGGTCCGTCCCGTATGCCGGACCGACCAGCACGACGAGCTCGGCAGCGTCGAGAGCAGTCTCGATGTCGTGACCGGAGTAGGCGATCTCCGCGAAGCCCTCGATCTCACCCTTGGCGTGGATTCCGCCGGCGGCCGCGACCTCTGCCACCTGGTCGGGAAAATCAGGAATGTCGAACAGTCGCACGGTGTGCCCGTGGAGCGCGAAGTCGAAGGCGGTCGCGAGACCACCGTTGCCCGAACCGACGACGGTGACGATCATGTGCGACACCGTATCCCTGCTCGCTGTGCGGTGGCGGACTCACGCGAGCGAGCCCCCGCCGCCTCGTTGGTGGAGCTGGCGGGAATCGAACCCGCGTCCTAAAGCGCCGTACCAGGTCTTCTCCGGGTGCAGTTCGTGATCACGTGTTCTCAACCCCGGCGCTCCCACGAACAGGTCGCCGACGGGCTCAGTCAGGAAAAAGTCCCGATCAACCCTCCTGACAGGAGTCGATCAGCAAGCCTCCTAGATGAGGCCAGGGTCCGGGACGGAGGCAGATGCCCGGTCTGACCCTTCGATCACTGCTCAGGCAGCGAGAGCGAAGTCAGTGCGCTTAGAGTTGGCACTTGTGGTTTCCAGCGAACGTTTACGAGATGACGCTGGCTTCTCGACCCGCTTCTCCTGGGACTAGCGTCCCCAGTCGAAACCAATCAGCCCCTCTTGAGTTGTGATTCCACTGTACAGAGGAACGCCGACAGGGGCGTCGTCGATTCCCTCGCGAGCCCGGTTCAGCGTCGTACCCACGCTTCCAGCAGGGGGACGCCGGGGCCGCTGAGCTCGCCGATCCGGGCGTCGCGTCCGGCGAGGGTCAGGCCCAGGGCACGCACCGGTCCGTCGACCTCCGGTCCGGAGCCGTGGGTCCACTCGGAGTCGGCTGCCACCAGGCGTACGGCGGGGAGCCGGCCGTGCACGAACCCGCGACGCGCCGCCGCACCGGTGAGGAACCCGAGCACGACCTCCCAGCGCTCGACCGGACGGCGGAAGTCGATCCCGAGCGGCACGAGGATGTCCTGCCCGTGCACCAGCACCTCGGTGAGCGGCGCCGTCGGCGGCATCGTCGGCGGCCGGAACCGGTTGCCCGCCTGCGCCCGGAGACCGGCGACCACCTGGGCGGTCGTCATCCGCTCCATCGCGCGTGCCACGCCGAGCTCGCTGGCGTCGTGCAGGCTGCCCCGGGCGCGCACCAGGTCTGGCAGGAACCCGCGCACGCCGCGCACCAGGGGCAGCAGGAGATGCGTCGCGACGGCGCGCGCGGTCCACGCGCCGCACAGGCTCGGCGTCTCCCACTGCTGCGGGGTCAGGCCGGCCAGCACCTCGGCGAGCACGAGCCGCTCCTCGGCGACCGCGGGCCAGGTGTCCATGCCTCAGTCTGTCAGCGCGGTGGTGGCGCCGAAGAGGGCCTCGCCGTTGCGCCAGCACACGGCGCGCAGCCAGTCGTCGTCGAGCCGTGGCTCGCGGTCGCGCAGTCGCTGCAGCGCGTCGAGCGCGTGCCGGTACGAGTACGGGATGGTCGGGAAGTCGCTGCCGAACAAGACCTTGCCGTCGAGGTCCGCGAGCCGCGTCAGCAGCGAGTCGGGGTAGGGCGCGGTGGAGTCGAAGAAGTCGGTGAACATCATCGTGGTGTCGAGGTATGTCCGTTGGTACCGCTCCGCGAGGTCGAGGAACTCGGCATACTCCGGGGCACCCATGTGCGCGACCACGGCAGTCAGCAGCGGGTGCCGCTCGAGCACGCGGCGCAGGGGGTCGGGCCCGGTGAACGCGTTGCCGACCGGCCCGGAACCGGCATGGATGACCACCGGAGTCCCGGCCTCGGCGATCGTGCCCCAGACGTCGTCGAGCGTCGGGTCGTCGAGGTGGAACTCCCCCACCTGCACGTGCACCTTGAACACCTCGACCCCGCCCGCGACCAGGTCCGCGACGTACGACGCCGCCTCCGGCTCCGGGTAGAAGGTCGCCGACCAGAGGCAGTCAGGCACCCGCTCGGTGAAGCCGCGCGCCCAGTCGTTCAGGTAGCCCGCGATCCCAGGCCGGTGCGCGTAGGGCAGCGAGCTGAACCGGCGTACGCCGAGGCTCCGCAGCGTGGCGACCCGCTCCTGCTCGGACCCCCGGTAGCGGATCGGCCACTCCCGGCCGATCTTCGGTCCGGCCAGGTCGAACTGCGCCCACACCCGGGTCTCGATGTTGGGCGGCAGGAAGTGCGTGTGCACGTCGAAGACGCCGGGTAGGCCGAGGCCCCGCCAGAAGTCGACGACCTCCGCGGCGTCGGCAGGGTCGAGCACCAGCGTGCTACTCCATGCCCTTGGAGCGGCGACCGAGCGCCTGCTGCTTCTCGCGGTTTGCCTGCCGTTCGGCGAGCGCGTGGCGCTTGTCGTAGGTCTTCTTGCCGCGAGCGAGCGCGATCTCGACCTTGGCCCGGCCGTCCTTGAAGTACATCGACAGCGGCACCAGCGTGAACCCGCGCTCCTTGACCTTGCTCTCGATCTTGTCGATCTCGTGCCGGTTGAGGAGCATCTTGCGGACGCGCCGAGGTGCGTGGTTGGTCCACGTGCCCTCGGTGTACTCCGGGATGTGTACGCCGTGCAGGAACGCCTCGCCGTTGGTGATCTCGCCGAACCCGTCGCCGAGCGTCGCGCGACCTGCCCGCAGCGACTTCACCTCGGTGCCGACAAGCACCAGGCCCGCCTCGAACACGTCGTCGATGTGGTAGTCGTACCTGGCCTTGCGGTTCTGCGCGATCAGCTTGCGCCCGACTTCCTTGGCCATGGGGTCAGTGTGTCAGCCGGGGGTCAAGCGCCGGATACCACGGTCCCGTGGTATCCGGCCACTTCCCTTGCGCTGTACGCGTAGGGAAGTGGGTGAACACCACGGGACCGTGGTATCCAGCCTCGACCTCAGAACCATCCCATCGGGTCCCGCGGCTGCCCGTCGACCATGACTGTGAAGTGCAGGTGGCACGCCGTGGACCAGCCGGTGGTGCCGGCGTACGCGAGCGTCTCGCCGCGCCGCACGACCTGGCCGGTGTGGGCGCGGTAGCCGCTGATGTGGTTGTAGATCACCGCGACACCGTGGCCACGCACCCGACCGAGGTCGAGGATCAGCCGGTTGCCCCAGGCGGACTGGTAGTACTCCGAGATCACGCGCCCGTTGCCGGAGGCCTGAAGCGGGGTGCCGCACGGGGCGTGGAAGTCGGTGCCGTCGTGGAGGCCCCAGTACCCGTAGATCGGGTGCATGCGCCAGCCGAACGCCGAGGTGACATACCCGGGCACCGGACGCATCAGCGGCCCGTGGTTGCCCTCGTTGACGCTGTGGTGCGCGCGGCGGGCGAGCATCCGTGAGATGCGCCGCGCCTCGCTCTTGGTCTCCCGCAGAGTGCGCTCGTCGGCGTGCCTGGCCCGCAACGCCGCGTCCTGGGCGGTACGACGGGCTTGCACGAGGGCGGTGACGGCGTCCTCCGCCTCGGCCGCCTTCGTCTCCAGCCGCCGGCGGAGCACGAGGTTCTCGGCGGCGGCCCTGCGCTTCAGCTCGACCTGCGCCTTGGCGTCCTCGACCTTGGCCTCCTTGACAGTGAGCACGGTGCGCGCAGTCTTGAGCTGGTCGAGGGCGGTGGTCTCGCGGTCCACCAGGTTGCCGACAGTCTTCAGCTGCGTGGTGAGGTCGGAGGGGTTCCTCGCCTTGAGCATCGCCCACAGCCCGATCAGCTGCGGGTCGGCCTGCTGCATGCTCTCGGAGGCCATCTCGGCGAGCAGCCGCTGCTGGACCCTGACCCGCTCGCGGCCGGCACGCAGGTCGTCGCGGGCCTGGCTCAGTGCCACCTCGGCCTGCACCAGCTCGTGGTGCATCTGCTCGTCCAGCGCCTGGGCGGCGGCCAGCTTGCCCCTGGCGACGGACAGCGTCGCGCGGGCCTGGTGCAGCTGGGTCCGGGCCGTGTGCAGTGCGCGGTGAGCCTTGGTCGCGGCCCGCGAGGAGTCCTCCAGGTCTGCCTTGGCCGCCTTCAGACGTTGCTCGACCTGGTGCTTCTTGTGCTTGAGGTCGTCCGCGTGGGCGTTGGGCGTGGCGGCCGGTGCCGAGGCCACGGCGAACGCGACCGCGGCCGCCAGGAAGCGCTGCCGCGTGGTGGCGGGGAAGTTGCGAACCACGAGGGGTCTGCCTTCGTTCAGAGGGGGAAGTCTTGAACGAGGCGACCGTAACCCGGCAGGGTCAGACTTTGAGGTATTTACGGGTGAGTACGAGTGTCGGGATCATCGTCAGCACCACGCCCAGCAAGGCGATCCAGCCGACAGCCTGCACGGCGTCCCACCAGTCGATCCAGTCCACGATCGTGGAGTTGGGCCGCAGCCTCTCGTAGATCACGACGTACATGAACGCGAACAGGGTGATCGCGGACAGCGTGATCCCGATCATGGTGGCAACCAGGGTCTCCAACACGAACGGCAGCTGGATGTAGAGGCTGCCCGCGCCCACCAGCCGCATGATCCCGATCTCGCGTCGGCGCGCGAACGCGGCCAGCCGGATCGTGTTCGCCACCTCCAGGACGGCCGCCAGGAGGAGAACGGCGGCGATCCCGATCGCCCCCTTCTGCATCCAGCCCAGCCAGAAGTAGATCGGTTCGAGCAGCGTGTGCAGGTCCTGCACCGTGTTGACCCCGTCAAGCCCTCCGACAGCAGACTTCACCCCGTCGAACTTCTGGGGATCGTTCAGCGTCACTCGAAAGGACTCGTTCATGTCCTTGACCTGGACGGAGGAGAAGATCTCGCGGTCGGTCGCGTTCTGCGACTGGTAGACCTTCTTCAGCGCGTCGTACGCCTCCTGCTTGCCGCGGTACTCGTAGCCCTTCACCTGCGGGCTGGTCTTGAGCACCTGCTCGATCGCGTGCTTCTGCGGGTCGGTGACGTCACCGCCCGCGCAGTGCGGCGTGCGCGAGTTGGCGTTGCACAGGAAGACCGTGATCTGGAGCTTGCTGCCCCAGTATTCCTCGGCCCGCTGCGCCTGGGCGTTGAGCAGCAGCCCGACGCCGACCAGGGTCAGCGAGACGAAGATCGTCACCACCAGGGCCACGGTCATGGACACGTTGCGGCGCAGGCCGGTGGCGGTCTCCGAGAAGACGTACCTCAACTGCATGGGTTGGAGTGCTCCCTTGTCAGGTGGCTTGTCAGGTGGCTTGTCAGGTTGCCGGTCTGGTGGTCAGTGCTGGTAGCCGTACACGCCACGAGCCTGGTCGCGTACGACGTGCCCATCGACCAGCTCGATCACGCGCTTGCGCATCTGGTCGACGACGCCCGAGTCGTGCGTGGCCATGACCACCGTGGTGCTGGTGCGGTTGATCCGGTCGAGCAGCTTCATGATCCCGACCGAGGTGTTCGGGTCGAGGTTTCCGGTCGGCTCGTCGGCAATCAGGATCATCGGCCGGTTGACGAACGCCCGGGCGATCGCGACCCGCTGCTGCTCGCCGCCGGACAGCTCGTCGGGCATCCGCCGCCCCTTGCCGTCAAGGCCGACCATCTCGAGCGTCTCGGGGACGACCTTGTTGATCTGCGCCCGCGGCTTGCCGATCACCTGCAGTGCGAAGGCGACGTTCTCGGAGACGGTCTTGTTCGGCAGCAGCCGGAAGTCCTGGAAGACCGTGCCGATCTGGCGGCGGAGCGCCGGCACCTTCCAGCTGGCCAGCCGGTTGATCTCCTTGCCGGCGACGTACACCCGCCCGCTGGTGGGGCGCGTCTCGCGCAGGATCAGCCGCAGGAAGGTCGACTTGCCGGAGCCTGAGGCACCCACGAGGAAGACGAACTCGCCCTTCTCGATGTCGACGTTGACTCCCTCGAGCGCCGCCTTCTGCTGCTTGGCGTACGTCGAGGTGACGTTCTCGAATCGGATCACAGTCTCTTGGGCCGGCTCTCGGGGGCAGGGGTGAGGCGGTCGTGCGGGTCATGCCCGTCAGGGCACGTCCGGCCGATGGTCGAGTCTAGGTGACCTACCAAGTGGGGCGCCGCAGGGCGGCCCCCTCGGGGTTTCGCCTATCTTGTGCCCATGCCCGCGCTCCCCCCACGTCCGCGTACCCGCCTGCCCCGAGGTGTCGCCCGGGCCGTGCTGACGCTGATCGCGGTGCTCGCGCTCACTGGATGCGGCAACAGCGAGACCCCGAAGTCGACGCCGTCACCGGCGCCCACGCCGATCGGCCAGCTCAACACCGACGCGATGACCCTGGCTCGGGTCGACTTCTGCGCGCTGCTGCCCGACCCGGCCGTGCGCAAGGCACTCGGCGGCGGGCTCGGCGACCAGGTGTCGTGGCGCAACGGCGAACGTGCCCAGATCGACACCGACACCCGCGACGTCGCACACGAGTACGGCTGCGCCTGGACGCGCGCACAGTACGCCGCCAGCGCGTGGATCTACGCGCGCCCGATCACCTCCGAGTTCGCCAAGGCGGTGCTCGCGAAGACCTCGCGCCGGAACGGTTGCACGCCCCATGCCGGACCCGACTTCGGCAGCCCGCACCGGCAGCAGAACTGTCGGCTCCCCGATGGCACCAAACGGGTCCGGCTGGCCGGGTTGTTCAAGGACACCTACCTCACCTGCCAGGTGCAGGCCCCGGGGAAGGAGAACGACAAGACGCTCGCCGAGCGCGCCGACGAATGGTGCGTGCAGGTCGCCAACGCGACCAACATCGCCCGTTAGCCGGTGGTCCAGCCTCCTCCGGTGGTCGAGCGTCCTCCGGTGGTCGAGCGTCCTCCGGTGGTCGAGCCTGTCGAGACCTATGCGGTCTGCTCGGCACCCCGGCGCCAGCGGATCCCGGCCTCCAGGAAGCCGTCGATGTCCCCGTCCAGCACCGACTGCGGGTTGCCGGACTCGTACTCGGTGCGCAGGTCCTTGACCATCTGGTACGGGTTCAGCACATAGCTCCGCATCTGGTCGCCCCACGAGGCCTGCACGTCGCCGCGCAGCTCGTCGAGATGGGCCTTCTCCTCGGCCTTCTTCAGCACCAGCAGCTTGGCCTTGAGGATCACCATCGCCGAGGCCTTGTTCTGCAGCTGCGACTTCTCGTTCTGGCACGACACCACGACCCCGGTCGGGATGTGGGTCAGCCGCACCGCGGAGTCGGTCGTGTTCACCGACTGGCCGCCCGGGCCGGAGGAGCGGTACACGTCGATCCGGACGTCCTCCTCCGGGACGTCGATCTCGTCGGTCTGCTCCAGCACCGGCACCACCTCGACCGCCGCGAACGAGGTCTGCCGGCGCCCCTGGTTGTCGAACGGGCTGATCCGCACCAGCCGGTGCGTGCCGGCCTCGACGCTGAGCGTGCCGTAGGCGTACGGCGCGTGGATCGCGAAGGTGGCCGACTTCAGTCCCGCCTCCTCGGCGTAGGAGGTGTCGAAGACCTCGACCGGGTACTTGTTGCGCTCGGCCCAGCGCGTGTACATGCGCATCAGCATCTCGGCGAAGTCCGCAGCGTCGACGCCGCCGGCGCCCGAGCGGATGCTCACGATCGCCTCGCGGGCGTCGTACTCGCCGGAGAGGAGGGTGCGCACCTCGAGCGTCTCCACCGACTTGTGCAGCCGGGCCAGCTCGCGCTCCGCGTCGGCGAGCGCGTCGGTGTCGTTCTCCTCGCGCGCCATCTCGACCATCAGCTCGAGGTCGTCGATGCGGCTCTGCAGCGAGGAGAAGCGGTCGACCTCGCCCTGGAGCGCGGAGAGGCGGCCGGTCACCCGGGTGGCGTTGGACTGGTCGTCCCACAGGTCGGGGGCCGCCACCTGCTCGGCCAGGTCGGCGATCTCGCTCTCCACCGCCGGGAGGTCGAGCACCTTGCCGATCGTGCTCATCGTCGCCTGGAGCTGCTTGATCTCGGAGTCGAAGTCGGGGCCTGCCACGACGGGCAAGCCTACCGGTGCGTGTCGCGTGCCTACGCCGCCACGAAGCGGATCTTGATCACCCGGTCGGTGTTGCCGCCGTTGGCGGTGGTGATCCACAGCGAGTCGTCCGGGGCCAGCACCACGGTGCGGATCCGGCCGAACGTGTCGTGGAAGAAGCGCACCTTCGAGCGGAGCCCCGCCCCGCTGATGTCGACCCGCCACAGCGACTGCCCGCGCAGGGCCCCGATGTAGGCGTAGCCACCACGGATCGCCATGCCGCTCGGCGAGCAGTCGGCGGGGTGCCACTTCACCAGCGGGTCGACGAAGCCACCGGGACCGTCTGGACCCTCCACGGTCGCCCAGCCGTAGTTGCGGCCCGGGGCGATCTGGTTGAGCTCGTCCCAGGTGTTCTGCCCGAGCTCGCACGCCCACATCCGGCCGCCGGCGGCCTGGTCGATGCCCTGGGGGTTGCGGTGGCCCCAGGAGTAGATCCGGTCGTCGCCTGCCGTGCCGATGAACGGGTTGGTGGGCCACGGGTCGCCGTCGCGGTCGATCCGGAGGACCTTCCCGCCCAGCGACGCCTTGTTCTGGGCCAGCGGCTTGTTGCCCGACTCGCCGCAGGTGACGAACAGGCTGCCGTTGGCAGCGAAGAAGAGACGGCCGCCGTTGTGGATGCTGCCGTGCGGGATTCCGCTGAGGATCACGTGGGGGCTGCCCAGTACGCCGCCCTGGTAGGTGAACCAGGCGACCCGGTTGTCGCTCGGAGTGCTGTAGTACGCGTAGACGCGGCGATCGGTGGCGAATTGCGGCGAGACCGCAAGCCCGAGTGCGCCGTCCTCGCTGCCGCTGTGGGTCGAGGGCAAGGTGGCCACGTCGCTGAACCCACCTGACCTGCCGATCCGGATCAGCCGTCCGTCGTTGCGCATACAGCACAGGGCGCTGCCGTCGGGCAGGAAGTCGAGGCCCCACGGGATGTTGAGCCCGGCCGCGAGCGTCCTGCCGAACCGTGGGACCGCGGAGGCCGGGGCGGCGGCCGCGAGCCCGGCCGCCGCGGCGAGCGGAGTGGCTGCGGCCGTCCTGAGCAGGGTGCGCCGGTGCATGTCATCCACGGTCACACCCCCACGGGCGGTTGGCAACGGTCCACGCGAGGGTGACGGGTGCCTCGGAAACGTGGCACGTGTCAGCCCAGACTCACGTCCGTGCTGGCAGCCGACTGCGCGGGATCGGGCAGGCGCATCATGCGGAATGCGATGGCGACGCCGATGATCGCCGCGAGCAGCGAGACGAGCAAAGCAACCTGGAGCGCGAGGTCCCGAGCGTCGGTGTTGATGCTGAGGATCTCGCTTTGGACGGCCTCGGGCTGGCCGGCGAGGGCCTCGCCCAGCTGCGCGTCGCTCATCACCTGCGCGTCGTCTTCGAGGACGTCGGCGACGCGCTGCTGGTCGGCCGGCGGCAGGACGCTGCTCGACTCCGCCATGTTGGTGAAGGCGACGGACAGTGTGGCGAGCATGACTGCTCCGGAGAAGGCCAGACCGAACGACAGACCGAACGACCCGGTGGCCGACGTCACGCCGGCCGCCTCGCCAACCCGTTCCTCCGAGATGGGGGACAGCGCGTAGTTGTTGAGCTGGGAGGCGAGCAGGCCGAGCCCGGCGCCCGCGAGCATGAGCGGGACCGCCAGGTGCCAGCCGGAGTCCGCTCTGGGCACCAGAAGAATCAGGAGGACGATCGACGCAACGAGCAGCACGAAGCCCGCCAGGATGATGCTGCTCGCCCTCCGACGGCCCGCTCTGCGTCCCGCGAGCAGTGCGACGCCGAACATCGTGAGCGACAAGGGCGCGAGCGTGATGCCCGCCTCGAGCGCGTTGTAGCCCCAGACCAGCTGCAGGTAGATCGGCAAGGCGATCAGGAGCCCGCCCAACGCAACTTGCTGGAGCATGATCTGGGCGACGCCGTTGCTGAACAGCTTCGACTTGAACAGGGTGGGATCGAGCAACGTGGGCTTGCCCTGGCGCTTGCGTCGGAGGAGCCAGTACACCAGGCCGCCCATCGCAGCCGCCCCGATCGCGAGGAGCAGCGCGACGGACTCGCCGCCCTCCTGCCACACGAGGACCCCGACGACGAGGCCGCCCATGCCGATCACTGAGAGGAACGCGCCCGGAATGTCGATCGACCGATCTCCGGTGTAGGGCACGTCGCGGATGCCGCGGCTCCCCAGAAGGACGACTGCGATGATGAGCGCCTCGATCAGGAACCCGACGCGCCAAGACAAGAGAGTGGTGACGAAGCCTCCGATCAGGGGGCCGATCGCGGCGGCGATCGCCCCCGACGCACCGACCAGCGCAAACACCTTCGCGCGGGTCTTCCCTTCGAAGTTGCCATGGATCAACGACTGCATCGCAGGGAGATAGAGCGACGCGCCCAGCCCACCGAGGATCGCCCAGAAGACGATGACCGCCGTGAGACCCTGCGCGAATACCATCGCGAGCGCCCCGACGGCGTAGAACACCATGCCGACAACGAACGCGCGCTTGCGCCCGAACAGATCACCGACCTTGCTGCTGATGAGGATGAACGCAGCGGACACCAGCGCCTCAATAGCCACGGCCGACTGGACCCCGCTCACCGTCGTGTCGAGGTCGTGGACGACCGCCGAGATCGACACGTTCATGAACGACGTGTCGATCACGAACACGAACATCGCGGCCGCCAGAAGGATGCCCTGCCGGGGAACACCGCTCGAGCTCGTATCCGGATCCACGCTTTCCACAGCCGCGAACGTACCGCTTCTGGCTGCGTTTAGGCCTGGGGCCACGCGGTACCACGGCCGCCACGGAGTGGGCGTCCATCTGGGCGGGATGCTCTAGCGCGTCGGCCGACCGGGATCTGGGCATGTGCGGACGCGTTGGTCGCCCATCATGTCCGGCTGAAGATGACGCGTCCGTTCGGGATGGTCTTCATCTGGTACTTCGGGTTGTGGGCGTAGGAGTGGTGCCGGGGGCAGAGCAGCCTGCCGCCGGCGATGTTGGTGT
>Ga0207708_10001084_pt1 | contig 20414 bp, 16 predicted proteins | sample KBSK5101metaG_FD_184340 | JGI IMG/M metagenome (GOLD analysis project Ga0207708, IMG submission 184340) | Corn, switchgrass and miscanthus rhizosphere microbial communities from Kellogg Biological Station, Michigan, USA - KBS K5-10-1 metaG... | ecosystem: Host-associated > Plants > Roots >...
CGTGTACGAGACCGCGCGGGTGCGGGTACTGGTCGGATTGGCATGTCGCGCATTGGATGACGAAGACGGGGCAACGCTGGAGCTGGACGCAGCTCGCGATGTCTTCTCGCATCTGGGGGCAGAGCCGGACCTCGCGCGCGTGGATTCGCTGGCACCGAGTGCCCAGGCCATAGAGGCGCACGGGTTGAGCAAGCGCGAGCTGGACGTACTGCGCTTGGTAGCCTCGGGAAAGACCAACCGCGAGGTCGCCGCAGAGCTCTTCATCAGTGAGCACACCGTCCGCCGCCACGCGCGAGAGCCCTTCGTAGATCAGGTGCGTGTCGGTCGGGCCGCCGCCGAGATCCTCGGGATTCGGCGCGCCGGTGTTGCCGTCGCGCGTCTGCACGAACACCAGCGAGATCGCGGGCCGCTCTGGCGGCGCGGCAAATACATAGAACGGCCCGTCGAAATGCTCGCGCGACCACGCATTGCCGATGCCCGTGACCGGGAAGACGTCATGACAATCCTCGACCGTGGCGAGACGGCGAACGGGCGTCAAATGCGCTCCATCGCCAGCGCCCTAGCAAGCACTTCTTCCTGACCGAAGCGCTGCTCGAGTTGTCCGCGATACGCGATCCACCATGCGCGATCGAAGCTATCGACGACGACTTCGATCATGATCACCTGGTCGCGCTCGATCGCCTCGTCGTTTCGTTTCCACAAACCGGTCGCCGGGCTGCGCGAGTAGGCGGTGACGCCGCCAAACTGTTCGGTCAGCTCCACACGCACGCGCGCGAACATCTCGACGGGAAAAAGCGACCCATCGGATGCGTGAATCGGCAGCAGGATCTGGATCAGGTGCTGCGTCACGCGAGCGCCTTCAGGTTGAGCGCGCGCATACCCGCCTTTCTTTGCAGGATCCGGGCCGGGAACCCTTTTGCCCCGGGCCGACTCTAATGGATGAGAGGATGGATCCGATGTCCCAAACCATCGCCGCGACGCCTGTGGCCGAGCTATCCGATGAGGCCGTCGTCGAACGCGTCCGCGGCGGCGATGTCGCCCTGTACGAGATCCTCGTCCGCCGCCACAACCAGCGGCTGTATCGAACCATCCGCGCCATCCTCCGCGACGACAAGGACGTCGAGGACGTGATGCAGCAGGTTTACGTCGACGCCTACCTGCATCTCGATCAGTTTCGCGGCACGGCGAAGTTCGCGACCTGGCTGACGCGCATCGCCGTCAATCGCGCCATTCGCACCGGGCAGGGCGAGCGCCGGCAGCTCGCGCTGGTATCCCGCGATGCCGATGCCGATTTCGCCATCGAACACACCGCCGCCCCAGGCCTGGATCCGGAGCACGCCATGTACGGTCACGAACTGAAAACCGTCCTCGAGTCGCTGGTCGACGATCTGCCGGATCCGTTTCGCGTCGTCTTCGTCATGCGCGAGGTCGAGGGTCTGACTACCGCGGAGACCGCGGCGAGCCTGTCGATCAACGAAGACACGGTGAAGACGCGCCTGCATCGCGCCAAGCGATTGCTGCGCGATCAATTGGACCGGCGGCTCGGCCCGGCGGCGTCGGAAATCTATCCGTTCCACCTGTCCCGCTGCGACCGCGTGGTCGCCGGCGTGATGGAGGCGATCAAGCGTTAAGATGCTGCTGCCGCATGCAGCCGATCCAGAACGCGTCGGACATTCTGCTCGCCGTCATCGACGCGACGCCTGACGCGATATTCGTCAAGGATCTCGAAGGCCGCTACGTCCTGATGAACACGGCGGCGGCGCGCTTTCTCGGCCGCACGCCGGATCAGGTCGTCGGCAGGCGCGATTTCGAGCTCTATCCGGAAGAGACCGCGAAGCGATTCGTCGAAGACGACAAGGTGGTGCTCGAGTCGGGCAAGCCGATGTCGTTCGAAGGCGTCGCCACGAGCCATTCCGGCACGCAGGCCTACCTCGTCACCAAGGGCGTCTACCGCGACAAGAACGGCAAGATCCTCGGCGTCTACGGCATCTCACACGACATCACCGAATTGCGGTCGGCGCAGGATTCGCTCGAGCAAACGCGGCAGGCGTTGTTTCGATCGCAGAAGATGGAAGCGGTCGGCCAGCTCACCGGCGGCATCGCGCACGACTTCAACAACATCCTGATGGTCATCCTCGGCAACCTCGAGCTGCTGCGGATGCGCCTGCCGCACGTCGACGATGCCACCACGGAGCTGATCGACGAGACGCTGCGCGCGACGCGGCATGGCCAGGACCTGACCGGCGACCTGCTCGCCTTCTCGCGCCGCCGGCAACTCAACCCGCAGCCGGTCGCGATCAATGCGCTCGTCGAGAACATCGTCCGGTTGCTGACGCGCACCCTCGGCGCGAGCATCAAGATCACGACCGCCGCCAGCCGTGACGCCGGGGTGGCCATGGTCGATCCCTCGGCGCTCGAAGCGGCAATCCTCAACATCGCGCTGAATGCGCGCGATGCGATGCCCCAGGGCGGCACGCTGACCATCCGCACGTCGAGGGCCGACATTAGCCAGGCGCCGCGCACCGACGAAGACCTGCCGATCGGTCAGTACGCCATGCTCGCGATCCAGGACAGCGGCACCGGCATGCCACCTGAAGTGGTGCAGCGCGTGTTCGAGCCGTTCTTCACGACCAAGACCGGCGGCACGGGAAGCGGCCTTGGCCTCAGCATGGTCTACGGATTCGCGAAGCAGTCCGGCGGGGCCGTCACGATCGCCAGCGAAGTCGCTCGCGGCACGACGGTGATCCTCTACCTGCCGCTGACGAAGAACAAACCCGCCGCGGCCCCGACGCCGGCGCTGCCGGTATCACCGCCCGTCGAGTCGCATACGATCCTGCTGGTCGAAGACGAAGCGTCGGTACGAAGCACCGTGCGGCGCCAGCTCGAGACGCTCGGCCACAAAGTGCTCATTGCGGAAACAGCCATCGCGGCGTTGCCGATGCTCAAGGGACCCGAGGTCCCGGATGTGCTGCTGACGGATGTCGTGCTTGGCGCCGGGATGAACGGCATCGACCTCGCGGAAGCCGCGCGGGAGTTCAAGCCTGGATTGCCGGTGATTTTCATGTCGGGCTTCACGGCGGTGCCGGAAGCCCAGGAACGGATCAACGAGAGCGGCGCGCCGCTGCTGACCAAGCCGTCGACGCTCTCGCAGCTCGAGCGGGCATTGAACGCCGTTATGCCCGGCAGCCCCCAAGATACTTCGAGGTCTTGATGAAGCCGGCGTCGGGATAGTAGGCGAACACCAGGCCGCCGCCCTTCACGCGGTCGATCATCTGCTTCGCCACCGCGGCGCTGATCGCCGGGCAGCCCCAGCTCCGTCCGAGACGGCCGTTGGCCTTGACGAACGCTTGGCTCACATACGGAGCGCCGTGCATCACGATGGCGCGATCGCGCGCGCGATCGTTCACGCCGCGATCGAGGCCGTCGAGCCGAAGGGAATAGCCGTTCTTTCCGACGTAGGTGTCGCGCGTGACGAACAGGCCGAGGCTGGTCTGGTGCGATTCGTCGTTGTTCGAGAACTGCGTCGCCATGTTGGCGCCGCTGCCCTGACCATGCGCCACCAGCTCTTCATAGAGCAGCTCTTTGCTCCTTAAATCGAACACCCACAGCCGGCGTTCCGAGGAGGGCTTTGAGTAATCGATCACCGTCAGCGTCTCCGGGGCGTCGACCGCGCCGGTCTTCACGGCACAGCTTGCCGCACCCAGCGCCATTCCGAGCACATCCGTTTCGATCCCGCCGATAGCCGTGGAATCGAAATCCGCCAGAGCGAAATTCGCCGAGGTAGACGCGTTGGCCGCGTGGGGCACGAAGAGCGTGGCGGCCAGCAGGGCCGCGCCAATGATCGGTAATCGAAGCATGAATCTAGGATGCTTTCCTGAAAAGGAGATTTCAGGATAACAGTCTTAGACCCTAACACAAACTGAACGGTGATTAATTTCCGGTGGGGCGATCGTAGCCGTAAATGTCGGGCTGGAAGTGCAGGCCGCCGTTTTCATCGACCCACGCCGTGAAATACGTGATGTGCACGGGAATCTTCTTCTTCAACTTCACGTGCTTCTCGACACCCGCGCGCATGGCCGTGAAGATCGATTGCTCGTCCCACTCGGGATAACCCTTCAACACGTACTTCGCGAGCGTCTCGGGCTCTTCGACGCGAACGCAGCCATGGCTGAAGGCCCGCCCGGGTTTCGCGAATAACGAGTCCGCCGGGGTGTCGTGCAGATACACGTTGTAAGGATTCGGGAACAGGAACTTGACGTGGCCGAGCGCGTTGCCGTCGCCCGGCTTCTGCCGGAACACGAGCCCCTTCACGGCGTCGGCGTTGTCCCAGTTCACGTCGGACGAGCTGACGGTCTCGGTGCCCTTGTTCGAGACGCGAAGAATCTCGATGCCCTGCTTGGCGAGATAGTTTGGATCGCGCGCCACCGCCGGCGCGGTTTCGTTCTCCGCAATGGTGTCGGGGATGTTCCAGTACGGGCTGAACACCACGGTCTCCATGTCCTCGCTGAAGATCGGCGTGTTGTTCCCCGGTTTCCCGACGACGACGCGAATGTCCATGACCGTCTTGCCGGACTCGCGCGCGATCAAATGGTAGTACGGAATGTTGACCAGGAAGTGCTGCTCGCCGAGATCGTCCGGCATGTAGCGCCAACGCTGCATGTTGATGGCGACCTGCTGGATGCGCCAGTCGAGCGGAACATTGATCGCCGCCAGTGTCTTGTCGTCCACGACGCCGGTCGCCGCTATCGAATGCAGTTCCTGGAAGGATTTCACCGCGGCCTGCAGATCATCACTTTCACTCTTGAGATGACCGCTGGCCAGCAGCCGCTGCCGCAGCTCGTTGACCGACTTGGTCGACGGCACCTTCACCCAGCCGCCTTTGGCTTGCTGTCCATTCAGATCGTCGAGCGCCTTCTGCAGGGCGGCGTACTCGGCGTGCGGCGGCCGCACGAGATCGACAAAGTCATCTGGATCGTCCGCAGCCTTCGTGACAGCCGCGACAAGATCCGGCGCCGTGCGGCGCGCTTTCCAGTTCGCATCACCATGCTGACGTCCTGTGGCGATGTCGCGGCCGAAGGCGAGCAGGCTCGCCGTCATCCGCGCATCGAATTCGGCGAGACGATCGAGCCGCTCCGGTGATTCCTTGTCGATCTTCTCCACCGCCTGGCTCTGCTCGAGGAGCTCGGCCGCTCCGTAGTCCTGTGGATCGAAGCCGTGCTGGCGCGCGGTGTTGAGGATGGCGATCACCTTCGCGGCCTTGTCGGTCGGGCGGCGATGATCCACCCAGGCCGGCGCGTCCTGCCGCTGTGTGTAGAACGTGCGCACATCTGTCCAGATGGCCGACTCAACATTAGGCGCCGCCGGCTTGCCAGCCACCACCTTCTGCAGAGCCGGTGTGACTTCGTGGGGCGCTGGCGCGCTTTTACAGGCGCAAAGCGCGATGAGGAGTGAACAGATCAGTGCACGCACGCTGCCTTACTGAGCAACTGGCGTGCCATTCGACTCGAGGCTGGTCGAGCTGGCTCAACCAACCTCTCGCTCATGGCAGGCCAGGATCAGGAGAGCGTAAATTCGAGTGTGATGCCGCTGACTTCAATCAGATCGCCGCTTGCGAGATCGCGGCGGCTGGTCACCTTCTCGCCGTTGACCGCCAGCTTTCCGCCCATTGGCGTGATCGTGAAGCCCTCGCCCTTGCGCGCGATGGCGGCGGCCACCTTCGGCTTGAACCATCCCCGCAAGCGGATCTGCGCCGTATCCGCCTTGCCGATCATCGTCGTCACGGCGGAGAGCACGTATTCGGACTGGCCGGTGTCGCCGGACACGACCTTGATGTGACCGATGCGTCCGTGTGCCGTCGGGATCGCCGTCTTCGGCACCACCGCGTCGTAGACCTGCGCCGGGCGGCCGCGATCGAGATTGCCGAGCAGGTCCTTCTGCTTCTGCGTGTCGAGCATGCGCGTGCCGCCGATCTCCGGCACGAACTGCTCCTCTTTCGGCGGCTCGACCTGCTCGCCGCCCTGCTGCGTGAACACCACCGTGTGCTTGCCGACGAGGATCACGTCGCCCTCGAGCAGCGTGTGCCGCGCGATCGGCTTGTCGTTCACGAACGTGCCGTTGGTGCTCTTCAAGTCCTCGAGCACGTAATGATTGCCCTCGCGATACACGCGCGCGTGGCGGCCCGACACCGCGGGGTTGTCGATCACCAGGTTGTTGTCCGGCAGCCGCCCAATCGTGATTGGGTGGGTGCCGACCGCGCACTCCGACAGATCGCGATCGTCGAACTTCAAAATCAACTTGGGCATCGCATCCTCAAGACCTCAAGGCCTCAACACCTCAAGACCTCTTAAAAAGTGAGCTCAACCTCGATCCTTGCACTTCCACCACCACCGCCGTCACGTTGTCGGGGCCGCCGTTGTCGTTCGCCGCCGCGATCAAGTGGTCGCAGGCCCCCTGCGGATCGCCGACGAAGCGATCGAGCGCGGCCGCCAGTCCTTCGTCGGTCACGGTCCTGGTCAGGCCGTCGGTGCATAGCAACAGGCGATCGCCGACGGCCAGGGTCGCCTCGCCCAGCTCGACCTCCACATCCGGCTCGCGGCCGAGCGCGCGCAGCAGGATGTTCTGGTGTTCCGACTTCAGGCTCTGCTCGCGATCGATCAACCCGGCCTGAACTTGCGCCTCGACAAGAGAGTGATCGCTCGTCAGCGCCTCGAAGCCGTACGCGTGGCGCACGTACAGCCGGCTGTCGCCGACATGCGCGATGCTGGCCAGGCCCTCGCCGATCCAGATCGCCACGACGGTGGTGCCCATGCCGGCGTTGGCCGAATCCTGTTGCGCCCGCTGGATGATCGCCCGGTTCGCTTCCTCGACCGCCCGGCCAAGGCCCGCCGTGCGCGGCTGGAAGCCGCGGTGCGTGCCATTGCCGATCGCGCCGTCGCGCGCATACGCGCCAATCGTCTGGATGGCCAGCAGGCTGGCGACCTCGCCGGCGGCGGCGCCACCCATTCCGTCGCACACCACGAACAAGGCGCGGTCTTCCTCGACGAGAAACGCGTCCTCGTTGATCGGGCGAACTTGGCCTACGCTGGTCGCCGCGCCAACCTTGAATCGCATTGGAGGTATTCTCTCCGGATGAACTGGCTCGTCAAGGAAGAACCTGAGAACTACTCGTACTCGCAGTTCTTGACGGATAAGACCACGGTGTGGGCCGGCGTCAGGAACCCAGTGGCCCAGCGCAACCTGCGGGAGATGAAAAAGGGCGACCGGGTGTTCTTTTACCACACCGGCAAGGAGAAGGCGGTGATTGGCACCGCCACGGTGTCGAAAACCGCGTATCCGGATCCGAAGGCCGAGAACCTGGTCGTCGTCGAGCTGGCCGCCGGCAAGGCCTTGAAACGGCCCGTCACGCTGGCGGAAATCAAGGCCGACAAGCGTTTCAAGGACATGCCGCTGGTCCGGATTGCACGCTTATCCGTGCAACCGGTCACCGACGATCAGTGGGACCTGATCGAAGCGATCGGCAAGAGCTAGATCGAGTCGAGCTCGACCCACCGTTCCATCGCGTCGTGAAGCTCGCGATCGACTTGTTCGCTGCGATCGACGGCGGCCTGGATCTCTGATCCGGGCTTCTTGTAAAACTCCGGATCCGCGAGCCGCGCCTGGAGCTGCTTCTGCTCTGCCTCGAGCGCGTGGATGCGATCGGGAAGGTCCTGGTACTCGCGCTCTTCCTTGAAGGACCGTTTTTTCTTTTTCGCCGGCTGTCGGACGGCAGTGACCTCGGCCTGCCGCGACGACGCCGGCGGAGCCGCGGACGTCGGGCGCTGCTTCTGCCTCAAGTAGTCCTCGTAACCGCCGACGAACTCCTCGACTCTTCCGTCGCCCTCTAACGCCAAGGTGCTCGTCACCACGTTGTCGAGAAAACGCCGGTCGTGGCTCACGAGCAACAACGTCCCGGGCCAGTCGACGAGCTGTTGCTCCAGCAACTCCAGTGTTTCCAGATCGAGATCGTTGGTCGGCTCGTCGAGCACCAGCACGTTGGCGGGACGCGTGAACAGCCGCGCGAGCAGCAGTCGATTGCGCTCGCCTCCCGACAGCGCGCGGACCGGCGATCGCGCGCGCTCGGGAGAGAACAAAAAGTCCTGGAGGTAGCCGTGCACGTGGCGCGGCACGCCGTTCACCGTGACAGTGTCGTTGCCGTCGCCGATCGTGTCGAAGACGGTGCGGTCGGGATCGAGCTGCTCGCGTTGTTGATCGTAATAGGCGACCTGCACGTTGGCCCCGTGACGCACCTCGCCGGACTGGGGAGGCAGCTCGCCGAGCAGGAGCCTCAACAGCGTCGTCTTGCCGGCGCCATTCGGCCCGATCAGGCCGATGCGATCGCCACGTATCACGCGCACTGAGAAGTCGCGGACGACCGGAGTTGTAACGGTTGTAACGGAGACTGACATCGCAGCATCGGTTTTTGTTTCAGTTTCTGCGTCGTACGCAGGGACTGAAACAATTCCGGGGGGTGCGATGTCAGTCTTCGTTACAAATGCAAAGCTCACATTCTCCGCTTCGAAAACCATCTTGCCCGACGCGTCGCTCTGCTCGATCTGCATCCGCACGTTGCCGGCGCGCGAGCGCCGCTCGGCGCGCTCCGCGCGCATCGCCATCAGCGCCTTGACGCGTCCTTCATCGCGCGTCCGACGCGCCTTGACGCCGCGCCGCAGCCACACTTCCTCGCCGGCGAGCTTCTTGTCGAACTTCGCGTTCGACAACTCCTCGTTGGCCAGCCACTCCTCTTTCTTCCGCTCGAAGGTCGCGTAATTGCCGGGCCACGACGTCAGCCGGCCGCGATCGAGCTCGACGATCCGCGTGGCGAGCCGCTCGAGGAAAGCGCGATCGTGGGTCACGAACACGACGGCGCCCTGGTAATCGGCGAGGAACGATTCGAGCCACAGGATGGCGTCGATGTCGAGATGGTTGGTGGGTTCGTCGAGCAGCAGCAGATCGGGCTGGCCGACCAGGGCGCGGGCCAGCAGGACGCGCCGTTTCCAGCCACCCGACAGCGTGTCGACGATCGCCGCCGGCGGGAGCGCCAATCGCGACATCACCATGTCGGCCTGGTGATGACGCTGCCACTCGTCGTGCGCATCGAGCGGCCCGAGTCCGTCGCCGACGACGTCCGCCACCGTGCGATCCGCAGACAGCGGCACGTCTTGCACCAGCCGCGCCACGCGAACGCCGGGCTGCCGCAACACCAGGCCGGCATCGGGCGCCAGGTCGCCGCTCAGGATTTGCAGCAGCGTCGACTTGCCGGTGCCGTTGCGGCCGATGACGGCGATTCGTTCGCCGGCATCCACCTGGAACGCAATCTCGTCGAGAAGCGGCAGATGGCCGAAGGCCACGGAGACACGGTCGAGCGCAACGAGCGGCATGGAATCAACAAGAGTACACCAGGCCACCAGGCCATCGGGCCATCCGGCTTTGATATCCTGCGCGCATGCGCACGCTTTCGACGGCAACCGCCCTGCTGCTCCTGACCACGCTCGCCGCTGCCCAGCAACCGGGCGGCGCGGCGTTTGAAGCCGAAACGATGCAGCACTTCCAGGCGCTGCTGCGGATCGATACCAGCAGTCCGCCGGGCAACGAAACCAAAGCCGTCGAGTACTTGAAGTCCGTCTTCGAGAAGGAAGGCATTCCTTACCAGGTGTTTGCGAAGGATCCCTCGCGCGCCAACATCGTGGCGCGCCTCAAGGGCAACGGCAAGAAGCGTCCGATCCTGATCCTCGGCCACACCGACGTCGTGACGATCGATCCTGCCAAGTGGACACATCCAGCATTCGGCGCGGTGCGCGAGGGCGGCTGGGTCTACGGCCGCGGCACGGTTGACGACAAGGACAACCTCGTCGCCGGGCTGATGCTGATGCTCAGCCTGAAGCGCAACCACACACCGCTCGATCGCGACGTGATCCTGCTCGCGGAATCGGGAGAAGAAGGCGCGCCCGACGTCGGCGCGCAGTTCATGGCCGACAACCATCTCGATGCGATCAGCGCGGAGTTCTGCTTCGCTGAAGGCGGTGGCGTGGTGCGGCGCGGCGGGAAGGTCGAGCAGTCGAATATCGGCACCACCGAAAAGGAGCCGCGCTTCGTCGAGATCATCGCGCACGGTCCGGCAGGCCACGGCTCGGTGCCGTCGAAGGGCAATGCCGTCACCAGGCTGACCGCGGCGGTGGGCAAGATCGCGGAGTGGACGCCGCCGCTTCGCATCAACGAGACCACCGGCGCCTACTTCAAGAAGCTGGCGACCATGGTTCCGGCGGATGTGGCGAAGATCTATCGCGACATCCTCAATCCCGATCCGAAGATCTCGAAGGCGGCGTCGGACTGGCTGCTCGAGAATCAACCGAACCACTGGTCGATGGTCCACACCTCGCTCGTGCCGACGATCATCACCGGCGGCTTCCGCTATAACGTGATTCCGTCGGAAGCCAAGGCGACGATCGACGTGCGGCTGCATCCCGACGAAGATCAGTCCGCGTTTCTCGACATGGTGCGCAAGGTCGTGAACGATCCCAACGTCGACGTGCGCTGGGGCCGCGAGCGCTACCGTCCGGCTGGCGGTGCGCGCATCGACACCGAGGCGTATCGGGTGCTCGAGGCGCAGACCACGAAGCACTACAACACCACCGTGCTGCCGACGATGGGCACTGGCGCAACGGACATGTCGAACCTGCGCGCGAAAGGCATCGAGTGTTACGGCATTGGGCCGGCGCTCGACTCCGAGGACGGCGGGAAGGGCTTCGGCGCCCACAGTGACCAGGAACGCATCCTCGAAAGCGAGCTCCACCGATTTGTACGGTTTCAATACGACGTCGTATTGGAGCTTGCGCGTGCGCGATAGGCGTGCACGGCAGAGGTAGTACCGGGGCGTACCCCGCTAGAATCTTCGTCGCCATGGCGCTGAACCGTGGGTGGTCGTATCGCGAACAGGTTGGACCCGAAAGTGCGGGCCACACCGTGCTGTCGTACCTCACGGCGACCCGGCTGCATTCCACCGAGCTCGAGTGGGCCGCACGCATCGAGCGCGGCGAAGTTGAAGTCGAAGGCACGCGCGTGCGCGGCGACGTCATCCTCCATCCTGGACAAACCGTGGTGTGGAATCGTCCACCCTGGGACGAACAAGCCGTTCCGCGGCATTACGATCTCGTTTACGAAGACGATTCGATCATCGTCGTCAACAAGCCGAGCGGTCTGCCAACGATGCCGGCGGGCGGATTCCTCGACAACACGTTGCTGACGCTGGTAAGGGAAAAGTATCCGGAGGCCAGCCCGCTGCACCGGCTCGGCCGCGCCACCTCGGGCCTGGTGCTGTTCGCCCGCAACCGGCACGCCGCGTCACCGCTGGCGCGCTCGTGGCGCAATCACGACGTCCGCAAGACATACCGCGCGCTCGGCCTCGGCAGCACGCGCACCGAAATGTTCGTGATCGACGTGCCGATTGGTCCAGTTCCACATCCGCTGATCGGGACGGTCCAGGCGGCGTGCGAAGACGGACGTCCCTCGCACAGCGTCGCGGTGGTCCTCGAACAGCGTCACGATCAGACGTTGTTCAGCATCGAGATCACGACCGGCCGGCCGCACCAGATTCGCATCCACATGGCCTACGCGGGCCATCCGCTGATCGGCGATCCGTTGTATGAGATGGGCGGCGGACTGAAACATCATCCCGGGCTGCCGGGTGACGGCGGATATTTCCTGCATGCCGAGCGCCTGCAGTTCGCGCATCCGGCCACGGGCCAGCGCATGACGGTCACCGCCACACCGCCGCCGGAACTGCAGACGCATCAAGAGCTCGTGAGCTCGAGCGCCCTCGCGCGTTAGCCCATCACGATCCACAGATTAGGTGCAGATTCTGATCTCAGCGCGCACCGCTGCAGCGGCGCTCAGCGCGCGCGGAGCGCGCGCGACTGCACGGCAAGAGAGACTGGAATTACAAGCCGACCGAAATGAAGCTGGCTTGTGATTCCAGTCTCTCGTGCCGTGCAAGGCGGCTTCGCCGCCGGGCGCCGCTCGTCATCTGTGTAATCTGTGTCTAATCTGTGGATCCCTATTGGGAGTGGCCTCGCGCGGTGACTGACAGGACAGACTCAACACGATCGTTGCGAATGCCGTAAATGTAGTCGTACTCGTTCACGACCGGATCGCAATGCGGGACGATCAGCTCCATCTTCTCGCCCATCTGCCAGCTCTTGCGCGCTTCCTTGAAGGTGATCGATCCGAACTCGTCCGAGCCGGCGTTGTAGTCCATGTCGGGCTCGCCGATCACGCCGGCGTGCGGCACATTCAGCGTCAGTGCCTTTGCGCCGGCATCCGTCGTCAGCCGGCCCGGGAATCGATTGTTGACGACCGTCGCCAGCACGGTGAGCGACGGCTCGAAGTCGTCGTAGACCGGCTGGCCGTCGACGTTGCCGATCGCCACGTACTGCATGTCCATGAAGATGTAGCTGCCGGCCTGGACGTCGGTGAATCCCGGAACGAGGTGATAGATGTTGTAGGTGCCGGTGCCGCCGCCGCTGAAGATCTCGGTGTTGAGGCCGCTCGATTTCATCTTCTCCTGCGTGCGCGCGTTCTCCTCGATGTTCTTGAGGGCGCGCTCCTTGCGGGCCGCGAAGGTGTTGACGTGTTGCGCGCCGCCGTCGTATGAGAGCAGTCCGCGGAGCTTCAGGCTCGGCGACTTGTCAACCAGCTGCGCCAGCTTGATCGCCTCCTCGCCCGGAGGAATGCCGGTGCGCGTCCCGACCGCGACATCAATGACGACGTCGGCGACCACGCCGGCTGCCTTCGCCGCGTCATTCAGATCGCGCGCGTTCTGATCGTAATCAACGGCCTGGATGAAACCGGGGTAGCGCTTCTTCAACTCCATCGCGCGGCGGATCTTGTTCGGCGGCAGATTCGCGGTGGTCATCAGGATGCGATCGATGCCCTCGGCAAAGAGCGCTTCCGCTTCGCTCAGCTTGGCGGCGCAAATGCCGATCGCGCCGGCCGCGATCTGCATTTTCGCAATCGCCGCGCACTTGTGCGTCTTGGCGTGCGGCCGCACCGCGATCTTGTTCGCGTTGCAGGTCCGCTGCATCTTGGCGATGTTCCGCTCCATCTTGTCGAGATCGACGCACAACGCGGGCGTGTCGAGATCCCATTTCGAGATGCCGGCCTTCTGCGGGATGACGGGAACGATCTCTTCGGCGGTGTAGCCCTTGACCGGTCTGGGGATCCACACGTGCGCGGCCGTGATGGCGGTCGCGCCGATAAACGCGCGTCGGCTGGTGCTCATGGCGCTAAGTATCCACGGATTTCCGTCCACGGACCACACGGAAACGGGGGATGATGACTGAATGTCTCTGACGGATTATCGAACCCTGGGCCGCTCAGGCCTGCGTGTCAGCCCCTTCTGTCTCGGCGCCATGACCTTCGGCGAAGACTGGGGGTGGGGCGCCCCGGTTGCCGAATCGGAGGCGCTGCTCTCCCGTTTCATCGAACGCGGCGGCAACTTCATCGACACCGCGAACGGCTATACGAAGGGCCATTCGGAAGCGATCATCGGCGACTTTTTCGCGCGCAGCGGACGGCGCGATCGCGCCGTCATCGCCACGAAGTTTTCCACCAACATGTACGTCGGCGATCCGAACGGCGGCGGCGCCAGCCGCAAGACGATCATCGAATCGTGCGAGCAATCGCTGCGCCGGCTGAAGACCGACTACATCGATCTGTACTGGATGCACTTCTGGGATCCGAACACGCCGATCGACGAGACGATGCGGGCGCTCGACGATTTGGTGCGTGCAGGCAAAGTGCGCTACATCGGTGTGTCGGATACGCCGGCGTGGAAAGTCGCGCAGGCGCAGGTGCTCGCACAGTTTCACGGCTGGTCGCCGTTCGCCGGTTTGCAGATCGAGTATTCGTTGATCGAGCGGACCGTCGAAGGTGAGCTCGTGCCGATGGCCCTGGAGCTCGGTCTTGGCATCACGCCGTGGTCGCCGCTGCGCGGCGGCGTGCTATCCGGCAAGTACACGCGCGCCAACGCCGCGCAAGCCAACCCTGACCGCGGCGATCGCGTGAAGGCATTCTTCACGGAGCGCAACCTCACGATCATCGACGAACTGATCCGCATCGCCGGCGAGCGGGGAACGTCGCCGGCCGGCGTCGCGCTCGCCTGGGTCCAATCGCGGCCCGGCGTGACCTCGACAATCATCGGAGCGCGCCGCCTCGATCAGCTGGATCAGAACCTCACCGCCCTCGACCTCACGCTGCTCGACGCCGACATCGCGGCCCTGAACGCCGTATCAGAGCCGGCGTTGAATTTCCCCGCGCCGTTCTTCCGCATGATCCCGACGTTCGCGCAAGGCGGCACCACGGTGAACGGCACGCCGTCGGTGGCGTGGCCGCTGATGCCGAAGAGCGACGCCGAGCGGTATTGATCTACGGATTTCAATCCATGTTGTACGCTTGAAGATTCATGATCTCGTTCGCAAACGTCAGTAAGCAGTACGGCAGGCAGATTCTCTTCGTCGATGCGTCTTTCCAGCTCAATCCGGGAGAGAAGGCCGGCCTCGTCGGCCCCAACGGCGCGGGCAAGACGACGGTGTTTCGCATGATCACCGGCGAGGAATCACCGGATGAAGGCGACGTCACGGTGCCGAAGAAGCTGACGATCGGATATTTCCGCCAGGACGTCGAAGAAATGTCGGGGCGCTCGGTACTAGACGAGGCGATCGCGGGGAGCGGACGCGTCGGCGATCTGCATCACGAACTCGAAGAGCTGCAGCACGCGATGGCGGATCCGGAGCGCGCCGACGACATCGACAAGATCCTCGCGCGCTTCGGCGAAGTCCAGGAGGAATACGACCACCTCGGTGGCTACGCGCTCGAAAGCCGGGCCCGCGAAGTGCTGCACGGCCTCGGCTTCGACGACGAGCGCATCGACGGCGATGTCGGCGCGCTGTCGGGCGGATGGAAGATGCGCGTCGCGATGGCCCGGGTGCTGCTCGGCAAGCCCGACGTCCTGCTGATGGACGAGCCCACCAATCACCTCGACATCGAGTCGATCATCTGGCTCGAAAGCTTTCTCAAGGGGCACGAGGGCGCGCTGCTGATGACCTCGCACGACCGCGAGTTCATGAACCGCATCGTCTCGAAGATCTGCGAGATCGACGGCGGCGAGATCACCGTCTACTCCGGCAACTACGATTTCTACGAGCGCGAGCGCGCCACGCGCGAAGCCAATCGCGAGGCCGCCTATGCCCGGCAGCAGGCGATGCTCGCCAAGGAACAGCGCTTTATCGATCGCTTCAAGACGCACGCCGCCAAGGCCGCGCAGGTGCAAAGCCGCATCAAGGCGCTCGACAAGATCGAAAAGCTCGAGCTTCCGAAGCAACGTGTGGTCGTCAAGTTCGACTTCCGCGAGCCGCCTCGCTCGGGCGACCAGGTCGCGGTGATCGAGCACCTGTCGAAGTCGTACGGCAAGCGAACCATTTATGACGACTTCAGCCTGACCATCCGCCGCGGCGAGCGCTGGGCGGTGATGGGCAGAAACGGCGCAGGCAAGACGACGCTGCTCAAGATCCTGTCAGGCAATCTCACGCCGGACGATGGCGAAGTGCGGTTGGGCGCGAGCCTGAAGATGGGCTACTTCGCGCAGCAATCGCTTGATGTGCTCAATCCGGATCTGACGATCATCGAGCAGCTGCAGAACGATTTCCCGCGCGAAGGCCTCGGTCCGCTGCGCTCGCTCGCCGGCGCGTTCCAGTTTTCAGGGGAAGACGTCGACAAGAAGATCCGGTCGCTGTCAGGCGGCGAGAAGTCGCGGCTCGCGATGGCGCGGATGCTGTTCGACCCGCCGAACTTCCTGGTCCTCGACGAGCCGACCAATCACCTCGACCTGGCAACGAAGGAAATGCTGGTCGATTCGCTCAAGGCGTTCGAGGGGACGATGGTCTTCGTATCGCACGACCGCACGTTCCTGCGCGGCCTCAGCAACCGCGTGCTCGAGCTCGGCGGCGAGTCCGGCGTCGACGCGCATCCGCATGCCTACCTGGGCTCGTACATCGAGTACGTCGATCGCACGGGACACGAGGCGCCGGGCATACACTCGTAGGTTCAGGGTTCAGGGTTCAGGGGTTCAAGGGTTGACGATCTCGAAGACGCGGCTGACGCGGCCGATCGCCTGCTCGCCGATCATCGGCGTGGCGCTGGCGGTGTAGCGGCCAGGCGGCAAATCCGCCGTCTGGATCTCGGCTTGATTGGTCAGGATCGCGTCCAGCGTGCCGGTCCGCGCGGCCATCATGAAGCGCTTGATCGGCGTCGCCGACCCGCCGGGCACGAGCTCGATCACCGTTCGCACTCGTTCGAGCGTCGCCGCGTCGGCGGAGATCACTTCGATCAGCGCCGACATCGCCGCGCCCCTGGGAATACGTGATGACGGCTGCAGGCGGCTGTTCGCATCCGCCACACCAACGAGCAGATCGCTGAATTGAACCCTGGCGTCGCCGCGAAGGCCGACGTCGAGCGGCCGTTCGACAACGCCGGCACGGCGGGCCGCGTCCATCGCGGCGGCGCGCAGCCGGTAATGCCCGGGCAGCAGCTTCGCGGTCAGCGCGGCGGTCCAGGGTCCCGCACCGGCGTCGAACTTCTGGCGGCCCTGCGCCACAACGTTGCCTTCGTTATAGACGGCGAACGCCCACTCGCCAGGACCGGCGTTGATGATGGTCCCGGCTTCGATCCCGATAATCGTTCGCAGCGTCGAGGCATCATCGCCGCGCATCGTGTAGGCCGACAGCGCCAGCGGAATCTCGCCGACGTCGATCGGCTGGCGGATCAAGTCGCTCAACGGATCGGCCGAAGTGTTCGCCGCCAGGCGCGCCGGCGGCAGCACGCGGCGGCGATTCCTGATCGACGCGCCGGGCCGCGACACCTTCACCTCGATCTCCAGCGAGTTCGCGGCGAGATCCTCCGCGTGCATCTCGACGCCGAGCTCGTAGAAGTTGTTCATCTCGGTGCGCACACGGTTGAAGACTCCCGCGGCGGAGCCGCTCGCCATGAAGAACGCGCCGCCGGTCATCGAGGCGACATTGCCCATGCCGCTGGCGAATTCGCGTCCGCCGTATCCGGAGGTGACCGCCTGCTTGCTGATGGCCACGTCCGCTCCAGCCCCCTCGAGATGAATGGCGTAGAACACGATCTGCGCCTCGGCGGCCGCCGCCGTGAACTGGTTGTAGAGCGGCAGCAAGTCCTGGCCGAACGGGAAGCCGCTCGACAAAAATACGATCTGCTTCGGTCCGCGCATCGGCGCCAGTTGCTTCGCCAGCGACGACAGCTGCGCCAGCACGGTTTGCGTCCTGAAGCGGCCGGTCAGCATGAGATCGCGCGCCTGCGTCGCCAATTCCGGCGGACATGGATTCCTCAAGTCGCCCGGCTGCTTGACGTTCGGGCATTCGCGTTCGACGACCGCCGCCATGGTGAGCTTATCGCGCCGATCAAACGCCAGCGCCTCGTCCCACGTGATGTTGTAGGTGCGCGACTGCATCGTCGGCGGACGCGAGCCGGTGATCCTCGACAGCGCCGTCCGGACCCGCGCGTGATCGCGCGTCAGGTCAGTGGCCGACCCAGGCAATTCGAGCACGCCGGCGGCGTCCGCGGGTCCGAGGCCGTCGATCACCGATCCTGCGGCCTCGAGCACCGCTTTCTCGTTGCCGGTCGCGATCGACTCGCGATCGACAACGAACACGACGATGCGGCCGTGGTCGGCGCTGTTGATCGCGGGGCCGGGCACCGGTGAGTCGGCGGCGCGCAAGATCGCCTCGCCGCCGCCGTCGCCCAGGAAGCGCGCGTCGCGAACGCGCCGCGGCTTGCCGTCGAGCGTGACGATGAAATCAGCGGGGGTGAGATCGCTGATCGGCTTGCCGTCGCGACCGAGGACCGACGCCTCGATGGTCAGCACGTCGATGCCGGCGCGGAACGTCGGGGATGGTTGTTGGGCGGCCGCCTGCGAGACGGCAAGCATGACCCCGATGGCGATCAGCCTGCGCATGATCGTTACTGGACGATCTTGATCGACGTGCCGAACTGCCTGAAGTCGGAGTACTTCGCGCGCGTCGTGGCGCGGGCCATCACCGGCGTGACCTTGACCTTGATCGGCCCTTGATACAGCTCCACCATCGACGCCGGGAACCAGAGGTCGATGCCGGGCGGCTTCGCGTAGGTCACCTCGATGTCGGCTTCGCTCTCCATCTTGTCGAGGCGAATCGACTGGTTGGGCACGTTGCGGTTGAGTCCCTCGCGGCCGCCGTTGTTCGACGCGGGGTTATCGGGCGGACGCTGCTGCGGCGCCTGCTGCTCGGGCGAGGCGTCGACGTCGGCGAAGTTGCGCATCTTGAATCGCGTGCGCACCACGGTGCCGTCATCGGGCTTGACGTGCAGCGTCCCCTCGATCGGCACGTCCTTCCCCGCCCTGGTCGAGATCAGCGTTGGACGCTTCGTTTCGCGAAATTCGATCTCCCACGTGTCGATGCCTTCGACCTTCTTCGAGCCCTTGCGCGTAAAGGTAAACCGCTCGTGTTCGGACGGCACGAAGAAAAACATCGCCGCGGTGGGCACGTTGAAATTGCGGCTGATCGGTCCGATATTGAATCGCGCGCTTTCGTTGGCGATGCGAATCAGTTCGCTCGCATCACCCTGGGTATTGGTGAGCAGCGAGACCAGGCGATCTTTTCGATCCTGGACCGGTTTGCCCTCGGACTCGATGACGTCGCGGTACCCCGTCCAGGCGCCGCCGGCCACGCGGACGATCGCGAATTCAGCCTTGAGGTCGCGCGGCCGCCCCATGTCGGCGCCGTCGATCAGCACGCTCTGCGAGTATTTCTCGCTGGCCACCACGACGGCGGCCTTCTCGCCGTAGGAGGCGACGTAACTGCCGACGCGTTCCATCACCTGCTCGAGGGTGGGCTCGCTTTTCTGTGCAGATAGCGAGGACGAAGCAAGCACGACCGTCAGCGCGAGTAGGTGTGTTCGCATCGATGGAAATATACGATATGGTGCCTGACACCTGCCAAGATTTGTTAAGGTGTCAGGCACCTTGACCATGCAGAGTTTGTTACGGTGCCTGGCACCGTTGCTTGCCCTGGGCCTCGTCGCAGCCCAGTCGAGCCCGGACAACCCGCGCAACCATCACAACCTCGGACCTGAGCACTTCACGATGCGCGTCGTCGCCGCCGCGCTCGGCAACCCCTGGGAGATCACGTGGGGACCGGATGGTTATCTCTGGGTGACCGAGCGTTCCGCTTTTCGAGTGACGCGCATCAATCCTGCCGGCGGATCGAAACACGTCGCGCTGACACTCGAAGATGCCTATACCTCTGTCGATCAGGACGGACTCCTCGGGCTGGCGCTCCACCCCGATTTGCTCAAGGGTCGCGGACGCGACTACGTCTACATCGCGTACACGCACGACGTCGACCCGGGACCTGGCGTCACGCGCAACCTGAGAGTTCGCCGCTACACCTACGATCGATCGTCGCAAATGCTGACCGCGCCGGTCGACGTGCTGGATGGATTGTCCGCCTGGGACGATCATGGCGGCGGCCGGCTGCTGATGGGTCCGGACGGGCTGCTCTACCTGACCCGCGGCGATCAGGGCAGCAACTGGCTCGCCAACGCCTGCAACGTGATTCGTTCACAGGAACTGCCGACCGCCGACGAGATCCGCGTGCGCGATTGGACCAAGTACCAGGGAAAGATCCTGCGGATGAATCTCGACGGATCGATTCCCCACGACAACCCGGTCATCAACGGCGTGCGCAGCCACATCTACAGCTACGGACATCGCAATCCACAGGGCCTCGTCTTCGGGCCAAATGGCGTGCTCTATTCCGCCGAGCACGGGCCGTCCACCGACGATGAGCTCAACATCATCACGGCTGGCGGAAATTATGGCTGGCCGCTCGTGGCCGGCTACAAAGACGATCGCAGTTACACCTACTCGAACTGGTCGGCGTCGTCGCCCGAGCCCTGCACGGCGTTGAAGTTCAGCAGCCTGAACATTCCCGCGTCGGTGCCGCAAACACGCGAATCGAGTTTCACCGGGAGGTTCGTGCCGCCGCTGGTCACGTTCTTCACGGTGCCGGCCGGCTACGAGCTCGCCAAGTCGGGCACCGCCACGATCGCGCCGTCGGGGCTCGATCTCTACACGTCGAAGGCGATTCCCGGCTGGGCGACGTCGCTGATCGTGACTGGAATGCGGACCGGGGCGATCTATCGCGCGAAGTTGAGCCGCGATGGCCGTCATGTCGAAGGGGAACCGATCGAGTACTTCAAGGCCGCGACACGGTATCGCGACCTGGCGATCAGCCCTGATGGTCTTCACGTCTTCGCCAGCACCGACG
>Ga0207708_10001087_pt1 | contig 20409 bp, 17 predicted proteins | sample KBSK5101metaG_FD_184340 | JGI IMG/M metagenome (GOLD analysis project Ga0207708, IMG submission 184340) | Corn, switchgrass and miscanthus rhizosphere microbial communities from Kellogg Biological Station, Michigan, USA - KBS K5-10-1 metaG... | ecosystem: Host-associated > Plants > Roots >...
CGCCGACCGGCACGCGCCAGCCGCCCTTGCGCGGCTTGAGATCGCCGAGCAGCGGCTTCACCGCCTGGCGCAGGATCCACTTGGTCTCGAGGCCGTGCACGCGCGCGTGGTCGGGCAGCGCCGAGACCAGCTCGGCGAGCTTGTGGTCGAGGAACGGCGCGCGCGTCTCGAGCGACTCGGCCATCGCCACGCGGTCGCCGCGCTCGAGCACGTTGTCCGGCAGCCAGCTCGCCTGGTCGAAGTACAGCGCCTGGCGCAGGCTGCTCGCGCGAGGGTCGGCATCGAACGGCGGCAGATCGGTCTTTTCACCCAGCAGGTCATCGATCTCGTGGGTTCCCGTCGCCCCGATCCAGCGAGCAAATCTCTTTTTTGAATCACTGGTGCGCAGGCTGTCGAACGCGGTCTGCAGCTGCGGGCGGCTGCGCGCGAGCGGCCCGGCGAGGAACAGCAGCGTCGGTACCCCGCGGAAGCACCAGCCGTGGCGCTCGGCGACGTGGCGGCGGTAGCCGCCGAGCATCTCGTCGCCGCCGTCGCCGGTGAGCACCGCGCTCACGTGGCGCGCGGCTTCGCGCGCGATCAGGTGCAAGGCGATGTCGGCCGGGCGCGAGAGCGGCGCGTCGCGCTGGATCACGGTGTACTCGAGGGCGGCGACCACGTCGTGCGGGGAAAGCACGATCTCGCGGTGGTCGGTGCCGAAGTGCTTGGCGACGGCGGCGGCGCGCGGCAGCTCGCTCTGCGGATCGTCGGCGAAGCCGGCGGAGAAGGTCTTGAGGCGCGCGCCGCTCTTCGTGGCGAGCGCCACCAGCGCCGCAGAGTCGACGCCGCCGGAGAGCAGTACCCCCGCGCCTTCGCTTCTGACGCGGATGGATTCCGATAGCTTCTCGGTGAAGGCGCCGACGGCGTCGCCCACTGCCTGCCCGGTGTGCGGCGTGCGGTCGGGCGACGACCAGTAGCGCACCTCGCGCAGGCGGCCGAACTGCCACAGCGCGTAGCTGCCCGGCATCAGCTTGCGCACGCCGCTGATCAGCGTGCGCGGCGCCGGCACGTAGCGATAGGCAAGGTAGTCGTGTACCGCGCCGGGATCGGCGAGCGCGGCCACGCCCGGCATCTTGAGCAGGGCGCGGATCTCGGAGGTGAAGTAGAGCGCGCCCTCGCGCTCGCAGAGATAGAGCGGCTTCTCGCCGAAGCGGTCGCGCGCGAGCAGCAGGCGCTCGCGCCCGGCGTCCCACAGTGCGAACGCGAAAGCGCCGCGCAAGTGGTGGACGACGTCCTTGTCCCATTGCTCGTAGGCGTTGAGCAGGGTTTCGGTTTGCCGTTCGGAGGACGTGTATCCCCGGACCGACAGATGGCTCCTCAGCTCGGCGCCATTGGCGATGGTGCCGTCCAGCGCGAGCGCGTTGTCGGCGTCGTCGCAGAACGGCTGCGCGAGCACCACCTGGTGGCCGCTCCCGGAGTGCGCGACGTAGATGCCCTCGCCCGATGCGCCGCGATGCCCGAGCGCTTCGAGCGCCGGCACGATCGCCGCGGGGTCGGGCGCGTTGCGCGCGGGGGTGATCCAGCCTGCGATGGCGCCCATCAGGAAACCGTCCTTGGAGTAGCCGCGCCGCCGAGACTGGCGTAAAGCGCGGTGAAGTCGTCGGCCAGGCGCTCGATCGAGTAGGCGGAGCGCGCGTGCTCGCGGCAACGCGCGCTCATGCGCGCGAGCGCCGCGCGATCCGACGCGAGCGCGACGATCGCCTGCGCGATCGCCTCGGGGTCGCGCGGCGGCACGAAGCGCCCGTGGATCCCCTCGGTGACGACGTCGGGAATCGCAGCCACGCGCGTGACGATCGGTACCAGGCCCGCCGCCATGCCCTCGAGCAGTGCGTAAGGCAGGCCCTCGGAGTGGTAGGTCGGCAGCAGCAGAACGTCGGCCTCGCAAGTGAGCTGCGTCTTGCGCTCGCCGAAGGCCGGGCCGGCAAAGGTGACGTGCGCGGCGAGGCCGAGCTCGTCCACCGTCTGGCGCAGCCGCGGCATGTCCGGACCGTCGCCGGCGATCACCAGCGTCGCGTCGACCCCGCGGCTTCGCGCCAGCGCGAGCGCGTGCACGGTCTCGAACGCGCCTTTCGTATTCACCAGGCGGCCGATGTGGAACAGCTTCAGCGGTCCTTCGGTCCTGGCGCGCGGCTGCAGGAACGGCTCGCAGTCGATCGCGTTCGGCACCAGCACCACGTTCTGCTGCGGCAGCAGCTCGCGCAGCTCGTCGCGCTCGCAGCGCGCCAGCACCACCACCACGTCCGGCAGGGAAAGCGCGGCGCGCACGACGGGACGCACCAGGCTGGACAGCGAGCCGCCATGAATCTGGTAGACCACGCGCGCGCCGCACAGCTTGGCGGCGATCACGTGCGGCAGGTCGCGCCAGAAGGCTTTCGGGCTGAGCGAGGGGTTGACGTGGACGATCGAGGCCCCGCTGCGCACGATGGCGGCGGCGAGCCGGAACGGGCTGGTGAGCAGGCGCAGGCCGAGGCCGAGCGCGCCTTCCGTGCGGCCTTCGCTGCCGACCTGGAAATGCTCGATCTCGAAGCGGCGCGCGAGCGCCGAGCCGAACAGCAGGTTGAGGTGCGTGGCCACGCCGCTGATCACGCTGCGGTCCGGGCCGAGCAGGAGCACGGTCTGGCGCTTCATGCAGGCACCGGACCGGACTGCAGCGCGGAAAAGCCCAGGGCGCCGTAGATCTCTTCCAGCCGGCCGATCGAGCGCTCGGCGGCGAAGCGCATGCGCGCGGTCTCGCGCGCCGCGGCGCCGAGCTGCGCGCCGACCGCGCGGTCGACGAGCAGGCGGCGCAGCTGGCGCTCGAGCGTGGCCTTGTCGCCGGGGGCGACCAGCAGGCCGCTCACGCCGTCGGTCACCACTTCCGGGATGCCGCCGACCGGCGAGACCACCGCCGGCACGCCCGCGGCCATCGCCTCGCACAAGCCGTTGGGCAGCGCTTCGTCATAGGAAGGCAGCGCGAACGCGGCCGCGGTCTCGAGCAGCGCGCGCTTGCCCGAGGGACCGACCCAGCCGGTGAACTTGACCGCGTCGGCGATGCCGAGGCGCTCGGCGTAGCGCGCCACCGCGATGCGCTGGCCGTCGCCCGCGCACACCAGGCGCACGTCGGGCACCGCGTTGCGCAGTGCTGCAACCGCCTCGAGGAGGTCGAAAATCCCCTTCGACGCCTCGAGGCGGCCTAAAAACAGGATCAGGTTGGGACGGCGCGCGAGCGGCGCGACGTCCGGCGCGCCGAACGAAAGCACCGGGTTCGGCAGGCAGACGGCTTGCGCGTCGCGCGCCACGCTGCGCACCCAGGTGCGCATCGACTCGCAGGGAATGATCACGCAGGCCGCGCGTTCGAGCAGGCTGCGCATGAGCGGGCCGCCATGCGTGTGCTCGAGGCCGGCGCCGTGCATCTGCACCACGAGCGGCGAGCGCGCCGCCAGCGCCGCGGCCATGAAGGCCGCGTCGCGCATCGCGTTGCCGCGCGCGCAGAGGTGGATGTGGACGAGCGCCTGCCGGTGGCGCGCGAGCAGCGCCGCGAAGCGGCGGAAAGCGCCCAGCGTGAGCGCGGCGTTGCGCGCCGCGCTGCCGTCGCCGTGCGTCGGCAGGTAGTCGATCGGCCAGCGCCGGAACAGGCCGTGCGCGCGGTAGGCGTCGACCACGGCGGCGATGCTGCCGCGGGTCTCGTTCTCGGCGCCCAGCATGATCAGTCTCGGGTTTGCATTCATGAGAGCGCCTCTGAGGGTGCGCGCGCGGGCTGGCGGGCGGGTTGGGGACGAAGGAATGGATACTCGACGTAGCGATAGGTGACGGCCGACAGCAGGACGCAGCCCGCGGCCGCCAGCGCGGCGAGCAGCCAGTACTGGATGCCGTCGAGGGTCTCGATCGGACGCAACGCGTTCACCGCGCGCACCGTGACGAACAGCGCGATGCAGTGCGTGAGGTAGATGCTGTAGCTGATGGTGCCGAGCAGCCGCGCCGGCCGGCTGGTGAGCAGGCCGAAGAGATCGTTGCCGTGCACCACGAAGACGAAGAAGCCGAACAGCGCGGCGGCCTGCGGCAGGCTGTACAGCCCCGGCATCGCAAAGTAGGCGCCGAGCGAAACCAGCGCGACCGCGCCGAGCCAGCGCGCCCGCAGGCGTCCTTCGAGCGCGCGGGCGTGCACCAGCCATGCGGCGAGCGCGCCGAACAGGAAATTGAACACGATCGGCGACTGGGTGCCGAACAGCAGCACCGCCGCGACCAGCGCCGCCGCGCCCCAGCCGCGCGCGAACAGCGCGAGCAGCGGCAGCGCGAGGTAGAACGCCCACTCGAAGGCGAGCGTCCAGTACACCGCGTTGACGTAGCGCGCCTCGGCGACGCCGTTGACCGCGCCGGTGTCCATGAAGCCGAACGAGAGCCACGGGCGCAGCTCGCGCGCGAGCGCCACCGGGCTCGTGTGCAGCGCGAAGCCGCTCACGGTGGCGATCACCAGCAGCACCATCAGCACCGACATCGCGTACATCGGCGTCAACCGGCGCACGCGCGACAGCAGGAACGCGCGCGTATCGAGCGCCTTGCCCATGCGCAGCACGCGCAGCCAGAACAGGAACCCGGTGATCATGAAGAACAGGCTCACGCCGGCGCCCGAGGCGTGGTAATGGAATTGCGAAGCATCGGTGGCCCAGCGGCCGTGCGCGAACAGCATGTACATGGCCACCGCGTGCGCGCCGAACACGCCCAGCGCGAGGAAGCCGCGCAGGCCGTCGACGCTCGCAAAGCGGCTGGCGCCCGGCGCGTCGAGCTCGGCACGGTAGAAGGCGCTGGTGCGCGCCAGCGCCCAGGCGATCAGCAGGCACAGGGCGCAAATCGCAAACCACGCCGCGGGGTGGGAAAGGCTCATGGCTACCGGGGATTATCGAGAGCGGGCGTGATGCCGCTGCGTTCGCCGGCTAGGCGGAACGGCTCAAATGCGCCGCCGGCGCGCGAGCGTATCCGCCACGATCAGGCCACCGGCGCGGTTGACCGTGTGCAGGCCGAGCAGCGCCCCGCCGGCGGGCGGCACGATGCTTTCCACCGCGCGCTCGGCGTACGCCTCGGGCGTCAGGCGCAGCACGCGGTTGAGCGCGATGCCGGCGCCGTAACGCGGCACGCAGATCTGCGCCGGGCGGTAAAGCGCCCCGTTCCTCCAGTAGAGGGCGCCCGCCGGGCGCGTGCAGCGCACGTCCGAGCGCACCGGGTTGCGCGGGTGCGGCTGCCATTCGTCGAGCAGGCCGGCGGCCTGGAACAGAAACAGCTCGTCGTTGAACACCTCGCCTTCGCCGGCGGCGCCGTTGGCGAACAGCCACAGGCCTGCGGCCGAGCGATGCAAGGTAGCGTCGACCAGGCGCACACCGTCGAGCAGCACGCGCTCCAGGCGCCAGCGGCGCGGGAAATCGACGCAGCGGTAGGCCTCGACCGTGCGGTTCTGCGCGCTTTCCGGCACCAGGTAGAGCTGGCCGTCGTGCTCGAGCACGAACGGGTGCGACAGGTGGTAGTCGCGCTCGAGCACGCGCACCGGCGCCGACCAGCGGCCGTCGGGCTCGAGCTCGAGCATGGCGATGTGCGCCTTCGCCGCGCCGCGCACCAGCTCCTTGAAGAATACGTAGTAGCGCCCGTTCTTTTCCAGCGCGAACGGCTCGGACCAGTCGCGGTCGGCCGGCGGCACGATGCGCGTGAAGCCGTCGAGCGCCGGGTCGAGCTCGCGCCGGCCGAACGAGAACGCGAGCGACCATTGCTCGATCGCCACCGCCTTCTCGACGCTGCGGCGCAGGATTCTGCCGACCACCGGGAGCACCGAATGGCGCGCCCCCCGGGCTCCATTGCGCATCAACGGGCGCTGCTCGAGCCACTCGCGGCCGGAGCGCTGCGCCTCGCGCAGCGCGCGCAGCGGGAACTCGGCGGTCTTCTGCACCAGCGAGCGCCGGTTGCGCGACACCGAGAACGGATGGGTGCGCGCCCACGACTGGCAGGCGATGCGCGGCGCCGCGCCGGGCGCGAGCCGCACCGCGAGCGCCGAGCCGGTGACCGGCTCGCCCGCGGCGACCTCGGCCGCGCCGTCGACCTGGAAGCGCCACACGCCGAGGCGCGCCATGCCGTCGAGCGGCGTCTCGTCCATGTCGCCCAGCGCGAAGGCGACGTCCAGGTCCATTTCGAGCAGGTTGCCGAATGGCGGCGCGAGCAGCCGCCCGTAGGGCAGCTCGTCGACCAGGTCGACCGGCTCGCAGCCGTCGGCGCCGAACGCCCACTGGTCCAGGCTCGAATACGCCCTTGCCAGCAGGGGTGAGGTCGCAGAACCCGTCGCCGTAGCGGCAATGCCGATCGCCACCAGCTCGGCGCAGTCCGAGCGCGCGATGCGGGCGAACGCGTCCGCCACCCAGCGCGGCTGGATTCGCGCGTCCGCGAACACTCCTACACGGAGTTTTCTCGGTAAGAGCGGCGGAGCGGCGACATGGGCGTGGAGCGCTACAGCCGCCAAACCCGCAACCCCTCGCGCTGGAACGCCGCCGCGTCGAGCACCGACTTGACGTCGATCACGCAGCCGCCGCGCACGATCTTCTTCACGATCTGGTGCGTCGGCATCTCGAGGTAGCGCTTGTGCGGCACCGCCAGGATCAGCGCGTCGGCCGCGGGCAGCTCGTCCCACGAGCGCAGCTTGACGCCGTACTCGTGCAGCGCGTCCTCGGCGCTCGCCATCGGGTCGTGCACGTGCGCCTCGACCCCGAACTCGCGCAGCTCCTGCAGGATGTCGGCCACTTTCGAGTTGCGCAGGTCGGGGATGTCTTCCTTGAAGGTGAGGCCGAGCACGTTGACGCGCGCGCCCTTGATGCTGCGGCCGGCGTGGATCATCTGCTGGATCGCCTTGCGCGCGATGTGCGGGCCCATGCCGTCGTTGATGCGCCGCCCGGCGAGGATCACCTCCGGGTGGTAGCCGAGCAGCTCGGCCTTGTGCGTGAGGTAGTACGGGTCGACGCCGATGCAGTGGCCGCCCACCAGGCCCGGGCGGAACGGCAGGAAGTTCCACTTGGTGCCCGCCGCCTTGAGCACTTCCAGCGTGTCGAGGCCCATGCGCTCGAAGATGATCGCCAGCTCGTTGACGAAGGCGATGTTCAGGTCGCGCTGCGTGTTCTCGATCACCTTGGCGGCCTCGGCCACCTTGATCGAGCTCGCGGGGTAGATGCCGGCCTTGACCACCGAGCCGTAGAGCGCGGCGACCTTTTCCAGGGTCTCGTCGTCGTCGCCCGAGACTACTTTCGTTATTTTTGAAAATACATGGTCTTTATCCCCCGGATTGATGCGCTCCGGCGAGTAGCCGACGTGGAAGTCCTGCTTCCAGCGCATGCCGGAAGCCTTCTCCAGGATCGGCACGCACACCTCCTCGGTGGCGCCCGGGTACACGGTCGACTCGTAGATCACGGTCGCGCCCTGCTTCATGTGGCGGCCGACCGCCTCGCTCGCCGACTCGAGCGGCGACAGGTCGGGCTGGCGCGCGGCGTTGATCGGCGTCGGCACCGCGACGATGATGAAGTCGGCGTGCACCAGGTCCGCGGCATGCGCCGTGGCCTTCAGGTGCCTGGCCTCGATCAGGTCGGCGGTCGAGACCTCGCCGGTGGTGTCCACCATGTGCTTCAGGTTCTCGACCCGGCGCTTCGACAGGTCGTAGCCGATGGTGCGGCGCTGCTTGCCGAACGCCACCGCCACCGGCAGGCCGACGTAGCCCAGGCCGACCACGGCGACCGTGGCGAGCGCGGGCGCGGCTTCCGCTTCGGGCTTGACTGCGGGCTTGTCCAGAACGATGTCAGACATTCACCACCTCCTTCACCTCTTCCTGCGCCGGCGTCAGGTTCGCCACATACCAATCCATCGTGCTTTCCAGCCCGTCCATCACGTTCTGCGTCGGCTGGTAGCCGAGCAGGCGCGCGGCCTTGCCGGTGTCCGCGCGCGACAGCAGCATGTCGCCGCGCCGCGGCTCGCGGTGCACGGCGCGCACGCTTGCCAGGTGCGGCAGCCGGCGGCCGAGCAGCGTGCGAATGATTTCGTACAGCTCGTTGAGCGTGGTCATCTCGCCGTGGGCGACGTTGTAGGCCTGGTTGAGCGCGGCCTCGTCCTCGGTCATCGCGGACAGCAGGTTGGCCTGCACCACGTTGTCGATATGGCAGAAATCGCGCGCCGCGCTGCCGTCGCCGTTGATGTAGGCGGTGTGGCCGCGCAGCAGCGCGCCGATCCACGCCGGGATCACCGAGGCGTACGGGCCGTCGGGGCTCTGGCGCGGGCCGAACACGTTGAAGTAGCGCAGGCCGATCCACTTGAAGCCGTAGCAGTAGGCGAACACGCCGGCGTAGAGCTCGTTGACGTGCTTCGACAGGCCGTAGGGCGAGGCCGCGCGGCCGATGCGCTCCTCGACCTTGGGCAGGATCGGATCGTCGCCAAAGACTGCGCTGGAGCTGGCGAACACGATGCGCGGCACGCCGGCGTCGCGCGCGGCCACCAGCATGTTGAGGAAGCCGTTGACGTTGTTGTCGTGCGTGTCGAGCGGGCGGTCGATCGAGCGCGGCACGCTGCCGAGCGCGGCCTGGTGCAGCACGCGGTCGACGCCCTGGCACGCCTCGCGGCAGGTGTCGAGCGAGCGGATGTCGCCCTCGATGAAGCGGATGCCTTCGGGCACGTTGTCGCGCTTGCCGGTGGAAAAGTTGTCCAGGCCGACCACGTTCTGGCCGAGCTCGAGCAGCTTCACCGCGAGGTTCGAGCCGATGAAGCCGGCGACGCCGGTCACCAGCCAGGTGCGGCGCTCAGCCCTGATGCGCTGCTGCACTTCTTCGTAGGTTGTCACGTTGGTTCCTTGTCAAGACGAGTTGCTGTAGCAATCCTTCGTATCGGTCCACCATCGCGCGCTCCGAGAAGCGCGCCTCCACGGTGGTGCGCGCCGCGGCGCCCATGCGCTCGCGCGCGGCCGGGTCGGCGAGCGCGGCAAGCGAGGCCACCAGCGCAGGGGTGTCGTGCGCGGGGAATAAGAAGCCGTTCTCCTCGGGGCGCACCATCTCGGCCGCGCCGCCGATCTCGGACAGCACGACCGGCCGGCCGAGCGCCATCGCTTCGAGCGCGGCGAGCGAGAACGTCTCCACCGAGGTGCTGGGCAGCGCCACCACGTCGCTCGCTGCGAGCAGCGGGCGCACGTCCTGGTGGAAACCGGCAATCAGTACGTCGCTGGCGACGCCGAGATCGCGCGCGCGCGCCTCGATCGCCGGGCGCATCGGCCCGTCGCCGATGAGCAGCGCGCGGGCCGGGACGCCCCGGCTGCGCAGCTGCGCGATCGCCTCGACCAGCTGCAGGTGGTTCTTTTCCGGGCGGAACACCGCGCACATGCCGATGGCGTAGTCGCCGTCGGCGAGTCCCAGCACGCGGCGCATGCGGGTGCGCGCCTCCACGCCGGGCGAGCGCCAGTGCTCGGGATCGACGCCGTTGTGGATCACGCGGTTCGAGCGGCCGCTCACCAGGCGCTTGAACCAGTGACGGCGCTGCGCCTCGCACACGAACACCAGGCAGTCGGAGGCCCAGAACAGCGGCCGGTAATAGAGCATCTGCAGCCACTGCTTCGCCCCGGCGAGCAGCGTGGTATGGAACGTCACCATCAGCGGCGCGTTGAGCTCCGATTGCCGCAGCGCGAGGGCGGCGTAGAGCATGGCGTAGGGATTGGCCGCGATCACCGCCGAAGGCCGGATACGCGACAGCAGGACTCCAAGCCTCTTGATGGCCTTGAAATCCAGATACCTCTGCGCGTGCAGGCATTCGACGCTGGCCGCGCCTTCCAGGCGCTCGAGCTGGTTGGCGTTGTCCTGCACGTACGCGGCGTGGCATTCGTGGCCGCGCTGCGCCAGGCGGTTGAGCAGCGTGATGGTGTGGCGCTCGGCGCCGCCGTGGGTGAGCGAGCCGGTGAGGAATAGCAATCTCATAGGTAACCGAGCCTCCGGTTGAGCGGGCCCGCGATCGAGTCGAAGGTGCGCAGGTCGTCGGCCGACAGCTCCTTGCGCCACTTCTCGCTGTTGTGGATCTTCTTCGAGCCGCCGATGCGCGAGCCGTGGCCGAGGACGTGGGCGTGCGGCGCCGGGCACTCGTCGAGGTCGCGCGGCGCGACGCCGATGAAGCGCCAGATCCGGTTCAGCGTGCCCTGCGGGTCCTCGCACAGCGCCTCGTAGCGGACCGGGATCCAGCGCTCGTCGCCCATCAGCTCGGCGATCGCTTCCGCCTCCTCGTTGGTGCGGCGCCAGTCGCGCGCGCCCTTCTGGAAGGTGGTGCTCTGGTTGCGCGCGATGCTGAGCGCGACCCCGCGCCCGTCGCGCACCAGCCCGATCGCCTTCACGTCGAGGCTCGGGTTGCGCAGGTGGTACTTGAGCTGCAGGCCGGACTTGGACGAATCGACCAGCACCGGCTTGCGCGTGCACTCGATGACGCTCTCGACCAGCGCGGTCTTGAGCGCCTGCTGGCGTTCAAGGTGGTTTCTTCCCACCAGAACCATCCCGACATCGCGCGCCAGCTCCAGCAGCGGCCCGCGGTGCAGCGGCTTCAGCAGCCGGCGCGCCACCGGGTTGTCGACGTTGCGGATGTCGGTCTCGGCGGTGGTCGCGCTATAGGTGAAGCCGCGCTTGGCCATCGACCTGGAAACGCACTGCCAGAAGCCGCATTGCACCAGCTCGACTCCGCACGAGCACTGGTAGCCGGGCCGGGCGCGGTGCACCGTGCCGCTCAGCTCGCCCACCGTGGCGACCTCGGGGTGGCGCGCGAGCAGCTGCGCGAGCAGCGTGGAGCCGGAGTGGCTCGCGGAATGGATGTAGACCAGAGGCCGCTTCAAGCTGCGCACCTCATTTTTCCTTCCTCCAGCGGTAGATGATCGGCACATAGGCGAGCGCGAGACCGCAGCCGCCGAGCGCCAGGCGATGGAACGTGCCGCCCGGTATCAGCAGATCGACCGCGATGCGGATCAGCGCCGCGGTGGCCACGGCGTAGCCGAGCGCGATGGCGATGCCGCGCCAGTCCTGCAGCTCGCGCACCGGGACGTTCACCTGCTTCGAGATGCGGCGCAGCGAGATCAGGCGGTCGATGCAGACCGCGGCCACGCTGCCGCCGGCGGCGCCGGCGAGGCCGATCCAGCCGGCGAGCGACCAGCTGGTCGCCACCGAAACCGCGAGCGCGAGCGAATTGATGCCGAGCGCGAAGGAGCCCTGCCGCAGCATCAGCAGCACGCTGGTCAGCTCGACCACCATCACCGCGAGGCCGACCAGGTAGACCCGCATCACCGGCGCGGCCTCGAGGTAGGACGAGGTATAGACCAGGGTCACCAGGTCCTCGGTGAAGGCGAAGGCGAAGGCGAGCACCGGATAGAGCAGCGTGCCGACCAGCACGTTGCCGCGGCTGTTCAGCTCGAGCATGCCCTTCACGTCGCCGGCCGCGCTCAGCCGGCTCATCCTGGGAACGAAGGCCTCGAGCACCGAGCGGCGGAAGATGGTCACCAGCGGGCTGAGCACCGAGGCCACCGAGAACGCCGCGAAGCTGTGCAGCGCGAACAGCGAAGCCGCGATCCACTGGTCGGCCTGCGAGCGCATCGTGTACAGCGCGCTCGCCAGGCCGAACGGCGCAATCTGCCGCACCTGGTCGCTGAAGGTATGGCGGTCGAACCATGGCTTGCCGAAGCCGTGATAGCGGCGCACGTAGGCGGCGAGCATCGACAGCTTCATCAGCACGACCGCGAGCAGCAGCCAGAACACGATGGTGATGTCGCCGCTCGCCCAGGCGCCGACCCCGACCAGCACCGTGCGCAGCAGCGAGCTGCCGACGGTGGCGAACGCCTGCCAGCGGATGCGCTCCTCGACCGTGGGCAGCGAGTCGAGCATCGAAGCCACGATCCACAGGCCGACGAACGCCGGCACCAGGCCGCCGTGCGTCTGCAGCGGCGCCATCGCCGCGGGCATCCACGGATTCCACGGCCCCGCGAGCACTGCGCAGAGAATTCCGCTGACCAGGAGAAAAATCAGCGTCTGGTGCACGTACAGCCGCTTGCGCAGCGGCTCGGCGTGCGGAATGAACAGCGCGAGCCCGGCCGGCATGTTGAGGGTGGCGAGGGTCATCACCGTGCCGACCAGCAGCCACAGCAGCCGGTATTCGCCGAAGGTGGCGGCGTCGAGGCAGCGCACCAGCACCACCGGCAGCAGGAACTGGGTCGCCTTGTCGGAAGCCTTGATCACGCCGATCGACAGCGCGCGCTTCGTCAGGCGCCGGAACGACATCGCTTTGGCGGAGGCGGTCATTCGACCAGCGCCTGGAACACTTTGCCGTACTGCGCGAGGACGGTTTCGGCGGCGTACTTGCGCGCGAAATAGGCGCGGCACGCGGCCGAGCGCGCGGCCCAGCGCTGCTCGTCGGCGAACAGCGCCTGGATCTCGGCTGCCGCGGTTCCGGCGTCCTGGAACATGGTGTACGCGTCGGGCGCGCCGACGTCGACGGTGGCGACCGTCGGCACGCCGCGCGCCCAGGCCTGCAGAAAGGTGTTCGGCATGCCCTCGTAGAGCGAGGTGTTGACGAACACGCGCGCGCGGTCGAACCAGGGCTCGACCTGCGCGAGCGGCAGGAAGCCCTTGAAATCGACGTTGGGCAGGGTGGCCGCGCGGGCGCGGATGCGCTCGTAGAACGCCTCGTGCCCGGGGCGCGGGCCGCCGACCATGACGAAGCGGCGCTGCGGCAGCAGCGCGGCGATGTCGAGCAGCAGCTCCGGGCGCTTGCTTTCCTGGATCATCGCCACCCACAGCACGACGTCGCGTTGCGCCGCGCTGCGCGCCGGCGGCAGCTCGTAGCAGCTCGGGATCACCATCGCCTCGCGCCCGCAGTGCTCGCGGCAGGTCTCGCGCTGCGCCTCGTTCTGCGCCACGATGGCGTCGGCCGCGGCCAGGCCGCGGCGATAGAGCCAGCGGTCGCGCGCATAGCGGATCTGCCCGCCGACCTCGGGCAGGAAGTCGACGTCGGAAGCGCCGGCGTAGAGCGAGCGCTTGCCGTTGCGGCGGCAGAACTCGGTGACCAGCCACAGCCAGATCGAGGCCGAGCGGCAGTAGTAGATGTCGGCGTCGACCTCGCGCAGCGCGCGCCACATCGTGGTGATGCGCGGGTGGAGGAAGCGCAGCACCGGCACGCCGGCGTCCGGCGCGAAGGTCTTGTAGACCGTGACGCCGTCCACCACGCTGCGGTCAGGCTGGCCGTAATCCATCGTAATCATCGAGACGCGGTAACCATTGGCGACGAACAGGCGCGCGAGGATGCTCTGCTGCACCTCCGCGCCGCCCATCACCTTGATGTGCGGGTCGCGCGACAGGACGGGCCAGGCGTGCGGCGCTACGAAGCAAATGTGCTTCTTTTCCTGCGACTGCTTTTGCGCAGGCAACACACCGGCGCGGGCTGTCGGTTTGAAGCCCGCATGGACCTTCTCGGCGAAGCCCATTGCTAGCTGGCCGGCCTCCGGGCCAGCAGCCCGTACATGATGCCGATCGCGATCCACAGCGGCACGTTCTCCGGCTGCGGCCGCAGGCTGCCGCCGGTCATGCCGGCGACCGCGAACGCGACCAGCGCCGCGCACGCTCCCTGGAAGAAGCCGCGCATCGTCGGCGACAGGTAGGCGTTGCTGCCCAGCGCGCGGAAACCGCGCCACACCGTGAAGTAGTAGGCGACGATCAGGCCGAGCCCGATCAGGCCCATGTCGAGGATGGCCTGCAGGTAGGCGTTGTGCGGGTGGCCGACGAACAGCATCGAGCCGCTGGTCATGGCGTGCGACCACATGATCGAGTCGAGGCCTTGCCCCCAGACCGGGCTTTGCAGCGCGTCGGGGATGAGCGGCAGCCAGATGTGCTCGATGCGGCCGGCGGAGACGGCGTCGGCGCTGCCGGAATCGAATCCGTACGTCAGGCGGCGGTAGACCGCGTCGGGCGCGAGGGCTACCGCGACCGCGGCGCCGAGCAGCGCCAGGCCGAGCTTCTTGGCGTTGAAGCGCCAGATCAGGAACAGGCCGTTCACCAGGAAGAAGCCGAGGAACGCGTTGCGCGAGAAGCTGAGCACGATGCCGAGCGACAGCAGGCCGAGCGCGACGAACAGCGCGATCTTGGCCTTCTCGTGCTTGGTCTCCCACCAGGCGAACAGCAGCAGCGCGTAGGAAGTGACGAAGGTGCGGCCGAGCTCGTTGGCGTGGGTGCCGATCTGGTCGAAGAACGCGCGCGCGCGCGCCGAGGCGAGGAAGCCGAGCCGCACCCCGCTCATCGCGATGAAGACGAACATCACCAGCGCGAGCAGGCAGGCGCCGATGGCGAGCGCGGTGACGAACGGCTCGGGCTTGCGGGCCTTCGCCACCGCGGCGGCCACCAGCACGGCGGTGAGCACGGTGAGCAGCGGCTTGACCACGGTGTCGCGCAGGTAGCCGCTCCAGGTGGTGTAGTTGATCACCAGCTGGTCGTAGAAGTCGGGGTGAATATCGTCGACGTGCATGGTGCCGAGCGCGCCCGCGGCGATGATCGGCAGGATGTAGAGCAGCATCAGCGGCCGCGGGATCAGCGCACCGGGGTGCTCGAGCCGGCCCTTGGCGAGGTACGCCACCAGGGTCGCCGCCAGCAGCAGGTTGATCGGGTTGAGGCCCGTGACCCCGAGCAGGCCGCGCGGGAAGATCGAGGTGGCGGAAACCGGCAGCAGCCCCACCAGCAGGATGGCGCCGATGCGGTAGTCGAGCAGCACCGCGACCGCCGCGGCGCCGGCGACCCCGATGTACAACGCCTGCACTTCCTGCATAGCGAGCGCATAGCCGCCCGCCACCGCGCCCACCAGCAGCACGAAGCCGGCGACCAGCCACATATGCCGGCCCAGCCCCTGTCCCGCGTGGCTCATCGACATCGTTGCCATGGTCAGGACCCGCCCTTGTTCTGAAGCAGAAGCATTGCGCGCTCCCCGTTGTGATCGATTGCGCCCGGCGCCTTGGAGCCGGCAGCGCTCGCCGCTCCGATGAGGAGCGCGAGCACGGCCAGCAGGAGCTTCGGTTTCTTCATTTCTTCCTAGTAAGCGTTCATCAGCGAGCCGACCACGCGCGCGCTGGCGTCGCTCAGATCACGCATCGCCTGCTCGGTGTCGGCCAGGCGCGTGTGGTCCTTGCGCGAAACCATCAGCGCATCGCCCGCACGGAAGGTGATCGCGGAAGCGTCGGCGTACTGCGTGACCGGCGGCGTGTCGATCAGGATCATGTCGTACTCGGCCTGCGCGCGCGCCAGCAGGGCCGCGAACGCACCGCGCGAAAGCAGCTCGAGCGGGTTCGGCGGCAGCGGGCCGGCGGGCAGCACGGCGAGGCCGGTAATCCCGGCCACCGGCGCCGCGGCCGACAGGTCGGAGCGGCCGGACAGCGCGCTCGACAGGCCGAAGCGGTCGGAGATGTTGAAGATGGTCTGCTGCCGCGGCGCGCGGAAGTCGGCGTCGATCAGCAGCGTGCGCTGTCCGAGCTGCGAGAACACCACCGCCAGGTTGGCGGCGATGAAGCTGCGGCCCTCGCGCGCGCCCGGGCTGGTGATCGCCAGCGTGCGGCGGCCGGCGCCCGGGTTGAACCAGCGCACCAGCAGCTGGGTGCGCACCGCGCGCAGCTCCTCGACCACGGCATGGAACGGATCCCACGCGGCGATCAGCTCCTTGCTGACGCCGTCGGGACCGCTCACCAGGTACGGGAACTCGTACTGCTTGGCGAGCGCCTGCTGCAGGTCGGCGTCGGTGATGAAGTTGAGCTCGATGGCGGCTTCGCCGAAGCGCCAGCCCAGCTCGCGCTGGCGCTTGAGCACCTGCTCGGCGTCGTTGGCGGAGAGCTTGCCTTCGTCCATCAGGATGGCGCCGATGTGCCGGCCGCCGGCACGGGCGGAGGCGCTGTCCATCGGCAGTACGTTGTCAGTCGGCTTGACGAGCATGTTGGTCACCTACCAGGGCTGGGGAAGGGCACGAGCAGCACGCATCGGCGCCGGCAACAGCCGGCCGCCCGTGGGCTGCCACTTGGAAAGCCGGCCAAGCGACGGCACGGCAAGGCGAGACTCGAGGTCCTGGCGCGAACGCACGCGGCGGTCGAGCATTTCGAGCACGTAGACGATACCGCCGGCGAGCAGCGTGCCGAGCACCACCGACAGGGCCGCGATCAGGCCGACCTTCGGGTGCACCGGCTTGAGCGGCTGGATCGCCGGCGCGAGCAGCAAGGCGTTGGTCTGCTTCGCGCTCGAGTCGATCTTGTTGGTCATGTAGCGCGTCAGCACCGTGTCGTAGGAGCGCTGCGCCGCGTCGATATCGCGGGTCATCGCCGCCATGTCGATGCGGTAGTCCTTCAGGCTGAGCAGGCGCTGGTTCTGCGCCTCGATCGCCGCCTGCAGGTCGCGCTCGCGCTTGCGGCTCTGCTCCACCGCGTTGCCGAGGCCGGCGACCAGCTTCTTGGTCTCGGTCTTCAGCTTCTCGCGCAGGCCCTGGACTTCCGCGGCGCTGCGCAGCACCTGCGGGTGGTTCGCGCCGAGCGTGGCGTTCTCCTGCTCGATGCGCCCCTCGATGCGGCCGAGGTCGGTCTTCAGGGTGTTGATGTACGGATTGGCCAGCACTTCCGGAATCGCGTCGGGCGAAACGCCGCTCTCCAGGATCTCGGTCGCCTGCTTGTGGCGGGCGGTCGCATCGTAGGTGGCGTTGCGCGCGGCCATCAGCGCGGTGGACAGCTCGGCCATGCGCGTGGACTCGACATCGACGCGCGCGTCCTCCACCAGGATGCCCTTCGCTTTCTGGAAGTTGTTCAGCTTGGTCTGCGCCTGGGTCACCTGGGTGCGCAGCGACTTCAGCTGCTCCTCGAACCACGCCGCCGCCTCGCGCGTCGGCTCGGTGCGCAGGGCGAGCGCGGTGTCGAGGTACGCCTTGGCGAAGCCGTTGGCGACCTCGGTGGCGAACTTCGGATCGTCGGAGGCGTAGTTGATCAGCATCAGGTTGCTGACCGAGGTGTCGACCGTGAGCTTCTCCTTGAGCTGCACGGCGAGCCACTCCTCGACCGTGCCCTGCCCGCCGGTCTCGCTTTCCCAGGACTCGCGCACGCCGGGGCGCTGCGCCAGCTTGAGGTCGCGCGCCACTTGCGTGGCCACGCGCGGGCTCAGCACCAGCTCGACCTGGGTCTGCAGGTAGCTCGCGCGCTCGCGCGGCGACATGCGGCCGGGGCTCATGGTCTGCTCGTCGCGCGCATCGAGGATGACGGTGGCGGTGCTCACGTACTTTTTAGGCACGATCAGCGCCACCGCGAGCGCGGTGAAGATCGTCGCCGCCAGGGCGATGAAGAAAGCCTTGCGCCGCGCGCGCAGGGCCAGGATGAATTGGTTCAGATCCATTGCTTGATCTCCCTAGAACAGAGCTTCTTTAACGAAAATGACGTCGTCCGCCTTGACGGTGTCCTTCAGGCTGGCGTCGCGCTCGACGAGCTTGCCGTCGGGGCCGACGCGGCGCATCTTCAGCCGCCGGTCGCTGCCGCGCGGCGTGACGCCGCCGCCGGCCGCGATCGCCTGCATCACCGTCATGTTGGGCTCGACGCGGTACGCGCCGGAGCGCGCCACCTCGCCGTGGATGTAGAACACCGGGGCGCGCTCGACGTTGATGGTCTCGCCGCCTTTCAGCGTGTAGCCCTTGCCGAGCAGCGGCACGCGCTCCTCCTTGCCGTCGCGCAGCACCACCACGGTGTCGCCGCCCGCCGCGTTGATGCCGCCGGCGGCGGCGATCACGTCGGAGAGCTGCGTCGTGGTGTCGTCCAGCGGGTAGCGCCCGGGACGGGTCACGGCGCCGAGCACCGAGACCTGGCGGCTGCGCACCGTGGTGACCGAGAGGGACACCTGCGGATTCTTGAGGAACTCGCCTTTCTTGAACTTCTCGCCGATCGCGGCCGCGGCCTCGGTCGGCGCCATGCCCGCGACTTTGACCTCGCCGATCAGCGGCAGGGTGACGGCGCCGCGCTCGTTGATGCGCGCGTCGGTGGTGAGGTCCGGCTGCTGGTGAACCACGACGTGCACCGCGTCGCCCACGCCGAGTTTGTCCAGCTTGTCGGTCTGCGCCCAAGCCGTGCCCGCCAGTGCGAGCAGGAAAATGCCTCGAAAAATGCCTCTTGCAATGCGTTTCATCATGTCAGTTGCCTCTCTTGAATTCGCCCAGGTATTCGATCGTCGCCACTTCGCGCAGCCGTTTCACTTCCGCCGCCGCCGTCTCCAGCCGCCGACGTCCCGCCAGGAACTGCTCGATCAGCGGGGCCGCCTGCGGCTCGGTAAGCGGCGCGTCCTCGGCTTGCACCAGCTGAATCACCGAGGCGCCGAGCGGCGTGGCGAACACCGCGATCTCGCCCGGCTTCATGCTTGCCAGGCGCGGCAGAAAGGAAAGCGGCAGCTGCTCCGCAGGCTGCGTCGAGCTGCTGACGGTCACGTTGGTGCTGTAGCTCGCGCCGCGCGTGCGCAGCCAGCTGCCGAGCTCGTCCAGGTCGCGCGCCTTGACGGCCTCGGCGCGCAGCACGTCGATCATCTCCGCCGACGCGGAGACCATCAGCTCGCGCAGCCGGTAGATGCGCCGCTCGGCGAACAGCGCCGGGTTCTCGTCATAGAAAGCGTGCACTTCGTCGCGGCTGCTGCCGGTGCCGGCGGAAGCGGCGCGTTCCAGGTAGGCCTGCGCCAGCACCTGGCGGCGCGCGTTCTCGATCGACTGCTGCACCTGCGGGTCGCGCTCGAGCTTGGCGGCGAGCGCCTTCTGCACCAGCAGCTCGCGGTCGATGACTTTTTCCAGCGCCTGCGCCGCGGCCGCGGGGTTGCCGGCGGCGCTGCTCACGGTGCGCACCTGGTACATGGAGATCTCGGTGCCGTTCACCTTGGCGGCCACCTGCGCGCCCGCGCGGTCGGCCACCGCGCGCTCGCAGCCCGCGGGCGCCATGAACAGGGCGAGGAGCAGGAGGCGTTTCATCAGAGCGAGTGCACCAGGCGGCGGTGCGCCACCCAGCCGGCGAGCGCGAGGCCGGCGAGCAGCAGCATCCATTTGTCGGGCTGGCGCGCGCTGTTGATCGAGAAGCGCGGCTCGGCGGCGGCGGGCGCCAGCGGCACGGCGACGCGAATCGGCGCCTCGGCCGCGCTTTCCGCGGGCGTCGCGGCCATCGGGCCGTTCACCGTGAGGCGGAACACGTCGACGAACGAATAGAGCGCGGGATGCGGAGCGCCGCGTTCCGGGATGGCGGTGTCCGCCATGGCGTTACCGGCAACCAGGGCGATGCCGAGGAGCAGAAGCTTGAGCAGTTTCATGAAGGCGTCCAGCATCCTAGTGGCGGGGTATTACGGGTCAGAGCCTTGCGGACTTGCGGGCGATGCGCCGTGCGGACTAGTGAGCGCATTTCCGTCGCCAAAAGAAAACGGGGCCGAGGCCCCGTTTTCGTAAAAACTACGCTCGAACCCTGTTAGGGGTTCAGGATGCGCAGCTCGAGTGCCTTGCCGATCGCCTGCGTGCGGTTGACGACGTTCAGCTTGCGCAGGATTTTCTGCACGTGGTTCTTCACCGTGAGCGGGCTGATCTTGAGGATCGCGCCGATCTCGAAGTTCGACTTGCCGAGGTAGATCCACTTCAGGATGTCGAGCTCGCGCACCGTGAGCACGCCCTGGTTGGAGGCCTTGTCGGCCGAGGTCGGCGTGCGCTGCAGCTGCGTGCGCACCCACGAGGCGTGCAGCGCCGGCGTGAGGAGCTGCGCGAGATAGGTCTGGCGCGAGCCGACGCTGCCGGGACGGCAGGCGAACGTGAACATGGTCAGCGCGCGGCCGTCGGCGTCGTGCACCCCGTGCACCAGCAGCTGCGTGCCGCCGAGGCGCTCGAGCTCACGGGTAAATGCGCCGCTGCCGAGCGGCGTCGTGGTGACATCCCACGTCACCGGCTGGTAACGACGCTCTTCCCACGCCTTCAGCAGCGCGGGCGCGACCGAGGTGTCGCGCAGGAAGATGTCGGACAGCGTGCTGGGATCGGGCGTGGTCATGGAGAAGCCGTCGGCGCGGAACGCCGGCGGCTTGCCCAGGCAGAGCGTGCACACGAGCAGCTCGTGCCGGATCAGGCTCTGCAGCAGCCCCTGCGTCCAGCTGAAGAAGTGCGAGCGCGCGTGCACCCTCAGCGAGGCGTCGAGGTTGAGCACGATCGATTCGATCTGGAGGAAATCGGTAGCAGCGGAGCGAGCCGAATCGTTGAGATTCGTGTTGCCGTCGCCCTGGGCGATCGGCATCGATTGCGGCATCGGCTGCGCCTGCACCGGGCTGGCGGTATTGGTTTCGGCTGTAGTCATAGGCATGGCGGCGCTCAATGTAGTCG
>Ga0207708_10001090_pt1 | contig 20349 bp, 17 predicted proteins | sample KBSK5101metaG_FD_184340 | JGI IMG/M metagenome (GOLD analysis project Ga0207708, IMG submission 184340) | Corn, switchgrass and miscanthus rhizosphere microbial communities from Kellogg Biological Station, Michigan, USA - KBS K5-10-1 metaG... | ecosystem: Host-associated > Plants > Roots >...
CGCCACCGCGTGGAGAACTCCCTCGGCGAGCTGCTCGCCAACAAGGCGATCACGCTGGAGTATCGAATCGTGCGGCCGGATGGAAGCGAACGCTGGCTGGAAGACAAAGCCCGTGTCATCCATGCACCGGACGGAACCCCGATTCGCATCGATGGTGTGGCCAGCGACATTTCCGAACGACGCTCGCACGCACATCGGATGGCACACCAGGCCAATCACGACGCATTGACCGGCTTGCCCAATCGCAGCCTTCTCAACGATCGCATCACGCAGGCGTTGGCGCTGGCGCGACGCACGGAGCAGCATGTTGCGGTGCTGTTCCTGGACCTCGACGGCTTCAAATTCATCAACGACAGCTTCGGGCATTCGTTCGGTGATGCGTTGTTGTGCTCTGTCGCGGCCCGCATCATGAGTGTCCTGCGCCAAAGCGACACTCTCGCGCGGCTGGGCGGAGACGAATTCGTGATTCTGCTGCCCAACGTTCCAAATGCCGACGCTGCACTCGGTGTCGCTTCGAAGGTGCTTGAATCCTTCGCCGAGCCGCTATCGCAAGACGGCCGGAACCTTCACGTGAGCGCAAGCATCGGCATCAGCGTGTTTCCGCAGGACGGCGAGACGTTCGACAGCCTGCTCCAGCACGCGGATGTGGCCATGTACCGAGCCAAGGCGAAGGGACGCAACGGATGCCAACTTTATCTGAGCGAAATGGGAGTCCAGGCGCAGGAACGCGCGGATCTCGAGGGAGCGCTGCGTGTTGCGCTCGAACGCAACGAACTGGAGCTTCACTACCAACCCCAGGTCGATGGTATTAGCGGTCGCATCGTCGGGGTGGAGGCGCTGGTGCGCTGGCACCATCCCGAGCTGGGAATGGTGCCACCGCTTCGCTTCATTCCGCTGGCCGAGGAAACCGGACTGATCATCCCGATCGGCGAGTGGGTGCTCAGAACGGCCTGCACGCAGGCAATGGCCTGGCATGCAGCGGGCAACGACGCGCTGTGCGTGGCGGTGAACATGTCGGCGATCCAGTTCCAGCAGCAGGACGTGCCGACGCTGGTGCGCGATGTGCTGCGTTCCTCCGGATTGCCCGCGCAATGCCTCGAGCTCGAATTGACGGAGTCCAGCCTCATGCGGGACACCAATGCCGCGATCGAGACGATGCGGCAGATCAAGAACATCGGAGTGCGTCTGACCCTGGATGACTTCGGAACGGGGTATTCCAGCCTTAGCTATCTCAGGCGCTTTCCCATCGACGTTCTCAAGATCGACAAGTCCTTCACCTTCGACGTCACCACTGACGAGGGTGCAGCGTCAATTACGCGCGCGATCATCGCAATGGCACGCTCCCTGAACATGACCACCATCGCGGAAGGCGTGGAAACCATCGAGCAACTGGAACTTCTCAGTGCGCTTGGCTGCGACGTGATGCAGGGCTATCACATCAGCCGGCCACTGCCGGTCGACCAGATCACGGCGCTGCTCAGCGACAGCCTGCGCCTCGCGGACCTCGCAATCAACAGCGCCAGGCCGGTGCAGTTCAGCCCTCCGGCCAAGACGCCCCTGGATGACGCTCTCGCCTGATTCACGGCGGTCAATGTGCCAAGTATGACCACGAAGACGCGAAGACACGAAGAAAAGCCGAGACGATTCTTGACTTCAATTGCGCAGAGAAAGTATATGATCCGACAATCCATTGACCATTGAGACCCACCATTCCATATTTTGTCGATTTTCTTCGTGCCTTCGCGTCTTCGTGGTTCCCCACTTGTTCAAGACCGGACGAGTTTGAAATCGAACTCGGCGCTGCAAAACGGCATAGAAAGCACCCGATCCCGGCTTCCTAGAGACTGGCATTGCAGCGGCCTAGGCAGTGACTGATCGCTCTGCCCTCGTTCTGCTACGGGTAGTAGCGCCAATCGAAGACCATCCGCAGACCAATCGACCAAACAGTACGAAGATCGGGCAAGGGATCGCCTGCCGGCGATACCACGCTCGCCGAACGCGGAACGTCGGCAGCGGCGAAAAGCTGGAAGAGCAGAGCGGTGCTCTGATTGCTAGAGAATGCCCGGTACGGACGGTACTCGAGAATGGGCATGTCGAACTGGATTGACTTGTATTGGATCAACCTTTCGGGTCCGCCCGGAGCAACGCCGGATGCAATAACCCTGTCGTCACCGATCAATCCGTAGAACGTGATGCCCAACTCCCTGCCCAGGACGAACTGAAAGCGTCCCGCCCTGGTTGCCATACCTGACTGCCACGGGATCAAACCTCCGTTACCGGCAACGACCGCCATGTTCTGATAGCGTTCGGGCGAAACGAAATAGAGCGGAGCAAGAAACAGAAGGTCGCCTGGTACCAGATAAAAGGGCATGCGCAGGCGCACGGAGACGGCGGTACGCGCGGGAATCGCGGCGGTAAGGTCTCCGCCCACCTGCGCGGCGGGCGTATCGGCAATCGAGTTTGTCGAAGCGAAGTCGCCGCGCAATCCTACTGATGCGAACACGAGGCCGTCTCCCGAATCGCTCATTACCCCGTCGAGACCCAAGCCGACCCGACCGGCGATTTCGACGCCTCCGATGAATCCATTTCCGGGCACAGTAAAGCCGCCGTCAATCGCGCGGCCGTCGATCATGCCGGACATACCCACGAATGGTCCAACTTCGCTGCGAAAGCGTGGCATGGCACCAAGCCCCGGACCGAGTCCAGGTACTGGCGTCGACGCCAGAACTTCACGGAGATCGGCGCGATAGGCAGCATATCCTGCATCTGTCTGCTCTACCCGCAACGGGCCCGGTCGCTGCTCGATGATGTTTTTCTTGCACACGTCGAAGGGGTCGGGATGGAGTGGCGCCGAGGGCGTATGCGGCAGGTTGGCGGCTCGCGAAACCCCAGCGGCAGCATCAAGCACTTGCTCGATGCTGGTGCGAACAGACGCGGACGCTCGTGCCGCATCTTCCGGTTGCATATGGGCATCCCCCATCAGCACCATCGAGTCGCTGCTGCCTTTCCACGCAAAAACCTCGAGCCCGGCCCCGTTATAGTAATCGTGCGTACCCTTGCGCTGGGCCGTGTCGCCCCAGGTTCCGGACACATGTCCCGCTGAAAATACATCTTCGAGGAAGTGCAACCCGAAGGCTTCATCAAAAAGCATGGCACGCGCCAGCGCCTCTCGCTCGGCCGGCGCAAGCTTCTCGTTGCCGAGACGCGTGGCCTTCTGCATGGCGCTCAGGTGATACCACGCATAGACTCCGACCGCGCTGATTTCGGAGCCGGACTTCATTGTGAGGGCGGCGTACTCGACGCCAGATGTATTGGTGCGCGGACGCGGCAGCAAGAAATGGGCGTTGTTGGAACCGGCCCGGGTTGCGTACTGCGGGTCCGCGCGTTGCAGGCGAAGATCCGCATTGCGCAATGCATTCTGTCGTTCGGCGCTTGCTGTTTCAGTCTGGATCCGGCGCTTGAGATCCTGGATCGCGTCCTTGCTTCCAGGAACCTGCGTTGTAGGCGGCAGCACGTCGATGCGCGAAAGATCGAGTTTGAGTTGCGCAGCGACATCGGCGACCGAGAGGATCCAGTTCGAATCGAGAACGGTTCCGGTCAGGTCCTGGCTCGAGCAGGAATGATCTCCCGCAATGGCCGTTAACGCAGCCCAGTCTATGCAAGCAGGAGCGACGCCCTGCTCAGGGTCCGCGCCAAGATCGCAGAGACGCTTCTCGTGCGTAAGGCGCGCGTCGCGCCACAGGCTGTCGAATACCGCCCTGCGCGCCGGATCGAGGCCCTCCACCGCCTTGACCGCAATGTCGCGGTGCTCCGGATAGACCCACGCGAATGCGGTATTCGCGACCATCCATAACGCCAGCGCAAGCAGGCAAAGGAACCCTTTGTACGGATTGGCGGCGGACATTACTCCCTCAGTCTCATCACGAAGACACAGAGAACACGAAGAAACACGAAGAAAGGCAAAGACCCATTGGGGTTTCTTTCTTGGCGGCACGCAATCGTGGATGATAAAAGTTGCTGCTCACGTCCATTTGGTAACCCTGACCTTAGTTTTTCTTCGTGCCACTTCGTGGTCTTCGTGTCTTCGTGATGAGATTTAATTTTTATTGCTCGTAACATAGCGGATGGTTCATCAATTCAGGGTGGCCCGCAGGTCCTTCAGATGTCCCCGCGTCTGCGGGTCACGCACTTTACTTAAACCCTGTTCCAGTTTGATGGCCAGATCCGTTGCGCCGGCGCGCAAGGCCACCCTGAACTCGCTGGGACGTTCACTCTCCGAGAATTTCTTCATCAAAAGGGCCACGTAGGTGCGCTGAAGATCGCGCCGGTACAGGTCGATCACTGGATGCGCCTGCCTGAGCTCGCGGAACAAACCGTCGTTCAGATCGAGCAGCAGATCGGCGCCCAAATAGGTCGCGGCCGCTCCCGGATAAGTCGTGCCTTCGGCCATGCGATGAAACACGTCCTGGTTCACGAGTTGGGCGAGGAGTTTCTGGTTGGTGTCCTGCAAGTCGTCGCTTCTGCCAACGGGTGCGATGCGCCACAGCACCTGCGGATCCATCAGCGCGTCGGGGCGGGTGAATCCGCGCTCGAGCAGGAACTTCACCGCCCTTCGCTGTCGGTCTGCTGCGACCGGCTTGAACGGAATCGTCCCGCGCCCCGCCTGATAGCGCGTCTCTTCCACGCCTCCGACCAGCTTCGCTACCGAAGCGAGCTCCTTCTGGCGCTTGATCAGCAGGGTCTGGTACACCTCGCCTAACTGGTAGTAAGGTTGTCCAAGGCTGGTGGTGGCGGGAATCAGCATGGGCACGACGCGGTCGATGTTGCGCAAGCCCATGTCGGTGGCTTCGATCGGATCGCTGCCCAGGACTTGTGTATTGACGCTCGGATCGACGGCCGCCGGGTCGTTTTCTCCACCGAAGCGCAAGGCCGGGTCATCGATCTGCCGGGCAGCCAGCTTGTCCAGCACAGGCCACTCGTCATTGCAGTTGCTTGTGCCCGGAATCGACCGGTAACCCCAATCGATGGCGAAAAAATCATAGACACCGATGATTGGCAGCAAGTAGGCATCGTCTCCCGGCTGCGCCACATAGTTGAAGCGGGAATAGTCCATGATGGACGGCGAGGGCCCGTACTTCTTGGTGAACTCCCGGCTGCGCAACTGCTGCACCGAGTAGGCGGAATGCGCCCTGAAGTTGTGGCGCAGGCCTAACGCGTGGCCGATCTCATGCCCGATCACGTAGCGCAACAATTCGCCCTCGAGGTCATCTGGCAGCGGCAGTTTTTTTGCGCGAGGATCGAGCGGCCCGACCTGGGTGAAATACCAGAGCTCGACCAACCGCAGCACGTCGTGCCACACCAGGGTATGGGAGGAAATCACTTCCCCGCTGCGCGGGTCTACCACGTTAGGACCTAACGCATTTTCGCGCGGACCCGGCGCCCAGCGAATTACGGAGTACCGAAGATCGCCCGCATCCCAATCAGGATCTTCCTGGGCAGTAGGCGCGTCCCTGGCAAAAATAGCGTCCCTGAAACCCGCCGCCGCCAGAGGAGCCTGCCACTGCTCTACGGCCTGCTTGATATACGGGCGCCATTTTGCGGGTATCTCCGGACTCAGGTAGAACACGATGGGCTTCACCGGCTCGGAAACGGCGGCGTTCGGATCCTTCTTTTCCAGTCGATAGCGCGTAATGGCAGCCCGGCTCAAGACGCGGTGTTCGTCGCTGCTGTAGTCATTGAAGGGAAGCGAGAAGTAGCCCACACGCTCATCCTCGCAGCGGGCCTGCATCGGCTTCTCCGGCAACAGCAGGAAATTCGTCTTGAAGGCAAAACCCATCGCCGCCGGGGGCGGATCCTGCCCCTCCCCTGGATGGAGAAGATCTTTCTCCTCGGGAATCCAGGTCTGGTAGAAACCGATCTGGATGTTCTGCGGAAACGTTCGCACGCTGCGCACCAGCGAACGCCGCCCGTCAACCTGCGCCATGCGATAGTGCCGCTTGAACTCGAGCGCGAAGCCTTTCGGGGAATTGGTCGTGAACATCGAAGTGATGTCGATGACCGGCGCGCCGTCCGGACCCTCCTTCACCACTTCGAACACGTCGATCACGTTGGGCAACGCGATGGCCTCGATCCCGCTACGCAGCGCCGCGGACTCGCCCGCCCAGTTGTCGTAGTTGACGGTCAGCAGCGCCACCCTGCTGCCATAGCGCATCCAGCGCACGACGCGACTGTCGATCGCGGAACCCGGCGCGTACTCCGCGGCGCCGGTCGACAGCGCCGAGAACTCCGTATACACGAGCAGGCTGCGCCCCAGCATCGGCGCCGGGATTTCCAGCAGAACGTTGCTGCATTCGACATGGACGATCAGAAACGAATCCAGGGTGTGAACCTCGTGCGCCGCGTTCGGGGCACATGGCGTCATGTTGCTTACCTGTTTCGCATGCACCGTCACAGACATGGCAAGGGCCATGGCTGCGAACATCAATGAAATGGTTTTGCGGCGCATCCCTTCCCCTTGCCGAGTTTCTGCAAAACGAACCCCGGCGGATACCCTGAACTCTTGCGGTTGTAGCAGGCGCGGCCACAGCGCTGGCGACGATCTGTTCGCGACCCAATTTACCCGGTTGCAATGCGCAATGCACTATCGCAAATACCGCCTGCCGGGGAATTTAACTGGGCGCATGCCGGAGCGATATTGGACTTTGGTCCAATTCTCCCGCGTTGACGCTGCGATGCGGCGGCAACCGAATCGTGGAATAGGACGACGATCTTTTGAATCGCTTCGAAGAAACCTGTTATGGACTTCGGTAGTTTCGACTTTTGCCGGATGAGCGCACAATGCAAAGCGTCAGTGACCTATTTTGAACTGTTTGAAAGCGACCCGGTCTATCGGGAACCATCGAGCGTCAGTATGGTGACGCGCATGGCATAGCGAACACGAATATAACCGGCATGAGGAGACACCATGAACCTTTGCAAATTTGTCTGTTCGACAACAATAATCCTGACCGCGAGTTTCGCTTCCGTATGTTCCATGGCCGACAGCGGCGTCTATGTCGGCGGCGGCATCGGCATGGCCGAATTGAAGGACAGCACCGGCAATCCCGGCGGAGTGGATTTCACGGAAAGGGACACGGCATGGAAGGGCTTCGTCGGCTATAACCTCGATGCCATTCCTCTGGTCAAGCTCGCAGCCGAAGTCGGCTATCGCGACCTGGGCAGCCCCGATGGATCGGTCGGCGGCGTTCCCGTTTCGTACAAGGCACATGGAATCGACTATGCAGTGCTGGCGGGTGTCGGATTGGGCCCTGTCGACCTCATGGCCCGTCTCGGCGGTCTGAGCTACAAGCTGGAGAAGAACGTCGGCGGCATCCACAACGATTACGATGGCAACGCGCCGGTATACGGTATCGGGCTCTGGTTCACGCTGTTTGGGGTGGGAGTTCGTGCCGAGTATGAGAAAATCGACATCAAGGAACTCGACGACGCGCAAATGGTTTCGGTGAGCGCGTTCTTCAAGTTCTGATTCGGCGACATCCCGTTGAATATTGCGCCGTGACATCGTTGTCGGACTGACTCTGGCGTCGGCGGGACACCAGGCAGCCCGGATATTTCATCAGGACGCAGAATTGTGCGGAGATATCCGGGCCAGGTTCATGCAACTGGTCTTGTGCGAACCGTGCTGGTTCTTGGGAACGCCGACGACAGGAGGTCCGGAAATGATGAACCGTCGCGCAATTTTCTTCTCGATTTTGCTGTCGATCCTGTCCGGTTGCGCAACGACGGACCTGACAAACAGTTGGAAGAATCCGCACTATTCCGGCCGACCGCTGACGAAAGTGCTGGTTGTCGGCGTTTCCAATCAGACCAGCGTGCGGCGCTCTTTCGAGGAAACCTTCGCGCAGTCCCTGGCGAAACACGGCGTCCAGGCCATTCCGAGTTATACCCTGATTCCCGGGGACGGCCAAATCGCGGAAGACACCTTGCAAAAGGCTGTCGAACAGGCGGGCGCCGACGGCGTTCTCATCACGCGCATGGTGGACAGGCAGACCGAAATTTCAGTCTCGCCCGCTTCGAGCGCGCCACCGTCGTACGACATGCACAGACAGTACTATGGCTACTACACCGGAGCCTGGAGCGGCTACTACGAGCCGCAAACGGTGCAAGCGACCGAATACATCGTCGCCGAAACGACGCTTTTCAGGGCGGACATGCCGGACCCGGTCTGGTCGGGCACCTCGCGGACAGTGAGACCGGGTGACGTGCGCAAGGCCACTGAGGGCTTCGCCAAGGTCATGATCTCCGCAATGAGGAAGAAGGGGTTGATCTAACCTTTGGGTGCGTCACTCGCACCGTCAAGCTATAGAAACCGGTTCGGCCGCAGGAACATGCCCAGCAGCAATGCGCCTTCAGGCGCTGTTGCGACGTGCGTGCTTCCCGCAGGCCGCCATACATACTCGCCCGCTTTGACTTCGCCCTCCTCGTCGACCAGGCGTCCTTCGATCACATAGGTCTGCTCGATCTCCGTATGCTCGTGCAGGGGCAGCTTTGCGCCGGGCCCCATGCGCGTCAAGCTGGTCATCAATCCGGTGTCTTTGTCCTCCAGCAGAATCTTGATTTCCACACCCGGAAATGAAGTCGGCCGCCACGGCAACGCTTCCATTTTGACGTAGCGCGACGAGCGTGCTTTCAGTTCGTTTTCGGTTTTCCAGTCCGGTGTCTTCGCAGCCATCACGCCTCCTGTTCACTAGTGCCTGTTATTACTTTAATCTCACCACGAAGGCACGAAGACACGAAGAAAGGCCAATGCGAAATTATGAAGGATGTAGGTGGGGACAAAGGTATGTCCCGCTCGGTTAGCAATCGCCGTAAATTACATCCTTACCTTAGCACACAGAACACCCATTATCTCTCTTCGCACTTCTTCGTGCCTTCGTGACTTCGTGGTGAACATTCATATCTAGAGAGCGTTGTCAGACTTGCGTCAGCAAGGGCTTGCCTGCGAAGAAGGCAGCAAGGTTGTCGACCACCAGTTGGCCCATCGCTGCACGTGTCCAATTCGTGCCGCTCGAAACGTGTGGCTGCAGCACGACATTATCCAGCTTGAGCAGCGCTTCAGGGACTTTCGGTTCGGCGACGAAAACATCGAGACCGGCGCCGGCTATGCGGCCGTTCACGAGTGCGTCGACCAGGGCCGGCTCATCGACAGTGGAGCCGCGTGATACGTTGATGAGATAGCCGTCCTTGCCAAGCGCATCGATCACTTCCCGGCTGACGATACGCTCGGTTTCCTTGCCTCCCGGACAGGCCACCACCAGTACCTTTACGTTTCGGGCGAGCTGCAGCGGCTTGTCGTAGTAGTCGTAGCCGACCCCGGCTTGCTTGTTGCGGCTGTGATAGGCGACTTTCATGCCGAACGCCTCGGCGCGTTTCGCGATGGCCTTGCCGATGCGCCCGAGTCCGATGATGCCCAGGCGGCTGCCCGAGACTTTCTCCGCCAGCGGCGCATTACCCTTGAGCCAGTTGCCGGCACGCACGAATTTGTCGTTGAACACCGTGCGCCGCAAAGTAGCGAGCACGAGCGCCAGCGCATTGTCCGCGACGCATTCCGTGAGCACGTCGGGCGTGTTGGTCACCGCGATGCCGAGTTTTCGCGCGGCCGGCACGTCGATGCCGTCGACGCCGACACCGAAGCAGGAAATGATCTTGAGTTTGGGGAACCGGCCCATGAGTGCCACAGGCATGCCTTCATGGCCCGCGGTTGCGGCGGCGGTAATGCGATCGGAGACCTTCGCGACGAAGGAATCCTTATCGGGCGCTTCATAGTAACGGTGGACCGTGTAGGCGGCGTCGAGTTGCGCCATGGCGGCGGGAAACAGCGGGCAGATGAGCAGAAGGTCGGGTTTCATGAATCAGTGAGTGGGAGTTGGATTTTTAGAAGTGCGTCGCCGATGTAAAAATACCACACAGAGAGACGGTGCTGCGTCGCGCTGTTTCTCGCTCCTTCCCCTTCAAGGGGAAGTTTGGGATGGGGATGGGTGACGCGGGCAAGGCCTGAAGATTTGCAACGACAGTGCAACTGACCCATCCCCACCCCGGCCCTATTCGAAGGTGAGGGTGCATTGAACCCATCCCCACCCCGGCCCTCCCCCCTCAGAGCTGGGATTCGATCGGCAGCAAGGACATGAGCCAAACTTGGAATCGGCGCCAGACGCTGGCGCCAGGTTCATTGCTATGGCGCAATTCCTGTCCGTTTTCCTGCTCGACCCATTCGATCCGGCGCGAGGTGGCCGGTCCGGGAGGAACGAGTTCCAGGCGATATGTTGAACTGGCAACGGCATTCATCGCTTCCGTAGCCACCTGCGATGCCAGTTCCGGACTTGCAAACACCAAGCCAATTTCGGTGTTGAGTGCCACCGAACGCGGATCCAGGTTAAGCGATCCGACAAAAAGCGCACGGCGATCGAAGGTGAAGACCTTCGCATGCAGGCTGGCTCGCGACGAGCCTGCCAGGCCCGATCTGGAACCGGCGCGTTTTGCATCGTCGTCAGGCCGGCGCGCGGTCGGCTTGACTTCGTAGATCTCAACGCCGGATTCGAGCAACGCCCGCCGGTAGCGCCTGTACCCCGCGTGCACTGCGGCCACATCCGTTGCCGCCAGCGAATTGGTAAGCACCACCACATGCACGCCACGCGCGCGCATTTTCTGAAAATATTCGACACCCACCTTGCCGGGCACGAAGTATGGCGAAACGATCAACAACTCGCTTTGGGTCGAGTTCGTTATCTGCCCAAGCCGGGGTAGCAGGTGCGTGGTCTGATCCTCCGGCGCCTGCGTGATCTTCGCCGGATCGTCGTACAGCGCTTCGGCTTCGCCCCAGAAAAAGGTTAACTCACCTGCCTGCAACTCCTTAGCCAGCGTACTGTTGCGCAACGCCTCCGCATATGTGCTTGCGCGTTGCGACTCGCCGTAGTCGGCGAGGGCGGCGCGGCTGCGGCTTACCTCCACGTCCGTCATTCGCTTCGACACCAGGGCCGAAATGGGAATCGCAGCCGGGCTGTTCCAGTAGAGATCGAAGGAATCGGATACCTGCTGCACCACCGGACCCACCGCGAGGACGTCGAGATCCGCGAAATCGAGATCCGACTTTGCCTCGAAGTACTCGTCACCGATGTTTCGTCCGCCGACGATCGTGGCCTGCGCATCCGCCGTCAGCGATTTGTTGTGCATGCGCCGGTTTACGCGTCCGAATTCGGCAACCGTGCCAAGCATGCGCGCGCGTCGCGCCGCGATTGGATTGAACAGGCGTACCTGGATATTCGGGTGCTGGTCGATCAACAACAGATGAGTATCGTCCGCCGCCGTGCCCAAGTCGTCGATCAACAGGCGAACGCGCACACCGCGATCGGCCGCGCGCACGAGATGGTCCAGCAATATCCGGCCGGTGGTGTCGTTGCGCCAGATGTAGTACTGCACATCGAGGCTACGCTCGGCGCCTTCCGCCAGGACCAGCCTCGCCACGAAAGCATCCGCGCCCCGTGCAAGCGGATAAGCGCCGGATTGCCCAGGATGTGCCGCCGCCAGTGGCGCCATGGCACGGCCGAGTCGAGTATCGGCGCTATCCTTCAACGTGTGAGACTCCTCGCGTGGCATGTCCACCGGAAGCGATGCGCACCCCGTAAGGCCAAATGGCAATGCCAGCATGCACGCGACGGCAATCCGATGGGACGCAGTCCGATGCAGACAACGTCGTGGCATTTGCAGCACGGCTATTGAGGACTAATCTTCCACTCGCCGTCGGCTTGCTTGCACAGCGTCACCACGATGCGGTTGTCGCGCCCTCGCGCCGAATTCGCGACTTCGAGATCGCGGCAGGCCTGGCCGTCGCTATTGAAGCTCGCGCGCGGAAGAAGGTCGCCGTGCGCACCGGTTTTCGGATTCTCCCAACGCATGCTTTCGCCGTCGCGTTTGCGCTCCAGGGCATCGACGACCGCCGCCTTGAGAATCTCTTTGTCTTCATCGGTCATGTAGTTGATCGGCATATTGTGCAAGGACATAGTATTGACCGCCCCAGCCGTCCCTGGGAGCGAGAGCGCGACAAATGCAACCAAGAGAGTCGTCCGCATTTCTCCGAGCCTGTAAATGATCCTGCCCCGCCTTGACGCTATTCGTTGGTGTTGGCCTTCCATAGCACAACCTCCCTCAGAGAAATTTTCCGCATCCCGGACAACAAGCGGTGAATGGGAAACGGGGAACGGGAAAACCGTTCACACAGCAACGCACTGTTTGGCAATAGTACAGGCAACCGCCGATTTGATAGCGTCACCGGTGAAATGCAGGCTTGTCGTCGTTCACGGCCGGACGAGGCGTAGCAAAAGTGGCCGCGCGATTCATGCGAATATCGCACCAGCCACAACTCAAACGAATCGAGCCCTCCATGACTACGCGTCGGAGATCCGCGCTTCGCCTATCGTCCCTTGTATTGATTCTGCTCGCCACTGCGTCGCCCATGCATGCACAGACCCATTCTGTCACGTCATGCTTGTGCGCGGATTCTGGCGAAGACTGCGAACCTTTACGCGAGTGCCCGACTTCGCCACCACGGCAGGGGGCAGCCTCGAAGGATCGCGTTTGCCTGCAACAGGAAACCCGCTCGATCGTAATGAATATCTACCACGCCACCGGCATCGGCAGCACGCAGCTAAACCGTCCGCAAACGGGCTGGCCCGCAATCGTATCGGTTCGATTGCACCATTTTCCCGAACTCGAAGGTTTCAGTGCGCGCTCGTCTGCCGCAACATTCACGTGCGAACAGAGCAGGCCGGATGGCATTCCCGCGCGGTTGGACTGCCGTCTTGCCGATGTTCCGATCGATGCGATCGAGCGCAAACCGGAATTCATCGAAATCCTCCTGCCGCAAGTGCTGCTCGGAGGCGACGGGCCGGTCGAAATCCACTGGGTCGATCAATGGCGTTAGCGTACCGGGCTAATACGGCAGGCCGACGTAAAAATAAAATGTGCTGTTTCCGTCCGACGCGTGTCCGTACCCCAGGTAGGCAGGGCCGATTGGGGTATCCGAGGCAATGAAGATGCTTGCGGACTTGAGCAGTCCATCCGGATTGCCCGGCACCAGCGGATTGCCGACCCTGCCGGCCTCGAGCGAGAAGCCGCCGTACGCGCCGTTCAACAAGGAACCGCGCATGATCCGGTGGTAGTACATGAGCCGCCCAAAGGCGATATTTTCTCCATAGAGCTGGCCGATCCTGTATCCAGACTGCTCCAGAAAGCCGCCCCATTGGAACTGGTCATAGCGCGGCAACGGATCGTCGCCAAGCTTGCCGCCGAATTTGCCGCCGATATTGAACGTGTGCTCGCCGAAAGAGAACGCCGCGCTGGCGTCCACGTCCCACTTCGTATAGCTGTTCGTTGCGCCGAGCTGGCTGCTCGAATTGAATATGTTCGCGCTGCTTCTCCATCCCGAGCGGGCGAATTGCACGCTGTCCAGTTGATCGAGCACGAGCCGCGCCGTGTAGCCCGCCTCATTGACATGTGGCTCACCCGGCGAAAGCTCCTGCGGCCCGGTATCGAGTCGCGTGTCGAGGCTACCGCCGACAATGCCAACCCGCAACTCTCCGTACCGGGCGAACTGTGTACCGAGGTCCAGTCCCGCAAGACGCGAGGTCACATCATAGCTCGCAATGCGCTGGTCACCCTGGTAAAGGTAGACCGAGCGTCGCTCGACCTTCGCATGCGGAGCGACAAAAAAGTAGCCCTCCGCCTCCAATGGCTGGTAGAGCTCGGTGTATAAACTGGCAGTGTGTCCGACCTGAACGTCCGTTCGCCACTCGCCGCCGAGCGAGTTGATCCAGTATTTTCGGTAGCTTCCGACCAGATCGTAAAAGGCATCGCCGCTGAAATCGCTCGACAGACCCAAGCCGAAGCGCACCACGTCCTTGCCCCAAGATTTTTCCACCGCGTCGACCACCATCACCCGCCTGCCGGATTCTTCGATAAAACGGTAGTTCACATGTTCGAAATATCCCATTCCGTAGATACGACGCATGTCGGCATCGATCGCGTTCTGGTCCAGCGGTTTACCGGCCTGTGTATCCATCACCGCTTGCACCGCGATCGGGTTGACACTGTCGAGGCCTTCGAACCGTATCTCGTCGGCCGGTCGCAGATCGGGAGCCGCGAGCATCCGCCGACGCTCGCCCAGTGCGGCATACTCCGCGGCAGGGACGGATAGCCGCGCGAGCCGTTCTGCCGCCGAGCGCGCCGCCGCCTCGCCGAGGGGCACGATCTTCGGCAAATTATCGAAATCTCCAGTCGAAAATTCACCGAGTTCCGGCGTAATAACGATGTCCGTCGATGTCAGCAGGGCAAGGGAGGTCTGAACGTTCTGCTCGGTCAGGATGCCGAGCATCTGGCCCACGACGCCGAGCATGCCGTGAATTTCGTCGCGCTTGAGCAGTGGTGTTCCAACATTGACTGCGATGATGATGTCAGCCCCCATGGCGCGCGCCGTTTCCACTGGCAGATTGCTGGTGAGCATGCCGTCTACCAACAGCATTCGGGAGTACTCTGCCGGTGCAACCGCGCCGGGTACCGACATGCTGGCGCGCATCACGTTGGCAAGGTCACCTTCGCTGAAAACTATTGCCTTCCCAGTCACGAGGTCTGTCGCTACTGCGCGAAACGGAATCGGCAAATCATCGAAACTGTAGAAGCCCTTCGCCTTGGCAAGTTGGCGCAGCACCGTCTCGAGCTGCACGCCGGTGACCAGGCCCTTGGCAATGGTGACTCTGCCCTTGCCGACCCCTATCTCGGGGCCGAAGAACAGCCCATAGTCATCCTGCTTGCGCCGCATTGACAGCTCCTGGCGCGCTGGAGATTCCTTGTACAGGAGTTCGGTGGTAATGGTTGAAATGAGGGTCTCCATCTCCGACACGCTCATGCCCGAAGCATACGCACCCCCGACAAGCGCGCCCATGCTGGTACCGACAATGCAGTCGATCGGCACGTGCAACTCTTCCAGAACCTTGATAACGCCAACATGAGCCGCGCCGCGGGCACCGCCGCCCGACAACACCAGGCAGATTTTCGGCCGCTTGGTACTGCCTGCCGCATCGGCCAATTCCGCGGCTCGTGCGGGATGCGACAGGGCGGCCACGATGAGCGTCATCGCGAGACAGGAGGCAACGATGACGCGCACGCTGCGAGGTCTGAGCTGCATCACGGTTGCGATTCCAGGGGCGCTCGGATGCGCTGAGAAAAATCTTCCGCCGCATCTGCCGCCTGCGCACGGTCATTGACGTGAGCCCGCCGCTGGAGTTCGGGAAATGGCAGATGCGTGTCGAGCCGCCCCGCTTCATAGAGATACTCCGGCACATAGCCACTGGCGAGGATCTTCCAGCTGAAGGGCAGATGTTCCACGTTCACCAGGGTGTTGTACCAGATATCGGTCGTGCAGTTGCTGGTCAGGGTGTTGTACCACTGCGGAGTCGCCGCGAGCGTATTGATCTGCTTCATGTACTGCATGAATACGCGCCTCGCGTTCTCGGGCGGGGCCTGCAGCTTGTAGACGTACACCTGTTCCGGCGGATCATGACGATAGTTCGTGCGCAGCCGGATGACGTCGCGTTCGTCGGCGACTACGTAATAAAGTTCGTACTGTCGAAAGAAGCCGCGAATTGTCGAAAAAGCCTCGCCTTTTTCCTTGCGCGTTTCGATTGAAATCGCCAGATGGCCGCCATCGGCAAAGGCAAAGCTCAGGAACGTGTGCGCAATCGCCGGACCCATCCAGTACACCGCCACGAGATCGACACCCTCCAGCTGGTTCACGTCGAAGCGCCGGTCATACCACGCGGGCGTGTAGTCCGTTTCGCTGCGATAGGCGGAATTTCGAATATTGTGCACCGTGACCAGGTCGCCATCGATCGTTGCCGAGGGCAGCACCGCCACATCGGGCTGCCACTCCCGATCGTTGGATGGCTCGATGCCACGCCACCAGACAATCAACAGGGCGAACAGCACCAGATAGGCAACCACAGCGCGCCAGCGCCAGCGACGAACCCCCACTGCCACCACCGCCGCCAGGGAAACGATGGCAAATGCCGCAGCCATGCCGTAGCGCAGAATATCGTCGTGAGGCCCAGAGTAAGCAAGCGCAAGCGTCCCCCAACCGCCCATGGCCGTCATCAACAAGCCCAGAAGTATCAAACCTGCAGCGGCGACGATGCGCATCACTGCGGGAGCACAGCGCGCTGGTGTCCGCCGGGACTGTTGCGCCGTTTTTGGGAATCCGGGATGGCTGCGGCCATGGCGCGAACCTTCAATAATGTATAAGCGCGAGTTTAACCATATTGAACGCAGGGGCCATCCATTTCGATGGAACCATCGAGCGCTGGACGGTCAAGATGAGCTGTGATCCCGTCCCGCCGTTGAGGCTCCGGTAGAATGGTCGACAAACACTTCATTTCAAAGAGAGGGAGAGGGATCATGGCCAAAAACATTCAGGTACTGCTCGCGAGCCGCCCGAGCGGTCCAGTCGAGGAATCGAATTTCCGGATCGTCGAAACCGATGTGCCAAAGCCAGGGCCGGGTGAGGTGCTGGTGAAAAACCTGTGGCTTTCACTCGACCCGTATATGCGCGGGCGCATGAACGCAGTGAAGTCCTATACCAAATATGTCGAGATCGGCGAAGTCATGACGGGCGGCACCGTCGGGCAGATTGTCGAATCGAACAATCCCAAGTTCAAGAATGGCGATCACGTCGTCGGTGCGCTCGGCTGGCAACTCTACGCACTATCCAATGGCGACGGATTGACCGTGGTGGATCCCAAACTCGTCCCTTTGTCTGCCTATCTCGGCGTCTGTGGCATGCCTGGCGCAACGGCCTGGGTAGGCTTGCTGGAATATTGCGCCCCCAAGGCTGGCGAAACGGTACTGGTCTCCGCCGCAAGCGGCGCGGTTGGCGGAGTGGTCGGGCAACTAGCGAAGCTGCAGGGCTGCCGCGCGGTGGGCATTGCCGGCGGTGCGAAGAAGTGCGAATTCACGGTGAAGGAACTCGGCTTCGATGCCTGCGTGGATTACAAGGCGGGCAAGCTCATCGACGATCTCAAGGCCGCATGTCCGAATGGCGTGGACAATTATTTCGAGAACGTCGGCGGTGAAGTCATGGATGCCGCCTTCCGTGTGCTGAATCCTTTTTCCCGCGTCGCCCTGTGCGGCATGATCTCCGACTACAGCGCGACAGAGCCCTATGGCACGAAGATGATGCGCGCGCTGCTCGTGAACCGTGTCAGGCTGCAAGGCTTCATCATCTTCGACCGGCAGGATTTGTATGTCAAAGCGGTGACGCAACTGGCGAAATGGGTATCGCAGGGCAAGCTCAAATACCACGAGACCGTCGCCGAGGGCCTGCAGAATGCGCCGAAGGCTTTCATGGGGTTGCTCAAAGGACAAAATCTCGGCAAGCAACTCGTCAAGCTTGCTTGAACCTGGCGACTACACCCCAACAACGGGGCGCAGATTTCGCGGAGAACAACTTCACAGTTGCAGAAACAGGATGGCGGCAAAAGGCAAAGCCTGGCCCCAAACCCCCATGCGAAAAGTTTAAGGCACATTCGGGAAGTTGTTGTTTTCCCGGTAAAGCTTGAGGGCCCTATTCACCAGAGATAGACGGGCAGTCGCCCGAAATCCAACGTACGTTGCAACAGCGCCCAGGAAAGGCATAAGAACCTTCCAGATCATGAATCCACGCGCATCCCCTGCAACCGCCTCATGTGGTGCCGCGTCAAAGAACAAAAGAGTAACGAGATACAGGATCACGGCCACGACATGTATCAACAACCCTACGACGACGGTAAGATAGGTGAGAAGAAGAAACTGTGGATTCCCAGCTAGCAAGCGAACGACAGTTGCGCGAGCTTCAGCCCTGGACGAAGCCCAATACTTGTAGCGTGACGATAAAGAAGAAATCACACTTTCGGTCTTCTCCTTCAGAAAACCGGCCGCCACCCCTACGATGATGGTGACAAAAATAGCTGTGAACCACCAGCTCGGATCACGCAGATTGTTCAATATCGCGTCCATGAAATAGACTCCTCTGACGAGGCGCCGCCGAGAGTTAGATGCGCGCCCGGCGGTACCCGTACCCGCTTCTCGCTACGCGAGCTTTGCCCCCAGCACATCAATCGGGTCGATCTGCGGTTCCTTTATCAACAGCGCTGGCGCGTTATCCATCAGCGCCTGCGCGATAGGTCCGTTGAGGTGAGCTTGTCGGCCGCCCTCATCAGCGAAGGCGTCGAACACGCCGAAGGTCGAAGGACCGAGCTTCAGGGCGAACCACACCGTGGTGCGCGCTTCCTGGTTGGCCAGCGCCACCGCGCTGATCAACAGGTCCCTCACTGCGGTTTCCTTGCCCGGCCTGGCTTCGAGGCGCGCGAGCAATGCTTTGTGAACAGTCATGTCAGTCTCCTTGAGGAAGTATCAACCCAACATTGGGTGAGGCAAACGATAGGCTCCCCCACCCAGCGAGACCATTGGCAATAATGCCATTTATGATATTGTTCCCGCCATCATGCGAATCGACGTGCTTGCCCTCGATGGCGTCTTCGACACCGGCCTCACCGCGTTGCTGGACGTATTCAGCACCGGCAACGAACTGTCCGGTGGCAAGCAGCCCCTGCGTGTTCGCACCGTGGGCGTGCGGCACCGCGTGCGCACCGACCTCGGCCTGCTCGTGCCCGTGCAGCCGATCGACGATCGCGACCCGCCCGATGTGATGGTGGCGCCTGCGCTCGGCACCAAAATGCCGCCAGCGCTCGAGGCTGCACTGCAGCGGCGCGACGTGCGGGATGCGGTGGAGTTGCTGCGCGATCGATCCTCGCAAGGGACACGCATGGCGGCGGCCTGCACCGGCACCTTCATGCTTGCCGCCAGTGGCGCGCTCGATGGCCGGCGCGCTACCACGACCTGGTGGCTGGCACCGTTCTTCCGCCAACTCTATCCACAGGTGCAACTCGACGAGTCGCGCATGCTGGTACCCACCGGCCAGGTGGTCACGGCAGGTGCTGCGCTCGCGCACCTCGATCTCGCGCTGTGGATCCTGCGCCAGCACAGCCCGTCACTGGCCAACCTGGTCGCGCGCTACCTGATGATAGACGAACGGCCCTCGCAGGCAGCTTACGTCATCTCGGACCATCTGGCTCACGCCGACCCGCTGATCGAACGCTTCGAGCGATGGGCGCGCGCGCGGCTCGCGAAGGGCTTCTCGCTGACCGAAGCGGCGCGCTCCGTCGGCGCCAGCGAACGCACGCTGGCGCGACACCTGCACCGCGTGTTGGGCAAGACGCCGCTGTCGTACTTCCAAGACCTGCGTATCGAGCACGCGGTGCATCGGCTGCAGACCGGCACGGCGAGCGTGGACTCCATCGCTAGCGAGGTCGGGTATGCCGACGGCGTCACCCTGCGAACCCTCCTACGGCGCAAGCTAGGTCGTGGCGTGCGCGAGCTGCGCGGCCGCGGCTAGCCCGATGCCTGCCTGCGCTGCATCGGCTGCATCGGGGTCGAGCGGGACCACTGTTTCTATTGACGCAGGAGATCGCCTACCGCTTCCTTTCCTGCAATGGCGATTCCAAGAATGCTGAGCACTGCACCAAACGTGAGGAATACCGCCGCGCGCCTCAGACCCGCCTCTCGCAATTCGAACCCGGGAGCTCCGCTCGCGCGTGCATTGCCTGTAAATTGGCGATGGCATTCGCTCAGATATCGGGCCGATGAGAAGCAGCCGATTCCAAGACTCACCATCCCTAGTGCATCCCTTAGCGCGTCAACGTGCATTCGTGAATGGTGGCTAAACGACCGAGTACCGGCCAGCCGCGATGTCTCATCGGTCGGCTCGAACGCGTTTTCAGGCGTCACCATCCGCCCTTCCTCCACCTTTCAGAATTTCCAGGGCGTTATCCTTCAGCAGCGTCCGGATAATTGGCCACGACCTCAATGAGGTATCGTAAGCGACGCTTACACCTGCAAGGAAGCCTCCTATGGCGGCTGATAGCGCGGCTGCCGCGCTTGACCAATTCCACGGCGCGCCAACAATCGCCAGTCCCACCAACAAGAAGGCGATTCCAACCACTTTGACCACGACGCTAGTTCGCTTGTACTTTGCGATGTGCGCACTCTCGTCCTTTAGCACGGATTCCAATTCCGCGATCATTTTCGCTCGGGTCTTGTCTGGTTGCATGGCGACGCCTTAGTAACGGCTAACGTTGCGGTTCAGGGAGCGCTGGCGAGGTGCCGCATAGCATCCTGGTCAGCGGCGCCGGTCGGCGTCTGCTGCATCCA
>Ga0207708_10001091_pt1 | contig 20347 bp, 20 predicted proteins | sample KBSK5101metaG_FD_184340 | JGI IMG/M metagenome (GOLD analysis project Ga0207708, IMG submission 184340) | Corn, switchgrass and miscanthus rhizosphere microbial communities from Kellogg Biological Station, Michigan, USA - KBS K5-10-1 metaG... | ecosystem: Host-associated > Plants > Roots >...
GTCTCAGCCTCCGACGTGTGAGCGCCCGAGCCGATGTTCAACCCGCGAGCTCGTCCGGAAGAGGCGCTTGGTGAATCACGACCAGCGAGGTCACGGCGCGTGTCAGGCATACGTAGAGGCGCCGAAGGCCGGTGACCCGGTCGGGTTCGGCGGCGACGATCGATGAGGGCTCCGCGAGCAGGACGTGGTCGAACTCCAGGCCTTTCGCCAAGGTGGCCGGCACCAGGTCGAGGTGCTGTTCGAACTCGTTCTCGGCGCTCTCCTGGGCCCCGAGGAGTGCGAACCCGAGGCCGGCGGTGGTGAGCGCGGCTCCAAGAGCGGGCACGAGCGCGTCGGGCGCGATCAGGCCGATGGACCCCTCACGCTCCACGACGGCGTGGACCTGCGCGAGGACGGCGTCGGTGAGTGGGCCCGTGGCGGCTAGGACCGATAGGTCGCCTCGGGCGCGGCGTACCGACGTCGGCGGAGCCAGTCCCGGCGCGATCTCGGGCAGCAGGCGGGCGGCGTACTCGATGACGTCGCCCGGCACGCGGAAGCCGCGGGTGAGCTCCTCGATGTGTGCGTCCGGCTTGCCGAGGTGGCCGAGTGCCTCGGCCCAGGTGCGGGTGGCCCAGGGCGTGGTGGCCTGTGCCATGTCACCGAGAACGGTCAGCGAGCCGGTCGAGGAACGGCGCGCCAATGCCCGCAGCATCATCGGTGACAGGTCCTGGGCCTCGTCCGCCACGATGTGTGCAAGTGATGGCGTGCGCTGCACCAGGTCGGCGGCCTCATCCAGCAGCACCGCGTCTGCGAGCGACCAGCGGGCGGTGCCCGACGAGCGCGGCGGCCTCGGCCAGAGCAGAGCGCTCTGCTGGGCGGGATCGATGATTCCGTCGGCGGCATCCGCCAGAAAGGCCGGTTCGGACAGCAGACGCCACAGCAGCCGGGGTGGGTCGACGGCTGGCCAGATCGCGTTGACGTAGTCCTTGACCGGCTTGCTGCGGGCGACGGCGTCCTGGACCCGGTCGTCCGGGGCATCGCCTGCGAGCTCCATCTTGAGCAGGACCCGATGGGCAAGGGACTGGGGCAGCATTGTTCGCGCGGCGCCGTACCGCACGTCCCGGTGCCGGAGAGCGGCGATGACCTCGTCGATCTCGTACGTCGCGACCCGCCACCGGCGCGCGCCGCGCGGAACGACCAGACCCTCGGTCGGTGGGACGATGTGTGACCACAGAGCCCGCTCCAGGACCGCCGCCATCCGCGCATCGCCCTTGAGGGTGGCGACGGCCGCGCTGTCCTCGCCGCGGATGCCGTTGCGGGGCTGTAGCCGGGCGAGGGTGTCGGCGACAAGCTCCACGATCGTGGTCTGCTTCGCGTCGATCTCGCCGAGCGCCGGAAGCACGTCGCGGATGAAGCGCAGAAAACTGGCGTTCGGACCGACCACGAGCACGCCTCGGCGGCTCAGTTGCTCACGGTAGGCGTAGAGCAGGTATGCCGCGCGGTGCAGGCCGACCGCAGTCTTCCCAGTGCCCGGGGCGCCCTGCACACAGATGGTCCGTGACAGCTCGGAGCGGACGATCACGTCCTGCTCCGGCTGGATCGTCGCCACGATGTCGCGCATCGGGCCGACCCGCGGCCGCTCGATCTCGGTCTCGAGGAGCACGGAGTGCTCCTCGGTCTCCCCAGCGGTCAGGTGCTCGTCCTCGTACGCCGTGAGGCGGCCCTGCTGGAAGCCGTATCGCCGGCGCAAGGTCACGCCCATCGGCTCGGTGCGGCTCGCGCGGTAGAAAGGCCGGCTGACCGGCGCCCGCCAGTCGATCACCATCGGCTCACCGGCCAGATCGGAGATGTGCCGCCGACCGATGTGGAACACCACGCCGCTCTCGTAGTCGACCCGCCCGAAGAACAACGCGATCGACGGGTCGTCCGCGAGCTGCTTCATCCGAAGCGCGAAGGTCGACTCGAGGTACTCCCTGCTCACCCAGTCGCCCGCCGCCGCCGAGTCCAACGACGCGGTGCGCTCACGCATCCGGGCAAGCTGAGCGCGCGACGCTGCGAGGTGCGCCTGCTCCGCAGTCAACTCGACGTCGGCCGTGGCAGCGGGCTCGGACATGAGGGGCCTTCGCGGTCGAGGGTGATCGGGCTCAGCCATGAGACGCCCCCGGGAGCCACCGCGCAACCGGCTTCGAACCGGACTACAGCGGTGCGGTCAGCTCCAGGTGCACCCCATCGGGGTCGCTGAAGGAAAGGATCGCGATGCCGAACCCGGCCAGGTCCCTGACCTCCCCGTGGGTGATGCCACGCTCCTCCAGGGCCGAGCCGGCTGCCAGCAGGGCGTCGCGAGACGACACCGAGAAGCTGATGTGGTCCAAACCTGTCCGCTCGGAGTCGAATGTGTCGTCCGCGGCGGCAACCGGCCGAAGTCCGAACAGGATCCCGTTGGTCTGGTAGACGACGCCGCCGTACAGCTGTGCGGGATCCGCGCGGACGGCCGGGTCGTCGGGATCGCCCGGAGACTCCGCAGCGACCTCGAAGCCCAGGACCTCCTCGTAGAACGCCCGGGAGCGTGCGAGATCGCGGACGGTCAGTCGAACGTGGTGCAGGCCGGTGGTCTCGATCAGCGCCACATCGACTCCTCGTTTCCCGGCGGACGACCCCTCGGGCGGAGCCGCGCACGTCCAGACTGCCACAGCTGGGAAAGGACCCGAGGAGTGGATGAATGCACTGACCGCAGCAGGTCGGTCAACCTGTGTGTTCGACCAGTCGCGGTCATGAGCATGGATCCAGGGGCAGAACACCCCGCTACGATGAGCACCCACTGCCGAGGGCCAACGGCACGCGTGACGACCTGGAGTCCGCATGGCATCAGCCGCGGCGCCGCCACCGATCGTGGGGACGCCCATCGACCCGCCCCCTACCGAGGTTCCCGGCTTCGCCGAGAAGCTGGACCGAACCGCCGTGGGCGGCATTGGCTATCGCGCACTGCGCCGGTACTCCCATGCCAACGTCGCTCTCCTCACCTCTGGCACCGCGTACTACCTGTTCTTGTCACTGCTGTCGTTGCTCGCCCTGACCTACGGCGTGATCGCCATCCTGGGTGCCGACCAGCTCGCGGAGAAGCTCACCGACATCCTCGCCGACACACTGCCGACCCTCGTCGGAGAGAACGGGATCGACCCGCAGGAGCTGCGCTCGACGGGCCGCACTGCGGGGGTCGTCGGACTCGTGCTGCTGCTCTACTCCACGCTCAGCGCGGTCCGCGGCGCAAGCAGCTCGATGCACGTGATCTTCGGCGCCCCACCCGATCCGAGGACCTTCGTCAAGGCCAAGGCCCGCCACCTGCTGCTTCTCCTCCTGGTGACGCCGCTGCTTGCGGTGTCGTTCGCCTCCGCGAGCCTGACCTCGAGCCTGATCCAGCCCCTGCTCGACGCGATCGGATGGGACTCCGCGCCCGTGCGCGCGGCGCTGGTCGGCGCCGGTCTGCTGGTCGGCTTCGCCATCGACACGCTCATCATGTGGATCCTGCTCGGCACTCTCGGCGGTATCCGTCCGGTTCGACACCCTCGCCTCATCTCGAGCCTGATCGGTGCCGTGGCCGTCGGCCTGATCAAGCAGCTGATGCAGGTCATCGTCGCGTGGTCGCTGGACAAGCCGCAGTACGGCGCCTTCGCGCTACCGCTCGCGGTCTTGTTCGTGCTGTCCCTGCTCACCAGCGTGCTCTATGTGTGCGCAGCCATCGCGGGAGGGATCAGCGACCGGGACGTTCCCCTGGACGAGCTCACACCAACCCCGATACCCCGGTCGTAGTCTCCGACCCGGACGTGTGTGCGTCCAGCCAGGCCACGACGTCGGAGGTGACCTCGTCGCGGTTGGTCTCGTTGAGGATCTCGTGGCGAGCGCCGTCGTACAGCTTCACCGTCACGTCGACCAGCCCGGCGTCCCGGTAGCGCTGGCCGAGCACCTCCACGAGCTGTCCGCCACCGGCCAGCGGGTCCTCGGACCCAGAGACGACCAGCAGTGGCAGGCCGGACCGGATGCCGGCGAGAGCGGTCGGATCCGCGAGCGTCCCGGCGGCACCGAAGAGCGCAGGCACCGTCTCGTCCGGCAGGTCGAAACCGCACAACGGGTCGGCTACGTAGCGGTCGACCTCGGTCTCGTCGCGCGAGAGCCACTCGTATCCGGTGCGGTGCTCGAAGCCGGCGTTGAACGCCTCGAGCCCGACCGGCCCCTCGGCCTCCGCCATGCCGGCTGCCAGCAGGTCGAGGGCAGTGCTGCCGGACAGGACGACCCCGGCGTACTGCTCGGAGTGGGTGACGATCACCGACTGGGCAGCAAACGAGCCCATCGAGTGTGCGAAGAGGAACAACGGCGGCTCGCCGCGTAGGCTCGCGCCGTACGCCGCCATGTCGGCGATCAGCGCTTCGAACCCTGGGGCACCGAAGTCGCCGGGCGTCCCCGTGATCGAGTCGCCGTGCCCGCGGTGGTCGCTGGCGCGGACCGTGTAGCCGGCGTCGTTGAGGGCACGTGCGAACCGGTCATAGCGGGCGGAGTGCTCGGCGAGGCCGTGCGCGACCTGCACCACGCCGCGCGGATCGGCGACGTCCCACTCGTAGGTGGCCAGCTCGAGGCCGTCGACGGGCGAGGTGAAGGCGGAGCGCTGCGCAGGCATGGTCGCACCCTAGGGTCAGCCCAGCGCCTCGGCCAAGGGACGCGTTCCACCTCACGGCTCAGTCCTCGATCTGGGCTGCACCCTGGCCTCTCAACGCAGCGAGTCCGTCCCGCATCTCCTGCAGCCTCTCCCGCGAGTGGCCGACCCAGTCGACGAGCTCGCCCACCACGCGCAGCGGCTCGCGGCTGCGGAAGGACTGCGTCGGATTCCCGGGAAACCTCTTGTCGGTGACGTTGGGGTCGTCCTCGAACTCGCCGCTCGGCTCGACGATGTAGATCCGCCCGCGTCCAGGACCCTCAGCCAGCTCGGCACCCCAGACCGCGGCGTCGAGGGTCGCAGTGAAGTAGACGTGGTTCATAACCCGGCCGTGTTCGAAGTTCGACTCGCGTCCGGGCACCAGCATCTCGCCGACTGCGAGGGTCGCTTTCGTGCCATGCAGGTAGACACCGGGCTCGTACACCTCGAAGGGCACCGGCTCACCCGTCGCGTTCACGTGACGACACTAGCTGCCGAGCCGGGTGCCCACGTGGCACCAGCGCACATCCCAGGTGACCGAGGCCACTACGACTTTCCGCGACGACTTTCGGCGGTGACCACACTTCGTGGCTCCTGCCAGGTTTGGTCCGCGCCGTGGCGGGGATAACGGAGGACGCGCTGGCGGGGGGCACGCCCCCGACGCTCCCCCCGCCGGCGATCCAGCTGGGTGGCGAGCCGAGATGACGCACCTCACCTCACGACTGCTCGGCGTACCGTCAGCACCTCGTTCTCCACCTGTTCAGCTCAGGTCTCGCCGCCGATGTCGAAATCGTAGGCATCGAAGATGAGGTCGGAACCTCGCTGGCGGTGACGCACGAGTCTCCCGAGGAGCGCCGTACCCAGGTCGCGGACCCGGTCGACGTCCTCGATGACGGCCGGTGCCGTCACTCGAGCCAGGACGTTGTCGACCTGTCCGCGGATCAACCCGTGTTCGCCAGTGAGCCTGGCTACCGCTCCGGTCAGGCGTGGCGAGCTCTCGAGGAGGTCGCGATACAGCCCGTTGGGACCCTCGGTGATGTCGATGTGCTCACGAAAGTCGCCAGAGAGCTCCACCAGCGCGACGTGTACGCGTTGGGCCCAGCGCGTGTGATCGGCGGTGGCGGGCGCCGCCAGGGCATCTTCGAGCGCAACCATCGACTCCCGCAGCTCCGCACGGTGCCGTCGCAGGTCCTCCAGGAAGGCCTGGTCTGATGAGGATTGGATCGATTCCATCGAGCCTCCGGATCACAGTCATTGACCAGTGTCGCGCGTTCCGCGTGACCTGGCGATCCTGTGGTTCATGCTGGCAGTCGACATGCGCGCTCGACGAAGAGCCGACCCCGCGCTGAGGAGAGGACGCCGATCACGTTGCAGGTGGCCTGCCGGACGCCCGCAGCTCCGCCGACTGGTGACCCGAGGTCGACCAGGGGCCCGACATCGTGATCACCGCAAGAGCCGAGGTGGGCATCGGTGCGCGCTCACCCGTGAGCACCGGTACCAGGTCCTCGAGCCCGGGGTTGTGGCCGACCAGGACCACCGTTTCGACACCGTCGGGCAGGTCCCGCACGACGTCGAGGAGCTCATCGCAGGAGGCGCCGTAGATGCGATCTTCGATCCGCGACCTCGGCGGGAGGTCGAGCTCCTCCGAAACCAGGTCCCAGGTGCTCCGAGCACGAGTGGCGGGTGACACGACCGCCAGGTCGATGCTGGCGATGTTGGTGGCCAGCCATCTGCCTGCGTCCGGCGCCTGACGTCGACCGCGCCTGGCCAGAGGCCGGGCGGCATCGCCCTGGTGACCGGACCAGTCCGACTTCGCGTGCCGGAGCAGGATCAGGGTGCGCTCAGCCATCGGACCGGGCCTTCACGTTCGACGACCACTGGATTGCCACACCTCCACGATCGTCCCCGACGGCGAACCTGGCTACCGGTTTGACCACCCGGAGGCCGGTCGACCAGCGAGGGAAGTGGATGGCCTCCTCAACCGGCGGCCGCAGCCCTAGAGTCATCAGAGTGACCGCGACGTCGTCTCCGCTTCCCATCCTGCCGACCTCGCTGGTGGGCAGCTACGCCCAGCCGGACTGGCTGATCGACCGGTCCAGGCTGGCCGGCCGCTTTCCCCCGCGGGTGCGCGCGAGAGAACTCTGGCGCGTCGAGCCGGAGTACCTGGACCAGGCGCAGGACGATGCCACGGTGCTTGCCATCCGCGCCCAGGAGGAGGCGGGACTCGACATCATCACCGACGGCGAGATGCGGCGGGAGTCGTACAGCAACCACTTCGCCACGGCGCTCGAGGGCGTCGACATCGACAACCCTGGCACGGCTCTCGATCGCAGCGGTCATCCCAATCCGGTACCGCGGATCGCCGGACCGATCGTGCGACGCCAGCCAGTCGGGGTCCGCGACGTGGAGTTCCTGAAGGCGAGGACCGACCACACGGTCAAGATGACCGTGCCCGGCCCGTTCACGATGTCGCAGCAGGCGCAGAACGACCACTACCCGGACCTCGCTTCCGCGGCTCTGGCGTACGCCGCCGCGGTCAACGCCGAGATCAAGGACCTGCATGCCGCCGGGGCCGATCTGGTGCAGATCGACGAGCCGTACATGCAGGCACGACCCGACGCGGCCCGCGAGTACGGCCTCACGGCGCTCAACGCCGCACTGGACGGCGTCACCGGCACCACCGCTGTGCACATCTGCTTCGGCTACGCCGCGATCATCCACGAGCGGCCCGAAGGGTACTCGTTCCTCCCCGAGCTGGCCGGATGCTCGGCTGACCAGATCTCGATCGAGACTGCACAGTCGGGTCTCGACCTCGGCGTGCTGAAGGACCTCAGTGAGAAGACCATCATCCTGGGCGTCATCGACCTGTCCGACGACGAGATCGAGCCCGCCGAGGTGGTCGCCGACCGGGTGCGCCGAGCCTTCCCCCACACCTCACCGGACCGGATCACCATCGCCACCGACTGCGGGATGAAGTACCTCCCTCGCGCGAGTGCCGAGGGAAAGATGCGCGCCATGGCCGGCGCGGCGTCGATCCTGCGCGCCGAGCTCTGACGCGGTCGCGGCGCCGCGCTCCGCGGCGCCTGGTCCATTAGACCTAGGACCATGGTCCGATTGAGGATGCGACCTCCTCGGCGCGATGGTGGACACACAGTCTCGAAACCGCTCGGCCAATGGGGGCACCGTCATGTGGGACACGGCAGCAGACACGATCACCCGGCTCTCGCACGACCGGCCCTGTCCCAGCTGTGGACACCCGACCCACGTCTACCTCGCGTGCTCGGACACCTGCGGGTGCGTCCCGCCGCCGGCACCTGGGATGCCGCTGCTCGAGGCTCCTGACATCCCGAGGCGATCGCGGCACTCGGTGCTCCAGACGGACCCGTTCCTTCTCGCTGGATAGCGGCGCCGTGAAGAGTTGGGGCTCGTATCCGGCCAGTGTGAACGCTGGGCTCAGCTAGTGACGTCCTTGCCGGCGAAGCGCGCCCACCCCGAGAACCAGAACACGACCACGTAGGCCAGCGCGACGTAGAGACCTTGTTGTACGCCGTCCCAGGCGATCGGGGACCGCAGGAGATCCCCGAACGCGAGCCAGTGGTGGGTGATCAGGAACGGGTGCAGCCAGCTGATCTGGGGGATGGTGTCGGCGATGAAGCTGGCGGTGCTGAAGATGACCACGGTGATCATCGCTCCTATCGGCTGCTCGGTCAGGGTCGAGACGAACAGGCCCACCGCGCCGAGCGATGCGAAGCAGACGGCGAGGTAGAGCGAGGCGGCCATGACCCGCAGCAGGCCCGCGCCGAACCCGATCTGGGAGCCGGACAGCAGGGTCATGTCTCCGCCACCGAACAGGGCGAGCCCCATCACGATCCCGGTGAGGGTCACCGTCAAGGTTGCGGCGAGGGAGAAGATCACGATGGCGAGGTACTTGACCGCCAGCAGCCGGGCGCGCTGCACCGGTACGGCGAGCAGGTAGCGCAAGGTCCCGATGTTCGCCTCGCCGGCGATCGAGTCTCCCGAGATCGCTGCGACCGCCAGAGGCAGGAAGAGCCCGAGCTCGATAGTGAGGGAGGCGAGTGCGACGAACAGACCGTTGTCGGTGATGGAGCTGAAGAAGTCAGGTCCGTCGCCACCGCGACCGGGTGAGGAGACCTTGACCGCGACGGAGATCAGAACGGGAACGCTGGCCAGCACCAGCATCCCGCCCAGGTTGCGGCGCCGACCGAAGATCAACCGCAGCTCCGAGCGGAGGAACCTGGTGGAGAGCCTCCGGGTTCGGTGCACCACTACCTGATCAGCCACTGACATCGAAGCCCTCCCCGGTGAGCGAGACGAAGACGTCCTCGAGCGACGGTGCGCCGACCCGGAAGCCGAGGACGGGCACACCCTGGTGGACGCACGCCGCGACGATCTTGTCCGGTGAGATCCTGCCGAGCTTGCCGGTGGCAGAGATGTGGCTGGTGCGCACCTCCGTGAGCCCGAGCTCGCGCATGATGCGGGCCGCTTCCTGTGGCTGGTCTGTCTCGAGCACTGCCTGGGCCTCGGTTCCGGCCCTGACCTCGGCGCTGGTGCCCTGCGCGACCAGCTGTCCGGCATGCATCACGCCCAGGTGGCTGCACATCTGTTCGACCTCGGAGAGCAGGTGGCTCGAGACGAGCACGGTGGCGCCCTCATCAGCCAGCGACCCGACCAGAGTCCTGACCTCGCGGGTGCCCTGGGGGTCGAGTCCGTTGGTCGGTTCGTCGAGCACCAGCAGGTCACGGTGACGCAGCAGCGCACTGGCGATGGCCAGACGCTGGCGCATGCCCAGGGAGTACGCGCGGTAGCGCTTGGTGGCTGCGACCAGCAGGCCGACCCGATCCAGGGCGCCGTCGATCCGGGCTCGCGCGGTCCGGGGGTCCGTCGTACGGTCGGCCGACTCCAGCCTGACCAGGTTGTCCCGGCCGGTCAGGTAGGGGTGGAACGCCGGCCCCTCGACCAGTGAACCGACTCTCGCGAGTACGTCGGGGCCGTCCGCAGGCATCGCACGACCGAGCAGCTCAACGCTGCCGGACGTGGGCCTGACCAGTCCGAGCAGCATCCGGATCGTTGTCGTCTTCCCCGAGCCGTTGGGGCCGAGAAAGCCATAGACCGAGCCCGTTGGGACGAGCAGATCGAGGGAGTCGACAGCGACCTGGTGCCCGAACCGCTTGGTGAGGCCAGAGGTGGCGACGGCAACCTCCGACATCAGCTGCCTAGTGCCGCGTACAACGCCTTCGGCGCGACCGAACCCACGACCACCCGGCCGTCGTCGGTGAGCAGCGCCGAGAACAAGGTGCCCTTCAACAGGTGACCAGAGCCCCAGGTGCCGCTCACCGTGGGCAGGACGTCGAGCATCCGGCTCACCTGACCGGCTCCGGAGGTAGCGCCCGCGGGGAGCTTGGCGACGACCACAGTGCTCCATCCGGTGCCGACGATCCTGGGTTCCGCCGCAGAGGAAGCCTGGTCCGCGGGGCGCCGAAGACCCTTCTCGTCGCTGGGCAGCGCCTCGTGGGACTTCGGGGTGGTCCCCTCAGTGACCTTGGTGCCTGGGGGTGGGTTGAAGCTGAACGCGGTGGAGTCCGGAGTGGTTGGGTCGAACGAGGTGAAGCCGACCTCGAAGGAGGGGTCCTGGCTGTTCTGGGCAAAGATCTGGACGCGGGTCGGTATGTGGGTCTTGCCGTCGATCGCGATGTGCACCGACTCCACCAGCGAACCAGCGTCCTTCGGCTGAAGCACGAGCTCGTACGCGTTCCGACCGGCCACGACCGTCGTCCCGTTCGTGCTCACCTTGGTGGTGGGGGCGATCGCCGAGAGGGCGGCATCCGCGGCCTTCTGCGGAGTCGTCGGAGCGCTGTCCGCCAGTAGTCCCGGGGTGTCCCGCTTCGTGAGCGACACCTTGTGGTGCGTCGCGCTCTTGTCCCTGCTCGACCAGGTCCAGAGGTCTGTGCCGTTGCGCACGAGGTCGGACTCGCCCAAGGATCCGAGCAGCGCGAGCCTGACCCGGTTCGGCCCGGCGTACCACAACCGCAGCGTGTGCGAGCCGGAGACGAGCGAGGTCATGTCCGAGCTGCCGGCGCCCCCGACCCCGGGAAGGCTCGGCAGACCCAGGTGGGCGTTCTGCACGATCGTCCCGGAGAGGCCGTCGAGCCGCGCCTTCTGGACGTCCACCAGGAGCTGGGCTGGGCTGCGTTCCGGCAGGCCTCCGCGGGCGTTTGCCGTGAGGATCCCGACAGCCGAACCTCCCGCAGCGAGCACGACGGCGGCGACGGCGGGGACGAGCCATCGCAGGAAGGGGCGGCGGGTGAACAGGCTCATGGGAAAAGGGTGCACCAGTGTCGCTGTGAGATCGCTGAGAGACCCGTGGGTTGCGGCGCCGGGCATGCGAGTCTGGGGCCATGCGGCTACTGCTGGTCGAGGACGAACAGCGCCTGGCGCGTGCTCTTCGCCGCGGTCTGGTCGACGACGGGTTCATCGTCGAGGTGGCGAATGACGGCGCCACCGGTCTGGAGCTCGCGAGACACGGGGACTTCGACGCCATCGTGCTCGACGTGATGCTGCCCCGTCTGTCCGGGTTCGAGCTGGTGCGGACTCTCCGGTCGGAGGAGAACTGGGTCCCGGTCCTGATGCTCTCGGCCAGGGCTGGGGAGCACGACCAGGCGAACGGCCTGGACTACGGGGCAGACGACTACCTCACCAAGCCGTTCTCCTACGTGGTCCTGTTGGCCCGGCTCCGAGCCCTGATGCGACGTACCCCGCAAGCGCGGCCCCCGGTCCTCGCGGCTGGCGACATCAGGCTCGACCCCAGCACCCGTCGCGTCACCGTCGATGGTGTGGCCGTGGCGCTGACCCCTCGGGAGCTGGGGCTGTTGGAGTACCTCCTGCGTCGCCCCGACCGGTTGATCACCAAGATCGAGATCCTCGATCATGTCTGGGACGCGGCGGCCGACGTGAACCCCAACGCCGTCGAGGTCTATGTCGGTTACCTGCGACGCAAGCTGGGTCGGCAGGTCGTCGAGACGGTGCGGGGTTCCGGTTACCGCCTCACGACATGACCCTCACCGGGAGCTGGGAGCGGCTGAGCCTGCGCGCCCGTCTGCTGGTGATCGGGGTGCTCGGCGTCGCGGTGGCGTTGGCGATCGGCAGCTTCGCCCTGTACGGCGTCCTCACCCTCGTCAGCTTCCGGACGATCGACGACGCGGGCCAGGCCACCGTGGCCGAGGTCGCGGACCTGGTCGACCGGGACCGGCTGCCGGACCCGATCCCGGTCACCGGCAGCCAGATCGTGCAGGTCCTGGACTCCGAAAACCGGGTCGTGAGCGCCTCGGTGAACGGCGACCGGTTGACGGCCCTCCTCACACCAGACGAGGTGGCCGCGGCGCTCAAGGGCGACCATCCCCAGGTCTCGGGATCGCGGGTGGGACTCGACTCGTCGCTGCGCGTCTCCGCCGCCGAAGCGGGACCGGCGGATGCCCGTCGTACGGTCGTGGTGGCGCAGCGCATCGACGACATCGAGGACAGCCAACGCATCCTCAGACTCACCTTGCTGGCCACGTACCCGCTGCTGCTGCTCGCTTTGGCACTGATCGCATGGCGAGTCGTCGGCGCCGCCCTAAGACCCGTGGAGATGCTCAGGTCGACCGCGGACCGGATCTCGGGCACGGGGCAGGACTCGCGACTGCCCGTTCCCGCGTCACGCGACGAGGTGCACGCTCTCGCGGTCACCCTGAACTCCATGCTCGATCGGCTCTCGGCCTCGCGCGCCCGCCAGCGGGCGTTCGTGGCGGACGCCGCGCACGAGCTGCGCAGTCCGCTGAGCTCGATGCAGACCCAGCTCGAGGTCGCGGAACGTCTCGGCGAGGACACGGAGACGACCCGCGACCTGCACGCAGAGGTCATCCGGATGTCCGCGCTCGTCGAGGACCTGCTGGTGCTGGCGCGCCTGGATCAGGAGCCCTCGCCTGCGAAGCCTCCGCAACCGGTTGCCGTGCCTGACCTCCTTCTCGACGTGGTGCGCAGGCAGGCAGGCGCCCGCGTCGGTGTCACCACCGGGGCGTTGCCGGACGCCGTGGTACTCGGGGACCGCGATGCGCTCGGGCGGGTTTTCGGCAACCTCGTGGACAACGCTGTTCGGCACGCCGTGAGCACGGTGCACATCGAGGCACTCGAGCGCGGGTCGGTGGTCGATGTGCTGGTGTCCGACGACGGTACAGGCGTCCCCGAGGCCGACCGCGAGAGAGTCTTCGACCGGTTTACCCGACTCGACGAGGCCCGTGACCGTGACGCCGGCGGCAGCGGACTCGGCTTGGCCATCGTCCGCGAGCTCGTGCACCAGACGGGAGGCACCGTAGTCCTGGAAACCGGGGTGGCGGGAGGCCTCGTTGCCCGTGTCTCGCTACCGGTGGCGCCTCGTAGCAGGAGGTCCGAAGGGTCAGACGCCCCGACGGCCACGGGTGCGGCCAAGGATGAACAGGACCAGCGCAACAATGGCCAGGATGATCAGAATGGTCCACAACATTGTGAGACTCCGTCCGGTTGATGGGTGGTAGGGCGCTACCGGTCGAGAGCCGAGCGGCCACCGTGTGTGGACAGTCTTCCCTGCAGGATGCATCCCCAAACCGGCACGCACGTAGCCTGCTGACGTCTCGAGGGGCGGTGTTTCGCAGACTCACGACCCGGGTACCACCCCTTTCCGAGGAAGACACAAGGGCCCCGACCCGACTGAGCTGGTCTTCCAACGTTGGGCCCGGTCCCTCACGGCGTGTCCAGCATCTCGCACACGAGCCAGGGAGTTCTTGCTGATGTCCGTCGCCACGCCCGTCACCTTGGCGCTGGTCAACGACTACGAGGTGGTCGTCCAGGGCCTGTCCAAGATGCTCGAGCCCTTCGACGGTCGGGTCCGGATCGTCGAGCTCACAGCCTCCGCTCCCAGCCGTGCGCCGGCCGACGTTGCGCTGTACGACACCTTCGCAACCGACCTGGCATTCGGGCCGGACGTGAAGGCCCAGCACCTGGTGCTCTACACGGCGCACACCTCCCGGGAATTCCTGACCGCCGCACGCGCAAACGGCGCCGACGGCGTGCTCTCCAAGGCCCTGGTCCCCGAACAGCTGGTCGGCGCCCTGGAACGGATCCGGGACGGCGAGATCCTCATGCTCGGAGGCGCCCTGGATGCCGAGTCGTCAGGCACCTGGCCCGCCCAGGACCTCGGTCTCACCGAGAGAGAGGCCGGGATTCTCGCGCTGATCACGCAGGGACTCCGTAACGAAGAGATCGCACACCGGTCCTACCTGAGCATCAACACAGTGAAGTCCTACATTCGATCGGCATACCGCAAGATGGGTGTGGAGTCACGCAGTCAGGCGATCTTGTGGGGCGTGGACCACGGCTTCGTCAAGCGTCGTTCCAGCAGGTCCATGACGTGACTGCAGGCTCAGCACGTTCCGGAGTGCGGCGGGCCCGACGTCGCGACAGGGCGTGCTGACGGATGGCACATTGCGTCTCGGCTCAGGGACAGGCGAAGTAGCCGCGGACGCGCAAGGATCGTGGCCGATGCGGCCTGCTCGAACCCTCAGTCGAGCGTGAGCTCGACGGGGATCCCCGCCGCCAGGGCGGCCACCCTGATCGTGCTCGTGAAGAGCGCGTCGCGGGCCTCCGGGCTCATCCAGTCGAGCTGCCCGTAGGCGTCGAGCGAGGTGATGCCGTGCAGGGTCGCCCAGGCGTGGATCATGGCCTGGAAGCTCTCCGGCGGCACGATGCCGTCGAGCTCGGGGTGCTTGTCGTGCGCACAGCTCACGACGTGGGGAGAGACCTCCTCCAGCAGTGGACGGCCGAGCCGACCGAGGTTTGCCGCGCGGATGAACAGGTCGGCAAGCTGAGCCATCGCGTCCCTGGCGGCGTCGGTGGTGGGGCCCTCTTGGGGCGCGACGTATCCGGGCACGGGCAGGCCGAGAATCAAGGCGAACTGCTGCGGTTCGCTCCTGGCCCAGTCCCGGTACGCCGTGGCCGCGGCCACCCAGCGGCCGGCCAGGTCGTTCTCGGGAACACTGTCGCGCGCCGTGGCCACGGTCGCGCCCAGGTCGCCGTACGCGTCGGTGATCAGGGCGGTCAGCAGCTCGTCGCGGTCGGCGAAGTAGCGGTACAGCGCCGGCGGCGTCATGCCCATCACCCGCGCGATGTCGGTGAAGTGCACATCCGTGGTGCCCTGCTCGCGCATCAGGGCCAGCGCCGTGGACTTGATCTCCTCGACTGTGGCGGCGCGGGCCCGCTCACGACGGGTAGGGGTGGCGGTGCTGACCGGCACGGATCCTCCTGGCAGGCAGACGCAGGGTTGCGTTAACCAGTTTCACAGAAGTGAAGACTCTTGACAAGTGACGCTACATCGTGAATGTTATGAGACGTAACGTTCCATCGGCCCCGAAGAGGTCCCCTGATGGCCACCGCCACCTCATCGCTCCAGAACGACACCGCGGCCGGCGCTCGGCCAACCGTCGGTCCGCTCGGCCGACTCGCGGGCGTGATGTTCCGCCGTCGCGGCCGGACCGTGCTCACCTGGGGCGCTGCCCTGCTGATCGCCGTGGCGCTGGCCTCGGCCCTCGGAGGCGAGTTCAAGGCCGACTACTCCGCACCCGGCTCGGACTCCGGCCAGGCCCAGCAGCTGCTGGAGGAGCGGTTCGCGGCCGAGGCCGGCGACACGGTCGACGTGGTCATCCGCGCCGACGCGGGCGCCCAGGACCCGACCGTCCGGGCCGAGGTGAAGAAGGTGCTGGCCGGGCTCGCCGGGGTGCCGCACGTCGTCTCGGTCGGTGACCCGTTCGCGGCCCCGGGCAGCGTCAGCCCCGACGGCACGACCTTCCTCACCCACGCCCGGCTCGATGTCTTCAACCCGCAGGACATGCCGGTGGCGGACACCCAGCGGATGCTGGACGTCGCACAGGGCGCCTCGCACGACGGAATGGAGATCTCCCTGGGCGGCCAGACCGTGCAACAGGCGGAGCAGGGAGACATCGGTTCCGAGATGATCGGCCTGCTCGCGGCCGCGATCATCCTGCTCATCATGTTCGGCTCGGTGGTGGCCGCCGGGCTGCCGATTCTGGTCGCCGTCGCAGGGCTCGCGGTCAGCAGCACGCTCACGACCGTGGTCATCTCGTTCGTCGACGCGCCGGACTGGTCCACCTCTCTGGCCACGATGATGGGCATCGGCATCGGGATCGACTACGCGCTGCTCATGGTCACCCGCTTCCGGGAGTGGCGAGCGGCCGGGCTCGATCCGGAGGCGGCGACCGTCGCGACCCTGGACACGGCCGGGCGCTCGGTCATGGTCGCCGGCACCACGGTTGTGATCAGCATGCTCGGCCTGTTCGCGATGGGTCTTTCCTTCATGCGCGGCGCGGCAGTCGTCACGATCCTCGCGGTCCTCGTGGTGATGCTGGCGAGCATCACGCTCTTCCCGGCGCTGCTGGGCTACCTCGGCCGCCACGTCGACAGGCTGCGCCTCCCGCTGGGCCGACGGCACACCGTGGTCGTCGCCGCAGGCGGGCACGTCGAGCCGTCGAGCGGGTGGCTCGCCTGGAGCCGGCTCGTCGCCCGGCACCGGGTCATCGCCGCCTCGGCAGGCGTGATCGTGCTGCTGGTGCTGGCGGCGCCGTTCCTCGACGTACGATTCGGCTTCCCCGACGCCGGCAACAACCGGGAGTCCACGAGCACGCGCCACGCCTACGACCAGATCGCGTCCGGTTTCGGGCCCGGGATGAACGGACCGCTGCTGCTGGTCGCCGAGCTACCGGCCACCGGTGGTGAGCAGGCCCTCCACGGCCTGGCGGACGTGGTGAGCGAGGTCCACGGCGTCGCCGCGGTGACCCCGCCGACGGTGAACCGGTCCGGGGACGCGGCGGTCCTCACCGTGATCCCGGCCGAGGGTCCGCAGGACCCGGCCACCGAGGACCTCGTGTCCACACTGCGCGAGGACGTCCTTCCCGACGCGGTAGCCGGCGACGGCCTGACCGTGCACGTCGGCGGGGTCACGGCGACCTCGATCGACAGCACCCACAACATCGCGAAGCGGATCCCGCTCCTGATCGGCGGCGTGGTGCTGCTCTCGATGCTGCTGCTGCTGGTCTCCTTCCGGTCCGTCGCGGTCATGATCAAGGCGGCCCTCATGAACCTGCTGTCCGTGGCTGCGGCGTACGGCGTGGTCGCGCTGGTGCTGCAGGGCGGCTGGGCCGGGCAGCTGGTCGGCGTGGACACGCCGACACCGCTGCCCGCGTTCGTACCGGTGCTGATGTTCGCGGTGCTGTTCGGGCTCTCGATGGACTACGAGGTGTTCCTGGTCAGCCGGATGCGTGAGGGCTGGCTGCGGACCGGCGACAACGGCCGGGCCATCCTGGAGGGGCTTGCGGGCACCGGCCGCGTGATCACAGCGGCCGCGGCGATCATGGTGGCGGTCTTCGCCGCCTTCATCCCCTCGCCCGACGTGGTGCTGAAGGTGATCGGTGTCGGCATGGCCTCGGCGATCTTCATCGACGCGACCGTGGTCCGCATGCTGCTGGTGCCGTCGGTGATGCACCTGCTGGGGGCCGGCAACTGGTGGATGCCCGAGTGGCTCGGCCGATACCTGCCGGAGCTGCACATCGAGGGCCACCCCGAGGCGCACCTGCCGGCGACGCGCCCCGTCGACTCTTCCGACGGTGAGCTGGACGGACTGGAGCCGGTGAACGCCACCTGAGCCGATCCGCAGATCAGGCGCCGCTGCCGTATGGACGGGTGATGATCTCCAACCAGTGCCCGTCCGGGCCCTCCCAGTAGAGGCCGCGGCCTCCGTCCTGGTGGTTGATCTCATGCGGCCGACGTCTGAAGGGGTCCGCCCACCACTGGCGGTCGCTGTCCCGCAAGCGTCCCAGGATCAGGTCGAACTCCCTCTCGCTGACCAGGAAGGCGTAGTGCTGGCCGTGAATGTCGCCCTCGGTGTCCATGAAGTCCAGGCTCGCGGCGTTGTCCAGCTTCAGTTCGGCGAACGGACCGTATGCCGTCGCCTCAGGCAGACCGAGCACCTCGCCGACATCGCGAGCGGCAGCCCATCGGTCGTTCACCTGCACGATCGTGTGGTTCAGCTCGATACTCATCTGGCTCTCCTGGTGGGTGCCGATCCTCGGCTTGCGCCTGAGCAACACTGTGCACCCCGCGCCCGTGATGTTCGCCAACGTCCACGCGTCAGGGCAAGATCGTATCCGCGGGTGTCGGCTCGGGCGACTCGGTCGGGGACGTCGACTCGGTGGGGGTCGGCTCCTCTTCCAGTGAGGGCGACGGGCTGACCGTCGGCTGGTCGGACGGCTTCGGCGTGTCGCGCGGGGTGGTGAATCCGGTCGGCCGTTTGTCGGGCTCCTTCTGGTCATCGCCGCCAGAGCCGTCGCCACTGACCTGCCCGACCGTGGTGTCACCGGAGCCGGATCCGCCAGTCATCGAGGACACGCTGCGGCCAGCAATCAGTTCGACAGCGGTGATCACCGCCAGTGAGACCACGAACAACCCCACCGTCACGAGTGCGATGCGTTTCCACGGCAGCTGGGACAGCCGATCCCTCCACCTGACCGGCGCCGTCGCCGTGATCGCCTCGTCGAGCTCCTGCTGCGCCTCCTCGAGCTGTTCCTCGGCGTGGTCGAGATGACTCTCCTGGGCCACGGGGTCATCGGCGCGTGTCGCCCGCATCACCTCGGCCTGTGCGACGCCGACCTTCTGGGCCGCGCCCTGCTTCTTCGTCAGCGAGCGCTTGCTCGTCGAGAGGCCCTGGGCGAACCAAGCGCTGCCGACGGATACCACGAGACTGCCGATGGCGGCGCCCATGACCGTGCCGACCGCCCCAAGCGTCGAGAGCAGGACCGCCGAGGTCACGGCAGCCAAGGCCCCCGCGACCACTCTGGTCCAGTCGATCTTGATCTGGTCCGTGGCGTCCGGGTCGTCGGTCATCACGGATCAGTATGCCGGGATATCGGGGGGAAGGTCCTGAACGGGAGGGGACCCGCTGTGAGCCGGTTACGCCCCGGTCATACCCGAGTGAGCAACGGCAGCGCCGCGAAGACGTAGCCCTGCCAGATTCGGCGCGAGACCTCCTCCGGGTAGGGCACGACTGCCGGTTCGAGGTCGAAGACCCGCGTCGGGTGTCTCACGAGGTCGTACGCCGGCCAGCCGGGCTCCCTGCCGTCACGCGCACCTCGGGCTCCGCAACGGTCACGACAGTGTCCTCCCAACCGATGCCGTCGAACACGAGCATCATTTCGGTCCCGTGGCTGCGCATGCCAACCATTTCCTCAATCCGCGAACGACACCGGAAACGTCGTCCAGGCAATCTCCTGTCCGAGCAACTGGGCAACAGAGACCTTGAGGGCCGGCGGTGACAGCGGTTGGCTGTTCCCCATGAGTGACTCCCCGATCCGGGTCGACCGCGCCGCGGATCCCGGACGCTTCCTGGCCACCGACCAGACAGTATGGTTCGCGGAGGTCTCCACGGCTTCCACCGAGGCGCTGCTGACCGGCCTGCCGGAGAGCCAGCGGTTCGCAGCCGATGTCGATGGGTCGGACCCGACGACGTACCCGGGCGTCTACGGGGTGTTCCCGCTCACGCTCATGGCGCCGGGTCCGGGCGACGGCCTCCGACCGCTCCCCTGCGCCGGACTGACCTGGGTCGGGGTCCATCCCGACCACCGGCGGCGAGGCGTGCTCACCGCGATGATGCGCCACCACCTCGAGCAGGTGCACGCCGAGCCCGGCACCCACGTCTCCGCCCTGCACGCGAGTGAGCCCGCGATATACGGCCGGTACGGCTACGGACTTGCCTCACTGGAGCTCAAGGTCGTCCTGTCGCGAGGCACCCCGCTGACCGCTCCCGAGCTGGACGCGGCCGCCGCCGCCGTCACTGTCCGGACCGCGACCATCTCCGATGCCGGGATGGCGCACCGGATGCGCGAGTGCCACCTGGCGTCCGCCGAGCTCGGCGCCGTCGTGGGCGCTGCAGAGTACTACGACCGGGTCTGCCTGCAGCTGCCGGAGCACCAGCGCGGCAAGGAGCCGTGGCGGGTGCTCCTGGCGAGCCGGGGTGGCCCGGACGTCGGGTTCGCGATGTTCCGGCGGACTCACAAGTGGGAGCAGGACCGGCCGGCGGGCGAGGTCGAGGTGTGGACCATCCAGGGTGACCCAGCGACCCGGCTCGCCCTGCTGCGCCGACTGGTCGACCTCGACCTCACCGGCAGCGTCCGGATCAGTGGCGTCGGCATCGACGATCCGCTGCTGCCCTGGGCCGGGGGACCACGCTCGCTGGCCTCGGTGGCGACCCTGGACAGCCTGTGGGTCCGGTTGGTCGACCTGCCGGAGGCGCTCGCCGACCGGGCCTGGAGCGCGCCGTGCGACCTCGTCATCGAGGTGGTCGACCGCGGCGCACCCTGGAACGAGGGACGCTGGCGCCTGCACGCCGAAGCCGGATCGGCCGAGGTCGAGCACACCGACGCCGAAGCCGACCTACGGCTCCCGATCGAGGCGCTCGGCTCTGCCTACCTCGGCGCGGGGAACCTGCACGCCCTCGCCCGTGCCGGCCTGGTCGCCGAGCACCGCCCCGGCGCGGCCCGCGACCTGTGGCGGGCGATGCGTACCGACGTCGCGCCGACCGGGGCGGTCGGG
>Ga0207708_10001092_pt1 | contig 20331 bp, 19 predicted proteins | sample KBSK5101metaG_FD_184340 | JGI IMG/M metagenome (GOLD analysis project Ga0207708, IMG submission 184340) | Corn, switchgrass and miscanthus rhizosphere microbial communities from Kellogg Biological Station, Michigan, USA - KBS K5-10-1 metaG... | ecosystem: Host-associated > Plants > Roots >...
TTCAACTTAGAAAGAGGAAGCGAGGAGACAGAGAGAGCAACCACAGAACCACAAGTGTGCTAACGCCAAACTGTCTCACCAGAGGGGTTCACCCCATTCCACTGTGCCAATTTTGTGTCAGAAGGCACCGGAAACATTGGACCTAATAGAAAAGACGGGAGCTAATAGAACGGACCTAACTCGTCAAGAATAAAGGGTTTGGGGAAACCAAACGCAATAACGAGCACTTATCCAAAACGATCTATTTGATCCTTTAAGGCGAGGGCCCTGGGTTCGAGTCCCAGGCGGCTCACCACTAAATATATCAACGTCTTCTGTAATCCCTTTTCGGCTTGCCTCCTTCGTTACAGTTCGGGTCGCAGTTCCTCCCAGCCCCGTCTTTGCGTCGACAGTAATTAGGAAAATCCTCGACACCTGGGACAGCCTTGCTACCATGAGCTCCTTCGCTAGTGGTTTCCCTAGTTAGGCCAAGTCAGTAGTCATGATTAAGTTCAATAGGTATGAGCGAGAATGAATCATTCAGTTTGCCTTCAGCCTGTCGGCTAGCCAACCCTGTCTGGATCCGTCTAAAGCCTTTCATTCTGGCATTTATTTTTCTTGTGGGAGGGCTCGCAGGAGTCCCCGCAACTTCAAAGTCAGATGTGAAGGGGCCGCCAACGTACAGCAAACAGGAAATCCATCGTGCCATCACCGTGTACGCTAAGCGCTACCAATTAGATCCCGCACTGCTGCGAGCCGTCATCCAGGTGGAATCGAATTTTCGGCAGGATGCCATCTCTCGGCGAGGGGCCGTGGGCCTCATGCAGCTCATGCCGCCAACGGCGGCTACACTCGAGGTGGCTAACATTCATGATCCACTTCAAAATATTCAGGGAGGTGCGAAGCAGTTACGGCATCTTCTAAATTTATACCATGGGAATCTGCGGCTGGCACTCGCAGCGTATAATGCAGGGGTCCATCGAGTGAAGTACGACGTCCCGAAGGAAACGAAGGTTTACATCCAAAAGGTGCTTGCCTCCTATCAGATCTACCAAGGTCACCATAGAGTCCCAATTGAGCAAAACGGAAAAAGTGGAGTGAAGACAACCTAAACAACTATCCTGTCTGTTCCGACCCTCTCTTCGGTAGAAGCCAAGCAGCGTAAGTCAAAACTCAAAGTATTGGATCCTACTTTTCCCGCCCGCGACCGTACCGCTGTGCCGATCATTCATCTGTTGACATGAACAGCAACAGGCGTTCGGAGGTCGGTAAAGGCGTGACGTTGTATGCAACGCAGCTTCAAGGGCAGGCCTTCGGCCCTGCGGAGTCTTCCGCTACAGTGGTAGCGGGCGGATGCAAGAGACGTCGAACTGTAATTGGATTGGACAACATGGGAGAGCAGCGAACTAACAACCCGTAGGTCAACTACTTGTCCTGACTTGTAAGCCGGGTACATTACGCCCAGGAAGACTGCCGCACACACCGGGCCGGCAGGCATCACTTTATCGCCGACACTCCTGCACCTGGCGCTTGCTCCTTGACAGTTGTTTCTCATCTGAAGATAATTATTTGCTTCCATCCATTTTGCCTGCGGCCGGGTGACCACGCCGACACTGTGAGAGGTCCTTATGGACGGGATACTGTCTCGCTCCGCGGGCCCAACTCATATTCCTCGAATCCTCATGGCTGAGAACCATTTCTCCACCATGGAATCGCTGATCCAGACACTCGGAGACAGGCGGTTCCACCTCGACTTTGATGTGTGTACGTCTCACCATAGCGCCGTGCGTAAATTGTTGGCTTCCCCTTATCAGCTGATTATCAGCGGCGTGCATCTGGCCGAGTTAGACGATTTCTTACTGCTGAAGCGCATACAGGCTCTTGAAGTGTTCGTGCCATTGGTGATTACCGCCACGACAGGAGATAAAGCGTCTGCGCGTCGGCTGTTGGAACAGGGCGCCTTTGATCTCATTACCACTCCTCTTGAACATGAACAGACCGTGGACACCATCCGTTTGGCTCTGTGGCACAACAAGTTACAAGCCATCATCGCGTCCCGCGACAAGGCGCTGGAAAAGTATCGTCAACACATTGATAACTATCCAGGCAAGAGGACGGATGAAGCATTTCAAACAATCCTGATATTGATCGAACAGACGGTGTCTGCCCACGACCGGACCATCGGTCGGATCGAAACGAGTATTAAGTGCCTCGCCAATTTGGGCAAGGAACAGGCCCGAGAGCAAGCCTTGCGTCGACTGAATACGTTGCCAAGATAAACAAGACTGCAAATCTCCTCGCCCACTCGTCTCTGTTATCCTCGTTGGTTTCTGCTACCACGCTGCTACACAGGATAGGACAAACCAGGCCCTGGGTTCGAGTCCCAGGCGACTCATCACTTCTTTCAAGAGGCTTTGTGCCTCTTCACCCGTGAAATATGCCTCCGTTTAGCCCTATTGCCTCCTACCTAGGTGCCTCCACAAGTCCGCGGGGGAGACTCACTCACCCTACACCGCCATCGCCCCCCCAAGGCGGAAACCCCTTTGTTATCTCCTGCCATCAATCATTTCTTACTTAACTCCAAAAAATTCTACTTCAGTGATAGACTTGGAAGTGATAGCTGATGATTCAGATGCTTGATGTTATCGATTCCGAAAAGAGTCTTAAGGAGTCTTTGAAGGAGTAGATGTGAATCGAATGTCTATGAGTTGCTTGTTTTCCATGTGCAGATCGTTATTCTCTACGACATCCAAAAGTAAAGTTATTCACGCACACGCATGATGAACGCATATAGACGGATGTCGGCAAAGCAATAGAGCTTACGTTTTGTATCAGCTCAATTCAGCTAACTTACTTTGGAACATGTCTTAACATGCATTTCTTACTGAATCGAAGGGGCTGCGTCCTTTTCACTTGTCTAATAGCGGGCCTACAAATATGTCTTACAGCTCCCGGATGGAGCGAAGAAGTCCATTTCGGTTGCGAATATGACGAGGAAAAAACTCATGAAACAAGCACTAGTAATTCTGGGCCAGAGCGTCGATCAACTCACGGTGAAGCGCGTTATACGATTGATTGGCAGAGCAAAAGAGTACAGGGCTTTAGTGGGGAGTATGAACTCAAGTTTAGCGATGCGGAGCTAAGGATACAAAGAAAGACACAAAATTCCTCAGGGGAATGGCTCAACAAAGCCAGCGAGTCAATTATTATAAATAGGTATACAGGGGAGTACGTTTTCAGTGAAAAAGTTGAAGGAGAATCCGTTAAGGGCATTAGCAGGTACTGGTACACATATAAAACCAGAAAAGGAATCTGCAAGAAAATCGATAAATCGCTCTTTTGAGGCACCCTGCTAGCCGCCTTGAAGCGGCGATTGGAAGGGCAGAACTCACAATTCTTTAAGCGGTCCCATCGCGAAGACTAAAGTCTATCCTCACATGAATGTCCGCAAAGGATGCCCGCCAATTAGGGCATAGCCAAGCAGGCTCTTGGCGCATCAGTCTGGACTTTGGCAGCATCAGACGGCTGAGGGTGAACGGTGGAATTGCTCCACGACTGGAAACGTCAGCGACGCAAAGTCCCAGTAGCGCATCCGAATTGCTTCCGAATGAGTCCCGGCTTGGAAGACGATTTCCTCGTCCTCCACGAGCGATTGATCAACATAGACAGGAAGCCCGTAGAGATGCCCAAAGGGCGGCATTGCCCCCAACTCACAGTCCGGAAACATGTTCTTGAACTCCTCCTCGGTCGCGAGCCGCACCTGGTGGGTAGCGAACACAATCCTCAAGCGGTGGAAATCCACACACCAGCTTGCCGGCAACACCATCATAATGAACCGCTGATCCACTTTCACGATGACCACCTTAGCCATCTCCTTTTCTGGGGTATGGAGGATCTGAGCGATGGCCACGGCACGAAACGCTTCCGGGTGGGGCAATACGTCATAATGCACCCGTTCGTGATCAAGATAGGCCTGAAGTGTGCGTGAGATTGACATGGTGCCACCTCCTGAGTGATGGGGGGCTTCTCAACTGAAATGCGATCGCAAGAAGTAGGTGACAATCAAGCGTAGGCTTCCGATCCAGATCAGTCAATAGTGACTTCACATGGCTTGAGCGGTTAAATATCACGCAGGAGGGAACCATCGAAGATCCTAAAAACCCAATGTAAATACCTGCAAGGCTGCACCCGCCTTGTGAAGACTAGGTGGATTGAAGGGGGGACTGCGCAGGTATGCAGGTATGATTGACTGCAATTTGTGCTGTAACACGTGACAGTCCGTCAGCATCGGCGCATAGTTGTACGATACTGACGGCCAATCAGTAACTGTGTTCGGCGCAGGCAAACTTATGGTCGTAAGCGAGAAGGCAGGGAACAATCGATGCGTGCCCCGCATTCCTCTTCAGGCCTCGATCAATTATCTCACCCCTGAGATAATCGGCAAGGGACTGGCTATCGATGTCTCCCGAGAAGGGCTTCGAATCGAAAGCCAGGATCCGGTTCATATCGGGATGCGACTGGCGCTCGTCCTCTATCTCTCTAACGACCAAGAGCCGGTCATGATCGAGGATGCCACAGTACAATGGGCTATCGGATCACACTTTGGCGTAAAGTTTGTCAAATGGAGTACGAACGCCGAAGCGAGACTTAATAACTTTTTTTTGACAGGGATTCAGGAGAAATGCGATTCCTTATTGGATCTCATGACTGAGGCCGTCAAGGCATCGCCTCTCACCGAGCGTATCGGTCCCCAAGCCACACCCCTTGAAGATCCCCAGCGCGATCTGATCCGTCGGACGCTCGATGCATGCCGATGGGTCATCGGCGGCGCGTCCGGCGCCGCCACAAAGCTAGGCATGAAACGCACCTCTCTTCAATACAGAATGAAGAAGCTAGGCATTACCCGAACTGCACCCGCAGTCCCCGAAAGCTAAGTTTTTTAAAATCTTGGGTTTGTGCATGCTACCCACCCTTGCTACCAGGACAGGACAAATCAGCCTTATCTGGGGGGTCCGCCAGATAAGAGCGCCTTGTCTAGGTCCGTGACATTCCGCGAACCGACCGAACTATTAGGATAGATTGCCGCTTGTAGGCGGTCGCTGATAGACAATTTCCCAGCCTACTGTAAGATGCGACCCATGGAAAAACGGCGTACGGGGATACCGGGTATTGGTGGAGCCGGGTGGGGGGAACACATCTGCGCATTCTTCTACACCAAGGACGAGCTGCTCAAACTCACGGTGCCGTATATCAAGGCCGGCTTGGAGGACAATGAATTCTGCATGTGGATCACTGGTGATCCCGTCACCGAGAACGACGCGTTTCAGGCCTTGGAGCAGGTGTTGCCCGGAGCGCACCAATACCTCGGAAACAAACAATTAGAAATTCTTCCGCACACCCAATGGTATTTATCTTCTGGAATTTTTGACTCTAAGAGGGTGCTTGATAACTGGCTGTCGAAAGCCAGACATGCCCAGGCAAGGGGATTTGCTGGGGTGCGCATTACCGGAAATCCTTTCTGGCTCGGGTGCGAACAGGATTGGGAGGAATTCGGAGCATACGAACAAGCGGTGACTCACAGCATTTGCAATGAGCGAGTCCTTGCTCTGTGTACGTATCCAATACAGATCTGCAAAATTACCCATGTCATGCAAACCCTGTCCTTCCATGAGTCGGCACTCATTGCACACAACGAAAGTTGGCAACGCCACGCCATACCGCCGCCATATACACCACCCCTCCCTCTCACTTAGTTGGGTTGGCCCAATGAGTCCTAAAAGGTTTCTACGGGACTCTCAATCATTCGACCGATTTGCCCAAACCGCGGGCCAGCTCCTCACAATAGCACTGTCCTCTTTTGAACAGACACGACGGGTTAAAAGCGGAATAATTATACGGGCCAACTGATGGGTGTCGCTTTGGACGCTTCTCTAAGGTCTTGTCTGCCGAGTCCATCCGTCAATTAGAGACGGTATTGACAAGATTACTGGCAGCCCACTGGCGAACAATATTATTTCTTGAAGGTACGTCTTGACGACAAACGAAAGGCTGGAGTGGTTAAGACTCGTCACTCTTCATGCCGGATTACTGCAGTAGCTATTCTGGGGCTGTCCATCCTGATCCAAGGGAAGAGCATTGCGGGGGATACGACTCTGTTGAGCATCGGCCCACGCTACGGGTTCAGTGGAAAAGCACCCCTCTTGGGAAAACAACAGACCTATAATTTTGAACTTTACGACGTAGCGGCCACCTTTAGACTTCCTTGGTCATGGCCCCTGGGTGAAAGTCCTTGGAGGGTCGAGACGAGACTGATCACCAGTGCGGGGGCCCTCCATGCTGCGGGAGAGACGGGGTTCATGGGAACTGTTGTCCCTGATGTGGCCTTAAGCGGCTGGAATGGATTCGTGTCGCTTGACGCAGGACTGGGACTAGGGTTCTTCAGTCGGGACAAATACGGGACGCAGGATATTGGGGGGCCTGTTCAAATTGTGGGGACCATTGCACTGCAAATCCATCCGATCCCTCACGCATTTGTGGGATTCCGACTTCACCACTTCTCCGACGCAGGTCTGTATGGTTCTAATGCCCTGGGAGTGGACCTGTACATCATCGAAGTTGGTTACAGGTTTTGAGTGTTTGGCCAGAGCGCAAATAGCTTAGAGCGTTTCTACATCTCGCAGCCTTGAGATCGCCACGTGTCCGCTTTCCCCCCAGGCAACTCCTGAAAGATCACTTCCTCAATAACGGCGCTGGCCGCCGATTGCTCTAACGCGGGGTGTGAAGAGTACATACTATGTCGAGCTATAAGGTAAGAGTCGTACGGAGCGACGAGGCCAAACCGAATCGTGAGAGCGTGTAGATCAGCCATTTCGAGGGGTCGAAATTATACCAACGAGGACCGTTGCGGTAGTCCGCTTGGTTGGTATGGTGATAGTTGTGGTAGCCTTCGCCGAACGTGACTAGCGAAATCCACCAGCTATCCCGACTGGAATCTGCCTGACCATGAGGTTGACGGCCCCACAGATGGCAGATCGAATTGATGCAGAAGGTCGAATTAAGTACGGCGAAGGTACGGCCGATACCAGCGAGCAGGAAACACCCCAGGCCGCCAATCCAACCGTTATGGAGAAAGCCGATCACAAACGTGAGAGCGAGCCCTGAGAGGACTAAGGGAAGGTAAAAGTGATGCTGCCACATTACAACTGGGTCTTGCCGTAAGCGGCTTGCGTATTTCTGATCCGCATGGGGATCACTGAAAAACAACCATCCACAGTGGCTGTACCAAAATCCCTGCTGAGCATTGTATGGATCCTGCTCTTGGTCGGTGTGAGCGTGGTGGCGGATATGGTCTGCCGCCCACTTGAGAACAGAGTTTTGGAGCGCCCATGCGCCAGCAATTAAGAATCCAGTCTTGACCCAATTGGGGCAGGCGAAGCTATGGTGGGCCAACAGACGATGGTAACCGACCGTAATGCCCAATCCGGTCACCACATACAATAGTCCGAACATGGTCCAGTCCAGCCACGTGTAGCCGTAAAGGATTGCGAAGGCGGGGACACCGATCAATGCGCCAAAAGTTATGACGCCGAAAATTATCATCGCCATATAATCAGGGTGAGCTTTTCCAAGTCCTGTTGATGGTGAGGCAGCGTGTGTCATATCGTTTGTGTCTCGCAGATCTCGTAAGGGTTGTCTGTTGGATGCCCGGAGAACAGCAGAAACTAGAGCAATCAATCGCGCAGAGACTGGGAATAGAAGAGGGAGGCGCGAGGGATAAGGTTAGAGACTGTCGTTCAAACTAGGTATCACCCTAGCACACTTTTCCTGACAATAGATACCAATTCATCAATTCGGTTCTTTCAACGAGTATACCGATGCCTCGAAAAAATGATTATAACTGTGATGTATCAGTCTCTTAGCATGCGAATGCACAGCGAATCAGTAAATCAGTAGTGAACCCGAGGGTCGAACAGGAGGTGATCGGATACCATCGCGTATCACCGCATGTCTCAGGGAAGGACCTGCGAAGGCTGGTGCTCTAGATGAACTGAGAGCGGGCAATATTGAAGGACAAAACCCTAGTTTGCTAGTGATTTGCTCGCCGTCTCTCGAGCAGTCTGACAGCAGATTGAGTGTCAAAATCGAAGCAGTGAAAGCTCAACGGAGACCTAGCGACCAGCGCACCGCAGTGATTGAGGACGCCTAACACGGCTTCGGAATTTTAAGCCCTCGAGGCAGCGCCCTCGGTCTGCCACAGGTCTCATCGATCTGATCTTGGGTAACGTATGTATTCTTGAAACTTGCCCCCTCGATTCGAGCACCCTCCAGAGAAGCGCCTAACAGATTGGCCTCCTCAAAGTTTGTGTTTATCAGTTTAGCTTTGCCTAGATTTGCACCTACCAACATCGCTTGTTTGAGGTTTGCATATTCAAGATCAGCCCCTTGAAGATCAGCGCCTACAAGCATTGCCATCTCAAGATTGGCAGACTTCAGTTTGGCCCTTTTAAGACGTACCCCGGCAAGCATCGAAAGGTGAAGGTCTTCGTTCTCGAGGTTAGCTCCTTCCATGCGCTGCCCGGGTCGAATCTTTTCGGAGGTGGACTCAAGCAACCTGTTTTCCTGAGCCCTATTAGACTCCTTTGTTTGAGCAAAATGAGTTGAGGTTATCAGAGGTGAAGCCAAAAATGCCCAGAGCAGTGTGACTCCGATCACTCTCACATACGTACTCCTCACCGAGTCTCCTTAGAAAAGGTGTCGACAGGCGGTTATGATGAACCGCAATCCAGCTATGGTGCAATGCCGCGTAAGAGGGGAATGAGTTTGCAAGGGATGCGCATCGGGTCAAGGGTTCGGTTAGAATTTTTGATAGCGAGCACGCCGGTCTCGTAAGTCCGTGTCTCATATTGCAATTTCTAAAGGGTCTGCCTTTTGAGGAGAACGCGGCGGGTGCCAAAGCTAGGGGTTACCCCAGTACCCCCTAAACTCGCCTCGACGCAGGCTACGGAGCATGGGTCGAAAACTCGAAACGGCGCATATTTCATTCGGGCTGGTCACTATCCCGGTGGGAATTTATTCCGCCATCGACGAACAAGACATCCACTTCAACCAGCTCCACGCGCCCTGCGGCAGCCGCATCAAACAACAGCGGTACTGCCCCGTCTGTCAACGCGATGTGAAGTATGAAGAACTCGTCAAAGGGTATGAAATTGCGAAGGATGAATATATCCGCATCGATCCTGAGGAGTTAGATCGGCTGCAGGCGGCGGAGAGCGAGGCGATGCAGATTCTGGAGTTTGTCCCATTGAGTGCTGTGGATCCGATCTATTTTGAAAGCACCTACTATTTGGGCCCGGAGAAGCAGGGAGAAAAAGCCTACCAGTTGCTGACGCAAGCCATGGAAGGAATGGAGCGGGTGGCTTTAGCCAAATATGTCTGGCGTGGCAAGGAAAGTTTACACGTCATCCGCTCGATCGACGGCCGCCTGCTTCTCCACCGGATGTACTATCAGGATGAGATCAGACCGTTTGAAGAATTGCCCAAGAGCGATCAACCACCTGCCTCGGCTGAGTTGAAGTTGGCCACGCAACTCATCGAATCGATCTCGAGCGACACATTTGATGCAAGCGCCTATCGGGACGAGTATCGACAACGAGTCCTCGAGTTGATTGAAGAGAAATCGAAGGGAAAAACTATCAGCTTGTCCCCGAAAGCCGCGGTGCGTCCGACCGATGTTGTGGATCTGATGCAGCGACTCAAGGACAGTCTGGCGCAAAACGCCCAGAGGAAAAGCGCCCGCTCTCGGGCGCTGCCCGCTCAAACGGCTCGTGAGTCCGCAAAGAGGGCGTCTTCCGGGAGACGATGACCGGCGAATATTCCCCAGCCGACCTCCGCCGCATTCTTCGCCTCGATGGATCCAAACTGCGAGCGTGTCTCCGCGCCGCTCTGCTGCCTATCCCCCAAGGAGAGTCCTCCTGTACCTACTCATTTCAGAACCTGGTGGTTCTGCGCACGGCAAAAGGATTGACTGAAGCAGGCGTTTCCGTCGCCAGGGTTCGAAAGGTCCTCGAATGTCTGGAACGGCAACTCGGAGAGGAGAACGCCATCTCAAGCCTGAAAATCTATGCGTCGGGGAAACGGGTGGTGGTGTGGGATGGCGCCTCGCGCTGGCAACCTGATTCGGGGCAATTTCTTCTGAACTTTGAAACGGGACAGATGCTTTCTCCACGGCCTCTAAGGGCTCGCACGGCGGTGCGACAAGGCGACCGTGAGACCGCGCAACGATGGTATCAACGGGCGGTGGCCTTGCAGGACAATTCTCCTGAAGAAGCCCGTCACGCGTATCAGGAAGCAATCCGCTTACATCCTGCCTTGACCGATGCCCACCTCAATCTGGGGCTTCTGCATCACAACCTTGGCAACCTGGCCGACGCGGAAGTCTGTTACCGACATGCACTGGAGTACGAGCCGAAACTGCCGCTTGCACATTTCAACCTTGGCGTCGTTCTAGAGGATCGACAGAAGAAGAGTGCGGCCATCTCGTCTTATCAGGAAGCTCTCAAACATGCTCCCGATTTTCTAGAGGCACATTGTAATTTGGCGCAATTGTACGAAAAGCTCGGCCGCAAGCGAGACGCGTTTCGGCACTATTCCGCGGCCAATCGGCTGAGCGGGTGAGTTCGGCGCTTCTCCTCCGCAATCATTTTCACTGATCCGATCCCTGGGTCAGATCTCTCCTAAGGGATACGTGGGAGCACCAGTTTTGTATTGAGGAACCCTCACCGTCGTCCTTCGTCAATCCAATCCTCCTGCAGATGACCGGGGTATTTTCTGTGCGAATTGGGGCTTGACGGAGTTTCCCTGACAAACTACACTCGAATAAGAGCATTCAAAGGGGCACTGATGGCCGAACTACGCGTTTTGAATCAAGCGTCTGAACCGCTGCCGAAAGAGCGCCTGCCCATGCCTGTGCAAGTGGCCGCAGGATTAGAGAAAATCAGTCTGGCCATGAAAAGCCGGACCTGGCGGCGCGAAGGGCAGGCTGGTCTGGGTCCGCTGCAGCGGCAGGTGCTGACCCTTCTTCGCGGCAAGACCGACCATAGCGCGCAAGTCTCTGCGATCGCGAAAGAGTTGGTCGTGCGCCTTCCCACCGCTTCCGAAGCTGTGGCGACGCTCGAACGTAAGCGGTTGGTGAAGCGGTTTCGGTCGCATCGTGATGGTCGAATCGTTACCGTAGAACTGACCGCGAAAGGCGCTCGGGCTTGCGCGCCGGCCGTCGGGATTCCGAATCAACTCGCCACTGCGGCGAGCGCCTTGACCTCGACGGAGCAGGTGGCGTTTTTAAAAGGGCTGATGAAGGTGATCCGAACCCTGCAGCAACAGGGGGAAATCTCGGTGGCTCGTATGTGCGTGTCGTGCCGGTTTTTCCGTCCTCATCAGCATGAGGATGCGGCCCAGCCGCATCATTGTGACTATGTCAACGCTCCGATCGGAGATCAGGCGTTACGGTTGGACTGCTCCGAATATGAAATGGCGTCCGTTTCTCAAGCCAAGGAATCATGGGAGCGGTTCAACAACGGGCGACAGGGCCTTGGGTAATCGGGGCGTTGAAGACGATACGAACGATGGCGCACTCATTGAAAAAGGACTCAGGCATGAAAAGTTTTCCATGGACACCATCTGCATCTGCTCCTACTGAGGAATGGCTCGGCGCTGAATCACACATGCCGAATCTCAAGCAGGAACTTCGCAAGCAGAATCATCAGGGCTGGGACACCTCCGAGCTCGTCGTGGCCGGCGCGCTGTTCACCACCGGGCTGACGTTGGGAAGTCTTGCCGCCTTGTGGCTGACGCGCTTGCGTCGGACCGGCTAACGCTCCTTCTGCCTCACATCTTCCCGTACAACGCCGCATCATCTTCGATTTGCATGAACAAGTCGTCGAGCGCTGCTTGCACGGCTGCGCCGATCGGATCCTGGTCCGAGGCGGTCACCCACCGGATGCGTGAACCGACCGCTTCTTTCTGGACGACGTAGGATTTCACCGGTGGTTTTCCGGCCGGTCCCAATGCCGACTCGAGGTGGACGGTATAGCGGTAAGCTTCCCGCGAGCGCACCCACAACCAGGCCCTGATCGACAACGTGAGAGAGCCCTGATCCTCGCCGGCTGCGCGGAAGGTGCCGCGCTGCCGGGCATACTCCACGATCGCCCGGCGCAGATCGGCAGCCGGCCACTCCAACAGGGCGATATCTGGCATTCTGTCCGGTCCCTGCAGCGCAAGAAGCGGGACCGTGACACGGAGGGTCTGATCAATGACGGCCGACGGCGCGGCTGAAGCGACCGGCGTGACGTGGATGTTGTGGGTGCAGGCTTCGAGACTCAGAAGACACCAGACGCAGAGAACGCTCGGCGCAAGGCGTCTGCTCTGTGGATCGTTCACGGAGTGGTCGCCGAAGCGGATGGTGGATGGAGGATATTGAGATCCTCAAGCGCACGTGCGGCTTGCTCACGATACGCCTGGTCGGTTGGATCGTCATACGTATTGAGGATGCGTTGATACGTGGCTTTGGCTTGCGGGTATTGCTTTTTAATCGCGAAGTATTGGCCGAGGGCAAGCCAGTTGGTCGCGGCAGCTTCATGAGCTGTCTTCATCAAGGCGAATTCCCGTTCCACCGGCGCGGTGCCCTGCAACGAGGCGCGTTTTCGGACCGTCCGTCCCATTTCGCTGGCCATCGCTTCGATCTGTTCATTCTCACGAATGGCGGACTCAACCCGATTGGCCTTCAGATAGGTATAGAAGGCTTCGGTATGCTCTTTGATCAGATCCGCGCGTTGTTGGTACGTGTCGTGCGCGCAGGCGCCAACAAACAGGCTGGAACCAAGCGTCACCCCATAGCACCAGAGCATCGCGTTGTGACGTCGCATGACTCGAACCCCTTTCGCGAACGGGATGATCGTGGCTCTCATCCTACTCTATCGATCTTGAAAATTCGACCGTCCCGCGAAAGGGATTAGTGACACGTCGGTCTTGAGTATGGTATGTGTCTCACTTCGTTGCCTGCCTTCGTCCCCATCGTCTAGCCTGGCCTAGGACGCCGGCCTTTCAAGCCGGCAACACGGGTTCGAATCCCGTTGGGGACACCAGACCTTTCAATGTTGATCAAGCCATTGAAAAGTTTACCTAGGGCTGCTTCCCCTTCGAAGTGGTAGTACTTCTGGCTTCCTCGTAGTACACGCCAGACGCGAATGCGGCTCGGAAGCAGCTTGCGAAGGATCTGCCGTGTCTGCGCTGGATGGGCCTGTGCGAGGGAGGGCCAGTCCGCGAGATAGCCGCGCAGCTCGTGCTCGACGCGCGCCGGGTCGAACGGGGTCATGCTCAGACTGTCGAGCATGGTCAGTTCCGTGCACAGGCGGGTGCGTTGGTCCTCATGCTTCTTGATTCCTTCGAGCAGCGTGGACAGCTTTCCACCTTCTGCCACGGCGTGCGCGAGCCGATCCAATGCAGCCCTCCACTTTGGCAAGCTCCTTCTGCATCATCTGCCGTCGCAAAGCTGGGTCGTCGTCCTGAGGACGAAGTTGCTGGAGGGCTTTCTCCACGGCCTTGCTGATGACGGCGGGGTGTAACACATCCTGCTCGAGGGTGGTCAGGATGGCTCGGTCCAGAGCTTCCATCGGGGCATCCGGTGTTGTGGATTCCTCCTAATTGAATCGTAAGAACTTCTTTGTTCCCGATTGTTGTTTGACAGCTATATGTACCTGCCTTCACTTGCCTGACAGTGTGGCCTGCTTTTATTGCCTAACTTTGTACTCGTTTGCCTACCCGTGCGTAATGAAAGTTCCCCAAAATAATCTGCTTCTACGCGAACGAAGTCGCCAAGAGCGTCGATTCGCAGAGGCTTGCGAGTACTGGGAAACCATGAATGACAATTGAGTGAGGGGGCCACAGTTAAATTTAGACCGGTGGACGATTTCGAGGCGGGACCTTCTCACTGTGAATTTAACCTTGCACCCTTGGGCAGATTTTCAAAAACTGAGCAATTTTGATCAGTACTGAAGTTGCTGAGTTCATACAATCCACTCACGTTCATCGTGACGAGCAAACGAGGCTGGGAGCGAATGGTGGCCCGACCATGTGTAGCCCATGCCGATAAAAACGGCAACAAAACTTCACTTCAACCAGAGGAGGGGCTATGAAGTCAGTCCACACAGTTCGTGCGTTGATATTCCCGATCGCAGTAGGAGCAATCGCTCTCGCTGCCCTCGGTGGCGGTGTTCCATTGACCGTCCAGGCCGACGATGAGATGAAAGTGGAGGTCACGATTACGGACAAGGGATACGATGTCAAGGGCCATTCTACAACAGGCTCTTTGACCAAGGTTATCGTCCGGAACCAGGGCTCAATGACCCATGGGATCAGTTCGCCGATGTTCAAAGAAGAAGTCCTCAAGAAGGATGGCGACGGGATTGAGATCAGAGGCCCAAAGGGCAAAGGGTTCAGAGCCTATCATCTAGAGCCTGGGCAGACTATGACCTTGACCTTTAAGAAGGAGTCCCGTCCAGATCCGGCGACAGGAATCAGCGAAACGAGTCAGGTCCCCTTCTGGTGTGATATCCACACCCACATGAAGGGAGAATTCCTGGTCCTTGAAACGAAGGGCGAAGTGGGTGGTGGCTGATTCTTGGGCGGATTTCGATGGTCCAGCCCGGAGGATTCAAGGCTCAGGACTTCGCCGCCATTGGCAACGTTAGGGTGGCCGTTGTCCCTTGGTCGGGAGCGGATATAATCTCAAAGCTCCCGCCGAGTGCCTTCATCCTTTCGCGGATGCTGAAGAGACCGAATTTGGAAGACAGCTCTCCCACAGGCCTATCATCAGCAGCACAAATGAAGCCGACGCCTTCGTCACGCACGACGATTCGCAAGCACTGATCGTCCTGTTCAAGTGTGACGAAGGCTTGGCCAGTGCCGGCATGCTTAGAAGCGTTCACCAGCAATTCGCGAACGGATTGAAACAGCAATACGACCTGATCGTGCGGCAACTTGATGCAGTCTTCCTCTGGCACGCTCACAACCACGGTTATGTCATGTTTGTGCATATGCTCGCCCAGCCACTTCAATCCAGCCGACAGGCCCGCGTCACGGAGCACTGGTGGGCTCAGTTCCGTGACCAAAGTGCGGCTGTACGCCAGCGCATCGGAGAGCACCTCATCGGTTTGGCGGATTCGCGTCATGACGACGGGGGGAACTGCGTCGGCAAATAGTTTGACTTGCCCTAGCTTCAATTTGCCGAGGACGAGCAATTGCTGCAAATGATCATGCAGCTCCTCGGCCAAACGCTTGCGTTCCCGCTGTTCGGCAAGATTCAGCTCTGTCGCCAGGGCGCGCAGCCGCTGCTGCGAGGCGACCAGTTCACTGGTCCGTTCGTCCACCCTCTGTTCCAGTTGAGTGGCCAATTGCCGCAGAGTCTCTTGGCTCGCATACAGCGCCTCTTGTGCCAGCTTGTGGTTCGTGATATCGACCACGACAACGACCACGGTCTGAAGACCGTCCTGAGCCCGATGTGGGTTATAGGTGGCCGCATAATGCCGCTGGCCTTCCTCACCCCTTCTCGGCGGCAGTATGGCCTCATATGATACCCGTTCACCGCGAAAAGCACGATCCAACCGCGGCTGGATTTGTGCCCACGCTTCAGGCACCATTTCATACACATGGCGTCCTATAATTGATGTTTCCTTCGGAATGCCCAAGATCTCTCCGTACGCCTCGTTGGCAAAGCGATAGACGTAGCCCGGATCAACCACCGTCAAGCCGACCCGCGCAGCGCCGGTCACCGACTTGAGCAGCCGTTCTTGATCGGTGAGCGCGGCTTGCACCTTCTTTCGCTCGGTGATGTCTTGGATGATCGAGATAAAGTGTTGAGGGAATCCGGCCGGATCGCGCAACAGAGAGACAGTGAGATTGATCCAGACAAGCGAGCCATCTTTCCTGGAATATCGCTTCTCCATTGTATAGGTGTTGATGTTGCCAGCCAGTAGCCGCCGCGCGTAGGTCCAATCCGCTTCGATGTCGTCGGGATAGGTGATGTCGGTGAACGTCTTGCTCAGCAATTCCTCCCGCGAGTATCCGGTGATGGAACAAACAGCATCGTTGAACCGCAGCCAATGGCCGTCCACTCCGACATGCGCAATGCCGACCGCCGCATTCGCAAAGGTTGCTCGATACCGCGCTTCGCTATCCCTCAGCTGCTCCTCCACTTGCTTGCTCTCAGTGATATCACGCAGGATGGTCGTGAACGTGATCCGACCGTCCTGTTCAAACTTTGAGATGGACGCCTCGGCGGGAAATTCATTGCCGTTTTTGCGCCGCCCGTAAATTTCGCGCCGTTTGTTCATGAGTCTCGCCTGTTCAGGAGAGGCCGCGAAGTCCCGGAAGTGTTCAGTATGGTTGCGCGTGAACCGTGCGGGCAACAGCAGATCAACCGGCTTTCCGAGCACTTCGTCGCGTGTATACTGGAAAATCCTTTCAGCCCCCTGGTTGAACAGCGTGATCCGCTGTCGCTCATCCATGGCGATCACCGCGTCCTGCGCGATGTCCAGGATCCCTGCCAAACGCGCCTCCGACTTTCGCAGCGCTGCTTTGGCCTGCTTATGCTCGGTCATTTCACACCGAAGTCCATTCATCGCGACTTCAGCACGCTGTTGCGCCCGTTTCCACGCCTGCCCGAAGCCGACGATCACGAGAGTGACCATGAAATAGGTGCCGTACCCGATCTGTTGCGTAATCCCGGCGACCATGACCGAGTAGCGCGGCGGCACAAAGAACCAATTCCCCAGTAACCCGCCCAGCACGACAGCCGTCAATGCTGCTCCCAGACCGCCATACCACGTGGTGATCGCCACTGCGACGAAGAAGGTGACGTAGGGAAGATAATCGCCGAGATATGGGTCGAAGGCCAATCGGCCCAGCAACGCGATGAGCGTGACACCGACAGCCAGACCATATTCTTTCACGGTCTTTCGATCGAGCGAGCTCCTTCGGCTGTCCCACCAAGACGGAACACTCGTAGTTGCCGATCGAGTGCCATCGTTGAGGGGGTGTTCCGGGTTGTCTTCTGGCTCTGACTGTCGGTGCTCGTCCGTCTTGCCAAGGATATCGGTGACATCCAGCGTCGAGCCGATGTAGCCCAGGAACTCTCCCTGTGCTCCGAAGCGCGGCGTGCCGACCGATTTCATCCGGCGGTAGTCGCCGTCGTACCGGCGGAATCGAAATGTGGCTTCGAACAAGCGGCGCGCCACAACCGCTTCCAAATACGATGTAACGTACCCCTTTCGGTCGTCCGGATGAACGAATTCCGCCCAATCATAGCCGCGCACGTCGACATCGGTCACACCAAGAAAACGCAGATACTCGCGATTAACGAACTCACAACCGTCTGTCCCATTCATCCACATGAGCGCTGGCGCGCCGTCGGCAAGGATGCGAAACCGTTCGTCGCTGTCTGCTTGCAGCAAAACCAGCACGGGACCTTCTTGCTCCGCTATGCGCAAAGCCTCTTCATTGCTGGCGGCCTCGAGAACGCGATAGCCAGCTTGACGCAAGAGTTTCGTCCTCGGATGGCACTCGACTTGTTCGTCTTCAACATTGACGACGATATACAGGGGTGAAAAAGCAGTCATAATCCTTGTCTCAATGTCTCAATAGGGATAAGGTCACGATCTAGTAAATTTCCGAACGCCTCTACTGGGCGTATCCTCGTTTAACCAGTAATGGCGAAGGGAACGACATTCGGCTGTAGAACTCTTCGTATACCGCCCGCCTTGACTTCGTTGGACGCCAGATCAGGTGGCACAACGGAGACGTAGGGCATAGGCCGAACTTTCTCACAAGTGACGGCGGTCGGGCCTTCCAGGAAGCCGGCGGCAGGTGTGTGTGGAGTGGAGAACACAGATTGGACCCATGAGGGAACCCTGTCAAGAGGGGTTTCGAGGGTGAGTATGTTGAGACGAACTACTTAAACCTTGAGTTCTGAGATGAGTCATCAGCCGACACCTCAGAAGTGATTTATCGGAGGGAGTTGCTGAGATTCGTAAACCGCAGGTCCCTGGTTGGATTCCAGTCGCCGACTCCATCGCCTTCCGTAAGCTGATCGTAACGGTAGCAGTGTGGCAGGCGGAATTTCGAATCGTTTGCTCTACCATGCGGTTTTAGAAAGGCAGCAAACTAACAAACCGCAGGTCGATTAATCGGAGACATGGCCTGCCCGTGTGTATTGGGCAGGCCATATCCCTAACAGCTAGCGTAGTGATCTGAAACCCGCGCGAACCTCTTCTGAAAAGAGTTACTCCAAGAAATTGCGCGGAGGACTGGCCACACCATTCCGACCAACGGCTGGTACTTCTACTTGCGCATCTGTCGCCGTAGGAGTTCCATTACTATTACCACTGCTGGTCACACCACTTTGATTACCAGGATGTCCATTGGGAATGAACAATTGCGGGTGATCAAAGGGTGCTTGCTCATGCAAGACTCGCGGATCAGTTAATCCGTTTCTCAGGAACATAACCAAATCGGCTTGTTTCTCATTAGATAAGCCCAACGGGGCAGCTGGTGAATTAAAATCTCGACCACGATTGTAAAATTGTACGACCTCCTCCAGCGTTGCCATCCCACCGTTATGGAAGTATGGAGCGGTCAAGGCGATGTTGCGTAAGTGAGGTATTTTAAATCTTGAGGTACTGCCGGTTCCTCCTCCTAGATCCTCCAAAGCGGGCCTCACACCGTAGTTCGCCTGAAAGCCATTCGCGAACGCATTAACTAGTGGATTACCAGAATCAGTTGATGTTACGCCCGCAGTTCTTCTTACGGAAGCCTTGGTGAATTCTGGAATCGTGTGGCAGCTGTTGCAGTTCCCTCCGCCAGTGGCCTCATTATTGACAAACACCGTCAGGCCCCTAATCTCTGGCGGAGAGAGGGCACTCGTATCACCTGCCTGGAATCTGTCAAACGGTGTTTGGTCCGACACGAGCGTAGACAGATACTTTTGAATGGCTAAGCCGGCAAACAACGAGAAGTTCCACTGCCTGAGCTCATATTGATTATTAGGCCTAGGCTGGACGACCGCGCGGTTAAGCAAGATTGTGTGCGTTCCATCAGAATTAACCTGAATGATTTTGTTTGAATTCCACCATTCCTCCTTGAAGCTCAGTTTGATCAGAACATCGTAGCTTGGTGTCATCAGACCAGGCTGCGGCGATCTGCTATCAACCCCTAAAACACCGTCTTCAGGATGGACCCGTTGTTTCGCAAGGGGTCTCAGGCTCGTGAGTTTTGCCGCTGCTCTCCGAAGGAACTTGCTGCCGATTTCTCGGTGAGTACGGCCATCGGCGGACATTTCAAATATGCTTAACGGCGGCCCAGTAACGAGGGAAGCAAGAGAGGAATTGTTGAGCCCAATTTTAACTTGAGTGAGTGTGTTCGGATTGGGTGCCCGGTAAACAAACGCTGTTGTGTCGGCTGCGCCCTGTATATTCACCCCGTTGAAGGTTTCCTTAGCGCGCCCATCCCAAAACTGAAGTTTGTTGAAAATCGCATCGAATACCGTTGGAGCATTCCGCGGCTCAACTCGGCGTACATTGATTCCATTGATACTGAAACCGTCCTGATCGGGCATGGATTGAACTGTATCCGCTGCTTGACCCGGAACGGTGCTGATCAGCACGGAAAAAAATACACCCTGGGATGAGGCGACATCGTTCGTATCCGACAGCAGCGTACTCGGCCCGGCTTCGGCTGGGCACTGTGAACTATCTGGCGCATCGACGCGACAGTTCGGAATTGAAAGCTTCCGAAACGGGAAATCGGCGGCGGTGAGTTGATAATTCGGCCCACCTCCCAATGATGAGGAAAATGACTTATCTTGCGGCGATGCTAAAAGGCCCGGGCTAATCTGATTCTTCGATCTGTTATCAGCTCCGGCATGAAAGTGACAACTTGCACAGGCAGTCTTGCCGTCGCTGCCGAGCTGCATGTCCCAAAACAGAGCCTTCCCTAGCTTCAGTAGGGCTGTTTCGTCTTCAACAAAGTCACTGAGATTGGCGGGTGGCGCCACCGCCGTAAGGCGTGGCGGTGGGGATGATGCAGTAGGATCTGCCGCGGTTGCCGGCGGCTTACTTGTTATGGCATCGAGTGGGGCTGGATTCTCAGCTGGTCCCGCAAATATGAGACTTCCACCTACGATTGTCACAGACACGAAGATGAGAACTCCCAGCAAGCGCACGACCCTTTTCAAGGGCAAACTTTCTTCAAAACTTGGGCAAACACGTCTGCACGTGCCAAACAACCCTGCTAATCGAGTATTCA
>Ga0207708_10001093_pt1 | contig 20328 bp, 20 predicted proteins | sample KBSK5101metaG_FD_184340 | JGI IMG/M metagenome (GOLD analysis project Ga0207708, IMG submission 184340) | Corn, switchgrass and miscanthus rhizosphere microbial communities from Kellogg Biological Station, Michigan, USA - KBS K5-10-1 metaG... | ecosystem: Host-associated > Plants > Roots >...
CCGCCAGCGGCCCGACGCGCGCGCGGTCGTGCATGCGCATCCTCCGATCGCGACGGGATTCGCCGTCGCCGGCATTGCGCTGGACCGCGCGGTGCTCGCCGAGGTGGTGACGACGCTCGGGAGCGTGCCGATCGCGGAATACGCGACGCCGTCCACGAAGGAACTGCCCGAGGCCGTGCGCAAGTACGTGAAGGCGCACGACGGCATGCTGCTCGCCAACCATGGCGCGCTGACGCTGGGCGCGGACCTGTTCGGCGCGTATTTCAAGATGGAGACGATCGAGCACTTCGCCAGGATCAGCCTCGTCGCGCGCCTGCTCGGCGGCGAGCGCCTGCTGTCGCGCAAGGAAGTCGATCGGCTGCAGGGGCTGCGCGGGATGTACGGGATCGCGTCGCCGGCGCCGATCTGCCCTGCCCCGAGCAACGTCGAGGGGCCGCCCGAGCCGTCGTCGGCGCTCGGAGACGCGAGCTGCCAGACCGTTTTTGCGCCTGAAACCGATGGCGCGCGGCTCGTCCCCGACGCGCGCGGCGCGATAGGATCGGACGGGGAAATTCGGCTAACATACCGGGAACTGACCGCCTTGATTGAAGCTGCAGTTCGTGAACTGAAATAACTGGCCACTGGTAACTGGCAACTGGCCACGAGCCACTGGCAACTGGAGACGGGAATGGGTGAAGCGTTAGGCATGGTCGAGACCAAGGGTCTCGTCGCGATGATCGAAGCGGCGGACGCCATGGTCAAGGCCGCCAAGGTGACGCTGGTCGGCTGGGAGAAGATCGGCGCGGGCTACGTGACGGCGATCGTGCGCGGCGACGTCGCCGCGGTGAAGGCGGCCACCGACGCCGGCGCGGCCGCCGCGCGGCGGGTCGGCGAGCTGGTCTCCGTCCACGTGATCCCGCGTCCGCACGCCAACCTCGAAGACGCGCTGCCCATCGGCAAGGCGACCGCGAACGCGAAGTAACCCTGCGTGATTCTCGCCAAGGTCGTAGGCACCGTCGTCGCGACGAGAAAGGACGAGCGCCTGGTCAGCAGCAAGCTGCTCGTCGCGCGTCCCGTCGATCCGACGGGAAAGACCGAGGGAAACTACCTCGTCGCGGTCGACACGGTGGACGCCGGCTTCGGCGAAACCGTGCTCATCGTCAGCGGCAGCTCGGCGCGCATGGCGTCGGGCCTGAAGGACTGTCCGGTGGACGCCGCCATCGTCGGCATCGTCGACACCGTTGAGGTGAAAGACTGACGGGCTCAGGGCAGAGCGCCTGGGGATGGGGCAAGGGCAGGGCAAAGGGCTGAGACGTGCAGTTGGCGAGAGTCATCGGCGAAGTCGTGGCGACCATGAAGGACGCGAACCTCGACGGCATCAAGCTGCTCGTGCTGCAGCCGCTGTCGGCGTCGGGCGAGCCGTCTGGGCGCACGCTGGTCGCGCTCGACTCGGTCGGCGCCGGCGTCGGCGAGAACGTCTTCTTCGTCCGCGGCCGCGAAGCGGCGTTTCCGTTCTATCCCGCCGAGCCGCCCACCGACGCCGCCGTCATCGGCATCGTCGATTACTGGAGCTTGACGTAACGTGCAGATCGCGCGGGTGGTCGGCACCGTCGTGGCGACGCAGAAGAACCGCAAGCTCGAAGGAGCCAAGCTGCTGCTGGTGCAGCCGCTCACCCTCGACGACACGCCGCGCGGGACGACGCTGCTGGCGATCGATTCGGTGGGGGCCGGCATCGGCGAGAAGGTGCTGGTCGTGATCGAGGGGAAGGCGGCGGGACAGGCGCTCGGCCGGAAGTTCGCGGCCGTGGACGCGGCGATCATCGGCATTGTCGACGTCGTGGAGGTCGGCGCATGAACGAGGACGCACTTCGCGCCCTGGTGCGCGAGACGATCGCGCGGGTGCAATCGCGCGGCGATCTGCCCGGCGGCGGCGCGCCGCAGCTCCTCGACGTGATCAGCCTGGCGTCGCACCCGAGCAACTACCAGTACAACCTGCCCCCCTCCGACGGCCCCTGCATCATCGAGCCCGGCGTGCCGTGCAATCACTGCGGCTACTGCCAGACGCACGGACACTGACGGGATTGCCGATTGCCGATTGCCGATTGACGGATTGATGATTGGCGATTGCCGAGTGAATTGTCGATTGTGGCCAGGGTTCTTCTAACGCGGCGCGTTCCCTCCTCAGTACTCGCTCCTCTCCACGCAGGGCACGACGTAGACATTTACTCCGGCGACGGGGCCATTCCGCGTGACGAGCTGCTGCGGCGCGTCGCCGACAGGGACGCGCTCATCTGCGTGCTCACCGATCGCGTCGACCGCGAGGTGATCGACGCGGCGCCGGCCCTGCGGGTCATCGCCAACATCGCCGTCGGCTACGACAACATCGACGTCCCGGCCGCGCGCGAGCGCGGCATCGTCGTCACCAACACACCCGACGTCCTGACCGAAGCGGTCGCGGAGTTCACCTGGGCGCTCATCCTGGCGCTGGCGCGGCGCGTCGCCGAAGGGGATCGACTGGTCCGTGGCGGCGGCTGGAAGGGCTGGGCGCTGGACTTCATGCTCGGCACGGAGCTGCGCGGCAAGCAGCTCGGGATCATCGGCGCCGGCCGCATCGGCCGCGCCGTGGCGGCGAAGGCGCCGGCCTTCGGGATGAAGGTGAAGTTCGCCCGGCACGACATGTCGGTGGACCAGTTGCTGGTCACCTCCGACGTGATCTCGATCCACACGCCCGGCACGCCGGAGATGAAGCACCTGTTCAACCGGCGCTCGCTGGCGCGGATGAAGCGGTCGGCGCTGCTCGTCAACACCGCGCGCGGATCGATCGTCGACGAGGAGGCGCTGGCATGGGCGCTCGACGAACGCCTGATCGCCGGCGCCGCCCTCGACGTTTACGAGAAAGAGCCGCAGGTGCACCCGGGGCTGAAGCACGAGAACGTCATCCTCGCACCGCACCTCGGCAGCGCCACCCGTGAGACGCGCACCGCGATGGCGGACCTGGCGGTGCGAAATGTGCTGGCGGTGCTTGGCGGCGACGAACCGCTGACGCCCGTTCCGTAACTTCCGGCTGAAGCCGGAAGCCACGAGAAAGAAGGATGAAAGCAGCCCCGGTCAACACGGTCATGCGCCGCCTCGCGAAGGCCATCGACGGCCTCGACGAGCCGGCCGTGGAGAAGATCGCGAAAGATCAGCAGGAAGATCCCTTCCAGGTGCTGATCGCGACGATGCTGTCGGCGCAGACGAAGGACGCGGTGACGGCGGCCGCCTCGTCGCGGCTCTTCAGGGTGGCGCGGACGCCGAAGTCGATGGCGAAGCTCACGACCGCGGCGATCGAGAAGCTGATCTACCCCGTCAGCTTCTATCGCAACAAGGCGGTGCACGTGAAAGAGACCTGCCGCCAGCTGATGGAACGGTTCGGCGGAAGAGTGCCCGAGACGATGGAGGCGCTGCTGACGCTGCCGGGCGTCGGGCGCAAGACCGCCAACCTGGTGCTGATCCTCGCGCACGCGAGCGGCGACAACATCTGCGTCGACACGCACGTTCACCGCATCTCGAACCGGCTGGGATGGGTGAGGACGCGCAGCCCCGAGGAGACCGAGCACGCGCTCTACACGGCGGCGCCGCGCCGCTGGTGGCCGGTCGTCAACCTCTATCTGGTGACCTGGGGGCAGAACGTCTGCCGCCCGGTGTATCCTCTGTGCCCTCAGTGCGTGCTCGTCGACATCTGCCCGAAGATTGGCGTCACGAAGGTAGGTAAGCTTGTCAAACCGGCTTAGATCCCTCGTCATTCTATTTGCGCTCGCGATGGCGGCCGCGGCGCTTCCGCTCGCGCAGGCCCAGCAGCCGGTGGAGAAATCCCCCGGCGCCGGGCCGATCGTCGTGCTCGAGACGGCGAAGGGCACCATCGAGTTCGAGACCTACCCCGAAGAAGCGCCGAAGACCGTCGCGCGGGTCCTCGAGCTGGTGAAGAAGAACTTCTACACCGGGCTGCGCTTCCATCGCGCGGAGCCGAACTTCGTGATCCAGGTCGGCGACCAGATGTCGCGCGACATGAGCCGGATCGACTACTGGGGACGCGGGGGAAGCGGCACGCCGATCGGCATCGCCGAAATCACGAAGAAGCGGCGCAACGTGGCGGGGGCGGTCGGGATGGCGCACACCGGCGATCCCAAGCTGGCCGACAGCCAGTTCTACATCACGCGGCGGAATGCGCCCGAGCTCGACGGCAAGTACACGGTGTTCGGGAAGGTGCTGAAGGGGATGGACGTGGTCGCGAAGATTCAGAAGGGGGACGTCCTCAAACGAGCGTATCTGAAGGACGAGGCGGCAAAATTCTGACGATCCCCTTCAGGTCCGGATAGCGCTGCACGAACGGCTCCGGGTATTCCCCCGGCAGCTCCTGTCCCAGCTTGTGCTTGATGGTGGCGGCGTTGGCCACCGACTTCGCCGAGAAGTGGTTGTTGGCGTACATGTACGCCTTCTTCACGTCGCGCGACGCCTCCTCGGCGGCTTCGACGAACGGCTCCAGCTCCGATTCGCTATAGAGGTAGTTGTAGCGGTCTTCGGACTTGTCGTGCTTCCACCACTGCGCGGCGTTGCGGCCGTGCAGCCGCAGGTAGTAGAAGGTCCTGACGTTGGGCAGCAGGTCCTGGCGGATCGAGGTCTTGAACTTCGGCTCGTCGATCTGCACCAGCGCGGCGCCGAACTCGGCGAGAAGCCTGGTCGTCTCGACTGGATCGTCGCTGAAGCTGCGGTGCCGCAGCTCCACCGCGAGCGAATACTCGCGGAAGGCGTGCAGCAGCCAGGCGAGGTAATCGCGCGACCCGGGCTCGTTCTTGAAGCTCGCGGGGAACTGCGCCAGCAGGGCGCCCAGCTTGCCGGCGGCGGCGATTGGCTCGATCGCCGCACGGAACTCCTCCACGTCCTTGCGATCGAGATCCGCCGGATCCTTTCCCGTCGCCTTCAGGAACATGTCGGGATGGGTGAACTTCTGGAACAGCTTCAGCGAGAACTCGAACCGCGCGGGCGTCCGCTTCACCCAGTCCTGCGTCGTCTTGATCGCGGGAACCCGGTAGAAGCTGGAGTTCACCTCGACGGTGTCGAAGTGCTCGGCGTAGAACCCGAGCTCGTCGAAGGTCTTGCTCTTCTTTTCCGGGTAGAAGATCCCGTTCCAGGTGCCATCGCCGCCCGGGTAGCTCCAGCCGGAGGTCCCGACACGCACGCGGTTCACCGCTCGTAGTCCTGCTTGTCGAACCCGAAGGTGACCTTCGAGCCGCGAATCAGGATCGGGCGGCGGATGAGGTTCGAGTTCTCCATCATCAGGTCGATCGCTTCCTTCTTCGACTTCGGCAGCGGGCGCTCCTTGAAGACGGGGCTGCGCGTGCTCACGAAGTCGAGGAACCGATCGGGATCGATGTGCTTCTCGAGGAAGGCGCGATCCGGCGGGTTCTTGTTGATGTCGATCTCAGAGACGTCGAGCCCCTGCTCGTCCAGGAAACTCCTGGCGTTCTTGCAGGTGGTTCAGGTCGGCTTGGTATAGAACGTCGGCTTGGCCATGGCCGCATTCTACCAATCGCGGCTCAGCGGACGTCTCTTACCGCTCGCTTTCAGCGGACGTCTCTTACCGCTCGCCTTCAGCGGACGTCTCTTACCGCTCGCTTTCAGCGATCCAGGTCGGGCAGGCCCGTGACGACGCGGCCGCACTCGAGCATCGACTTGCCGTAGTACGGGTTGGCGATCTTCGCCCCCTTCTGCAGCCAGTACTTCTTCAGCATCGGGCAATAGAGGACGTTGACGCCGTCGCCGATGGCGGCGTTCGACGTTTTCGCGTAGGCGATGATCGCGTGGCTCAGCCGGCCGAACGCGTCGCGCGCCGACTTCACGTCGGTGACGCGGGCGAACTCCGCCGCCGCGGAGTGGATGGGGCCGCCCGACTCGCCGAGCTTCGCGGCCTCCGTCCCGACGGCGAGCGCCGCGGTGCGGACGCCGGCCATGCTGTCGCCGCTCAGCGACTGTTGCATGCGCAGGTACTGATCGACGACCGGGGCCAGCGAGGCCGCCGATGTCTTTACCGGGGCGGGCGCCGCCGCGCCGGGCGCGGGTGAGGCCGCAGCCGGCACTGCGCGTGGCGAGGCGGCCCCCGACTTCTCCTGCTGCTCGAGGAACTCGAGGATGACGGAGACATCGTCGGGTGACAGCGCCAGGTTCGGCATCGGCACGCGCTTGAACTTCTCGAACAGCTTCGTGGCCACCGGATCGCCGGAGGCGAGCACCTTGTCGGGCGCGAGCAGGTACTTCTGCAGCCAGGCGCGCTGGCGGCTCTTGGTCACGCCGGCGAGGTCGGGGCCGATGCGATCGCCTTCGCCGACCGTGTGGCACGCCGCGCAGTGGTTGCGGAACGTGTACTCGCCGCGGTCGAGCATCATGTTGGGCGCGTTGGCGAACGAGACGGGGTTCGCCTTCTGGGTCTTCCAGCTGGTGAGCCAGTCACCGATGGTGCGCGCCAGGAACTTGGCGTTGTCCATCCCCGAGTTGCGCATCCACTGGCCGGTGGCTTCGTTGCCGACCAGCAGGTTGGGGGTGTGGCCGTCGGGGTTGTTCGGGTTCGGCGTCGAGTAGAGGCCGACCTTGCGCTGAATCAGATCGATGTCGGCCTGCGTGCCGGTGAGGAACAGCCAGCCCGGGCCGGCGTGGAACTTGTCGGCGTAGTCCTTGAGCACTTCCGGGGTGTCGTGCTCGGGATCGATGGTGATCGAATAGAACCAGACGTCCTTCCCCATGCGATCGCCGAGGACCTTCTGGACCTGCGCCAGCCGCGCCGTCTCGAGCGGGCAGGAATACTTGCACGTCGTGTAGATCAGGTTGACGGCGACGATCTTCCCCTTGATCAGATCGTCATAGAAATGGACCGTCTTGCCGTCCTGCGTCGTCAGCGGGACGTTGGGAAAGTAGTTGGCCCCCCAGCGATTCTGGGCCGACGTGGAAATCGTGGCCGCCACCCAGAGGGTGGCAGCCACGGTGATCGCTGTAAGGGCTTTCGGCCGCATCGACACAGACTCCTAACGGGCTGTCGGCAGATCGTACGGATCCTCGAACTGGACCCCCTGCGGCGTCGGTACCGGCGTCGGCAGCGCCCGGAGGAACGCATCTCCACCGCCCTGGATCTCCCAGCGCAGCAGCATCGCGTTGTCCTCGTGCATCGTGTTGTGGCAGTGCTCCATGAACATGCCGCCCCAGTCACGGAACTGCATGGTGATGGTGATGCTGCCGGAAGGCCGCAGACGATAGACGTCCTTGCGCCCGCGCTCCCACGGCGGAACGTTGGCCGCGCTGCCGTTGCGCTCGAGGACCTGTCCTTCCTCGAAGTGGATGTGAATCGGGTGATCCCATCCGCCGCCGTCGTTGACCAGGTGCCACACCTCGCGGGTCCCGAAGACGGGCGCCGCAGAGACGCGGCCGTAGTCCGCCGCGAGCCCCGATCCGCCGTCGGTCTTGATGCCCCACGGCCCGAAGAACGCGGTGTTGATGCTGGTGCCCGGCTGCTGCGCATCTCGGCCGAACACGAACGTGCGCTCGCGGGAGATCGGGATCTGGCTCAAATCCGGGTTCGGAATCATCTGCGTCGGGATGACGCTCTCGTCCGGATACGACGCCGGGCGCATCACGCGGAATTCCAGGAACCGGCCGACGCACGGATCCGGCGACGTTCCCGACACCGCTTCCGCCATCGTCAGCGTGCGGATCGGCTTCTTTCCGTTCAGCTCCTGGTTCTCCGGGTCCCAGTGCTCGAGCAGGTTGACCAGGTGCAGCTTGTCGCCGATCTGGTAGTTCGAGAAGTCGATGATGATGTCGTAGCGTTCGGCGATGCCCTGCTCGTCGAGCGCGCCGACGAACACCGGCTGCGGCAGCAGGTTGCCGTCGTTGGCGATCCACGTGATCAGCTGCGTCTGCCCCGACGCGTTGCAGAGCGCGACCTTGAAGAACCGCGACACGCTCGCGTTCAGGATGCGGAAGCGGTACTTCCGCTTCTCGACCTCGAAGTACGGGTTGGCGGTCAGGTTGACCGTCATCACGTCGCCGATGAAGCCGTCGAAGTTGAAGATGTCGAAGAAGAGCTGTCCGTCTTCGTCGAACGCCTTGTCGGCCAGCATCAGGTTGACGTCGTAATCGAGGTTGCCCCAGCCCTTGCCCGACCGCGCCGCGCTGCCGCTCGGCAGCCGCAGGTTGACGGCCCCGCGGGTTCCGTCCGGCATCACGACGTCTTCGACGATGTCCTCGGCGCCGCGATCCAGGCCGCTGTAGATGTTGAACATCGCCGCGTTGCCCTTGTACACGTTCTGCGCCGTGAAGCTGAACATGTGATCGTGGAACCAGTGCGTGCTCATCGTCTCGCGCCAGTCCCCCTTGACGTAGTTCAGGCCGCCGCCGTCGGTCGGGGAGCTGGCTCTCGGATCGGCCGCCAGCGTGTTCACGGTGTTGTGCCCGGCGAGCACCACCGGCCAGTGATAGTCATAGAACTGGCCGGGGAAGAAGAACGCCCCGGTGAAGCCGTCGTTCTCCGCGCCGTGGTGGCCGTTGTGCTCGTGCGTCGAGATGGTGTGCCGGCCGAAGCCGTTGTTCTGCGTCACGTCGGCCGGCAGGCCGTTGTGATGCCGGAACAGGAGCGGCTCGCCGTAGCGCGCCACCACGAGCTTCGGCGGGATCGTGCCATTGAACGTCCAGACCGAGTTCTTGTTCTGGACCGGCAGCTCCGGATGGAAGCACAGCGGCAGGCCGTGCGACGCGTCGATGCGCGAGTTCATCAGCGAGCTGACGCCCGGGTTGTAGACGTAGTTCGTCGTCGCGCCCCCCTGGGTCATCTCCACGGCGACCTGCGGGAAGAACTCGGCGAACTTCTGGTGCGCCCAGACCGGACCGGGCGGGCGGCCCTCACGCGGACCCGTCCCGCCGCCGAGCGCCGGATCCACCGGGATCCGATCCTCCTCGTTGACCTGCGCCACGGGCGCCGGCGAGAGGCACGAGATCGGGTTGCGCTGCATGACGTCGAAGCGCGGCATCGGCGTCGTGAACTTCTGGCAGCCGAACAGCGGACTCGGCGGAGCACCGGTCGGGTGCGCGAGCACCTGCGCCTTGGCGCTGGCGACGAACGGATTCAGGCCTCCGATCGGCGCGAGCATGCCGGCGCTGGTGAACAGCCCCATCTTGATGAGCTCACGGCGCGAGACCCGGCCCCAGGAGAGCTCCCTTACGATCTCGGCGCGGTTCCGGCGCGCCTGCTGCGCGGCGCGGATCGCAGCCTTCGATGCATTCTTCGGCAGAAAGATACTCATGAGCGTTCTCTCCTCAGTGTGCGCGGCGCCCCCTGGCGCCGCGCGACCGTGACTGCTACCGCTTGATCTCCACGATTGCGAAGTTCCACTGGTCGGTGGTCGGCGCCGTGTCGTTCAGCGTCGCCGTCACGCCCGCACCCGAGGTCGTCGCATTCAACATCTGCATCCACATCGTGTCGCCGCTCGGCGCGAGGAACTCGTGGACCTTGGTCTGGCCCGCCGGAACCGTGCGCGCCACCGCGCGATCGAAGTCGATGCCCACACCGTAGATGGCCGAGGTCGCCGCCTGCGCCACCAGCGACACGCGCGGAGCGCCGGTCGCGCCGTTGGCGACGGCCGAGGCGCCGATGCCCGACGCGCCGGTGAAGGCGATCACCGTCAGCGACTGGTTCACCGGGAGGCCGAGCACGCTGGTCACCGACTGGGTGCTGGTGACCGTGACGTTGCTCAGCGCCGCCGGCGCCGTCGCCGTCCAGATCTCGGCGACGCCGCGCTGCACTGCCGCGCGCTGCACGCGCGTCCAGGTCAGGCCGGCGCCCGAGACCGTGATGTTCTGGTTGTTCGCGCCGCTGGTCGGACCGTCGGACGCGACGAGCGCCACCAGGACTTCACCCGGCGTCGTCGTGCTGAAGGCCGGCGTGGTCTGCGGTCCCGTTCCGTCGGCGGAGACCGTGACCTGCGCTGCAGGGCCTGGAGCCGGAGCGCCGCTCGACACGACCAGGGCCACCGCGCTGCCCGCCAGGGCGCTCGAGCCGCCTGCGGGGGTCTGGCTGATGACCGAGCCGGCCGGTACGGTGACGCTCGTCGCGTTACTCACAGTGGAGGTCAGGCCGACCGCGGCGAGAGCCGACTGCGCGTTCGCCTGCGTCTGGAGGGTCACGTCCGGAACGGTGACCGACGCCGGCGGCGTGCCGCTGCGGATCTCGACCGCGGCGAAGTTCCACTGGTCGCCCGTGGGCGCCGTGTCGCTCAGCGTGGCGGTGGAACCGGCGGCGCCCGTGGCCGCGCTCAGACCCTGCATCCACATCGTGTCGCCGCTCGGCGCGAGGTACTCGTGGAGCTTGCTCTGGCCGGCCGCGACCGTGCGCGCAATCGCCTGGTCGAAGTCGATGCCGACGCCGTAGACCACCGAGCCCGCCGACTGCGTGACCAGGCTGACGCGCGGTGCGCCGCTGGCGCCGCTCGCCTTGGCCGAGGCGCCGATGCCCGCCGAGCCGGTGAAGGCCAGCACGGCCAGCGACTGGTTCGCCGACACGCCGTTGATGACCGCGTTGGCCTGCGTGCTCGTCACCGTCAGGCTCATCGCCGCCGGCGCCGAGGCCCACCAGATCTCCGCGTCGCCGCGCTGCGTGATCGCGCGCTGCAGGCGCGTCCACGTCAGCCCGCCGCCCGAGATCGTCAGGCTCTGCGTGTTGGTGCCCGAGGGCGGGCCGTCAGACGCCGCCAGGGCGACGAGCAGCGTGCCCGGCGTCGTGATCGTCATCGCCGCGGTCGAGATCGGGCCGGCGCCGTCACGGTACGCGGTCGCGGCCAGCGCGAGGCCGGACGGCGGCGGCGGCGGCGGAGCGTTGTTGACCGACACGACCACGGCGTTCGAGGTCGCGGTGTTGCCCGCGGCGTCGCGCGCGACGGCGGTCAGCGTGTGGCTGCCGTCGGCAACGGTCGTCGAGTTCCAGATGGTGCTGAACGGCGCCGAGGTAATCTCGACTCCGATCTGCGCGGCGCCGTCGAAGAACTTGACGCCGGCGACGCCGACGTTGTCATTCGCGGTCGCGCTCAGCGGGACGTTGCCCGAGACCGTCGCCCCCGGCGAGGCCAGGCTGATCGTCGGCGCGATGTTGTCCACCGCGACGGTGATCCGCACGATCCCCATCGTCGCTTCGCCCGCGGCGTCCTGGATGACATAGGGGAAGAAATCGGTGCCGGTGAAGGCGGCGGCGGGAGTGTAGACGTAGGGATCGCTCCCGGTGATCGTGCCGCCCTTGGCCGAGGTCGGGCCGACAGACCGGACCGAGAGCGCGCTCGGGCCGGTGTCGTTGGCCAGGAGCGTCGCGCCGGAGAACGTCTTCGGCCCGGTGGTGGCGCCGAGGATGTCGGTTCCGGCCACGGGCCAGTGATCCGGCCCCGCCGGATCCGGAGGCGGTACGCACTGCGGCAGTACCGGCGGTACAGTCTGCGCCTGCAACGGCGCGGGCGCGGCCGTGAGGCCGAGCAGCAAGGCTGCCGCGCTGACTGCAGCCTTACACATGGAAGATTTCGTAGGACGACGGTCAGGCAGCATGCTGCGCTCCTCGTAATGTCGAACCCGCCGGCAATGAATTGGAGAACTTCGGCAAGACAATTTAGGAAACTGGTTACGAACTGTGAATGGCTCGACGGTGCCCCCGACATTGGTGGAAGTCGCCCGGGGCCGGTACAATGGGGGTTTCCGGCCGCTATGTTGACTGTCAACGAGATCTTTCACTCCATACAGGGGGAGTCCACCCACGCCGGACGCCCCTGTGTGTTCGTCCGCCTGACCGCGTGCGACCTGCGGTGTTCGTGGTGCGATACCCCCTACGCCTTTTACGAAGGACGTAAAATGAGCGTCGACGACGTGATCGCCGGCGTCGAGCAGTACGGCTGCGACGTGGTCGAGATCACCGGCGGCGAGCCCCTGCTGCAGAAGGAGGTCTATCCCCTGATGCAGCGCCTGCTCGACGCGGGGCGGACGGTGATGATCGAGACCGGCGGGCATCTCAGCGCCGACGCGGTGCCCGAGGGGGTGATCCGGGTCATCGACGTGAAGTGCCCCGGCAGCGGCGAGGCCGAACGGATGCACTGGCCCAACCTGGAGCGGCTGCGCCCCACCGACGAAGTGAAGTTCGTGCTGCGCGATCGCGCCGACTACGACTACGCGCGCGACGTCCTGGCGAAGCACCGGCTGGCCGGGCGGTGCGCCGCCGTCCTCTTCTCTCCCGTCCACGCCGTGCTCGACCCGCGCCAGCTGGCCGAATGGATCCTCGCCGACCGGCTGCCGGTGCGCCTGCAGCTGCAGGCGCACAAGTACATCTGGGATCCGCAGACCCGCGGCGTGTAGTGCGGGCGGTCCTTCTCCTCAGCGGCGGCCTCGACTCGTATACCGCCGGCGCGATCGCCGGCGGCGACGGGTACGAGCTCTATGCGCTGACCGTTCGCTACGGCCAGGTCCACGAGCGCGAGGTCGAGGCGGCGCGGCACGTGGCGCGTGCGCTCGCCGTCAAGCGCCACCTCGAGCTCGACGTGCCGCTCGCGAAGATCGGCGGGTCGGCGCTGGTGGGCGAGGGGGATATCCCAAAGGATCGCGTCCTCGACCGCGAGGCGGACGCCGGCGGCATCCCGTCCACCTACGTCCCCGCGCGCAATACCGTGTTCCTGTCGCTGGCCATGGCGTGGGCGGAAGTGATCGGCGCGGAGGCGATCGTCATCGGCGTCAACGCGCTGGACTACTCTGGCTACCCGGACTGCCGTCCCGAGTACCTCCGCGCGTTCGAGCGCGTCGCCGCGCTGGCGACCAGGGCGGGGGTCGAAGGGCGTCCGCTGCGCATCCTGGCGCCGCTCCTCGAATGGTCGAAGGCCCAGATCATTCGCCGCGGGCTGGACCTCGGGGTGGACTACGGGCTCACGTGGAGCTGTTACGATCCGTCGCCAGGCGGTGCGCCCTGCGGCCGCTGCGACAGTTGCATCCTCCGCGCGCGCGGGTTCGCGGAAGCGGGAGCGCCGGATCCCGCCCCGCGTGGCTTCCGCCTTTAGGCGGAAGACGCAGTGGCCAATGACTTCCGGCAAGCCGGAAGCCACGAGATGCTGATGACCGAACGGCTCTACTACTCCGATTCGTATCTGCGCGAATTCGACGCAACCCTGGTCGACACGGTGTCCCATGACGGGCAGACCGCGCTGGTCCTCGATCGCACGGCCTTCTACCCCGACTCCGGCGGCCAGCCGTCCGACGCCGGCGCGTTCGGCGACGTGCGGGTGCTGGACGTGGTCCACGTCGAGGACGGCCGCGTCCTCCACGTCGTCGATCGCGCCCCCTCGGCGACGGCGCTGCACGGCACGATCGACTGGACGCGGCGATTCGATCACATGCAGCAGCACACCGGCCAGCACGTGCTGTCGGCGGCGTTCGCGCGCCTGCTCACGGTCAGGACCGAGAGCTTCCACATGGGAGTGGACTACTCGACCATCGATCTGGCGCGCGAGGTGTCGGCGCAGGAGATCGCGCGGGCCGAGAACGAAGCGAACCGCATCGTGTGGGAGGACCGTCCGGTCAGGATCCGCTTCGCCGACGCCGAGGAAGCGGCGTCGATGGGGCTGCGCAAGGAGTCGAAGCGCGACGGCACGCTGCGGCTGATCGAGATCGAGGACTTCGACCTGTCGGCGTGCGGCGGAACGCACGTGGCGCGGACCGGCGCGATCGGGATCATCGCCGTGGCGGCGAGCGAGCGGTTTCGCGGCGGCTCGCGGATCACGTTCCTGTGCGGCGGCCGCGCCCTGGCCGGGTTCCGCGCGCTGCGCGACAGCGTCGCCGGCAGCGTGCGCGCGCTGTCGGTGCTGCCGGCGGAACTGCCGTCGGCGATCGAGCGGCTGCAGGCGGAAAGCAAGGACCTGCGGCGGCACATCAAGGACTTCCAGTCGAGAGTCGCGGCCCAGGAAGCGGACGCGCTCGCGGCAGCCGCGCAGCCGTCCGGCGACGTGCGGCTCGTCCTGACCGCAATGCCGGGCTGGGATGCGGCCGGCCTGAAGACGGTCGCCTCGCGGATCGTCGAGCGGCCCGGGCACCTCGTCGTCCTCCTCGGCGATCCCCCGACGGTTCCGATCGTCGTCGCGCGCTCTTCTGACGTCGCGCACGATGCGGGCGCGATCCTGCGGAAGATCGTCGAGCGGCACGGCGGCAAGGGGGGCGGACGGCCCGAAATGGCGCAGGGCGGCGGCATCACGGCCGCGCCCGCGGCCGTGCTCGAGCACGCGCGCGAACTCGTAAAATAGTGACGTGAGGCCGTTCGTGGCGCTCTTCATCGCGCTCGTCGCCGGGATGGGCGCGGCTGTCTGGTATTACCGCGCCCCGCACGGCGGCAGCCCGGCGGCGATCACCAGCGTCATCCCCCGCAACGAGGACCGCTGGCTCGACGACCTGCAGAGCCGCTCGCCGAAAGACGTCGAGCGCGGCACCGCGGATCTCGAGCAGCGCGGCACCGCGGCGCTTCCGGTGATCCGCCGTACGCTGCAGGACGCCAACGCCGATGCCGCGAAGCGCCGCGCCGCGCTCAAGGCCGCGGCGATCCTGGGCCCGCGCGCGGTCGAAGCGATCCCCGACGTTGCCGACGCGCTCGACGATCCCGAGTACGCGCCCGAGGCCGCGCTCGCCCTCAGCTTCATGGGCTCGGCCGCGGTGCCGACGCTGCGCGAGGCGGTCAAGGCCGACGATCCGGCCGTCCGCCGCGAGGCCCTGCGCTCGCTCGGCAAGCTGCGCGAGCGCGCCTCGATCGATCCGCAGATCGTGGTGCCGCTGCTGCTCGACGCGCTTGGCGACGCCGACGCTTCCGTCCGCAACGTGGCGGTCACCTACCTCGGCATCGTCCGCGACAGCCCGGAGAAGGAGGTGGCGGGGCTGATCAAGGCGCTCGCGGATCCGGAAGCGGGCGTGCGCCAGGCCGCCGCGGTCGCGCTCGCCGCCTACGGCACGCTGGCGGAGTCCGCCATTCCCGCGCTCCGCAAGGCGGCCAGCGACCCCGACGACGAAGTCAAGCGCGAGGCCGGCCGCGCGCTCGTCCACCTCGCGGAGTTGAAGGGGAAGAGCTGACTTCCTCCACGTGGCTTCCGCCTTTAGGCGGAAGAATCACTTCGCTGAATAACTCGCAAGCGTGACGACGGCGCGATCGGCGAGCCCGTTGATCGTGGCGGCGGGTGCGGTGAAGTTGTTCGCGATGATCGAGAATGCCAGCGTCTCGCCGTCGCGCGTGCGGAGGTAGCCCGAAAGAGCGCGTACGTTGGCAATCGATCCGGTCTTTGCCATCACGTTACCGTCCGCCGGCGTGCCCTTCAGCCGATTCGAGATCGTCCCGTCCCTGCCGGCTACCGGCAGCGTTGCGACGAACGGGTCGTGGTGCGCCGGATCGCGGAACATGTGCTCGAGCAGCATGACGATCGTGCCGGCCGTGACGTAGTCGTAGCGCGACAGGCCCGAGCCATCGGCCTGCACGTAACCGTCTGCCGGGATGTTCCAGCGGTCGAAGATGGCGCGCGCCGCGGCGCGCCCGGCATCCGCGGTGCCCGGCGCCCCTCTTGCCGCGCCGATCGCCTTCAGCAGCGTTTCCGCGTACAGATTCTGGCTGACCTTCATCATCGTCGTCGCGATCTCGCGCAGCGGCGGCGACAGCGTCTCGTGCAGCACCCGCCGCGGCAGTGAGGGGACGATGTTGCGGAAGTCGGGCAGTTCCTTCGGCAGGCCGTGCACCGCGATGCCGCGCGCGGTCAGCGCATTCACCAGCGCGTGCGTGAAGAAGAGCGTCGGGTTGGCGACCGCGACCTCTCGCGTGATCGGCTGCGCGTCAGCCGCGATCGATCCGGAGACGTCGAGCCATCCGCCGTTGGCTTGCCGATCGATCTCGATCCGCGTCTCCGATCCCGGCTCGCCGGTGACGACGTGGTGCACGAGGCCGAGGCCGGTGCTGGGCGGCAGCTCGATCGAGGCGTCGTCTCCCGCCCTCGCGCCGGCCCGCACCAGCAGCGTCGCGGTGTTCTCGTTGAACTCCAGCGCGCCGGCGCCGGCGGCGTAGCCGAACTGGAGGTAGTCCCACGACCAGCCCCGGCCAAGGCGGCTGTCGAGCGCGGTCGCATCGCCGATCACGTTGCCGTCGATGCGCGAGATGCCGGCGTCCCTGAGTGCCGCCGCCCACTCGTCGAAGACCGCGTCGGCGCGCCGCTCGCGGGTGTTGATGGTCGGATCGCCGCGCCCGACGACGATCAGATCTCCCCTGAGTGCGCCGTTCTCGATCTCCGCCGACGTCTCGAGCGTGGTCCTGAACCGGTAGTCCCAGCCCAGCGTCTCGGCCGCGGCGGCCAGCGTCAGGATCTTCATGTTCGACGCCGGCATCATCAGCGTGTGCGCGTTGCGCGAGAACAGCGTGACCGGGCGATCGAGCGAGCGCACCTCGACGCCCCAGAGGCCGTTCCGCGTCTCCGGCGCGTCGAAGATGCGGCCCAGCTCCGCGGCCAGCGCGCGTTCCTGTTTGAGGTTGACCGGTGGAAAGGCCGGGCGCGCGCGGGCGCACCCGGCGGCAATCGAGAGCAGGCAGACGGCGATCGCCGCACGCGCGCGCGACCGTGCCGTCACGACTACTTCAGCGCGTCGAACGCCTTGGCGATGCCGTCCAGGCTGGCGGCGTCGATCTTCGCGGCGCCGGGATCCCCTTCACGCCGGGCGAAGGCGTCGGATCCCTTCTTTCCGAACGCGACCTTTTCCTCTTTCTTGCCCTCCTCGAACTTGATCGCGACGGTCAGCTCCGGCTTGTCGAGGCCGGTCTCGGCGACCTTGTCGGTGAAGCCGGTCGCGCGGGTGTTGGTCAGCGCGGTCAGCAGCGCTTCGACCTTCCCGCTGTCGGCCGCCTTCGCCGCTGGCGTGACCTGCTTCCAGGCATCCTTGTCCTTCTCGAACGCGAGCGTCTGGCCGCCGCGCGCGACCTCGATGCGCGTGGTGTTGAAGGCGCGCGCGTCGAACAGATCCTTGACGCGGAAGTCGTCCACCGGCTTCTTGAGCTCGTCGGCGAGCGCCTGCTCGACGGTGAAGACCATCGGCCGCGACAGGTCCCTCGCGTACACCACGCCTTCGCCCGCGCTCTTGCCGAGGACGAGCCCCGCCTGCGAGCTGCCGGCGTTGACGTGCACCGTGGCCGACGGCTTGTCGAGGCCGTATTCCTGCAGCGCCTTGGCGTCGCCCGCCTCGGCGGCGACGATCGACTTCATCGGCGTCGCGTTGAGCCGGCCGAGGATCCCTTCGATCGCGCCGAAGTCGGCGCGCGCCTGGATCGGCGTGGTCAGCCGCCAGTCGCTGTTCTGCTTGACGAACGTCGTCGTCCGATCCGGCAGGACGATCTGCATCCCGTCGATCTTGTCGCGCTCGACCTTGAGGATCGTCTTGTCGCGGAGGTCGAACGTCGACTTGTTGAACATCGACTCGAGATACGAGGCGACCAGGAAGACGCGGGGCTTGTCCGGCACCTTCGCGTAGAGATCCGATCCCGTCGGCGTCTTCTGCCCGAGCAGCAGCTTGCGGTCCTTGCCGCCGCTCGTGAAGCTCACTTCGATGCGCGGCGGATCGAGGCCGTAGTCTTTCACCGCGGCGGGCTGCTCGTCGACGACGCGCTGCACTTCCAGCGAGGCGAGGTTCGAGGTCATGCCGGAGATCTCCGCCTCGTCGGCGGCGGCGGCGGCCGGCTGGGTCATCTGCCAGCCGGCGCCCTGCTTCTTGACCGTCGTCTGCTCGCCCGACGCCGCCTTGACCGTGACCTGATCGATCTTGTCCGGCTGGACGTCGGCGAAGACCTTCTCCTGCTTCGTGGCGCCCTCGCCGGGCTCACGCTTCGAGTCGTAGTAGACGTAGCCGCCGAGTCCCGCGGCGAGCACGAGCAGCACCAGGAACGTGCGCACTCCCCGCATTTAGCGTCTCCGCCACCAGGTCTGGACGCCGGCGAGGAGCACCAGCCCCGGGACCACGAAGATCGTCATGATGCGGATGAACTCCGCCTGGCGATCGGTCAGCGTGATGCGCCGATCCGCCGGATCGCGAGGGCGGATCGAGATCAGGTTCTCCTGCTGCGCCAGCCAGTTCACCGTGTTGAGGAACAGGTCGCGGTTGCCCTGCACGCCGATCGCGCCGTTGCCGGCGAAGTCGGAGTCGCCGAATGCCACGACGCGCGTCTCGGGCGCCTTCGGCGCGTCGCCGTTGGCCGGCTCTTTCGGCGCCGGCGCGTTGGCCGCCGGCGCGCTCACCGCGACGCCGAGCGAGACCGGCCCCTTCTTGTCCTGCCCCTCGTCCGGCTTCGCCGGCTGGCCGCTGGTCAGCCCCTTGATGTTCGTCTCGCCCCAGCTGTCGCGGCTGGTCTGGACGACGCTCTGCGCGGTGTGGCCGTTGACGCCGCCTTCGACCGGCGACATCGATCGCGCCAGCGGATACGCCGTGAGCAGCCGGAAGTTCTCGGTGATGGCGTGCGCCGGGTAGATCGCGGCGACCGGGGTCGATTCGTCGCCGCCGAACACCTGGCCGATGCCGCTGACGTCCACCACCAGGTCGTTGCCGGCCTCGATGCCCCAGTCCTTCAACAGCGCCTGCAGCAGCGCCGGCTGCGGCTGGTCGGCCTTGAGCACGGGATCGAGCATCACGAACAGCTTGCCGCCGCGGGCGAGATACTTCTTGAGCAGGTCGATCTCGGGCTGCAGGAAATCGGTCTTCGGCCCGGCGACGACGATCATGTCGGCGTCGGCCGGGACGTCGGCGACCTGCGCCAGCACCAGGCTGTCCACCTTGAAGTTGTCGGCGGTCAGCGCGTCCGAGATCGCCTTGTAGCCGGTGCGCTCCCCGCTCGACGTGTCCTTCTCGCCGTGCCCCTGCGTGAAGTAGACCTTCGGCGTCCGCCCGGTGATGACCTTGATCAGCGCGTTGGTCAGCTCCTGCTCGCCGTCGGAGGTCGCCCGCTCGGTGCGCCCCTTGTATTCGAAGAGCACGGTGTTCAGCTGCGTGATGCCGGCCTGCTGGGCGACGGCCGGCTTCTTGTCCGGGTCGATGTACTCGACCTTGAGCTGCTTCGATTCCGAGGCGTACTCGTCGAGGCGATCGCGGAAGCGCGGGAACTGGTCGCTGACCGTGAAGACGCGCACGGTCACCGGTTCCTTCAGATCCCCCAGCACCTTCTTGGTCTGATCCGACAGCGAGAACTGCTTCGCCGCGGTGAGGTCCCAGCGCTTGTTGTGGCGGTTGCCCAGGTAGTTGATGGCGCCGAGGATCGCGACGACGACGAGGATGCTGGCGGCGGCGAGCGTGCCGAACCGCGCCTGGCGCCCGGAGAACGACTCGCCGATCGCCCGCCATTCGCTGAGCACGTAGAGCAGCGTGCAGATCAGGCCGGCGATGGCGAGCTTGTGCGAGTGCGGGCTCAGGAAGGTGGGCGGCCCCCAGATCGCGAAGACCGCGGCAAAGACGAGGGCGACGCCGAGCCAGCCGAGCAGGCCGAGGATCCGTTTCAGCATGACTAGCCTCGCCACCTTTCCGTGTCGACCGACTTGGCGGTGAGGAACAACCCGAACGTAATCAGGCTGACGTAATAGAGGACGTGCTTGGTGTCGATGATGCCTTTCGAGAAGTCGTCGAAGTGCTCGGTGATCGACAGCCAGGAGGTGAGCGGTCCCATCCACGGTCCCGCCGAGTCGCCGAACCAGCCGACGATCCACAGCAGCAGGAACACGACGAACGTAATCACCCCGGCGACGATCTGGTTGTTGGTCGTGCTCGAGATCATCAGCCCGAGCGCGATGAAGGCGCCTCCCATCAGCAGCAGCCCCAGGTAGGCCGCCAGCAGCGGCTTCCATTCCGGGTTGCCGTAGATGAACAGGATCGCCATGTAGACCAGCGTCACCGCCAGCATCACGACGTAGAGGCCCAGCGCGCCGAGGAACTTGCCGAGGATGATCTCGGCGTCGGTCACCGGCGAGGTCAGCAGCAGCTCGATGGTGCCCGAGCGCTTCTCCTCGGAGTAGGTGCGCATGGTGATCATCGGCATGATGAACAGGATGATCACCGAGGCGTTCTGCAGCACGTAGCGGATCACCTGCTGGTTGATGTTCAGCGCGCCGCCGAACTGCCCCGCCCCCATGCTCTGCTTCAGAAACTCGCGCAGGTAGAGGTAAAAGAAGACGCCGAAGGGGAGCAGGAAGAAGCCGATGATGATGTAGGCGATCGGCGACGAGAAGTAGGAGCGCAGCTCCTTGCCGGCGATCGCGAGGATGTTAC
>Ga0207708_10001094_pt1 | contig 20325 bp, 15 predicted proteins | sample KBSK5101metaG_FD_184340 | JGI IMG/M metagenome (GOLD analysis project Ga0207708, IMG submission 184340) | Corn, switchgrass and miscanthus rhizosphere microbial communities from Kellogg Biological Station, Michigan, USA - KBS K5-10-1 metaG... | ecosystem: Host-associated > Plants > Roots >...
CCTCGATCGAGTTGCCGGGCGAGAACTCGCTCGGATTGATGATGCCGACCTGCGGCACGTAGAGCGCGCCGGCGACCCCCGCCATGCAGGCGGACAAGGTGAAAACGAACAGCTTATAAGCCTCCACCCGGTAGCCCAGAAAGCGGGTGCGCGCCTCGGCATCGCGGATGGCGACCAGGACCTTGCCGAATTTCGAACTCACGATGACGCGGCAGATGACGAACCCGACGATGAGCGCGAACGCCGACGCCATGAATAGCGCCGCCCGGGTCCACGGCGCCTGCACGTTGAAGCCGAGGATGTCCTTGAAGTCGGTGAGGCCGTTATTGCCGCCGAAGCCGAAATTGTTGCGAAAGAAGCCGAGCATCAGCGCGAAGGTCAGGGCCTGGGTGATGATCGACAGGTAGACGCCGGTGACGCGGCTGCGAAACGCGAACCAGCCAAACACGAACGCGAGCAGGCCTGGAACGAACAGCACCATGAAGGCGGCGTAGGCGAAATGCTGGAAGCCATACCAATAGATCGGAAGCTCCGGCCAATTCAGAAACACCATGAAGTCCGGCAGGACCGGGTTGGCGTAGACACCGCGCGTGCCGATCTGCCGCATCAGGTACATGCCCATGGCATAGCCGCCGAGCGCGAAGAAGGCACCCTGCCCGAGCGAGAGAATCCCGGCATAGCCCCAGATCAGGTCGATCGACAACGCCAGCAGCGCAAAGCAAAGGTACTTGCCGAACAGCGCCACGAAATACGATGACAGATGAAACGGCGACGTCACCGGCAGCATCAGGTTGAGCACCGGCACTAGAATGCCGATGACGGCCAGGATGACGAGGAAGACGATGGCGCCACGATCGAGCGAGCGCGCGACGAGCCCAGTGATCATGCCTCCACCGCCCTGCCCTTCAAGGCGAACAGTCCGCGCGGGCGCTTTTGGATGAACAGGATGATCAGCACCAGGATGGCGATCTTGGCGAGCACCGCGCCGGCATACGGTTCGAGGAACTTGTTGGCGATGCCGAGGGTGAAGGCGCCGACCAGCGTGCCCCACAGATTGCCGACACCGCCGAACACCACCACCATGAAGGAGTCGATGATGTAGCCCTGGCCGAGATTGGGGCTGACATTGTCGATCTGCGACAAGGCCACGCCGGCGAGGCCGGCGATGCCGGAGCCTAGTCCGAACGTCAGCGCGTCGATGCGGCTGGTCTTGATCCCCATGGACGCCGCCATGGCGCGGTTCTGCGTGACCGCGCGCATCTCGAGGCCGAAGCGCGTGTACCGCAACAAGGCGAGCAGGCCGACGAAGATCAGCAGCGTGAACACGATGATCCAAAGGCGGTTGTAGGTGATGGTGATGTGCCCGAGATCGAACGATCCGCTCATCCACGAGGGGTTGCCGACATCCTTGTTGGTCGGACCAAAGGCGGTGCGCACCGCCTGCTGGATGATCAGCGACAGCCCCCAGGTGGCCAGCAGTGTCTCCAGCGGCCGGCCGTAGAGAAAGCGGATGACGCCGCGCTCGATCAGGATGCCGACGAATCCGGCGAACAGAAAGGCGAGCGGGATGGCGAAGGCGAGCGAATAGTCGAACAGCGCGGGGTTGTGAGCGCGGATCACCTCCTGCACCACGTAGGTGGTATAGGCGCCGAGCATGACCATCTCGCCATGCGCCATGTTGATCACGCCCATCACGCCAAAGGTGATGGCGAGCCCGATCGCGGCGAGCAGAAGAACCGAACCGAGCGAGAGGCCGTACCAGGTGTTCTGCACCGCGGTCCAGATCGCCAGACTGCTCTGGATCGAGGCGATGGCATCGGCCGCCGCCTTCTTGACCGGCGCAGACGCGTTCGCCGGCAATCCGCCGAGCAGCGACAGCGCCTCCTGGTCGCCACGCTCGCGGATCAGGTCGATGGCATTGATCTTGTCGGCATCGGATGCGCTGTCGATGTAGAGCACGACCGCCGCTCGCGCCTCGATCAAGGCCGGTTTCACCCTGGCGTCGGTTTCCTTGGCAATGGCCTGGTCGAGCGCTGGAAGCGCGTTTGCATCCTTGGACCTGAGCACCGCCTGCGCCGCTTCCAGGCGTTTGCCCGGATCCGGTGCCATCAGCGTCAAGCCGCCGAGCGCCGCTTCCACGATCCGCCGCAACCGGTTGTTGAGCCGCACCGGCGCGAGGTCGGCCGGGGCGGCGCCGGCGGCCGGTTGGCCAGTGGCAGCGTCGATCAACCGATCGGGCTGCTCGCGAATGAAAACACGCTTGCTCTCCGCACTGAACAGAAGCCGCCCCTCCTGTAGGGCGGTGATGACAGGCGCGGCGAGCGCGTTGCCGCTGGCGACGACCTCGTTGATGCCTTCGATCGTCTGATCGAAGCTGTCGGCGCTGAAGCGAGACAGCGCATCCTCGTATGGCCCGGCCTGTGCGCCTGTCGTCAGGACGGCGAGCACACCAGATACGAGCACGCCAATCGCGAACACGAGCGCGATGAAGCGATCCCCGAAGGCAAGCATTCTGATTGTCCCGGCAGGGCGAGGCGGCCCGAAGTCCACGGGTTGGGCCGCCTCGATTCTTGTTACCAACGCAACGTTACACGCTTGCTACACATCGATCGCTACGACGCACCACCGCATTTCTTGGTGGCGGTATTGTAGTTGCCGCACTTGAGGGTGACCCAGTCGGCCTCGAGGTCCTTCGAGCCCGGCAAGAAATCGGACCAGGCGTCGCCCGGGACCAGGCCCGGTGTCTTCCACACCACGTCGAACTGACCGTCGCCACGCACTTCGCCGATGAATACCGGCTTGGTGATGTGGTGGTTTGGCAGCATCTTGGACATGCCGCCGGTCAGGTTCGGGGCCTCAATACCGGGCAGCGCGTCGATCACCTTGTCCGGCTCGGTCGACTTCACCTTTTCCACCGCCTTCACCCACATGGCGAAGCCGATGACATGGGCTTCCATCGGATCGTTGGTGACGCGCTTCGGATTCTTGATGAAGGTCTTCCAGTCGGCGATGAACTTGTCGTTGATCGGCGTCTTGATGGACTGGAAGTAGTTCCAGGCCGCCAGATGTCCGAGCAGCGGCTTGGTGTCGATGCCGGCGAGCTCTTCCTCGCCGACGGAGAAGGCGACCACGGGAATGTCGGTGGCCTTGACGCCTTGATTGCCGAGTTCCTTGTAGAACGGCACGTTGGCGTCGCCGTTGATGGTCGAGACGACCGCAGTCTTCTTGCCGGCCGAACCGAACTTCTTGATGTCGGAAACGATGGTCTGCCAGTCGGAGTGTCCGAACGGCGTGTAGTTGATCATGATATCCGAATCCGCGACGCCCTTCTGCTTGAGATAGGCTTCGAGGATCTTGTTGGTGGTGCGCGGATAGACGTAATCGGTGCCCGCCAGCACCCAACGCTTGGCCTCGCCGCCGTCCTTCGACATCAGATAATCGACGGCCGGGATCGCCTGCTGGTTGGGAGCAGCGCCGGTATAGAACACGTTGCGCTCGCTCTCCTCGCCTTCATATTGCACGGGATAGAACAGGATGCTGTCGAGCTCCTTGAACACCGGCAGGACCGACTTGCGCGACACCGAGGTCCAGCACCCGAACACGACCGAGACCTTGTCCTTGGTGATGAGCTCGCGCGCCTTTTCCGCGAACAGCGGCCAGTTCGAAGCCGGGTCGACCACGACAGCCTCGAGCTTCTTGCCGAGCAGTCCGCCCTTCTTGTTCTGCTCGTCGATCAACATGAGCATGACGTCCTTCAGCGTGGTCTCGCTGATGGCCATGGTGCCGGAGAGCGAATGAAGGATGCCGACCTTGATCGTGTCTTGGGCCTTGGCGGGAATTACCGCCGCCAGGCCGAGCGCCAATCCCGCCGTGGCGGCAAGCAGGCGGCGGCCGAACGGTCGCTTGGCGACCGCGCCAATCGATGTGTGCATTGCGATGTCCTTCTGTTGACGCGCAACAGACGGCTCCGAGCCGTCCGCAGTGGCGGAATCGCAAGCGGCGTGCCAAGCCGGGGCCGGCCGGTAAGCCGTTGCGCGATCTGACTGATCTCGCAATCTTTGAGCGAATTCGCGCGCTGCGTGGAACCCGGCTGCTACGAGATTAGGCGTCAGCCTAAATTATAGGCAATCGTTCGGAGAGGCTTGTGCGAAGGCCCGGAGGGTCAGGGAATAAGGTATCAATACACCACCACCTGCCTCCCGGCGCTGCCCCTCCGGCCACACCCTACTGCCACTGGGGAAGGTGGATCGCCCGGGCCGCTCAGCGCCGCGGCGGCTTGGCTGCGAACTCAGAGCCGCGCACGCACATGCGCCCGCGCGGATCCTGCCAGAGCTTCTCGCTCGCGTGCAGGTGGCCCAGTGCGCGCGCCACGGTGTGGAAGTCATACGACGAGAACCGCTCCGCGATATCGGTGTAATAGAGCGGTGTCTTGGCGATCGTCTCCAGGATTTTCTCCGCCAAGGCCGCGACCTCGAGATTGTCACCGGCGACCCCCGCTTCATCCGCTTTGCCGTTGACGTAGTCCGCGATCTTCGCCCGGTCGGCATAGGCATAAGTGATGCGTTCATAATACTCGTGCGGAATACCTTCAGGGATGGTGGCATCGATGCCGACCTTGGCACCCGTCGGCACGACGCCGTAGCCCTGCGGCAGGCTCGGATCGAGCGGCTTGGCGCGCGCGTTGCCCACGATCATCACGTCCTTGTCGCCCTGCACGCGGGTGGCGATCGCCCACTCGACCTCGGTCGGGTCGAACACGTCGATGTCGTCGTCGACCACGACCACGTGCTTGAGATCCATGACCGAGAGCGCCGCGAGCAGCGCATTCTTGCCTTCGCCCGGCTGCTTCTTGATCGAGATCACCGCGTGCCAGAACGCGCAGCCCCCGAGCGTGACGTTGATGTCCTTGACCTGGACGCCGGCGGTCTTGAGCGCCTGGCGGATCGCGGCATAACGCGTCGGCGCGGCAAGCCAGGTGTTCTCCCACGGCATATGCAAATTGTAGTAGATCGCATCCTTGCGCATGGAGATCGCCTTGATGCGCACCAGCGGATTCCAGTGCAATCCGCCCATCAGCCGCGTGAACTCGCCGAAGCGTCCTTCCGGCCAGGTCCAGCCTGTCGGCAGGATTTCCGCTTCCAGCACGATCTCCGCGTCGGCGATGTAGGGCAGATCGATGGTTTCGCACGGGGCCAGTTCGACCGGCGCGCCCCGCAATCCGCCTGCGATCGCCATCTCGTCCACCCCCAACGGCGCACGATAGCCGGAGCCCGTCACCTCGATCGGATGCGTGCCGATGCTGATCGAGATCGGCAGCGGACGGCCCTGCTCGTAGGCACGCTGGGCAAACATCCGCATGTTGTTGGGGGTGACGATGTCGATGCCGGTGAGGCTCTTTTCCTTCACGATGAAGCGGTAGATGCCGCTGTTGATGCCAAGCTCGGGGTCGCGCGTGATCACCACGCCGGCGGTGATCATCGGGCCGCCGTCGAAGATCGACGACATCGGTATCGGCAGCTTGTAGAGATCGACATCGTCGCCGGTAAGGACGACCTCGCGCGTGGGCGAGGTCTTCACATATTTCGGCGGGATCGGATGGTCGATCGCCTGTTTGAGCTTGTCCTCGATCTCGCGGTAGGTGTCGCAGCCGAGCGCCATCATGGCGCGCTCGCGCGAGCGGATGATGCCGGAGACCACCGGCAACTCGTACCCGATCACCTTGTGGAAATAGAGCGCGGTATCGGCCTGATCGACCAGCGTTGCGATATGGCGGATGTCCACGGGCTGATGCAGGTCGACGAGCTCGCCGGTCTGCCGGAGGCGGTCGAGGAACTGACGGAAATTCTCCTGCATCGAGGCACTCCGGGCGGCGGCAACAGGTTGTTGGCGGAGGTTGTTAGCGGAGGTTGTTAGCGATCCTGGCCTAAGCTACTTAGACCGGCATCGGACCACAATCCAGATGGCGAAGGATGGAACGGTGAACGGCAACAAGACCATGAAAGCCCTCCTTCTGCGCAAGCACGGCGGGCTCGAAGAGCTGCAGGTCGTGAGCGACCATCCCGTCCCCGCCGCGGTCGAGGGGCACGTGGTCATCCGGGTGGGGGCGTCCTCGTTCAACTACCACGACGTGTTCACGGTGCGCGGGATGCCGGGGATCAAGGTGCCGCTGCCGGTGGTGATCGGCCTCGACATGGCGGGCGAGATCACCGAGGTCGGTGCCGGCGTCACCGGCTGGGCGGTCGGCGACCGCGTGCTGGTCAATCCGCTCAACAAGAAGAAAGGCCTGATGGGCGAGATGCTCGACGGCGGCATGGCGGAATACTGCCTGGTCGCGGCCGACCAGCTCGTCGCCATGCCCGCGGGCGTCAGCTTCGAGGAGGCCGCGGCGCTGCCGGTAGCCTACGGCACGGCGCACCGCATGCTGATCACCCACAACACCGTCAAGAAGGGCGACCGCGTGCTCATACTCGGCGCCAGCGGCGGCGTCGGCACGGGCTGCGTCATTCTCGCCCGGCATCTCGGCGCCGAGGTGATCGCCTGCACCTCGAGCCAGGAGAAGGTGCAGAAACTCAAGGAGCTCGGCGCCGACGAAGTCATCAACATCAAGGATGTCGATTTCTCGAAATGGGCGGTGGAGAAATACGGCAAGCCGCAACGGCGCAGCTATGAGGGCGGCGTGGACGTCGTGGTCAACTTCACCGGCGGGGACACCTGGCACCCGTCGTTGCGCTGCCTCAAGCGCGGCGGCAAGCTCCTGGTCTGCGGCGCCACCGCCGGGTATGACCCCAAGGAGGACTTGCGCTACGTGTGGAGCTTCGAGCTCAACATCATCGGCTCGAACAGCTTCTATGACGACGATCTGCAAGCGCTGATGAAGCTCATCGCCGAAGGCAAGATGCGGCCGGTGATCGACAAGGTGCTGCCGCTCGAGGAAGCGCGCGAGGGGCTGCGGCTGATCCAGGACCGCGAGGTCATCGGCAAGGTCGTGGTCGCACCGTGACAACCTTCACTGGGTCGGCGCATCGCTGTCGTGCGCGCAGGCGGGTGGTCGGGTGTCCGCGGCATGGCCTGCTGGCGCACGGCGCATCGTCGATGCACTCATGTTGGCGGGATGCAAGGCCTGGCCGGTCGGGCATCGCAGGTGGGAGTAACTGATGGCAGAGGAAATCACGATCGAGCGCGTGCAACAGCTCGTCACCCGCGCGCCCTACCATCAATGGCTCGGCCTGAAGGTCATCGCCCTGCACGACGATGGCATTGAATTGACCGCGACGTGGCGGGAGGAATGGGTGGTCAACCCCGACCGGCGCTATACCCATGGCGGCGTGCTTGCGACGCTGGTCGATCTCGGCGCCGACTGGGCCATGGTGTCGAAGACCGGCCGGGGCGTGCCGACCATCGACCTGCGCATCGATTATCATGCCGTGGCGATGCCGGGCGACCTCACCATACGCGGCAAGATCGTGCGCATGGGGAGCCAGTTCTCGACCTCGGAGGCGCGCGTGTTCGACGCGGAGGGAAAGCTGCTCGCCAGCGGCCGCGGCACGTATTACACCGCACCGCCGAAAGCGTGACCGATGCGTGTCCCGGGGGCGGCGCAACACAACCGCGGCCGCACCAATTTGCGCAATCTGCCCAGGCATCGCTTCGTGCGCTGAGGCACGTCGCGCCGCACCACATCCGAGACACAAGTTGCCCATGCCTCACTTCACCAATCTCGGCGATCTCCTCCGACGCGACCGCGACCTGAGCAAGGTCGCAATCATCGATCTCGGTGGCGAGACGGTCCCGCGCGAGTTCAGCTACGCGCGGCTCGACGCCATGGCGAACGGCGTCGCCCGCGCGCTGATCAAGCGCGGCCTCGCACGTGGCGATCGCGTTGCCATCCTCTCGGCCAATCGCGCCGAGTACCTCGCCGCGTATTTCGGCATCATGCGCGCGGGCTTGGTTGCGGTGCCGGTGAATTTCAAGTTCCCCCGCCACACCATCCATTTCATCCTCGGCGATGCCGGCGCGAAGCTGGTGTTCTGCGATATGCCGCGCTGCCCGGACGTTCCATCCGACTTGCCGTCGGTTCATTTCGGCGGCGACGGACCCGACGGTTTTGATCGTTTCCTCGACCCCGGGAGCTTCGAACCCATCGTGCCGCATGATCGCGAGCACGCGATGTTCCTGTACACGTCGGGCTCGACCGGCACGCCGAAGGGCGTCGTGCTCTCCCACCAGAGCCATATCTGGGTGTTGGAGACGCGGCTGGCGCCGGATCTCGGGCGCCATCGCTATCTCATCGCCGCGCCGCTCTATCACATGAATGCGCTGGCGCTCTCGATGCTCGACTGTGCCGCCCATGCCACCATCGTGCTGCTGCCGCAATTCACCGCGCGCGCCTATATCGAAGCGATCGAAAGCTACCGCTGCACCTGGCTCACCGCGGTGCCGCCGATGATCGCCATGATGCTGCGCGAACACGACCTGCTCGCGCGCACCAATCTCTCGACCGTGGAATTCATCCGCATGGGTTCGGCGCCGGTCAGCCACAGCTTGATGGAGGCGATCCGCCACGCCTTGCCGCAGGCGTCGGTCACCAATGCCTACGGCACGACCGAAGCCGGCCCCGTCGTTTTCGGCCCGCACCCGCAAGGGCTGCCGCAACCCGAGATGTCGGTCGGCTATCCCCATCCCAAGGTCGAACTGCGGTTGGTCGACGGCGACAATCGTAAAGCCGGTCAGGGTGTGCTCGAAATGAAATGCCCGGCCGTCATGAACGGCTATCACAACCGGCCGGACGTGAAACCGCCGTTCACGACGGACGGCTTCTACGTCACCGGCGACGTGTTCCGGCGCGACGAAGAGGGTTTTCATTATTTCGTCGGTCGCACCGACGACATGTTCGTATCGGGCGGCGAGAACATCTATCCCGCCGATGTCGAGCGCATGCTGGAACGCCACCCCGATATCGCCCAGGCCGCTGTCGTGCCGATCGACGACGAGATCAAGGGACAAAAGCCGGTCGCGTTCGTCGTGCCGAAGCCGGGACGCAGCCCGAGCGAAGACGAGATCAAGCGCTTCGCGCTGGCCAATGCTCCGGCCTATGCGCATCCGCGCTTTGTGTGGTTCACCGAGGAACTGCCGTTGGCGTCGACCAACAAGGTCGACCGGGGTGCCCTCCACCGTCTAGCCGAGGAGCGCCTCGCGGGCCGCGTGTCTTGAGGACGGGCGCGGCCTCCCTTACCGCCCCGAGGCCGACGACCCGCTCCGGGCGTCAAGGACGGCCGTTGACGCGCCCCGGAACATGTCGCGCTGCTATTCCACCTTGAATCCGGAGGCCTTCACCACCGGTGCCCAGCGCGCAATCTCCTCGTCCATGAAGAGCTTTGCCTTTTCGGAATCGGAATCGGGGATCGCTTCCAGGCCCTGGGCGATCAGCACTTTTTGAAACTCGGCGTCGGCCATCGCGGCGCGCGAGGCCGCGGCGATGCGATCGACGATGGGCTTGGGTGTGGCGGCGGGCGCGAACAGGCCGAGAAACAGAAGGCCGATCATGCCCGGAACGCCTTCCTCGATGGCGGTCGGAATATCGGGCGCGGCCGAGAGGCGTTCCGCCGCGTTCACCGCAAGAATGCGGATCTTGCCGGCGCGATGCAGCTCGAGGATCTGCGCCGTCACGTTCGGGCTCATCATCGGGATGTGCCCGCTGACGAGATCGGTGATGCCCGGGCCGGCGCCCTTGTACGGGATGTGAACCAGATCGTTGAGGCCGGTGAGCTGCTTGAATAGTTCGCCGGACAGGTTGCTCATCGTGCCGGAGCCCGCGGAACCGTAGGACAGCTTGCCCGGATTGGCCTTGGCGTAGGCGATGAGCTCCTTCAACGTCTTCACTGGCAGGGATTCGTGCACCACGATGGAGGTGGTGGAGACGGCGAGGACGGCGATGGGTACGAAGTCCCGGGCGGGCTCATACGGCACCTTTGCCATGGTCATCGGGTTGAGCACCATCGTGCTGGTGCTGCCGAGTAGGATCGTATAGCCGTCGGGCAGCGCGCGTGCGACTTCGCCGGTCGCGATCGTGCCGCTGCCGCCGCCCTGGTTTTCCACATAGACCGTCCCGAGCAGCAACTTCACCCGCTCCGCCCATTGGCGCGCGACGACGTCGTTCACCCCGCCAGCGGAGAAGGCCACCATCAACTTGATCGGACGCTCCGGATATTTGCCTTGCGCCATGGCGAAGCGCGGCGTCAGCGTGCTCGCCGCAAACGATGCCAGTCCAAGGGCCAGCAGGTCACGCCGCTTCATCGTCGTCCTCGCGGTCTGAGAATGTGAACTCGCTGCAAGCTTATGGCATGGGCGTCGGCAAGGGCGAGTCCGTTTATTGACCGGCCGGCCGGGGCAAAGGCGCGCAGCCTGGCTTCCACGCATCGACGCACCAGCGGTCGATCCTGCGCACCCCGCGCTCCCGGAAGGATCATCGCCGCCACACTTACGTCCGCACATCGCGCCGCCAACGGAACAGATAGCGTTCCAGTGGCTGCAGGAGGCCGATCTCGATCACCAGCATCATGGCGACCTGCGCGATCGTCCAGGCGAAGACCTGATCCATCTGGATCAAATCGGACGCCTGCCGCAGGCGATAGCCGACGCCGCTTGATGCGCCGAGCGTTTCGGCCACGAGACTCACGCGCCAGCCGAAGCCGAAGGCGAGGCGCGCGCCTGAGAAAAAGTACGGCAAGATCGAGGGGAGGTAGATCTTGACCAGCGTCTTCCAGCGCGAGAACCGCAGCGCCTGCGCAAGCTCCACAAAGTCGGCGTTAACCGCCTGGGTGCCCTGCCAGACGTTGGTCACGATCAGGGGGAACGCCGTCATCAGCACGACGAAGATCGGCGTCATGGGCGAAAGCCCGAACCAGATGATGGCGAAGATCGCCCAGATCGCCGACGATACCGTGTTGAGCACAGGCAGAACGGGTTCGAAGAAGGTCCCGAGCGCACGGTGCGAGCCGAGCAGGATGCCGCCCGGCACGCCGATGGCGACCGCCAATGCGAACCCCGCGAGCACGCGGCCCAGCGTGGTGAGCAGATTGATCGGCAGATCGCCGCTCTGGGTGAGTTGCACGAGGCGTGCGAATACCCGCTCGGGCTGCGGCAGCACGTAGGGCGGCACGGCGAGCGAGATCAGCCACCAGGCGCCGAGGAGGAGGAGCGCCAGCGCGAGGCGCTGCACGATGACCGGCACGCGCGTCGGCCGGCCGGCGGCGCCCGCAACGGTTGCGACGCTCATGGCGCGAGCTTGGCCTTCTCATAAGGCCCGGTGGCGAACAGGCTGTCCGGCACTGGTCCTTCGATCGTCCCGCTGGCGCGGAAGATCTCCGCCATGGTCTTGAAAGTGGCGACCTCGGCGGGCGCCATGCTGGCGATATAGATGTCGTTCCACAACTTGGCGTAGGAGGTCGCATCCTTGGCGTCGAGATTGCTCGCCTGTCGCAGCATCTCGGCCGCCTTGTCGGTCTGCTCGCGGCCGAAGCGCGTCGCCGCGAGCATCGCGCGCACGAATTTCACCGTCGCCTCGGGATGCTGCTGCGCGAAAGCCTTGTGGACGATGGTGACGGCGAGGATCGGCACTGCATCGGACTTGGTCATCTTCTTCCATTCGTCCACCATGCGGCCGAGCACCTGCAGCTTGAGATCGGGGACGGAAGCGATGGTCACCGCGCGCAACGAAGCGGCATCGACGTCGCCGCGCTGCAGGAACGCCACGAGCTGTCCCTCGTTGCCGCCGACTGGCGTGTAATCCGAGGGCTTGAGCCCGAAGTTCTTCTCCAGCACGGCTGCAGCGATCGCGTAGGTGGCGCTGCCGACCGGCGACATGCCGATCTTCTTGCCCTTGAGGTCGGCGATCGATTTGATCGGCGAGCCATCCTTGGTGACGAAGGTGGCTTCCGCGATTTGCGTGGCGAGCGCGATCTCGATCGGGGCGCCTTGGATGCCGAGGGTGAACGCGCCCGTGGTCGGCGCAGCGAAGGCCACGTCGATGGACTGGGTGAGGATCGCCTTGGTCGGGGCGTTGACTTCCGCGAAGCGGATATATTCCGGCACGAGACCCTGCTGCTCGACGAACTTTCCCGCCTCCAGCACGGCGCCGAAGCCGACGCTGAAACCGCTCGTCCAATATCCGATCTTGATCTTTTCCTGCGCGCTTGCATCCGGCGCGCCGCAGCCGATCGCGGCGACGAGGGCGAGGAGCAGCGGGCGGGTGACCATGCGTGCGATCATGTCTTTGCCTCCTGTGACGGTTCGGCCTCGAGCGAGGCCCGTAGTTCAGCGTTGAGCGCGACGGCTCCCGGCGTTCCGATGCGCGGCTGCGGCAGCGTGATGTCGATCGTGCGGCGGACGCGGCCCGGCCGCGCGGACATCATCACCACATGGTCGGCGAGCACGACCGCCTCTTCCACGTCATGCGTGACGAACAGGATCGTCATCGCCCGCATGGCATGAATGCGAAGCAGCTCGCGGTGCATGCTGCTGCGGGTCTGCGCATCGAGCCGCGAGAACGGCTCGTCCATCAACAGAATCTGCGGCTCGCCGACGAGGCTGCGCGCGAGCGCCACCCGGCTGCGCATGCCGCCGGAAAGCTGGTGCGGGTAGGAGTGCTCGAAGCCGCCGAGTCCGACCAGATCGAGCACCGCGCGGGCGCGTCGCAGCCGCTCGGCCGCCGGCATGGAGCCCGCCTCGAGCGCGAGCGCGACGTTCCGGACGGCGACCCGCCACGGCAGCAGGCGGTCGTCCTGGAACATGTAACCGACGTGACTCCAGTCCACCGCGGCATCGGTGCTTTGCCCCATCACGACCACCCGGCCGGCGTCGGGAAAGATGAGGCCCGCGGCCATGTTGAGCAGCGTCGACTTGCCCGAGCCTGAAGGCCCGAGGATGGCAACCACGTCACCGATGCGCACATCGAAGCCGACGTCGCGCAGGACCTCGAGCCGGCTGCCATCGGCCGCCGGAAAATGTTTGAAAACATCCTGAAAAGAAATGGCCGGACCGACGCCACGATCGGCTATCCGCGTCAGCGCCGGGTCTGCAGGATGGAAGTCGGTTCCGCTCGTCATCTGCGATGATGGTAGCACAAGTCGTGCCATCCATTCCCGAGGTCATCTGCGCGCAGGCGGATGATCCAGCGCCGTGTTCTTCGGGGCATTGCCCCGTGGTCTTCGCGGTGCTTACTGGATGCCCGCGTGCACGGGGGTGCCGCCCGTGCAACCGTGCGCAGGCGGAACAACGAAATCGACCGGGAAAAGGTCCACGGATGCAAAGCGCAAAGTCCGCGGCAGACCGCCAGCTTCCCATCGGCGACGAGATTTTCCTCGACCATGTCGGGCATTTCGTACGCGATCCGGAAGCGGCGACGCGCGCGCTCGTCCGCGCCGGCTTCGCCCCGACGCCGGTTTCCATTCAGGTCAATCCCGCGCCGGACGGCGCACCACGCCTCACCGGCACCGGCAACACCACGGCCATGTTTGCAAGGGGCTATATCGAAGCGCTGTTTCACACCGCGGACACCCCGCTCGGCCGCGAGCTCATGGCGGCGATGGGGCGCTACGCCGGTGTGCATCTCGCGGCCTTCGCGGTGACCGATGCGGCGACGGCGCATCGGCGTCTGACCGATGCGGGATTTCACATGCAGCCATTGGTGCAGATGCAGCGGCCGGTCGACACCGGCGGGGCGCCGGGGACGGCGGCCTTTACGCTCGCGCGGGTCCAGCCGGGAGAAATGCCGGAGGGCCGCATTCAAATTCTCACTCACCGGACCGAAGCCATGGTGTGGCAGCCACGCTGGCTTTCGCATCCGAACGGCGCGGTTGCGCTCACCAGCGTCACGGTTGTGTCCGCGGATGTCGGGGAGGCAACCCGGCGCTTCGCGCGTTTCACCGGTCGCGATCCGGCCCCATCACAGTTCGGGCAGATGATCGAGCTCGACCGCGGGCGCGTGGACCTCATGACGGCGGACGCCTTCGCACGGCGCCTGCCGGGAATCCTGATCCCTTCGCTGCCCTTCATGGGCGCCTACGGGATCAGGGTGACATCGCTGGCCGCGCTCGACAATCTCCTGCAGCGCGCCGGCATTGCGACCCGACGGAACGAGCGCGAACTGGTAGCCGTGTTCCCCGAGGAGCTTGGCCAGGGAGCATGGCTGTTTGCGGAATGAACCAAGGCCAGGTCCTGCGCGGGCTACGTCGCGCCGCGCACGCAATCGACTACGGCGAGGGCGTCATCCGGCATGATATCGCCGCGCCACGCCACATGGCCGTCCGGGCGCACCAGCACCAAGCGCCGTTCGTAGAGCTCGCATACGCGGGCATCGGCGATCGTCGCGACTGTGAGCGGCACGCCGCGGCGCGCGAAAGCGGCATCCATCGCCGTGCTATCCGGCGCGCTGTCGCCGAGCCGCAGCAGCACAAAGCCGCGGCCGAAAAGGTCGAGCGTGGAGCGCCCGTCCGACATCCACGCGTGCGGCGCCCGCGCACCGGGACGCGTGGTCGGAAGATATTTTCCGATCGAATGCGGGGGAGCCGGCGTGCCGTCGCTCCAGCATATCGGTGACGGCTCGTAGACGTAGCCCAGCGCGGTGCCATCGGTGAGGTAGACCGATGTCTGCGAGCCGACGATGGCCTCGCCCATTTCGCGCCGTGCGGCCTCGCCCTCCGCGCTGTCCTCGGCAATCTTGGGATGCGATGGCCGCCGCCGGTCACGCATGAAATTGCCTGCAGCCTGCTTGACGATCCGCTCGGCCACCGGCCGGCGTTCGCTCTCGTAGGCAGCGAGCAACCCGTCGCCCCCCCACCCCTCGATCACGCCGGCGAGCTTCCAGCCGAGATCGGCCGCATCTCCCATCCCTGTGTTGAGACCAAAGCCGCCGGACGGCGTGTTCTGATGCGCGGCGTCGCCCGCGAGGAAGACGCGCCCCGCTCGATATCTGTCCGCCACGAGGTCGCGCGCCACCCAACGCAGCACCGATACCACCTCATGCGGCACCGGCTTTCCCACCACGCCGGCGATAAGGGCCGAGGCATCCACGCTCGCGGCATTGTCGAAATAGTCTTTTCCGCGCAATCCCAGCCGCCATAGTTCGCGGCCGTCGAGCTGAACGAGGGTGCGCCAGATGCCCTGTGCGTCGGCGAAGAAATGCAACGCAGCCTTGCCCTTGTCGTGATGGGACCACAGCTCCGGGGTACGAAAAAAGATGTTGAGATTGTACTCGAGCGTCGGCGTGCCCTGCATCTCGATGCCCAACGTCTTGGGAATCGCGCTGTGTCCGCCACAGCAGGCCACGAGGTAATGGGCCGCAATCCGCTCGCGCTCGCCAGTCACGAGATCATGCACCGTGGCGACCACGCCGCCATCGTCCTGCTCGAACGATTCGAACCGGCAGCGCAGCCGCAGCGTCACACTGGGAAAGCTCCCGGCCCGATCGCGCAGGATCGGATCGAGCCAAAGCTGGTTGCAGCGCTGCGGCCGTTCCGGGCTGATGGTGCTCGGCCCACCCCCGCCGTGGTCGGGGCGCTCGAAGCGTGCAATCTCGAAACCCGTGAGCGCCGTGAGATAGAGAACGGTGTGGGGAAAGTCCCCCGGCGTGCCGGCCTCACGCACCCGGTCAGCGATCCCCCATCGCCGGAAGAACTCCATGGTGCGGGCGTTCTCGGCGTTGGCGCGCGGATGCGCAATGGTGCTGTCGCCTTGCTCCACCAGGACACACTCGATGCCGCGCCAGCCAAGATCGATCGCAAGGCCGAGCCCGACCGGACCGCCTCCCACGATCAGGACCGGAGTGCGGATATCACGCGCCATCGGCTATGCTCTGGTGCCATGATGAATTCTACCGGCCGGATGCTAAGCACTATCGCGGCGCAGGTGCCCACTCTCGTTTCCACCACGAGCGCCCGCTGCAATGCGTTTCGAACGATGAGAGCCGGAGATAGGCTGATCATGCAAGGGGAAGCAATGAGACGTATTGGAATTGCCAACCATGTGTTGCGCGCAACGCTTGGCACGCTCTTTCTAGTAGCACTTTCCGTCCTTCCCGCCGCCGCCCAGCTCACGGGGCGTCCGATCACCATCATCGTGCCGTATACCCCCGGCACCGGCATCGACATTCTGGCGCGCGCGCTCGGCGCCGAACTCACCAGGCACTGGGGTCAGCCGGTCGTCGTCGACAACAAGCCGGGCGCCAGCGGCAACATCGGCACTCAGGTGGCGGCGCGGGCGGCGCCGGACGGGCAGACGCTGTTGATGATCGCCAAGACCTTCGTGACCAACGGCAACCTGTTCAAGAACGTGCCGTACGATCCGGTGAAGAGCTTCGCCCCCGTGATCAAGCTCGCCACCGGCTCCATCGTGCTTGCCGTGCATCCGTCGGTACCGGCGGACTCGGTGCCGGCCTTCATCCAATACGTCAAGGCGCGCCCAGGCGAGGTCAACTACGGCTCTCCCGGCTTTGCCACGCCCCATCACCTCGCCATGGAGCTGTTCAAGCACGCCACCCAAACCAATCTCGTCCATATCCCGTACAAGGGCACGTCCGGCGTGATGTCCGATCTCGTGGGCAATCACGTCAGCGCCATGTTCGTGCCGACCCACGTGGCGCTGCCGCTAGCCGCCGACAAGCAGATCCGAATCCTCGGCGTCGCCAGCGCCGAACGGGTCGCGGCCGCGCCCGATGTGCCGACCTTTGCCGAGCAGGGCGTGCCCGGTTTCGAAGTCGATATCTGGTTCGGGCTTCTGGCGCCGGCCGGAACGCCGGCCGACGTGGTCATGCGCTACAACGATGTCATCAACGGGTTCCTGCGCTCGCCTGCCGTGGCGGAGGCACTGGCCAAGCAAGGATTGATCACCGCCGGCGGCCCGCCCGCGGTCTTGGGCGAGTTGATCGCAAACGACATGGCGAAATGGCAGAAGGTCATCCAGGAAGCGGGAATCACGGTCGAATGAGCATCGTCTCCCGATATTGTTCCGGGGACCGGCACGGAGCCGGCGCTATAGTCCTGAGGAAATCAACATCCTGCTGGAACGCGTCGAGGAGTGGGGGACGATCGACAGCTGGGATCAATGCTACGTCGAGTCCATCGTCGATTCGTGGCGCCAATGCTTGAAGACGTCCTGCAGCGCCGGCCTTACAACGCCGCCGCCCATTTTGTCGACGCCAATGTCGCGCGCGGCCTCGGCGACAAGGTCGCATTCACGGACTCGCAGCGATCGCTGACCTATGCGCAACTGCAGGCGAGCTCCTGCCAGCTAGCGGCGGCATTGCAGGCTTTGGATCTGCGCGCGGAAAATCGCGTCATCCTGTTGTTCCACGATACCGTCGATCACCCGGTCGCCTTTTGGGGCGCGATCCGCGCCGGCATCATCCCGGTTCCCATCAATACGCTGCTGACGGCCGAGCAATATCACTATCTGTTCGCGGACAGCCGCGCAGCCGCGGCCATCGTTGCTGCAGCGCTGGCCCCGACCCTGCTGTCGTTGCGGCATCGCCTTCCTTGCCTGCGCTCGATCATCGTGGTCGGGGCGAGCGCGAAGGAACGGGCCGAGCTGCGGGATGTGCTGTTCTTCGAGGACCTGCTGGCGCGGGCGGAACCGACGCCAGTCACCGCGGCGACCATGTCGGACGAGGTCGCATTCTGGATGTACACGTCGGGCTCGACTGGCGATCCCAAGGCGGTCCGGCACGTGCATACCAGCCTGATGGCGACTGCGACGCTCATGGGCCAGGGCATCATTGGGCTGCGCGAGGACGACGTCGTGTTCTCCGCGGCGAAACTGTCGTTCTCCTACGGCCTCGGCAACGCCGTGTCCTTTCCCATGTCGGTCGGCGCCAGCGCCGTGCTGCTGCCGGATCGGCCGACCCCGCAGGCGGTGCTTGCGACGCTGCGCCGTCATCGCCCCACCATCTTCTATGGCGTGCCGTCGCTTTACGCGGCCCTGCTCGCACATCCGGAGATCGGCCCCGGCGCGGGCTCCGACCGCCTGCGTCTCTGCATTTCTGCGGGCGAGGCGCTGCCCGCGCATCTCGGCGAACGCTGGCGCTCGGTGGTAGGCGTCGACATCCTCGATGGGATCGGCTCGACCGAGATGCTGCAGACCTTTTTGAGCAACCGGCCCGGGGACATCCGCTACGGATCGACCGGCAAGCCGGTGCCGGGATACGACGTGAAGATCGTCGACGAGACCGGGCAGGAGCTGCCCCCCGGCGAGATCGGCGAACTCGTGGTGCGCGGGCCATCGGCCGGCGAGGGCTACTGGAACCAGCGTGCGAAGAGCCGCCGCACCTTCGTGGGGGAATGGACTTATACCGGCGACAAATATCTCCGTGACGAGGACGGCTACTATTACTGCTGCGGCCGCACCGACGACATGTTCAAGGTGAACGGCATGTGGGTCTCACCGTTCGAGGTCGAGGCCGCGCTCGCGTCGCACGACGCCGTGCTCGAGGCCGCCGTCGTCGGTAAGGAGGACAGCGATGGCCTCATCAAGCCCAAAGCCTTCATCGTGCTCAAGAACGGTTATGCCGCCGACGAGCAGCTGCTCGAGACCTTGCGCTCGCATGTGAAGGAGCGCGCCGGTCCGTGGAAGTATCCGCGCTGGATCGATATCCGGCCCGACCTGCCGCGCACCGCGACGGGCAAAATCCAGCGCTTCAAGCTGCGGGATTGATGGCCGTTGTCACGCCGTCGCCGGCGTGCCATGCCGGTCCCCCAAGTACGCTCGCGCAGAAGCATCGACGGTTTCCACGCGCGCCGGACGAACCTAATCTTCAATCGTCGCTTCCGCAGGGAGGAATGCCGCACATGCCGCAGGAGGAGCTGTCTTTCACCTATTTCCCGGAAAATTATCGCTGGTCACACGGCCTGTTGATCGGCCTGAACATGGCGCCGTGGGGCGGCGCCGAAATCGGCGAGATCAATCGCATCGGGCTGCGGCTGAAGAACCGCGTCGGCGATGACAATGCCTGGTTCTGGGAATGGGCTCGCGAAGCCCGCACCGTCGAGGACCGCGGTCGCGAACGCATCGCCGACGGACGCACCTTGAGCGGCGCACAATATCTGCAGCGTGCGAGCGCCTATTACCACGTGGGCGAGCGCTTCCTGCAACCGAAGAGCAAGGAAGGGCTCGATGCCTATATGCGCGGCGTGGACTGCCTGCGCGAGGCGGCCAGGCACATCAAGCGCCCGCGCCTTGAGCACGTGGAAATTCCCTATGAAGGGACGAGCATTCCCGCCATCTACGTGCACGCCGAGCCGGCCAGGAGCGGCGGCAAGGTGCCGGCGATGGTGTTCTTCGACGGCCTCGATGTGACCAAGGAGATCCAGTACTTCAAGGGCGTCAGCGATCTCGTTGCGCGCGGCATCGCCTGCCTGATCGTGGACGGACCGGGCAATGGCGAGAGCATCCGCTTTCGCAATCTCTATCTGCACCACGAGACCGAGCGCTACGCGACCCCGGCGTGGGAATATCTCGCCGCGCGCCCGGAGATCGACGCCAAGCGCATCGGCGTCATGGCGATCAGCCTCGGCGGCTACTATGCGCCGCGCGCCGCCGCCTTCGAGCCGCGCTACGCCTGCTGCATCGCCTGGGGCGCGCAGTGGGACTACGAGAAAATCTGGCGCCAGCGCTTCGAGCGCCTGGCGCGCTCCGACACCCCCGCGCTGTCGGTCGCCTCACAGCACATTCTGTGGGTGGTCAATGCAACCTCCCAGGAGGAGGCGCTCAAGCGGCTCGAGCCGTTCAAGCTCGATGGCGTGGTGCAGAAAATCGCCTGCCCGTTCGTGATGCTGCATGGCGAAGGGGACGAACAGATTCCCCTGGCCGAAGCGCAGAAGTGTTTCGACGCGGTCGGCTCGAAACAGAAGACGATGAAGGTCTTCACGCGCGAGGAAGGCGGCTACCACCACTGCCAGATCGACAACCAGAGCATCTGTTCCGCCTATATGTGGGACTGGCTCGAGCAGGTGCTGCAGCCGGCGCGGTGACGTGCGGCGGAGGCATTTTACCGCCGAGTTGCCCTCCGGGTGTCATGCGCGGGCTTGACCCGCGCATCCATCTAAAAACGCCTCATGAAGAGGATGGATTGCCGGGTCAAGCCCGGCAATGACGGCGGTTGGTCACGGGCCGCTATTGCATCTGCGCCTGGATGTTGTTGTCGCGCACGACCTGTCCCCAGCGGGCGATCTCGCTCTTGAGCAGCGCGCGAGCGGCGGCAGGCGAGCGCCGATCCTTCGGGTACGGCACGACGCCGGTATCCGCCCAGGATTTCACGATCGCCGGCTCCGCCATGAT
>Ga0207708_10001098_pt1 | contig 20259 bp, 15 predicted proteins | sample KBSK5101metaG_FD_184340 | JGI IMG/M metagenome (GOLD analysis project Ga0207708, IMG submission 184340) | Corn, switchgrass and miscanthus rhizosphere microbial communities from Kellogg Biological Station, Michigan, USA - KBS K5-10-1 metaG... | ecosystem: Host-associated > Plants > Roots >...
TCGACCTGCCCGATTACGCCGTGCTGGACAAGCTCGAGGCCGATGAGGCGACCCGCGCGCTCGGCCACCGCGCCGGCGAGTGGATCTTCGAACGGCACCATTCGATGTTCCTGCGCGAGCGGATGGGCACCGACCTCGAATACCATCGCTGACCCCTTCCCGAGGAGACGATGAGCATCCGACGCGAGAACCTGCCCCCGGGCGATGAGCCGAACAGGAGGCGAACCATGGATACGGGCCGCAACGACCTGCTCGGTGAGATCGCCGCTGACGCGGCGCTCGAGCGCAGTGATTTCCTCGTCCAGTCGACGGAGCAACTGCGACGGTTCCTCGATCGGCATAAGGAGCGGATCGCGGCATACGGCGGGCTGACCCTCATCGACGAGGAACCCGATTACCTGTCGATCGCCGCCGACGGCACGTTCCGCAGCCGCACGCGCTTCCTCGACGACCTGACCGGCGACTGGGTCAGCGAGACCGAGGTCATCGAGACCGCGTCGGAGCTCGTGGAGCTGTACAACCCGGCCGACGTCTTCGCGGCGTTCAGCGAGGCGGCCAAGGAGGCCGCCGGATTGGCCGAAGAGCCGACGGCGACCGATGACATCCTCGATGCGGCCGGCATCGCGCCCGAAGAGACGATGGGGCTGGGCGACGATCCGTATGCCGCCGCCGCCGACTCTTGGGCGGCGGGCCAGCCGGCGGAGCTCGAGCTCGATGACGACGAGGCCGCAGCACGCCGGCTGTACGACCTTGCCCTCGAATACCAGGAGCGGAGCCAGCGCGCGGAGTCGCGCCTGCTCGACGACTTCGAGCAGGCTGCCGCGCCGGCGTCGAACCTCGTCGGTGAGCTGGTCATCGTCGACGATGACGACGAGCGGCTCGTCCTCACATCCGCGGGCGAATTCCGCGCCGAGGTCGTCCCGGAGGACACCGACGGGGAGTGGCGGAGCCTGACCGGCCCCGAGCAGCTCGTCGAGTTCTACGACCCGACCGACGTCTTTGGCGATCTCGCCGACGCGCTCGCCGAGGCATATCCCTCGGTCGCGCCCGAGCTTACCGGTGCGAAAGACGCCACCGACGGCACGGACGACGCGGGCGACGACGCCGCTGCCACGGACATCGATGCCGAGGACGACTCCGAGGCGGGCGACGATGACGTCGAGGACGACGAGGAAGGAGCGGGCGCGGAGGGCCGCCCGACCGCGTGACGATGCGGCTCGCCGCGGCCGAGCTGGTCGACAGCCGCGAGATCCTGCCGGGGCAGTGGTTGCAGGCCTACCACGCACCCGACATCGCGAACGGGTCAAGGGCCGGCCAGTTCGTCCACGTGCGGACCGGCGACTACTCCGGGATGGTGTTGCGCCGCCCGTTCTCCATCAACACCGCCGATGCCGCCACAGGCATCATCACGATCCATTTCCGAGTCATCGGGCACGGCACGGAGTGGTTCGCCCGTCTCCGCCACGGCGACCCGATCGATCTGCTCGGCCCGCTCGGTCGGTCGTTCGAAGTCGACGCGCGCAGCCGCCACCTGCTGCTGATAGCCGGCGGACTCGGGATGGCCGGCGTGCGGATGCTCGCAGATGAGGCGATCCGGGACGGCCGTCAGGTGACGCTGTTGTTCGGTGCGCAGAGCGCTCGCGAGGTGTACCCGTCGAACCTGCTGCCGGACGAGGTCGAATACGTCGTCGCGACCGACGATGGCTCGCTCGGGCATCATGGCTATGTGACCGACCTCGTGCCGGAGTACGAGGGCTGGGCGGATCAGGCGTTCGCGTGCGGCCCGATGCCGATGCTCCGCTCGCTGGCCCGGCTCGCCGAGGGCAGGCGCGGTCGCCTCGGCGTCGCCTCGCTCGGACGCAAGCGCGGCGCCGGTCGGGCGGATCCGCTCGGTTCGCCGGCAGCACGGCGGAAGGCGTTCATGCAGGTCTCGATGGAACAGAACATGGGGTGCGCCGTCGGGGCGTGTCTGGGTTGTGTCGTCCAGAGCGTGACCGGGACGCCACAGCGCGTGTGTCGCGAGGGTCCGGTGTTCGCGAGTGACGAGCTCACCTGGGACGGGGCCTGGGGATGAAGGCGAAGCGACGCGTGGTCACCTCGAGCGGACGCCCAGCGGGCGCGAAGCGCATGCCTACCGCGCGATCGGTCCGGTCAGTGATCATTCCCGAGGCTCCCCGGCAGCGGGTCGAGAGCGCTTCGGCTTCGATCGCCACGCGTACGGCGGTCGCCGACGCCCCGGCCGCCGATATCGACCTGCGCGTCGACCTCGGACGGGGGCTGGTGCTGCCGAACCCGATCCTCGTAGCGTCCGGCACGTTCGGCTATGGGATCGAATACGGCGATGTCATCGACGTCGACCGTCTCGGAGCGATCTGCTGCAAGGGCACGACGCTCAAGCCGCGCATCGGGAACCCGACGCCACGCGTGACCGAGACGCCCGGCGGGATGCTCAACTCGATCGGTCTGCAGAACCCGGGCGTCGATGCGGTCATCGAGAAGTACGCGGCGACCTGGGCGACGTGGAAGGTCCCGGTCCTCGTCAACGTCGCAGGCGAGTCCGTCGGCGACTACGTCGAGGTCACGCGCCGCCTCGAGGGAGTCCCGGGCATCGCCGGGATCGAGCTCAACATCTCGTGCCCGAACGTCGGCCGTGGCGGGCTCCAGTTCGCGATCGATGCCGACGCCGCGGGCGAGGTCACGGCGGCTGTCCGGCGCGTGACGGATCTGCCGCTGCTCGTGAAGCTCTCCCCGAACGTCGCCGACATCCGACCCATCGCCCGCGCGATCGCCGACGCTGGAGCCGATGCGCTCACGGCGATCAACACGTTGTCGGGCATCGCCGTGGCACCCGCCCGCGACCGGCCGCTCCTAGGCAACATCTACGGCGGTCTGAGCGGGCCGGCGGTAAAGCCCGTCGCGCTGCGGATCGTCTACGAGGCGGCGCAGGCGGTCCGGATCCCGATCGTCGCGATCGGTGGGGTCACTGAGCTCGCCGACGTCCTGGACTTCCTTGCGGTCGGTGCCGTCGCCGTCCAGGTCGGGACGGCGATCTTCGCCGACCCGACGCTCCCTGTGCGCCTCGTCGGCGAGCTCTCCGAGGAGTGCCGGCGTCGCGGACTTGCCTCGTACCGTGACCTCATCGGGTCGGCCCTCCCCAAGCGCCCAGCGACGCCGTCGGCCAAGGGTGTCGAGTACAGGCCGTGAAGCGGATCGGGTTCCTGTCGTTCGGCCACTGGTCCGAGTCGCCGTATTCGCAGGTCCGTTCGGGCTCGGACGCGCTGATCCAGTCGATCGAGCTCGCCGTCGCGGTCGAGGCGCTCGGCGGGGACGGTGCCTTCTACCGCGTCCATCACTTCGCCAACCAGCTGGGATCGCCGTTCCCGTTGCTCGCTGCGGTCGGAGCGCGAACGAACACGATCGAGATCGGGACCGCGGTCATCGACATGCGCTACGAGAACCCGCTGTACATGGCTGAGGATGCCGGGGCGGCTGATCTCATCGCGGGTGGGCGGCTGCAGCTGGGGATCAGCCGTGGCTCGCCCGAGCAGGTCATCGATGGGTTCCGATACTTCGGCTATGGACCGGCCGAGGGTGAGACCGATGCCGACCTCGCACGTCGGCATGCCGATGTCTTCCTCAAGGTCATCGAAGGCAACGGATTCGCCGAGCCGAACCCGAGCCCGATGTTCCCGAACCCGCCCGGCCTCCTCAGGGTCGAACCGTTCTCGCAGGGGCTCCGCGACCGCATCTGGTGGGGTGCTGGGACGCGTGCGACCGCCGAATGGGCTGCGGAACAGGGGCTGAACCTCATGTCGTCGACGCTGATGACCGAGGACACCGGCGTCCCGTTCCACGCGCTCCAGGCCGAGCAGATCCAGCGGTTCCGGGACGCCTGGAAACAGGCCGGCCACGCGCGCGAACCGCGCGTGTCGGTGAGCCGCAGCATCTTCCCGATCGTCGACGACCGTGACCGTGCCTACTTCGGCAGGAGCGGCGAAGAGCAGGACCACGTCGGCTACCTGGACGCCCAGACCCGGGCGATCTTCGGCCGGTCGTATGCCGCCGAGCCGGACGTGCTCGTCCGACAACTCGCCGAGGACACGGCGATCGAGGCCGCCGACACGCTCATGCTGACCGTCCCGAATCAGCTCGGCGTCGACTACAACGCGCACGTGATCGAGAGCGTCCTGACGCACCTCGCCCCGGCCCTCGGCTGGCGCTGACCGCCGCCATCGGCCGAGGGGACTAGGATTCAGGCGATGACGACGATCAAGCCAGCGGTCGACCTGGCCGCGCGGGGGGCAGTCGCCGCCCGGACCGAGGAGCTCTTCCGCGCATCCGGCGCGCTTCGCGAGGGCCACTTCCAGCTCAAGAGTGGGCGCCACGGCGACGCCTACGTGGAGAAGTTCGCCGTGCTCGCCGATCCGGCGGCGACGACAGAGCTCGTCTCGTTCTGGGTCGCTCAGGTCCGTGGAGCCGCCACGAGCGGAGACGCCCAGGGCGCACGACCGCCAGTCGACCTCGTGGCCGGCCCGACGACCGGCGGCATCATCCTCGCGTTCGAGACGGCCAGGCAGCTCGGGACGCTCGGGATCTTCGCCGAGGAGGTACGCGACCCGGAGGGCGGCACGCGCCGCGAGTTCCGGCGCGGGTTCTCGATCCTCCCGGGGGAGCGGGTCCTGCTCGTCGACGACATCCTGACGACCGGCGGCTCGCTGCTCGCGATGATCCCCGCCGTGGAGGCGCTCGGTGGCGAGATCGTGGAGTGTGTCGTCCTCGTGGACCGCAGTGGCGGACGCGAGACGCTGACCTCACCCACGACCGGGCGGACATATCCCCTGCGGGCGCTGTGGCAGCTCGAGCTACCGACGTACGAGCCCGGTGAGGCGACGTGCCCTCGCTGTGCGGCCGGCGACCCGTTGAAGGTGCCGGGCAGCTCGGGAACGGACTCGACCGCGACCGGCGGCTGACTCGTGGATCGCCGCACACGGATCCTCTTCGCGGCGTTGCTGATCGCGGTCGTCGTTGGGACGGCGATCGCGGCCTTGCTGCTGTCCGATCCCGCAGAGCTCGACCTCCCGCCGGGGACGCAGTCGATGACCGGGGTCGTGGTCCAGGTCGACGGATCGGGGGGACTCAACAACGTGAACGGGTTCGTCCTGCGCCAGGCCGGCGGCGAGCTGACGGAATTCAGCCTCCGCGACCTTCGGAACGGGACGCAATTCCCGCCCGGTCATCTGGCGGAGCACCAGGCCACGGCCGCGCCGATCCGGGTCTGGTTCCTCGTCGACGGCGACGAGAACATGGCGCTCAAGCTCGAGGACGCGCCGGGCTGACCGCAGCTCCGGACGAGCTGGCTAGCCCTTCTCGACCGTCGTCATCGCCTTGTCGAGCTCCTCGTCGCTGAAGATCAGCATGAACGAGTTCGTCACGATGCCGTTCTTGTCGACCACGAACACCCACGGCTCGCTCGGGAGGTGCCACTCGTCGGTCGCCTTCGTCGGCGTGAGGTTGCCACTCGCGTCGAGGATGGGCTGGAGCCCGCCATCTGCGTATTGCAGCTGGTATGGCTCCACGTTGATGACCGTGACGCCGGGATGCTTGGCGGCGATCGGCTTGATGCGATCGAGCGTCGGACCGCACTGCTTGCTGACGCAGAACTTGGGCGTCGCGAAGGCGACGACGAACGGCTTGTGCGCCGCGACCGCATCGGCGATCGACGTCGCGTAGAAGGCGGGGTCGGGGTTCGGATCCGTCGAGATCTTCGAGATGTCGCCACCGACGCCGTCAAGGGTCGGGGTGTCCGACGCAGGAGCCTTGTCGCCGACGGAGATGACCGAGGTGCTCGGCTGGACCTCCATCGTGGTCCGGATCGTCTCTGCGCTCCCTCCCGCAGGGGTCGTCGTGAATTCGACGCCGTAGTCGCCGGCCGTCGGCAGGTCGAGGTCGATCACGTAGACGCCGACCTGCGGCTCGATCGCCCAGATGAAGGTCGCGGGGCCCTCGGCAACGGGCTTCTTCGGATCGGCCCCCAGGTCGAACGCCTTGACGTCGACCTTTCGGTCGGGCTTCGCCACCGGGACGTTCTGCGAGTCGAGGAACGAGAACATCAATCTCGTGGTGCCGCACGCGACGGTGCCGGACGGGTTGATGATCTGCGGGAACACCGATGGCGACTGGCTCGTGACGTCCCAGCCTTCGGGTGTGTCCGCCGGGGCCGGCGTGACGGGACACGCACCGGCGGCCGCAGATGCCGATGCTCCGGGTGCCACGGAGGCTCCGCCACTCGCCCCGCTGCCGCCTGTGCAGGCCCCTGCCAGGAGCGCGACCGCGCAGAAGATGGCGGGACGGGTCCATCGGGTCATGGCCGAAGCGTAGCCGAGGTCTCCGTTCGGGGCCGTGCACGGGCTCGCGCTAGAATGTCCGCGCGTTTCCCGTCCCGGCCACCCCCAGTGCCTCGCGCCCAGGAGACTCCTTGACCCGCTTCCAGAGACTCGCCGCGGTCACGCTCGCGACGACGCTGTCGCTCGTGACGATCGGCGTGATCGTGCGAGCCACGGACTCGGGGCTCGGCTGTCCGGACTGGCCGCTCTGTCATGGTCAGATCCTGCCGCCCCTGAACGACGCCAAGGCATGGATCGAGTGGATCCATCGGACGGTCGCGGCCATCATCGGGTTCGAGATCCTCGGGTTGGCGATCCTCGCCTGGGTCGACCATCGGGACCGTCGGTCGCTGCTGTGGCCGTCGATCGGGGCGGTCGGGCTCGTCGGCTTCCAGGCATGGCTCGGGCGCGAGACCGTCCGGCTCGGCAACAGCGGGGAGTCGGTCACGGCGCATCTCGCGACCGCGATGCTGCTGGTCGCCTTGCTCGTCTTCGTGACCGTCCGGGCCGGCTTCCCGGCCCGCCTCGGCTCCGGCGGTGCAAGCCAGCGCTTCACGCTGTTCGCGGCCTTCACGACGCTCGCCACATTCGCACTTCTGCTGTTCGGGTCGCACGTCACCGCGACCGACACGGCCCTCGTCTTCCCCGACTGGCCGCTGATGAACGGGACGCTCGTTCCCGCGCTGAACGACCTCACATCGCCGCATGTGCTGCATCGCTGGGTCGCCGCGGTCGTCGGGGTGATCGTCGCGACGCTCGCCGTCGTCGCGTGGCGGACGCAGCGCGACGAACCGACGCTGGTCCGATTGGCCGTGGGTGCTGCCGTCCTCTTCGCGATCCAGGTGATCGTCGGTGGCCTGCAGGTGATGACGCACCTGTCGGCGTGGACCCAGACGCTCCACCTTGCGCTCGGTGCCGTGATCTTCGCGATGCTCGTGGGCCTCACCGTCACGAGCTATTACGCCGCTCGCTCGGTCGCGGTCGGTGCAGGCGATGGTCACCCTGACGGCACACGACCGGGGATCCAGCTAACGACGCGTGACCGTGTCCGTGCCTACATCGCACTGACCAAGCCGCGGATCATCGAGCTGCTGCTGGTCACGACCGTCCCTGCGATGGTCCTCGCGACCCGTTGGGTGCCCGGCCTCGACTGGGCCGACTGGGGCTGGAAGGTGGTCTGGACGCTGATCGGCGGCACGCTCGCGGCCGGCAGCGCCAATGCGATCAACTGCTATCTCGATCGCGACATCGACTCGCTCATGACCCGTACGCGCCGACGCCCGCTCCCCGCGCATCAGGTCGAACCCGAGAACGCCCTCATCTTCGGGTTCGTGCTCGGCGTCCTGTCATTCGCCCTGATGGCGTGGACGATCAACCTCCTCGCCGCGTTCCTGACGCTGCTTGCGATCGGGTTCTACGTCGTCGTCTACACGATGCTGCTCAAGCGTTCGACCCCACAGAACATCGTGATCGGCGGCGCGGCCGGGGCGCTGCCACCGGTCATCGGCTGGGTCGCCGTGACAGGCAACATCGGGATCCCGGCGCTGATCCTGTTCGCACTCGTCTTCTACTGGACGCCGCCGCACTTCTGGGCGCTCTCGCTGCGGATCCGCAAGGACTACGCGGCGGCCGGGGTGCCGATGCTCCCCGTGGTCCGTGGTATCCCCGAGACGACGCGTCAGATCGCGCTCTACACAGTGCTGATGGTCGCGATCTCGCTGATCCTGTGGCCGGTCGCGCGGATGGGTCTGGTCTACCTCGGCGCGGCCGTCGGCCTTGGTGCCGTGTTCGTCTGGCAGGCCGTGGCGCTCTGGCGACGCGGTTCGTCCGAGGAGGCGTCGACGCAGGGGGCGATCCGCCTCTACAAGTACTCGATCAGCTACCTGTCGCTGTTGTTCGTCGCGATCGCGGTCGACGCGCTCGTCCTGATCTGACCGACCGCGGCCGCGAGGTCGCGATGACTTCGTGAGACCGACCGGTCTCGCGTCTCCTGCCCCGAACGCCCCGTCCTGTCACCATGCGAGCCATGGACATCACCTTCCTGGGCGGCGCCACCACCGTGACCGGCTCGACGCACCTGATCACGACCGATCGCGCCCGCGTCCTCGTCGACTGCGGCATGTTCCAGGGGAGCCCGAACGAGTCGATCCGCAACCGCGTCCCGTTCGGATTCGATCCGGCGACGCTCGATGCGGTCCTACTGACGCACGCGCACCTCGATCATTGCGGCCGGCTGCCCCTGCTCGTGAAAGAGGGCTACGACAAGACGATCCTGGCGACCGCCGGGACCTGCGAGCTCGCCTCGCTCGTGCTGCTCGACTCCGGGCACCTCCATGAGGAGTTCGCCAAACGCGAGGCGCGCTGGGAGCGCCGCCACCCCGACAAGGTCGACGCGGACGATGCCAAGCAGGAGGCGGCCTACCAGGCGGCCGTCGACCTCGCAGCGACGGGTGGCTCGGAGGAGGCGACGGTCGAGACCGAGAGCTCCCCGGCCGGCGCGGCCGCGGCCACCGCGGCGTCTCCTGTCGCGACCGGGGAGCATGTCGCGACGACCGTCGAACCTGAGCCCCCGCACGACTGGGCGACGCGGGACCCGGAGGCCGAGTTGCGCCAGCAGCCACCGGAGCTCCAGATCGATCTCGACGCGCCGCTGTACACGGTCGACGACGCGCAGGAGGCGATCGCGCATCTTCGGCCGATCGATTACGACGAAGAGCGCGAGGTTGCGCCGGGCGTCTGGGCGACGTTCCTCGATGCCGGCCACATCCTCGGCTCGGCGATCATCCGGCTTCGCGTGCAGGACGCCGGCAAGGAGTACGTCATCGTCTGTTCCGGCGATCTCGGCCGGCCGGACACCCCGATCATCCGCGACCCGACGTACCTCACCTCGGCCGACTACGTGCTCATCGAGTCGACCTACGGCGGCCGCGAGCATGAGCCGCAGGATGAGGCGATCCGGATCCTCGCCGAGACCGTCCGAATGGTCTCCGACGCAGGCGGCGTGCTGCTCGTCCCGTCCTTCGCGATCGGACGGACCCAAGAGGTCGTCTGGGAGCTCGACCGGCTGATCGAGCGGGGCGAGATCCCGCTGCTGCCGCTCTACCTCGACTCGCCGATGGCAACCAAGGCGACCAACATCTACCGCAAGTACAGCGACTACTTCGATGAGGAGACCGCCAAGCTGCTGCACGAGGGCGCGACGCCGCTCGACTACCCGTCCCAGGTGGTGACCAACACCCCCAAGGAGTCCGCCCAGATCCAATACGCGAAGCGGCCCTACATGATCGTGGCGTCGAACGGGATGCTGACCGGGGGCCGCGTCGTCGGCCACCTCCGCCATCTCATCGACGATCCCGGGGCGACGCTGCTGTTCGTCGGGTACCAGGGCGAGGGAACGCTCGGCGCGCACCTCCAGGCCGGTGCCACGACGGTCCGCCTGGATGGTCAGGTCCGTCAGGTCCGCTGCAAGATCCGCTCGATCGCAGGTTTCTCCGCGCACGCCGACGAGAACGAGCTCCTCGACTGGATCGGGCGGTTCGCGACCGGCAAGCGGCCCGGCGATCCAGGGTTCCCGCGGACGGTGTTCCTCGTCCACGGTGACCCCGAAGCGCAGATCGCGCTGGAGCCGAAGGTCCGCGCGCTCGGCTTCGAGACGCACGTGCCGCGATGGCACGAGCGCGTGACGCTCGACTAGCCTGCGAGCCGGACGTTGCGACTCGGTCGCAAGGTGCGAATCCGCACCAGTTGTAAGGTCCCAGACCTTGCATGGGACCTCCGTACCGGATAACGTAGGCCTTGGCCTTATCCGGGGGGAGATCGGCCGAACAGATGCCCGGTTGGGATATCCCAGCCGGGCATCGCCACGTCTGGCGCTACGTGGTCCTCCGCCGGCCAGGAGCGCGTCGAGCGCCTCGGCGAAGCGGCGTTCCAGACGGTCGTTCCACACCGTGCGCCACCCGGGCCATCAGGCGGAACACCACAGGCAATAGGATCCCCAGGCCCCACGATCGGCCGACCGTTCCGCCACCCGCGGGGACTCCAGGACCCGGGGAGGCCCCGCCGCGCTGGGGAGGTCCGCCGTCCATGGCCATGCCGCTCGCGACACCCGCGACGACCGAATCCTCGACCCTCTACTTCGGCCCGTGGTACCGGCGCTCGCCGTTCTTCGAGAAGACCCTCGAGGCGGGATGCAGCGCGTACGACATCTACAACCACATGTACCTGCCGGGTTACTACGCGGACCCGCTGGAGGAGTACTGGGCTCTCCTCGAGGGCGTGACGCTCTGGGACGTCAGCGTGGAGCGGATCGTCGAGATCACGGGTCCCGACTCGAGCGCGTTCATCAACACGCTGACCTGTCGCGACCTCACGAAGTGCGCGGTGGGACAGGGGAAGTACGTGCTGATCACCGCAGATGACGGCGGCATCGTCAACGATCCCGTCCTGCTCCGCGTCGAGCAAGACCGCTGGTGGCTGGCCCTCGCAGATTCGGATGCCGGGCTGTACGCCCGGGGCGTCGCGGTCAACAGCGGGATGGACGTCACCGTCCGCGAGCCCGAGATCTACCCGGTCCAGGTCCAGGGCCCGAAGTCGAAGGACACGCTGGTCACGCTGTTCGGCCCCGACGTGCTCGATATCAAGTACTACTGGACACTCACCACCGAGGTCGACGGGATCCCGGTCGTCATCTCGCGCACGGGCTGGACGGGTGAGGTGGGGTACGAGATCTACCTGCGCGATGCGTCGCGCGGCGCGGACCTGTGGGACCGGATCATGGAGGCGGGCAAGCCCCACGGCATCCGTCCGATCGCTCCGTGCGAGGCCCGCCGGATCGAGGCCGGCATCTTCAACTACGGCTCCGACATCACGATCGATGACACGCCCTTCCACGTCATGGGGCTGGAGCGTCTCGTCGAGCAGCAGGACGCCGACTACATCGGCAAGGCGGCCCTCGAGGAGATCCGGGTCAAGGGCGTCGATCGCAAGCTCGTCGGCATCGAGATGGACGGCGACGCGTTGCCGTTCGAGCTCTCGCGCAAGTGCCGAGCGTTCCATGATGGCGAGCACGTCGGGACGGTGACCGACCTCATCTGGTCGCCACGACTCGAACGGAACATCGGGTACGTGTGGATGCCGATCGCGCTCGCGGGTGCCGGCACGCCGCTCGAGGTAGAGGCCCCGGACGGAAGCCGGTGGCAGGCCCGCACGGCCGCGATCCCGTTCCTCGACCCGAAGAAGGACGTCCCGAAGTCATGACCTCGAGCGCGACCACCAACGGTCTCTCTGGTCCGCTGACCGCCGACGAGATCGCGGCGGTCCGCAAGCCGTATCGCGCGGCGTCGCTGCTGCCCGGCCGCGCGTACCACGACGCCGCGATCCACGACTTCGAGCGCGAGGTCTGGTTCCGACGCGACTGGATGATCGTCGGCCGCGAGGAGGACGCCCCCGAGCGCGGCACGTACTTCCTTGCGCAGATCGGCGACGAGCCGTTGGTCATCGCCCGCGGCAGCGACAGCACGCTGCGCGCGTTCTACAACGTGTGTCGCCATCGCGGCACGGCCGTCGTCGAGGAGGCCTGCGGCAAGGCCGTTCGGTTCCAGTGCCCGTACCACTCGTGGATCTACGACCTCGAAGGCAACCTCGTCCGCGCCAAGCACACCGAGGACCTCGAGGACTTCGAGCGCAAGGACTTCGGCCTCGTGTCGGTCCGGATGGAGACCTGGCAGGGGTTCGTGTTCGTCTGCCTCTCCCCGGAGACGCCGCCACTGCACGAATGGCTGGGCGACCTGCCGCCGCATCTGGAGCGGTTCGACTTCTCCCGCCTCCGCGTCGCCCACACCGAGACGTACGAGGTCGACTCGAACTGGAAGTTCATCGCCGAGAACTACAGCGAGTGCTACCACTGTCCGGGCATCCACCCGCAGCTCAACAAGCTGACGCCGTATGACGTCGGCGGCGACTTCGCCCCGACCGGCCCATGGCAGGGCGGCTGGATGGAGCTGGTCGACGACGCCGAGACCATGGCCGTCGACGGTGGCCATCGGAACGGGCGGCCGTCGATCCCCGGCGTGACCGAGGTCGACGAGCGGCGGATCTACTACTACCTGATCTGGCCCTCGACGTTCCTGTCGATCCATCCGGATTACCTGCTGATCCACCGGCTTGAGCCCGCGGGTCCCGATCACACACGCGTGATCTGCCAATGGTTCTTCGAGCCGGCGACGATCGCGGCGCCGGACTTCGACCCGTCGGACGCGATCGCGTTCTGGGATCTGACCAACCGGCAGGACTGGCACGTCTGTGAGCTCCAGCAGCGCGGGACGCGTTCCCAGAGCTGGACGGCCGGCCGCTACTCGAACCAGGAGCCGAGCGTCCACGCGTTCGACCTGATGGCGGTCGACCGTTACGCCAACGATGGCGTCAACTCGCAACGGACCGTGCGCTTGCGCTACGACGTGCCACCGCCCCTGGACGGGGACACGTTCGAGGGCGGGATCGCGGCCGCGCGCCTGCCGCGGGCGACACCGACCGGCTCGACCCGGAACGCGGCACGGACCAAGGCGAGGAGCGGGACCGCCGCGGCACCGTAGCCGACGACCAGTGGTCGGCGCCGCAGACTGCCTAGGTGGCGGCCTCGTCGGCGACCGGTCGGCGCGGCCCGCTGTCGAACGCGCCCGCCCGCCACGCGATGAGGATCGCGATCGCGGTGACGGCGACGATGATCGTCGAGATCGCGTTGATCTCGGGCGTGACCCCGAACTTGATCTTGCCGTAGATGTAGAGCGGTAGCGTCGAGCTGCCGACGCCCGAGTTGAACGTCGTCACGACGTAGTCATCGAAGCTCAGCGAGAACGCGAGCAGACCTCCGGCGATCACGGCCGGGAGGATCAAGGGCAGGGTCACGTGGACGAACGCGCCCCACGCGGAGGCGCCGAGGTCGCGTGCCGCTTCCTCGAGGCGCGGATCCATGTTCGCGGCCCGGGCGCGCACGACCACGGCCACGTACGACACACAGAACGTGATGTGGGCGATCCACAGCTGGGCGAGCGACCCGTGCGCGTCGAACAGCTGCAGGAAGAACAGCAGCAGTGACAAGCCCATGACGATCTCGGGCGTGAGCATCGGGACGAGGAGCAGCGTCTCGGTCGCGCCCCGCCCGCGGAACCTGAGTCGCGCCAGGCCGAGACCGAGCAGCGAGCCGATGACCGTCGAGACGATGACCGCGACGAGCGCGACCTCGAGGGTCACTGTCAGCGCGTCGAGCAGCTCACCGTTCGAGAACAGCTTCGGATACCAGTCGAGCGTGAAGCCCTGCCACACGAGGCCGCGGCGCGCCTTGTTGAACGAGAAGATGATCAACACGACGATCGGGGCGAACAGGAACGCGTAGACGATCAGCGCATACGCGGACAGCCAGCGGTTGCGCTCGCGCGCCATCAGTCAGCTGCCCGATCGTCAGTCGCCACCGGCGACCTCCCGTCGCAACGTCCGCAGCGCGACGAGCGTGCCGGTCAACGTCACGATCATCAGCACGAACCCGAGTGCTGCCCCGTACGGCCAATCGCGGCCGGCCAGGAACAGCTCCTGGATGTTCTTGGCGATCGTCGTCGTGCCCGGTCCACCGAGCAGGTCCGGGGTCACGAAGTCGCCGAGCGCCGGGATGAACGTGAGCAACGCGGCGGCGACGATGCCCGGCATGGTCAGCGGCAGTGTCACGTGCAGGAACGCGTCACGGCCCGATGCGTACAGATCGCGGCCGGCGGCGATCAGGTTCGGGTCAAGTCGGTCGATCGATACGAACAGCGGAAGGATCGCGAACGGCAGGAATCCGTACGTCATGCCGAGGATGACCGACAGGTCGGTGTTCATGAGGATGATCGGCTCGCTCGTCAGCCCGAACGCCTGGAGGAGCGAGTTCACGACCCCGTTGTCGCGCAGCAGGATGATCCAGGAGTAGGTGCGGATCAGGTAACTCGTCCAGAACGGAAGCATCACGAGGATGATCAGCAACACCTTGTGGCGCCCGCCGTAGCGGCTGATCCAGTAGGCGATCGGGTAGCCGATCGCGAGTGACAGGATCGTCGTGATCGTCGCGAATCTGATCGAGTTCAGGAACGTCGGGATGAAGACCGGGTCGAACGCCTTCGCATAGTTGTCCAGCGAGGGGTTCGCAAGGGTGATCCGGTCGAGCGCGTCCCGCGACCCGAGGCTGACGACGAAGATCAGCAGGAGCGGGACGATGAAGAAGAGGACGAGCCAGCCGACGCCCGGCAGGACGAGGGCAGCGGCGCGCAACCGGGCGATGCGGCCCGGGGCATCCGCGACCGGGGTGGAGGCCGCGGATGCTTCAGCCGGCTGGACCGCGGCCCCCATGGACGGCGCTTAACCCCGCAGCTGCTGCCAGCGCGACAGGTACTCGTCGCGCACCGACTGGTCGAGCCGGAGGAGCTCCTCGAGCTTGTCGACGATCTCCTGGTCGGGGTTGATCGTCGGGTCGGACAGGATCGCCGGGTCGATGAACTCCTTCGCCGCGGCGTTCGGGCCCATGTAGTAGATGAGGTTCGTGTTCGCGGCACTGTTGTGGGCGTCCAGCAGGTGGTTGATGAACAGCTGGGCAGCCACCGGATGGGGCGAGCCGGTGAAGGTCGCGACCGTATCGGAGCCCTTCACGCCCCCCTCTTCGGGGATGTAGTAGGCGAAGTCCGGGATGGTCTCCTGGATGGCGAACCGGTCGGCGCCCCAGATATGGCCGATCCACACGTCGCCTGAGGTCATCGTCCCGATCGTGTCGGTGGAGTACGTCCGGACGAGCGGCTTCTGCTGCTCGAGCAACGCGAGCGCCTGGTCCATCTCCGCCGTATTCGTGCTGTTCGCGGAGTGGCCCTGCTGGATCAGCGTGAGCCCGAACACCTCCTGCCAGTCGTCGAGCATCGAGATGTGCTGCTTCCATCGCGCGTCCCACAGCGCCTTCGAGCTCGTCGGCTCCTCCTTGATGCGCTTGGGGTCGTAGCCGACGCCCGTCGTCCACCACATGTAGGGGACGGTGTAGGTGTTCCCGGGATCGTACCCGGGGTTCGCCCATTCCTGGCCGAGGTTGACGATGTTCGGGAGCATCGACTTGTCGAGCTTGGCGATGACGCCCCGCTCGACCATATTCGGGACGTCGACCGAGATCGGGAAGCTGATGTCGTAGTCGCCGCCATCCTCGCCGATCTTCTGGTACATCTCGTCAGTGGTCGAGAAGAAGCTCTGGGTGACCTTGACGCTGAACTGGTCCTCGAACGACTTGATCACGTCGTCCGCCAGGTAGTCGGTCCAGTTGAGGATGTTGAGCGCGCCCTCTGGCGACGGCTGTGCCGTGGGCGAGGGCGACGCAGACGGAGGCGCGACAGACGCAGCGACCGATGGCGCCGCCGAGGAGGGGGCAGCAGACGCCGATCCACCGCTCGACGTGCAGGCCGCGATGATCGGCGCGAGCGCGGCGGCACCGCCCACGAGCGCGATCCGCTCGAGCAGATAGCGCCGCGAGATGCGGTGCTCGACCATGTAGCGGACCAGTTCCTTCTCGAGGTCGATGCTCGAGCCGTCGTGTCGATCGGTCATGGCGCGCTCTCCTCTTGTCCGGCCGTCGGCGCGAGGACCAGCGCCTCGCTCGGCGGCCATGCGATATCGACATCGCTTCCGACGGCGTGCCGTTCACCCGTCTTCGGAGCGAGCACGGTGATCGACAGACCGCCGTGCGTACGGACCTGGTATTGGACGCTGCCACCCATATAGGCGACCTGTTCGACCTGGGCGCGCAACGGTGGGACCCCGTCCGGGGACGTCCCATTCGAAGCCTTGACGAAGATGGATTCGGGCCGGATCGAAAGTTCGATGCTTTGGCCGGCCACGAGATCGCGGCCGACGACCCGACACACGTCACCGCCCTCGAGTCGGACGAGGGCCGCTTCGCTGTCGATCGACTCGATCGCGCCTGCCAGCAGATTGGTCGTGCCGATGAAGTCGGCCACGAAACGAGTCTGTGGCCGCTCGTAGAGCTCCTCGGGCGTCCCGAGCTGCTCGACCTGGCCCAGGTGCATGACGGCGATCCGATCGCTCATCGTCAGCGCCTCTTCCTGGTCGTGGGTCACGTAGACGAACGTGATGCCGACCTCGGACTGGATGCGCTTGAGCTCGATCTGGAGCTGGCGCCGAAGCTTGAGGTCGAGCGCGCCGAGCGGCTCGTCCAGCAGGAGCACGTTGGGTCGATTCACGAGCGCCCGGGCGAGGGCGACGCGTTGCTGCTGGCCGCCCGACAGCTCGGACGGCTTGCGCTTCTCGTAGCCCTTCAGACGCACGAGGTCGAGGGCCTCGCTGACACGCAGGTCGATCTGCTGGCGGTCGACCTTCTTGCGCCGCAACCCGAAGCCGATGTTGCCGGCGACATCGAGGTGCGGGAACAGCGCGTATTGCTGGAAGACCATGTTGACCGGTCGCTTGTCCGGCGGGTCGTGCGTGATGTCTCGACCGCGGAGCAGGATCCGGCCACCGGTCGGCAGCTCGAAGCCACCGATCATCCGAAGCGTGGTCGTCTTGCCGCAGCCGGATGGTCCGAGCAGCGAGAAGAACTCTCCGGGGCGGATCTCGAGGGAGACGCCGTCGACCGCCCGGACCGCACCGAACCGCTTCTCGAGGTCGATGAGGCTGATCTCGGCCGAGCCGTCGCTGGGGAGCGTCATCGGAAGGGCGAGCCTACGTTCGTCATCCAAGACGGTGCGCAGACCGTCTCGTTATCCGCAACGGGCGCGGAAACGCTGCGGAGGCTACCTCTAAAGGCGGAGTCCCGCCGAAATCAGCGTCGTTCGGTGCTTCGCGTACCGCGTCCGATCGATGGCAGGAAGGATGTGGTCGGCCAGGCTGGGTCCAGTCCCGCCGTAGGGACCGATAGGAGCCCGATGATGAACGCCTACTTCGCAGAGATCACGGCCCACGAGCGGATGGCCGAGTTCCACCGCGACGCGGCGCATGCCCGGTTGATCCGGGAGGCGCGTCGCGGAACGGGCGCACGCTCCGTGGCGAGGTCCCCTCGGGCATCGAGGATCGTCGCGGCCGCCTCGTTCGCCGTGACCCTGTGGATGGCCATGGCCGCGTGAACGCCATGGCCGCCCCTATCATCGACGCCATGTCCGGCCGTCTCGTCAGTCCGATCGTGGTCGGGCGCGCGGCGGAACTGGCGACGATCGCGGACGGGCTTGACGCGGCCCGTGACGGCACCGCGGCGACGATCCTGCTGGCCGGCGAGGCGGGGGTCGGGAAGAGTCGCCTGGTCGCTGAGGCGATGCGCTTGGCCGACGAACGTGGGATGCAAGTCTTGCGTGGCTCATGCGTGAACATCGGTTCGGCGGGTGTCCCGTACGGCCCCATCGTCGAGGCCCTGCGCGAACTGCAACGCGAGTTGCCGCCAGAAGAGATGGCGGAGCTTGTCGGTGCGGGTGCGCCGGACCTCGCACGTCTGGTGCCGTCGATCGGCGAGGGCCATGCCGTCCCGGAGCCGAGCGGCCAGAGCCAGTGGCTCCAGGCGCGCCTGCTCGAGGCGGTCCTGGGGTTCCTCCAGCGGCTCGCGGCACGCCGGCCCGTGCTGTTCGTGATCGAGGACCTGCATTGGGCGGATCCCGGCACACGCGAGACGCTCACCTACCTCGTCCGCAACCTGCGTTCCGACGCGGGGGCCCTCCTGCTCACGTACCGGTCCGACGAGCTACATCGCCGCCATCCGCTCCTGCCGTGGCTCGCCGAGTTGGAGCGGACAGGTCGCGTCCGGCGGATCGACGTCGCCCGGTTGCCGCCGGCGGTCACCCGCGAGCTCCTGCAGTCGATCATCGGGGCGGAGCCGGATCCCGAGCTTGTCCGGCGGGTCGTCGAGCGCTCGGACGGGAACCCGTTCTTCATCGAGGAGCTGGCGATGGCCGAGCGCACGTCAGCCGAGCGTGGCCTGCCGCCGACGTTGCGCGGCATCCTCCTCGCCCGGATCAGCGCGCTACCCGAGGACGCGCAGGCCGTCGTCGGGGTGGCGGCCGTCGCAGGCCGGCGTGTCGGCCACGATCTGCTGGCCACCGTCGCCGGCCAGGACGAGTCGACGACGATCGCCGCGCTCCGGGATGCGGTCGGTCAGCAGGTGTTGATCGCCGACGAGGACGCGGAGGCGGATGGCTACGCGTTCCGCCACGCCTTGATGCAGGAGGCGGCATACGACGATCTCCTGCCCGGCGAGCGGCGCCGCCTGCACCGGGCATTCGCCGAGGCCGTCGCGAACCGCGCCGTCGGTGGCGGTGCAGCGGATGCGGCCGCACACTATGCGGAGCTCGCCTACCACTGGTCGGCGACCCGAGACGACGCCCGCGCACTCGACGCCTCCGTCCGAGCCGCGTTTGCTGCGATGGATGCGTACGCGTTCGCTGACGCACTGCGCCAGTTCGAGACTGTGCTCGACCTATGGCCCGGCGTCGACGATCCCGAGACGGTCGCAGGGCTGGACTACGCGTCCGTCCTCGACAGGGCCTCCGAGATCGCATCGCTCGACGGTCAGACGCGGCGTGGGGCCACGCTCCGGGAAGCCGCGATCGCCGAGTTGGATCAGGCCACCGACCCTGTCCGGGTGGCTCTTTGGCAGGAGCGGCTCGGGCGGCAGCGCTGGCTGGCCACGGATACGGTCGGCGCACTTCGGGCGTACGAGCAGGCGATGGAGATGGCCGCGCCACCGAGTCCGGCTCGAGCCCGAGTCCTTTCGGGGTACGGCCAGCTGCTGATGTTGCTCGATCGGTGGGATGAATCCCGACGGCTGTGCGAGGAGGCCCTCGAGCTCGCGCGGTCTAACGGTGATCGTCAGGTAGAAGGGCACGCGCTGTGCACGCTTGGTCCCGATCACGCGGCGCTGGGGCGTTTCGACGAAGCTGTCGCCGCGCTCGAAGAGGCCCACCGCATCGCGGTCGAGATCGGGAATTTCGACGATGTCGGCCGGGCGAACGCCAATCTCACCAACACGTTGATCTATAGCGGCCGGGCCGAGCGCGGTCTCATCGTCGCTCGCGAGGGAATCGCGGAGGCGCAGCGACTCGGCACCGGCAGCTCTTATGGCTGCTACATCGCCCACGAAGCCGTCCAGGCCCTGAATGATCTGGGCCGGTGGAACGAGGCGCTCGAACTCTCCGCCGACACATTCCAGCGGCAGCACATCGAGCCCCACCTGGATCGATACGGCTTGGCGCGGCTCGTGCCTCTCCTGGTCTCCATGGGAGCTCCCAGCGCCCAGGAACGGCTCGATCAGCTCGGTCGGCTCCTCGATGGCCGGCCAGCGGAGGGGCAATTCTCCATCCCGTACTACGTCGCTCGCACCGAGCACGAGCTCTGGAGCGGACGCCCGGCGGATGCCCTGTCGACCGCCCAACGTGGCCTGGGCGATGTCGACGCGACTGCCTTGGGCTGGTATGCGATGCCGCTCGCGGCGGCCGCGGCACGAGCGTCAGCGGAACTCGCCGAATTCGCACGTGCTCGTCGCGATACCGCATTGTCGTCGGTCGCTCGCCAGGGCTGGGATGTACTGGCGGCGTCGCTGGCGGCGGCCGACGCCGCCGGCTCCTTCTCGCGAGCCGATGCCACGGATGCTACGCAAGTGAACGCGGGCCTTGCCGCGATCGAGGCGGAAGCCTGTCGTGTGCTCGACACTCCGCAGACAGGCCCGTGGCACGTGGCAGTCGAAGGTCTCAGAGCGACTGGCCGCCCATACGCGCTTGCCTACGCTCGCTGGCGGTTCGCCGAAGCGCTGCTCGGCGAAGGTGACCGTGCTGCGGCAACCGACGAGCTCCGGACCGCGTACCAGGCGACCCTGACGCTCTGT
>Ga0207708_10001101_pt1 | contig 20245 bp, 14 predicted proteins | sample KBSK5101metaG_FD_184340 | JGI IMG/M metagenome (GOLD analysis project Ga0207708, IMG submission 184340) | Corn, switchgrass and miscanthus rhizosphere microbial communities from Kellogg Biological Station, Michigan, USA - KBS K5-10-1 metaG... | ecosystem: Host-associated > Plants > Roots >...
GAGCAGTACTACGCCGAGCTCGGCCACGGGCAGCACGAGATCTCGACCCCGCACGCACCCGCGCTCCGGGCCGCCGACGAGCAGCTGCTCGTGCGCGAGACCATCCGCGCCGTCGCCACCGGCCGGGGGCTCGTCGCCTCGCTGGCGCCCAAGCCGTGGCCCGACAACGCCGGCAACGGCGGCCACGTCCACTTCTCGCTCTGGGACGGCGACCGCAACCGCTTCTACGACGGCGGCACGCCCGACGGGCTCTCCGCCACGGCCCGCGCGTTCATCGCCGGCGTGCTCGAGCACCTCCCCGGCCTCTGCGGCCTGACCGCTCCGAGCTTCAACTCCTACCACCGCATCGTGCCCCAGTTCTGGGCCGGCGCGTTCGTCTGCTGGGGCTACGACAACCGCGAGGCGCCGGTGCGGGTGGCGTCGACCTTCGCCGGCGCCGAGGAGGCGTCGACCAACGCCGAGCTCAAGGCCGCCGACGCCAGCGGCAACCCGTACCTGGCGCTCGGCGGGCTGATCGCCGCCGGGCTCGACGGGATCGAGCGCGGGCTCGAGCCGCCCCCGCCGGTCGACGTCGACCCGGCCACCATCCCCGAGGACCAGCGCGCCGCGCGCGGCATCGCACGCTTGCCGGCGACCCAGCGCGAGGCGCTCGACGCCCTCGCCGCCGACGCGGTGCTCACCGGCGCGCTGGGCCCCGGGCTGGCGACCCCCTACCTGGCCGTGCGAAGGTCCGAATGGGAGGCCTACTCCGCGGGAGACGAGGCATTCGAGCAGCAGGGCCACTTCGAGAAGTACTGAGCGCCGTCCCGCTCGTCGACCACCACGCGCACGCGATCCTGCGCGCGGCGCCCGACACGCTGGACGCGTTCCGCGGGCGGTTCTCGGAGAGCCCCGACCCGCGCCAGTGGCCGCACGTCGCGTGGTCGGCCATGTACCTGCGCGCCCTGCCCGTGCTGGCCGCGCACCTGGGCTGCGAGCCGACCGAGGAGGCGGTGTTCGCGGCGCGCAGCGCCGCCGACCCGGCCACGTTCCTGCGCGCTACCGGCACCGAGCTGCTGCTGCTCGACGACGGCTTCCCGCCGCCCGAGGACTCGGTCTCCCGCGAGGAGATGGGCGCGCTCGCGGGCTGCGAGGCACGCGCCGTGCTGCGCATCGAGCGGCTCGAGTCCGTCGACGCCGTGCGCACCGCGGTCGTGGCGGCCCGCGCCAACGGCTACGTCGCGCTGAAGACCATCGCCGCCTACCGAGGCGGGCTCGTCGCCGTCGGCGACCGGGTGGTCGCTGCGCTCGAGTGCAACGAGGCCACCGGCGACCCGCTGCCCGTCCAGGTGCACACGGGCTTCGGCGACCCCGACCTCCTGCTCCCCACCGCCCGGCCGGGCCTGCTCAAGCCGCTCATCGAGCGCTTTCGCACCACGACCTTCGTGCTGCTGCACTGCTACCCGTTCGTGCGCGAGGCGGGGTGGTTGGCGCATGCCTACGCCAACGTCTTCTTCGACCTGTCGCTGACGATCCCGTTCGTGGCGCGGCCGGCGACGGCGCTGGCCGAGGCGCTGGAGCTCGCGCCGGTGTCGAAGCTCTTGTACGCATCCGACGCCGCCCGCACGCCGGAGCTGTACCTCCTGGGCGCGACGTGGTGGCGGGACGCGCTGGCCGCCGTCCTGCCCGAACTGCTCCCCGACGCGGCCGTCGAGCGCGCCGCGCGGATGGTCCTGCGCGACAACGCCCGCACCCTCTACCGCCTGTAGCGCGATGGCGATAGCCTGCCGGCGATGCGGCGTGCCGTAGGGATCGCGGCCCTGATCCTCGGGTGCGCCGCGCCCGCCGCCGCGGGGGCGGGCGACCCCGACCGCAGCGTGGGAACGAAGCTGACGGGCCGGCTCGACCTCGACCACATCGGGCTCATGGGGCACTCGAAGGGCGGCGAGGCGGTGTCGCGCTTCCTCGAGCTCAACGTGGGCCGCCAGCCGCAGTACAACATCGACGGCGTGGTGGCACTCGCACCCAGCGACAGCGGCAACCAGGCGCCGGGCGAGCGCGCGCCCGGCACGAACTGGGCCGTGCTGTTGCCCGCCTGCGACGGCGACGTGTTCGACGTCCAGGGCGGCAACGCGTTCGAGCGCGCCAAGGCGGCTCCGCAGGGGCGGAGGTTCGCCAAGTTCCAGTGGCTGGTCGCCGGGACCAACCACGACTGGTTCAACACGGTCTGGTACCAGGAGGACCACGACGTCCGCATCCCGCTGGCGCGGTTCCCCGGCGTGGACCTCCACCGGCTCGCCGGCGTCGAGCTGCGCTTCGGCGTGCGGGGGCGCCCCACCGGCTCGATCGAGCTCGCCGACATGGCGCTGCAATGAGCTCGCGCAAGCTGCTCAACCTGGTGCTGCCCGCGGATCTGCGGCGGGTCTTCGGCCTCGTCGGCGTGCGCTGGGACCTCGTCGCGGGCACGCTCCTGGTGTTCGTCAGCGCCTGGGGCCTCATCGCCTCGCCGTGGCTGATCGGCAAGGCCGTCAACGAGCTCCAGCGCGGGTCGACCGACAGCCTGGTCCTGATCGCGCTCGGCGTCGCGGGCGCCGGGCTGCTCACCGCGGTGGCCACCGGCGGGGCGACCTACATGCTCGGCCGCTACTCGGTGACGGCGGGGATGCGGATCCGCGAGGTGCTCTACGACCGCCTGCTCGGGGCGCCGCTGGACCTCTACCGGGCCCAGCCCCCGGCCCAGCTCGTGGCCCGCGCGACGGCCGACGTCGAGCCGATCAAGATCTTCGTGAGCGCCGGCGTGGGCATTGCCGCCCAGTCGCTCGGGACGCTCGTGTTCGCGATCACGGTGATGCTCCTGATCGACGTGGAGCTGACGGTGCTCGCGGTCACCCCGCTCCTGCTCGCCATCTTCGTCCAGCTCCGCTACGGGCACCTGACCCGCACGGCCACGGCCGACGCAGAACAGCGTCGCGGCGAGGTCGCGGCCGTGGCCACGGACAACATCCACGCCGCGCGGCTCGTCATGTCGCTCGGGCGCGAGGCGGAGCAGCGTGAGGCGTTTGACCGCACGGTCCGGGCACTGTTCCGGGGCTGGGTTCAAGTGGGGAAGATCGATGCGATCTACGGGCCGCTTCTGGGCGCGCTGCCCTACGTGGGCCTCGCACTCGTGCTCGCGATCGGCGGCCGGGCAGTGATCGACGGACAGATCTCGCTGGGCGAGTTCGTGACCTTCTACGGCTACAGCGGCATGCTCGCCGGGGTCGCGGCCCAATTCGGCTACCTGACCTACCTCGGCGCGGGCGCGTCGGGGTCGGCCGGCCGGATCGTCGAGCTGCTCGACCAGTCCGAGGAGAGCGCCGGCGACCACCCGGCGACGCGGGCGTCCCACGCACCCGACGTCGGGCTGAGCTCGGTGTCGGTGGCGCGCCGCGGCGGTGAGCCGGCGCTCGAGGACGTGACCCTCGACGTGCGCGCCGGCGAGACGGTGGCGCTGGTCGGCGCCACCGACGCAGGGATGGCGACGCTGCTGGACATCGTCAACGGCCTGCTCGAGCCCGACGCGGGCACGGTCGCGCTGGACGGCCACCCGCTCGGGCCGACCGACCTGGCGCGGCTGCGCACGCTCTCGGCGCCAGCGGCGCAGGGCGAGCTGTTCGCGATGTCGATCCACGACAACATCGCCTACGGACGCCCCGACGCCCCGACCGCCGAGGTGGAGGACGCCGCGCGCCGCGCCCACGCCGACGAGGTCGCCGCCCGGCGGCCTGACGGCTACGACACCCAGGTGGGCGAGTCGGGCGGGCAGCTGTCCGGCGGGGAGCGCCAGCGCATCGGCCTGGCCCGCGCGCTGCTCGTGGGGCGCCCGATCCTGCTGCTCGACCACGTCACGAGCGCGCTTGACCCGCCGGCGGCCAACGAGGTGCTCGAGCGGCTCCAAGAGGGGACCGCGGGCACCACGCGCGTGATGGCGACCTACCGGCAGTCCGCGCTGACCCTCGCCGATCGCATCGTCGTGCTCGACGCGGGCCGGGTGCTGGCCGTGGGCACCCACGACGAACTGGTCGCGAGCTGCCCGCCCTACCGCGAGATGGTGGAGCTGTGGGACGCCGAGTGATCGCGCGCGTCGAGCGCCAGTTCGACGTCCTCGTGCAGCTCTACCGGCTGCTCCGCCCGTGGCGGCGCCAGCTGCTGCTCACGGCGGTGGCGGTCATCGTCTCCACCGGGGCGAGCCTGGTGCCGCCCTATGTCGCCGCGCAGGCCATCGACGAGGGCATCATCAAGGGCGACATCGGCGCGCTCGACGAGGCGCTGATCGTGTTGGTGGTGGCGGTCGCCCTGTACGCGCTGACGGCAACGGCCCAGACCTATGCCTCGTCCTGGATCGCGCAGCGGGCGCTGGCCACCCTGCGCTCGCGGATCTTCGGCCACCTGCAGGTGCTCTCGCCGTCGTTCTACGACCGCATGCAGACCGGCGACCTCGTTTCGCGCATCACCAACGACGTCGAGCAGCTCGAGAACCTCGTCACCGGGGCGCTCGTGAACATGAGCGGCAGCCTGCTCGCGCTCGTCGGAACGCTGGTCGCGATGTTCGTCCTCGACGCCGAGCTCGCCCTGGTGGCGCTGTGGGTGTTCCCGGCCAGCTTCGTGACCATGGCGGTGTGGGGTCGGCTGGCCCGGCCGCGCTTCCGCCACACCCGCGACACCATCGGCGCCCTGTCGGGCTACCTGCAGGAGACGCTGGGCGGCATCAGGATCGTCCGCTCGTTCGGCCAGGAGGAACGCCACCGCGACGGCTTCCACCAGCTCAACGCGGCCGACGGCCAGGCGCAGATGGCGATCAAGAAGATCGCCTTCGGGTTCAGTGGCGTCATGACGCTGCTGCCGTCGATCGGCGTGACCGCCATCCTCATCGTCGGCGGGCTGCAGGTCAGCAACGGCGACCTGAAGGTCGGCGTCGTCGTGGCCTTCATCGCCTACTTCCAGCGCCTGTTCGCGCCGCTGACCCAGCTGACCAACCTGGCCTCGCTCTACAGCCAGGGCGGCGCCGCGCTCGACAAGATCAACGCGCTGCTCGACGAGGAGCCCGCCATCGAACAGCGCCCGGGGGCGCAGCCGCTCGTGCGCGGGCCGGGGGAGGTCCGCATCGACGGCGTGACCTTCTCCTACGACGGAAAGCGCACGGTGATCGACGACGCCGACATCGTCTTCCCGGCCGGCAAGGTCACCGCCATCGTCGGCCACAACGGCGCCGGCAAGTCGACGCTGGTGAGCCTGATCTCGCGCTTCTACGAGCCCGAGCGCGGCCGGATCACCATCGACGGCACCGACATCCGCGACGTGACGCTGACGAGCCTGCGCCGCGCCGTGAGCTTCAGCCTCCAGGACACGAACCTGCTGGCCGGCACCGTGCGGGCCAACATGCTGCTGGCCAAGCCCGACGCGACCGACGAGGAGATCGAGCACACCCTCGCCGACCTCGGTGGCCTCGAGATCGTGCGCCGCCTCCCCGACGGGCTGGACACCGAGGTGGGCCCGTCGGGCGGGAATCTCTCGCCAGGCCAGCGCCAGGTCGTCGCGCTGGCCCGCACGATCCTCGGCGACCCGTCGATCTTCGTCCTCGACGAGTTCACCTCGGGGCTGGACGTGATGACCGAGGCCGGCCTCCTCGCGGCACTGGAGCACCGGCTGGCCGGGCGCACCCGCATCGTCATCGCCCACCGCCTCGGCATGGTCCGCCGCGCCGACCACATCGTCGTGCTCGAGCACGGCCACGTGATCGAGCAGGGCGACCATGAGAGCCTCGTGCGCGCCGGCGGCGTGTACGCGTCGCTGCAGTCCGAGTCGCGGCGGCTGCGCGTAGGGGCAGCGTGAGCTCGTGTAGCTTGTGGCCCATGACCCCTGCGCTGTCCGAGCAGTCTCCACAGGACACCGAGTTCGACCTCGACGTCAGGCTCGAGCCGCTGCCGCGGCACCACGCGCTCCCCGGCACCCCTCCGCCCGCCACCGTCAGCTGCAAGGAGTGCGGCACCCAGTACTCGTGCGTCGGCTGCTCCGAGTACGGTGGCCACAGGCCCGACTGACGCCAGGCCCCCTCAGGGCTCGCGGTCCCAGTAGTCCCGGTTGCCGTCCTCGCGCCGCAGGATCACGCGGTCGTCGCGGTTCCCGGGCGCCGTCGGGGCCGACGGGGAAGCACACGGCGTCGCCGCGGACCGCAGTCTCCTCGCCCTCCGGCGTGCGCACCACGACCTCGCCGTCGCGTGGTTCATCCGCGCATTGTGCTGATACGCACACGAAGGATCCGCGTCCGGCGGTGTCCTTGGAGATGACCACTCGAATTCCTTGGAGGAATCATCGTCATGACGTCGCGCCGGATCCTGTTCCTTGTCTCAGCGCACAACAGCCTCAGCCAGCGCGCCTGGATCGAGCTGACCGAGCGCGGCCACGACGTGACCGTCGCGGTCGTCGACTCGAGCGCCGCGATGGAGGCCGCGGTCCGCGAGCACGACCCCGAGCTGATCGTGTGCCCGATGCTCAAGAAGATCATCCCGGCCTCGATCTGGTCCCAGCACATCTGCCTGGTCGTGCATCCGGGCCCGCGCGGCGACCGCGGCCCGTCCTCGCTGGACTGGGCGGTCGAGCGCGACGAGCGGACGTGGGGCGTGACGGTGCTGCAGGCCAACGACGACGTCGACGCCGGCGACGTCTGGGCCACGCGGACGTTCCCCGTCCGCGGTGGCAGCAAGAGCGGCCTGTACCGGCACGAGGTGCGCCGGGCGGCGATCGAGGCCATCGTCGAGGCCGTCGGCAAGTTCGACCGTCGCAGGGCCCCGGCGCCGCTGGATCCCGACGACCCGCGCACGATCGGGCGCGCGCGCCCGCTGATGACGCAGGACGTCCGCGCGATCGACTGGCAGACCGACGCCACCGCCACCGTCCTGCGCAAGCTCCGCGCGGCCGAGGGCCACCCGGGCGTGCTCGACGAGATCGGCGGCACGGCGTTCCACCTGTTCGGCGGGCACGAGGAGGGCGCGCTGCGCGGCGCGCCGGGGCAGATCGTCGCCCAGCGCGACGGCGCCATCTGCCGGGCCACCGTGGACGGCGCCGTCTGGATCACCACGCTCAAGCAGGCCGGCGAGGGCGCGCTCAAGCTGCCGGCCACGCTCGCGCTCGAGCGGGCCGGCCTGGTCGTGCACGCACCCGAGCGCCCGGTGCCGGTCCACGCGCCGGCGGGCGCTGCGGCGACCTACCGGGAGATCGCCTACGAGGAGGATGCCGCCGCGGGTGTCGGGTACCTGCGCTTCACCTTCCACAACGGCGCGATGAGCACCGAGCAGTGCCGGCGCCTGCAGGATGCCTACGCCTACGCCCGCTCACGGCGCGAGACGTCGGTCATCGTGCTGCTGGGCGGGAGGGACTTCTTCTCCAACGGCATCCACCTGAACGTCATCGAGGCCGCCGACGACCCCGCCGGCGAGTCCTGGCTCAACCTGCACGCGATCGACGACGTCGTGCGCGACATCATCGAGACCGATTCGCACCTCGTCGTCTCGGCGCTGGCCGGGGACGCCGCCGCCGGGGGCGTCCCGCTCGCGCTGGCCGCCGACCAGGTCATCGCGCGCGACGACGTCGTGCTCAATCCCTACTACCAGCACATGGGCGGGCTGTACGGATCCGAGTACTGGACCTACCTCCTGCCCCGCCGGGTCGGTGCCGCCACGACCGCACGGCTGGTGGGCGCCCCCTTCACCCCCGTCGGCGCGCACGAGGCGATGTGGATCGGGCTCATCGACGCGGCCTACGGCGCCACCGCCGGGGCGTTCGAGACCTGGACGCGAGCCCTGGCCGCGCGGCTGGCGGAGCGGGTTGGCCCCCAGGGCCTACTCGAGGCCAAGCGGCGGCGGCGCGCCTGCGACGAGCACAGCAAGCCGCTGCGGGCCTACCGCAACGAGGAGATGGCGCGCACGCACGCCTGCTTCTTCGGGCCCGACCGCAGCTACCACGAGGCCCGGCATCGGTTCTGCCTGAAGCTCGGACAGACCGGGACGGTTGTGCGCGAGGCGCGGCCCGCCGCCCGCGGCGTCGCGAACGCGACGCACGCTGCGTAAGCGACCCGCCGGTAAGGGGGCGGGGGCAGGCGTAGCGTCGGGAGTCCGACATGCGCCGCCTCCGCCCCCACCTCAGCTACGCCAACACGATGGCCACCGTCGCCGTGTTCCTCGCGCTCGGCGGCGGCGCCTACGCGGCCTCGAGCCTGCCCGTCAACGCGGTGCACGCGCGCAACATCGCCCGCAACGCGATCACGTCGAGCAAGGTCCAGGACCACTCGCTGCTGCCCAAGGACTTCCGGCGCGGCGCGCTCACTGCGGCCCCGCCGGCCGACGCCGGCCCCGCGGGCCCGAGCGGCAAGCCCGGCGCCACCGGACCCGCAGGGTCCAAGGGCGACACCGGGCCGACCGGCCCCCAGGGGCCGAAGGGCGACACGGGCCCGCAGGGCCCCAGGGGCGACACCGGCCCAGCCGGGCCGCTGAGCAGCAGCACCGGCCCGAGCGCGATCGGGCTCAACGCCTGCAGCTATTACATGGACACGAGCCTGGTCCGCGACTACGAGTTCGGCCAGGTCCACATCCACACGACCGGCACGCCGGGCACGTTCCAGCTTTGCAGCGACGACGTGCACTTCGTCGAGACCTGGACCGCCTACGTCAACGGCGCGCGCAGCACCGGCGCCACCGCGACCTGCGACCCGTTCACCCCCGGGGCCAACGGCGACTTCCAGCTCGAGTCGCGCCGGGCGATCATCTTCGGCGTCCAGTCCGGGGACGGCGCAACGGACAAGAACTACACGCTGTACAGCTTCTCGCAGCTCTGAGCCGCCGCTGGGCGGGGACCACCCTGGCTCAGCCGGTGTTGCGCAACCCGCCCGCGATCCCGTTGATCGTGAGCAGGCTGACCCGGCCGAGGTCGCCGTCGGCCCCCGCACCGCCGGCGCGCAGCCTCCGCAGCAGCTCGATCTGCACGAACGACAGCGGGTCGACGTACGGGTTGCGGCGGTCGATTGAGGCCTGCAGGGCCGGCTCGCGGTCGAGCAGGCGCGACTCGCCGCACACGAGCAGCAGCTCTGAGCGGGTGCGCTCCAGCTCGTCCGCGATCACGCCCCACAGCCGCGCCGTCTCCAGCGCGCCGTCGCCCAGCCCCACGTAGCGCTCGGCGATCCCGGGGTCGGCCTTCGCGCACGCCATCTCCGCGTTGGAGAGCAGGCCGGCGAAGAACGGCCAGTCGTGCTCCATGACCTGCAGCTGCTCGAGGCCGACCTCCGCGCGCACGGTGGCAAGCGCGGCGCCGAGCCCGAACCAGGCCGGCAGCACCATGCGCGCCTGCGTCCACGAGAACACCCACGGGATCGCCCGCAGGTCGTCGATGCCCTCGCCGCCGTGGCGCCGCGCCGGGCGCGAGCCCAGCCGCAGGCGCGAGATCTCGTCCACCGGCGTGACCGTGCGGAAGAACCCGAGCAGCTCGGGGTCGTCGTGGATCAGGCTGCGGTAGGCGGCGGCGGAGACCTCGGCCATGCGCTCGACCACGGCGTCGAAGGCGGCCTCGCGCTCGGGCTCGATCGGCGCGGCGTCGTCGAGTGAGCGCACGAGCACGGCGCTGCTCGTGAGCTCGAGCTCGCGGTGGGCGATCTCGTCGACCGCGTACTTGGCCGCCAGGACCTCGCCCTGCTCGGTCATCTTCAGCCGTCCCTCGACGGTCCCGCGCGGCAGGGCGAGGATGGCCACGTTGGTCGGGCCGCCGCCGCGCCCGACCGCGCCGCCGCGGCCGTGGAAGAAGACCCAGCTGACGGCGTGGGCGCGGAACACGCGCGCCATCTGCACCTGGGCTCGATAGGTGGCCCACGAGGAGGCGACGTAGCCCACGTCCTTGTTCGAGTCCGAGTAGCCGACCATGACCTCCTGCTCGTCGCCGACCGCGCGCAGCGCGTTGCGGTACTCCTGCCGGTCGAGCGCGGTCCCCATCGTCGCCGCGGCGCCGGCGAGGGTCTCGCCGGCCTCGAACAACGGCACGATGCGCAGCGCCGCCGCCGTGCCGCCGGCGCGGGCCAGGCCCGACTCCTTCATGAGCAGGAGCACGGCCAGCAGGTCGGCCGGGCCCGCGGCGCCCGAGACGACGTAGCTCTGCACCGCGCCGCGGTGCGGGCCGGCGAGGGCCGCGTGGAGCATGCGGAACGTGCGCACGACCTCCTGCGTGACGCCCGAGAAGCCGGCGATGTCGTCCGGCACGACCGGCCGGCGGTCGGCGATCAGCGCGCACAGCAGGTCGAGCTGGTCGGGCTCGTCGAGGGCGGCATAGTCCTCGGCGACGCCGAGCGTGGACAGGATCTCGGTCAGCGCGGCGCGGTGGCGGTCGGCGTGCTCGCGCACGTCCAGGCGCGCGAAGTGGAAGCCGAAGACCTCGACCTGGCGGATGGTGTCGTGGAGGTTGCCGCGGGCACTGAGGTCGCCGCCGCCGTCGCGCAAGGACCGGTTGGCGGTGCGCAGGTCGGCCAGCAGCTCGCCCGGGTCGGCGTAGCCCTCGTCGGCGCCCTCGGCGGCCGCGCGCACGCGCTCGCGCATAAGCGTGAACGCGCGCCGGTAGGGCTCCTCCGGGTTGCGCTGCAGCGCCGCCTCGGCGACCTCGGGGAACAGCTCCGCGCCGGTGGCCAGCACCGGCTCGAGCGCGGTCGCCGGCCCGACGATCCGGTCCGAGAGCGAGATGCGCTCGGCCAGCAGGGTCAGGCGCCGCTCGTACAGGCCCAGGCACTGCTGGCGCATGAGGTCGAGCGCGGCCAGGGTCACCTCCGGCGTGACGAACGGGTTGCCGTCGCGGTCGCCGCCGATCCACGAGCCGAAGGTCAGGAACGGCGGCACCCGCACCGTCGCCCCCGGATACGCGGAGGCGATCGCCTCCTCGAGGTCGCGATAGATCTCGGGCAGGACCGAGGCCAGGGTCGAGAGGAAGTAGACGAGCCCGCTGCGCACCTCGTCCTCGACCGTGGGCGAGACGGCGCGCAGCTCGTCCGAGCCCCACAGCTCCTGCACCGTGCCGAGCAGCCGCCGCCGCGCCACCGCCATCGCGCCCGGCGGCCCCTCGCGCTCGTCGAGGTCGCGCAGGACGGCGAAGACGCGACCGAGCTTCTCCACCGTGGTGCGCCGCCGGGCCTCGGTCGGGTGGGCCGTGAGCACGAGGCGCAGGTCGGCGTCGCCCAGCAGCGCGTCGAGCTCGTCGGCCTGCACGCCGACGCCGGCCAGGCGCTGCACGGCGTCGGCGAGCGAGCCCGGGAGCGGCAGGTCGGGGTCGCGGCGCTCGCGCGCGATCAGGCGCCGGATGCGCTCGTTGTCCTCGGCCAGGTTGACGAGCTGGAACCAGCGCGTGAGCGAGCGGACGAGGACCTCGGCGTCCTCGAGCCCCAGCCCGGCGACGAGCGCCGCGAGCGCGTCGGCGGCGCCCGCGTCGCCGCCGCGGGCGCGCTGCGCCAGTGCCACCGTCTCGCGGTGGAGTTGAAGGGCCTCCTCGCCCGCGCCACGGCGGACGACCTCGCCGAGGACGTCGGCGAGCAGGGCCTGGTCAGCTTCCAGCGTGCGCACGCTCGCAGTGTGACGCGGGACCCCGCGGCGACCGACCCGACACGCGGATCGGCCGCGTTGGGGCTCGAGGAGGAGCGCCGGTCGGCGCGCTCCTCGGTCCGCGGGCTGGCCCCTCGGACGACGATCTTCCCGCCGCCTGCGCCGGGATCGAAGCGTTCGTTCAGGTTCTGATCAGGTTGGCACGCCGCACATTCGGGCAAACCGAGTTAGGGTGCCCTAAGGATGAGCCTCGGCGAGACCATCGCGCTCGGAGCCCTGGCCGGCTTCACCATCTACCTCGGCCTCCCTGTGGGGCGGCTGAAGGTGCTGTCGCCGGGAGCCCGCGTCGGCCTGGCGATGTTCGCCGTCGGGATCCTGGCCTTCATCTTCGTGGACGTCCTCGCCCACGGGTTCGAGATCGTCGAGAGCGCCCTGGACGAGTTCAAGGACGACAAGGAGTCGCTCGCCTCGGTCGTCGGGCTGGCAGCGCTGCTGATCGGCGGCTTCGGCCTGGGAAGCGCCGGGCTCGGGCTCCTCGAGCGGCGCCTGCGGCCGCACCGGCCGACGCCGCCGATGGCCGGGGGCTCGAGCGCGGCGGAGGCGGCGACCCTGGCGCCACCGGTGGCGGTCCAGCGCTCCACCGCCCGCCAGCGCGCGCTGCAGACCGGGCTCGTCATCGCCGTCGCCATCGGCCTGCACAACTTCGCCGAGGGGCTGGCCATCGGCGTGTCGGCGCGGTCGGGCGAGGTCAGCCTGGCCACCGTGCTCATCATCGGCTTCGCCCTCCACAACGCCACCGAGGGCTTCGGCATCGTCGGGCCGCTGGGCGACGTCGTGCCGTCCTGGCGCTGGCTCCTCGGCGTCGGCCTGATCGCCGGCGGGCCCACGCTGCTGGGCAGCATCGTCGGCTACCAGGTCACGTCGGAGCCGCTTGAGCTCGCCTTCTACGCGCTCGCGGCCGGCGCGATCTTCTACGTCATCGGCGAGATCTGGAGCGCGATGCGCCGCTACGGCCGGCGCGAGCTCGGGCTCCTGATGGTGACCGCCGGCTTCGCCGCCGGCGTGGTCACCGACCTCGTCGTCGCGTACGGCGGCGGCTAGGAGGCGGTCGCCACCGGCGAGGTGGCGAGCACGTGGCCCCGCCCGTCCAGCGCCCGGACCGCGAGCACGCGGCCGTGGGCGAGCGGTTGGATCGAGTTGATGTGGAAGGCGTCGTCGAAGGCGCTGTTCGCCGGCTAACCGGCATACTGGCGCCCATGGCGCTGGAACCATCGACCGCCGAGCTGACCGTGACCGACGCGCGGTCGCCGATCCACTCGTGGCTCATGGACATGGACGGGGTGCTGGTCCACGAGGAGGACCTGATCCCGGGCGCCGACCGCTTCGTCGCGATCCTGCGCGAGCGCGAGCTGCCGTTCCTCGTCCTCACCAACAATTCGCTCTACACGCGGCGCGACCTGGCGGCCCGGCTGCGCAAGAGCGGCATCGAGGTCCCCGAGCAGGCGATCCTCACCTCGGCCCTGGCCACGGCGCGGTTCCTGGCCGACCAGCGCCCCGGCGGCTCGGCCTTCGTCATCGGCGAGGTCGGCTTGACCACGGCCCTGCACTCGTCCGGGTACACGCTGACCGAGCGCGACCCCGACTACGTCGTCGTGGGCGAGACCCGCACCTACAGCTTCTCGCGCATCACCCAAGCGGTCCGGCACGTGCAGAACGGCGCCCGCTTCATCGCCACCAACCCCGACCCCAGCGGCCCGAGCTCGGAGGGCCCGCTGCCGGCCACGGGCTCGCTGGCCTCGCTGATCAGCACCGCGACCGGGGTCAGCCCCTACTTCGTCGGCAAGCCGAATCCGCTGATGATGCGCACGGCGCTGAACGCGATCGGCGCCCACTCGGAGAGCACGGTGATGATCGGCGACAGCATGCGCACCGACATCGTCGCCGGCCTCGAGTCCGGCCTGGAGACCATCCTCGTGCTCAGCGGGGTGACCTCGCCCGCCGACGTCGACCGCTTCCCCCACCGCCCGTCGCGCATCGTCGACTCGATCGCCGACCTCATCCCCGAGGTCGAGCCGCCGACCGCTCCGTCATAGCGCCGTCGCGCGTGAGCACGTCGATCGGCGTGCCATCGGGCCGCACGAGCACCGCGCCGTTCCCGGCGGCGCCGACGGCCCGGGCGGCGAGGGGATCGAGGACCTGGACGGTGACCGGTGCGGGGGTGTGGTGGGGGGCCCCGTGGTCGTCCCAGCCCGACCCGCGCGCCGCGAACAGCGTCAGGCCGGTGCCGAGCAGGTCGAGCGTGGAGCGGTCGCCCGACCAGGCGTGCCGGATGCGCCCGCCCAGGTCCGCGTGCACCTCGCACTCGGGCGCGCGCAGGGAGCCACGCGGGTCGGCGGACCGCGCCGCCGTGTGCTCGGCCACCGGGCGGCGCTCGGCCTCGTAGCTGTCGAGCAGCGCCGATCCCGCCCAGTCGCGCAGGACCCACGCGAGCTTCCAGCCGAGGTCGAAGCCGTCGTGCAGGGCGAGGTTCAGGCCCGTCCCGCCGCGCGGGGTGACGCGATGGGCGGCATCGCCGGCGAGCAGGACGCGGCCGCAACGGAAGCGCGTCGCGACCTGAGCCGCGGAGGAGAAAGGACGCGAGCGCTCGATGTGGACTGGGAGGTCGGGCACGCCGGCGCCGGCCCGGACGAGCTCGGCTGTGCGCTCGTTGTCGGGCGCGGCGCCGCTCTCGGGACGGAACCCGTACAGCCAGCGATCCGAGCGGCCGGTCGGCAGGAAGGTGCCGGCGGCGTCGGGGTGATTGACCGAGTAGAGGAGGTGGCGGTACTCGCCGACGACGTCCCAGAGCGGCGCGCGGAGCAGCGCGGTGACGCCGGCGAGCACGTCCTCGGCGCCGACGAGCTCGATGCCGAGCGCCCGCCGCACGGCGCTGCGCGCGCCGTCGGCGGCGACCACGTAGCCGGCCCGCACGGTGCGCGCGGCTCCGGTGCGCACGTCGCGCAGCCCGACCTCCACGCCATCGGCGCGGGCGACGAGGCCGGTGACCTCGGTGCCGAGTGCCACGCGCGCCGACGACCGCTCGCGCAGCCGCGCGAGCAGGAGCGGCTCGACGTCGTCCTGGGCGATGCAGGCGACGGCGACCGGGCTGAGCAGGCGGCTCTGCTCGCGGGTGGGATAGCCGACCTCGAGCGGCGCGCCGTCGGCGGCACGGCTCAGCGTCTCGACGTCCAGCATGCGGGCGTCGACGTCGGCCGCTCGCGCGTGTACGGCGGCCTCGAGGCCCCAGGCGCGCATCAGCTCCATCGAGCGCAGGCTGAGGACGGTCGCGCGCGGGTGCGAGGAGAGCGTCTGGCGGCGCTCGACGAGCAGGCTGGGGACGTCGTGGCGGGCGAGCTCGACGGCGACGGCCAGGCCTGCGGGGCCGCCGCCGACGATGAGGACGGGGGTCTCGGATGTGGTGGGCATGGCGCCATGGTGCGGCCGCTCGGGTCCGCGCGCATGAGCAACGGCTACTCAATTGGGACACTCCGCGCATGGCGTGGCCGCTCGTTGGGAGGGAGGCTGAGCTCCGCTTCGTCGCCGAGGCGCTGGCCGAGGACGAGGCGGGCGGGGTTGTGGTGGTCGGGCAACCAGGGGTGGGCAAGACGCGGCTGGCGCACGAAGCGGCCGCGCACGCCGATGCGTCTGGGTGCACGGTGGAGTGGGTGCGGGCCACGGGCGCAGCGGCGTCGATCCCGCTCGGCGCCTTCGCGCCGCTGCTCCCCGCGGCGGGCTCGCGCGAGGGCGTGGAGCTGCTGGCCCGGGCTCGCGCCGCGCTGGCTTCGCGGACGGGCGAGCGCCGGCTCGTGCTGTGCGTCGACGACGCCCAGCTGCTCGACGACGCGTCGGCGGCGCTCGTGCACCAGCTCGCGGCGGCGCGCGAGGCGTTCGTCGTCGTGACCGTGCGGTCGGGCGCGGCGCCCGATGCGCTGCGCGCGCTGTGGAAGGACGAGCTGTGCGCGCGGCTCGAGCTGGGCGCGCTGGCGCGGGCGGAGGCCGACGCGCTGCTGGCGGCCGGCCTCGGCGGCCCGGTCGACGGCGCCACCGCCGAGGCGGTGTGGTCGCTGAGCCGCGGCAACGCGCTGTTCCTGCGCGAGCTGGTGCGGCATGGGCTGGACCGGGGGCTGCTGGCCGAGGGCGACGGGCTGTGGCGCTGGCGCGGCCCGGTCGAGGGCGGCCCGCGACTGCGCGAGCTGATGGACCTGCGGATCGACGGGTTGGACGCGGGCGCGCGCGAGCTGCTCGAGGTCGTGGCCGTCGGCGGGCCGCTCGAGGTCGCGCTGCTGCCGGACACGCTCGAGGACCTCGAGCGCGCGGAGCTCGTCGACCGCGTCGCCGACGGTCGGCGCCGGCTCGTCGATGTCGCCCATCCGCTGCACGGCGAGACGGTGCGCGCGCGGCTGACGCCCACGCGGCTGGACGCGATCCGTGCGCAGCTCGCGGACGCCGTGGAAGCGACCGGTGCGCGCCGCAGCGGCGACCTGCTGCGCATCGCGACGTGGCGCCTCGACGCCGGTGCCACCGGCGACGGCGCCCAGTTCGCGCGCGCGGCCGAGCGGGCCCTGGCCGCGCGCGATCCGGCGCTGGCCGAGCGCCTCGCCGGCGCGGCGCTGCAGGCGGGCGCGGGCTTCGCCGCCGCGCTGGCGCGCGGGCGCGCGCTGGCCGCCGTGGGGCGCGCGGCGGAGGCCGAGGCGGAGCTGGCGGGGATCCCGGCCGACCGCGACGACGAGGTCGCCGCCGTGGCGCTGGCCCGCGCGCGCAACCTGTTCTGGGGCCTTGACCGCGCCGACGACGCCGACGCCGTGCTGCGCGACGCCGCGGACGCCGTGGCCGACGCCGGGCTGCGCGCGGAACTGGCCGCGCAGCGCGTGCGCCTCGACGCCGGGCGGGGGCGGCCGCAGGAGGCGCTGGCCGGCGCACGGCCGCTGCTCGAGGACGACGCCGTGCCCGAACGCGCCCGGGTGACCGCGGCGCTGGGCGCCGTCGAGGCGCTGTTCTCGTCGGGCCGCAGCGAAGCGGCGGTGGCGCTGGCCGACGACTGGCTGCCCGTTGCCGAGCGGCGCCGGGACGAGCTGCCCCACGGCGAGCCCGTGCTGCTGGGGATGCGCTCGGTCGCCCTGCGGCTGAGCGGTCGCCTGACCGAGGCGACGACGCAGTCCGAGCGCGCGTACGCGCTCCTGCTCGCCCGCCGCTCCGCGCCGGGAATCGCGGTCGAGGCCAACTCGCTCGGGCTGATCTGGCTCGCGCGCGGGCGGGTCCTGACCGCGTTGCGCTTGTGCCGCGAGAGCGCCGCCCTGCTGCGCGACGCCGACCCGGTCGGGATGCTGGCCTTCGCGCTGGCGGGCGTCGGCCAGGCGGCGGCCCAGGCCGGGCACGCGCAGGCGGCGCGAGACGCGGTCGTCGAGCTGGAGCGCACGCCGCTGGGCCACGAGGCGTGGGCGCCCGAGCTGGACCTCGCCCGCGCGTGGAGCGCCGCGGCGGGCGGTGCGCTGGGGGAGGCCCGCGCGCTGGCGGGCGCCGCCGCCGCGAGCGCGCGGTCGCGGGGCCAGGACGCGTACGCGGTGGTCGCGCTGCACGCGCAGTGCCGGCTCGGGGGTCCGGCGGACGCCGCGCCCGGGCTCCGCGCGCTGGCCGCGGAGGTCGACGGGCCCTACGCGGCCGCAGCCGCCGCCCATGCCGAGGCGCGGGCGGCCGGCGACGCCGAGGCACTGCTGGCCGCCGCCGAGCGCTTGGCGGAGCTCGACGCCCTGCTCGTCGCCGTCGAGGCGGCCGACGCCGCCGAAGCGGCCTACGCCGAAGCGGGGCGCCAGGCCAGCGCCCGCGCCGCCGCCGCCCGGGCCGGGCTGTGGCTGGCGCGCTGCGAGGGCGCCCGTCCGCCCACGCTGCTCGCCACGCCCGAGGCCGCCGACCTGACGCCGCGCGAGCGCGAGATCGCGCTGCTCGCCGCGGCCGGGTCGAGCAGCCGCGAGATCGCCGACCGCCTCGTGGTCTCCGTGCGCACGGTCGACAACCACCTGCAGAACGCCTACCGCAAGCTCGGCGTGACCAGCCGGACCGAGCTGCCGGGAGCGCTGATGGGAGCCCCGGAGTGAGCCGCGCTCCGGACGTGGCCGTGGTCGGGGCCGGCATCGTGGGCGCGGCGTGCGCGCTCTTCCTGGCCCGCTCGGGCGCCCGCGTCGAGCTGCTCGAGCAGGCCTTCCCCGGCGCGGGCAGCAGCGGCGCGGGCGAGGGCAACATCCTCGCGTGGGACAAGGAGCTCGAGCGCGAGCTGCCGCTCGCCCTGCGCTCGGCGGCGCTGTGGCGCGAGCTGGCCGGCGAGCTCGCGCCCGACGTCGAGTACGACCACAAGGGCAGCATCGTCGTCACCGAGACCGAGGCCGAGCTGCGCGCGGCGCACGAGCGCGCAGACGTCCTCGGCCCGCTCGGCGTGGCCAGCGCGCCGCTGTCCGCCGCCGAGCTGCGCGACGAGGAGCCGCTCAGTGCCCCCGACCTGCCCGGCGGCGTGCTCTACCCCGACGACGCCCAGGTCGAGCCGCGGCTGGCCACGGCCGCGCTCGTGCGCCGCGCAGTCGCCGAGGGCGCGCGGCTGCGGGCCGGCGTCGCGGTGGAAGGGATCGAGCGCGACGGCTCCGGCCGCGCCGTCGCCCTGGCCACGGGCACAGGGCGGGTGCCGGCCGGCGCCGTCGTCGTCGCCGCGGGCGCGTGGACGGGCACGCTGCTGGAGCGCTGCGGCCTGCCGGTGCCGATCCGGCCGCGCAAGGGACAGATCATCGTGCTCGAGCGCTCGGCCGCGCCGGTGCGGCGCAAGCTCAACGAGGCCGGCTACCTGTCGGCGGTCGAGTCGGCGGAGGAGCAGCTGCAGGTGGCGATGGTGGTGGAGTCGACGCGCAACGGCACGACCCTGATCGGCTCGAGCCGCGAGCTGCGCGGCTTCGACCGCACCGTCGACGTCGCGGTGGCAGCGGCGATGGCGCGCCGGGCGGTCCGGTTCTTCCCCGGCCTGCGCGAGCTCTCGGTCATCCGCACCTACGCGGGGCTGCGCCCGTTTGCGCCCGACCACCTGCCGCTGATCGGGCCGCTGCCCGGGGCCGAGAACGTGTGCGTGGCCAGCGGCCACGAGGGCGCGGGGATCGGGCTCGCGCCGGCCACGGGCGAGCTGGTAGCGGCGTGGCACGCAGGCGAGCGTCCGCCGGCGCTGGCCGGGTTCTCTCCGGCCCGCTTCGCTGAGGTGGCGGGCGCGTGAGCACGGTGCGGGTGTGGGTCGACGGCGAGCCGATCGAGGCGCGGGCCGGGCACTCGATCGGGGCCGCGTTGCTCGAGCGCGGCGTTCGCGTCCTGCGCCACAGCCCGGCCGGCGGTCCGCGCGGCCTCTACTGCGGGATCGGCGCGTGCCAGGAGTGCCGCGTGCGCGTGGAGGGCCGCGGCACGGTGCGCGCGTGCATGACGGCGGTCGAGGAGGGGATGCGGATCACGACGGCGGTGCGCTGACCTCGGCCAGCGTCCCGAGCGGGATGGGCCGCAGCGGGGGGCGCTGGTTGTAGGGCCCGGCAGCGCCCGCCGCGCGCGCCACGAGCTCGCCGCACATCCGGCCCTGGCACGGGCCCTGGCCCACGCGGGTGACCTGCTTGAGCGCGGCGAGGTCGCCGTCGGCGCCGGCCGCCGCGGCCCGCACCTCGCCCGCCGTCACGTCCTCGCAGCGGCACAGCACGGTCTCGGGCGCGGCGAGCTCCCACAGCCCCGGCCGGGGGCCGAAGAGCGCCTCCAGCAGCGCCGCGAAGCGGGCGTGCCGGCGGCGCCGGCGCTCGAGCGCGGGCGGCCGCGCCGGGGCCGCGACGGCCCGGGCGTGGGCCGCTGCGGCGGCGCCGGCGATCGCGCCCTCGGCGCCCGCGAGGTCGGCGCCGCCGATGCCGGTGGGCTCACCCGCGACGAAGACGCGGGGCACGGTCGTGCGCTGGTCGGCGTCGCACCGGACGGTGCCCTGTGGGGTCAGCGCGCAGCCCAGCGTGCGCGCGAGCTCGACGACGGGCACGAAGCCGTACGCGGTGCAGACGGCGTCGACCGCCAGCGTGCGCGCCCGCCCGTGGTCGGGGCGCCAAGCGCCGTCGCACGGCGCGAGCGTGACCGACTCGACGACCTCGTCGCCGTCGGCACCGACGACGACGTGGCCCCAGAGCAGGTCGACGCCGGCGAGCGCGCGGCGGTAGCGGCCGTACTCGCGCAGGCGCCCCGGATCGCGGCCGGCGACCGTTGCCTGGCGCACCCAGTCGCGGCGCCGCGTGGCCTCGGCGACGGCGACGACGGTGGCGCCGGCGCGGCGCAGCTCACGCGCGACCGGGAGCAGGAAGGGCCCGGCGCCGGCGAGCACGACGCGCCGCCCGACGGCGACGCCCTGGCCCTTGGCGAGCGCCTGCGCCCCGCCTGCGGTGAACACGCCCGGAAGCGTCCAGCCGGGGAAGGCGACGGGTCGGTCGTGCGCGCCGGTGGCGACGACCACGGCGCGCGCCCGCACCGCGCCCGGCGCCGGCGATGCATCACGGGTGAGCAAGGTCGCCCCGTCCCCCTCCGCCGCCCACACCGCGGTGCCCGACAGCACGACCGCCGGCGACGCGCGCAGCGCCGCGATCGCC
>Ga0207708_10001103_pt1 | contig 20230 bp, 21 predicted proteins | sample KBSK5101metaG_FD_184340 | JGI IMG/M metagenome (GOLD analysis project Ga0207708, IMG submission 184340) | Corn, switchgrass and miscanthus rhizosphere microbial communities from Kellogg Biological Station, Michigan, USA - KBS K5-10-1 metaG... | ecosystem: Host-associated > Plants > Roots >...
CCGGTCTGGGCGAGGATCGCGTTCGCGCGAACGCGCGCGTCATGCGCCGCCGCCGCCAGCATCTCGATCTTCAGCTCGCCCAGCTTCGAATAGAAGTACGACGGATCCGACGACGACACGGGGACGCCGCGTTCAAGCAACTGGGTGATCTCGCGCGAGATCCGCCCGACGCGCGCCACGTCGTTCGACGCGATCGTGATCTGCTGGCTGGTCTTGTAGCCCTTGAACACCGTCTTCTCGATGCGCTTGTCGCCCGTCCCGATGTAATCCGTCTCCTTCTGCTCCTCGACGCTGACGGCCTCCGCGGAGATCTCGTCCTTCTGGACGCCCTGCTCGGCCAGGTAGGCGAGCGCGGTCTTCACGTGGCCCGCCAGCGCCTTCGCCGCGATCGTCCGATCGAGGTTCTGCGTCTCGATCGTCGCGGTCCATTCGATGCGGTCGGAGACGATCCGCTTCTTCGCCGATCCGGTCACGTCGATCATGCGGCCCTTGGGCCGCGTCCGCACGCGCTCCCAGCCGCTGATCCCGACCGCCGTCGACGCGACCAGCGCGGCGCCGATCGCGATCGCCGCCCAGGGCACGCGCGCCAGGCCGTTCGCGTTCATTTGCGGGGGACCGCCAGCAAGTTCGGAATCGGCCATTGCGCCCTTTCGTCGTCGTTTTCGTTGAAGCCCGTCTCGAAGCTGCCGTTCAGATCCAGATCGACGCCGCCCGCGTGAATCGACAGGCTCGCCTCGGGCCCGCCCTCGACGTGCATGGCCGCGGTGATCCCCAGCGGCAGCGCCAGCAGCTTGTCGTTCAACTCCTGCATCGCGTACGGGCGCCGCGAAAAGATGAACAGGATTCGGCCGGACTTGTCAGCGGCGACCGCCGCCTCGCTCCAGCGCCGTTCCTGCTTCCCCCACACGCCGCGTCCCGGCGCGCGGATCAGGCGCAGGTTCTGGACAACGGTTCCATAGGCGGCCAGCCCGGCCTCGGCGCCGGGCGCGTCCAGGTCGACCATCGCCGCCGCCGGCACGCCCGCCCGATTCGGCCCGAACGCCAGCACGCTCTTGTACTTCTCCGACCAGTGCGCGTTGTTCACGTGGCCGGGCGCGTGGGCGTGCCCGACGTTGGTCAGCCGGTCGTCGCGATACATCCCCAGGTTGATGGCGACGGCAAGCTTGCGCTCGCGGCACCACGCGCCCGCGGTTCGCGCCTTGCGATCGACCGCCGACGCCATCACCGCCTGCAGCGGCGCTTGCTTCGGATCGATGCGCACGACGTGAATCCGAGCGCCGTCGGCCTTTTCACCGGAGTCGACCAGCGCGTACTCGACGCCGCGCTGGAGCGTCTTCCACGTCGGCCCCGCCGCGGGCGCCCCGCTGGCGGCGAGCAACGGCAACAGCAACGCAGTCAGCACGCGTGCCAATTATGACTGCAAATTGTCACCGGTCGACGCGAATTACCTGCCGGCATTGCGTCAGCAGCGAAACCGACACCGGCGCGTTGGCGTCGAACGCAAAGTGTACCGGCTGCCTGCCGACGTACCCATAGACGTTGTTGCACTCCCAGCAGATCGAGGCCTCGATCAACTTCTTCCCGTCGCGCCAGAACCGAAGCCCGAATGGAGGGATATGACACCGCGCCTGCTCTCCAGGAGGCAGGCCTCGCCACAGTGCGGCCATCCGTTCGACATCGGCCCCGACGAGACTGACCTCGCCCGTCACCGCGCCCGATCGAATGAAGTCGTAGACGTCCCCGACGTCAGCACCTCCCGAAATCGCGACGAAGTCGACGCGATCAACCGCGCCCAGCGTCGCCGGATCATACAGAAGGCTCTTCACTCGAATTCCTTCCCGAAGAAACTCGAGATGTCGAAGAACAGTCTGATGCGCCTTCCGTCAGCCGTCTTCACGTGCAGCTCGTCGGCCGGCGCACCGTCGCATTCGCCGAGAGACTGCATGACGACCTGAGAGCCAGGATAGTGGTCGCGTACCCACGTGTACTCCCAGGGAACCGAAGGCGCGACGACACGCGTGGCGCAGCTCAAGCCGTCCGGCCCCGATTGGCTAGCGGCGTTCCTCGTTGTCGACGACGTTGACGCGCACGCGCCGAGTCCGAGTACCGCGAGAACGAGAAGCGCTTTTGTCCGCATGCGACCTGGACACGCGCCGCGCGCAGTACCAGCATGTTCTCGATCGGCCATGGCTAATTAACAGAACCCTGCGTGGCAAGAAGGTGGAGCTTGAACTGCTCCGCGTTCATCATCTTGCACACCATGGGATTGGCCTTGGTGTCGACCTCGGCGATCTTGAGGCCGGCGTCCGACGCTCGTCGAAGCGCCTCCTCGATTGAGACGACGCCGAGATCGGTCCCATCTGAATCGATCAAGCGCACGCTATGCGTTCGCAGCCACGAAGGGCGATAGTCATCGGCTACCATTTGTACAAGCTCGGCTTCGCTGTCTTCGTGCTCGCGCCTTCGTGTTGCTCGTACTCGCTTCTCGCGCGCTCTAACGCCGCGACCACCTTGGCACGCTTGCTACTTTCGAGAAGATACTGAGGAAGCTTTTCGAACCACCTTTGAGTCTCGTAGTGGTCGCCGCCCAAATTCTCGGTGTAGACGGGGAGCCGACTGGAAGGGTGATGCTCGCGTCGGTAGTAATCGAGGCAGAGATCGATCTGAACGACGCTGTGGAAGAGAAATTGGAAGCCGCACACTTCGACTGAACACACCTTGTATGGCACCAAACGTCCAACCCGCCCCTGACGCTTGGCTTGCTCGTCATCGACGTACCACATCGGATTCGGATGAATCTGAGGGTCGAAGTCTTCGATCTTGATGGTCGCCACAGCTGTCTTCCGATTCTCAGCGCCAATCATACCGTTCTCCGCGCGAGCACGGCGGCGGAGCTAGCGCGTCGCTACTGAGAAGCACACTCGAGCCCGATCTCGAGTGTCCGGCAGCTTCCGGCCGTGAAGGTCGCCAGGCCAGACGAGAACGCAGCCGGTTCGAGCACGGGGCTGACGGAACAGACGGTCTCCGAGCTGGTCATGTCGTCGTCGATGACCCGGATCGACCAGGGGTTCGACTGCGACGACAGCAGGCTGGCGGTGAACCGACTGCCTGGTGTGATCGACTCGTTCCAGGCGGGCATGGTCGTGTTCGAGAGCACCGACGTCTCCGACGCCGACGAATTCCCCAGCCAGAAGGCGCACTGCGGATCGGGGGCCGCCAGCGTTCCGGTGCCCAGGTCCCACGGATCGCCGTTGGGCTTCGTCGGCGCGATGTCGGCGCGGATGCAGCGAACCTTCCACAGAGTCGTCGGATCGGGCGTGCACGTTCCGTTCGTGCACCGCGTGCACGTGGGACAGATGCCGCACATCCCGGTGGTGCCGCCGCGTCCACCGACGGCGCCGCCCGCTCCACCGCGGGCGCCCTCGCCGCCCATTCCGTTTCCGGCGACGCCGCCGGTTCCACCTGCCCCGCCGCGCGCACCGCCCTCGCCCGCGACGCCGGTCGTGCCGGCCGCGCCGACAACGCCAGTCCCCGCGGCGCCGCCCGTCCCTGCCGCCGCGCCGCCGTCGCCGCCCGCGCCGCCTCCGGTGGTGCCACCTGCGCCGCCATCGGCGCCCGCTACACCGTCGCCGGCCGCTCCCGCCGCACCAGTGGTTCCGCCCGCGCTCGCGCCGTCGCCGCCGGCGCCGCCCAGCGGCATCGGGCCACCGCCACCGCCAGTTCCGGCTGTCGCACCGGCTTCGCCCGTCGTACCGGCGACGCCAGCGCCAGCGTCGGCGCCAATCCCAGCGTGACCGCTACTCGCACCGCCCGTTCCGCTCGCGCCGCCAACGGCCCCGCGGCCGCCGGTCCCCGTAGCGCCGCCCGCACCCGCGCCGCTTCCAGCCGCGCCGGTTGCGCCGCCGATGCCGGCATTGTCGACGGAGCACGCGCAGACCAGCAAGAGCGCGAGCGTCCACGCCCGCCGCGAGTCACAAAGCCTTGCCAGGTGGTCAACTCTTGCCATTCGCCACAGTCGCTCGCGGGGTTGACGCGCTGACACCTCGCGGCCCAAACGTCGCCAAGCACGACGCCAGCGCACCATTCCCGCAGCCGCCCGAGCTGATCACGCGGTAACCTCGCGGTCGTGAGGCAGGTGGTGCGCCGGCTGATCGGAGCGTCGGTCGCGGTGCTGACCTGCGGTTGCGCCCACATTCCGTGGGCCAACGATCCATCAGCCGAACCGCCGAAGGTCTGCGGCGCGAAGGCGCCCGCGCCGTACGCGCAGTCGCTGTATTGCCGGGGCCTGTACGCGGCGGCGGCGGCCTCGTTCGCCGAGGACCTGTCGGGCGAGAACCCGCACGCGACGGCCGCGGATCGGGTGACGGCGCTTCGCTGGCTCGTCTACATCCACCGGCGCTTCCCGGGCTGGGACTGGATCGTGGACGTCGTCGGCCAGACGGATTGGTCCGAGCTGGATCGCCCCGAGCTCGCCGACGTGCGCGACGATCTGCACCTGCTCGCGGGGCGATTCGAGTATGGACACGAGCGCTTCGACGAGACGCTCGCGCTGCTCGCGACGATCCCGGAGTCGAGCCCGCGTCACGCGCGGGCCGCGCTGCTCACCGGGGCCGTCCACGTCCGGACCGGCGCGCAGGATCTCGCGCAGGCCGCGTTCGCGGAGGCGCTGCGCGCCGCCTCGGCGGGCACGGATCCTGACCGCGCCCGCGACCGGGATCTCGCCGTCATCTCGCTCGCGCGCGCTCACTACTCGATCCAGGAGTACGCGATCGCGAGCCGCTACTACGAGTCGCTGCCCCTTACGTCGCCGTACGGGTTCGCCGCCGCAGTCGAGGGCGGCATGACGCGCTTTCAGATGAAGGATCTCCCGCGCGCGCTCGCCCTGGTCCAGTCAGCGCAAGCGCAACCGCGTGAGGTTTCGCCCGAGGCGATGGCCGATGCGTTGCTGCTGGAAGCGGAGATCGCGCTGAAGAAGGGCCGAAGGCGCGAGACGCTGGAACTGGCCCGGCGGTTCCACGAGATCTACACCGCCCTCTACGAGCCGGTGCGGCGGCTCGATCGTTACCAGCCGGACGCGCTGTTCGACGTCGCGTTCAGCGTCCGCAGCGGAGGGTCGCTGCTGCCGCTGCCGCTCGGGACGGAGCACACGGAACAGACGCTGCGCTTGCTGACGGATGCGCCGGTGGCCCGACGCTTCGCCGAGCTCGACGAGCTGTCACGCGAAGAAGCGACGCTCGGCCCCCCGAAGCGATGGGTCGCGCTCGAACCGGAACGCGTCGCGCTGATGTACCGTCGGGAAGCCGTCGCGCGCGAGGCCGGCGCGCTGCTACAGCGCCGCCTGGCGGACCTCGCCCCGCGCATGGTCGTCCAGATCAAGAATGTGATCGGAATCGAATACTACGTGCACCACTCGGGCGGCGGGATCGACGACGGAAGACTATCGGACGAGGCGCTTGAATAGCGCCACCGCCCAGTCGGCGACGCCGACGGCGTGCGTGTAGCCCTGCTTCGTCGTCGGCGGGCAGCGGTCGCCCTCGAATGACATGTCGCCGGCGGTACTGGTGGCGCCGCTCGCGCTCTTGCAACTCCAGCTCAGCTTCGCGCTCTGCACCGTCGAGACCGGGCAGTCGGGCGCCTCCTCGGGGCGGTTGAGCGCCGCCGCCAGCCCGTCGAGCATGTCCGCCTTCTGCGCGGCGGTGAGGATCTTCGGCTTCAACTTCAGCTGCGGCGGCTTTTTCTTCTTCGCGGTCATCCGTTCGACGTCATAGACGGTGCCGGTGATCTCGGCCGTGCCGCCCATGACGGTCACGGTGATCTCGCTCTGCCACACCCCGCCCTCGCCGGCGCCGAGATCCACCTTCAGCTCCGCGTCGTTCGCGGTGACCACGCACGCGTAGCGACCGGCGGGTTTCGCCGGCGCGCTACCGGCCGCGCCGGCGCCGACCGCGGTAATCGCAGCGCCCGCGACGCTGACGAACGCCACCGCCGCAAACCAGCGCGCCCAGCGCTTCATGCTGCATTGATAACACGTCAGGGACTTCCCTGATGCGTGCGTGCGCTGGTCACCTGCCCGACCCGGCGCTACCTTGCGACGCATGAAAACACGTGCGGCGGTGGCGTACGCGGCGGGCAAGCCGCTGGTGATCGAGGAGGTCGACCTCGACGGGCCGAAGGCGGGCGAGGTGCTGGTCGAGATCAAGGCGACCGGCGTCTGCCACACCGACGAGTTCACGCGCTCGGGCGCCGATCCCGAGGGATTGTTCCCGGTGATCTTCGGCCACGAAGGGGCCGGCATCGTGCTCGACGTCGGCCCCGGCGTGACGTCGGTGCAGAAGGGGGACCACGTGATCCCGCTCTACACGCCGGAATGCCGGACGTGCAAGTCGTGCCTCTCGCGCAAGACCAACCTCTGCACGGCGATCCGCGCGACGCAGGGCAAAGGGGTCATGCCCGACGGCACCAGCCGGTTCTCGATCGGCGGGCAGAAGATTCACCACTACATGGGCTGTTCGACGTTCGCGCAGCACACCGTGCTGCCGGAGATCGCGCTGGCCAAGATTCGCCCCGACGCGCCTTTCGACAAGGTCTGTTACATCGGCTGCGGCGTGACGACCGGCCTCGGCGCGGTGTTCTGGACCGCCAAGGTGACGCCCGGCGCGAACGTGGTCGCCTTCGGCCTGGGCGGCATCGGCCTGAACGTCGTGCAGGGGGCGCGGATCGCGGGCGCCGACAAGATCATCGGCGTCGACCTGAACCCGGGCCGCGAGGTGCTGGCGCGCAAGTTCGGCCTCACCCACTTCGTGAACCCCAAACAGGTCTCGGGCGATCTCGTCGCGCACCTCGTCGAGCTGACCGGCGGCGGCGCCGACTACAGCTTCGAGTGCGTCGGCAACGTCGATCTGATGCGCCAGGCGCTGGAGTGCTGCCACCGCGGCTGGGGCGAGTCGACCATCATCGGCGTCGCCGGCGCGGGGCAGGAGATCAAGACACGCCCCTTCCAGCTGGTCACCGGGCGGGTCTGGCGCGGGACCGCGTTCGGCGGCGCGCGCGGCCGCACCGACGTGCCGCGCATCGTCGACTGGTACATGAACGGTAAGATCGACATCGACAGCCTGATCACGCACAAGCTGCCGCTCGACCGGATCAACGAAGCGTTCGATCTGATGCACGAAGGAACGTCGATCCGGACCGTGATCGAGTTCTGATGCCCGCCGTCGAAACCATCTCGGAGCAACGGTGCTTCGACGGCGTGCAGGGTTTCTATCGCCACCCGTCGACTGCCGCCGGCGGCCCGATGCGCTTCGGCGTCTTCGTTCCCGCGCAGGCCACGCGCGCGCCCTGCCCCGCCCTTTATTACCTCGCCGGCCTCGAGTGTAACGAGCAGACCTTCGCGATCAAGGCCGGGGCCCAGCGCGTCGCCGCGCAGCTGGGGCTCGTGCTGGTCACGTGCGACACCAGCCCGCGCGGCGCGCGTTTTCCCGGCGACGACGCGAGCTGGGACTTCGGCCAGAGCGCGAGCTTCTATGTCGACGCGACGGAGGAGCCGTGGCGACAGGCCTATCGGATGGAGACGTACGTGACGCGCGAGCTACCTGCGGTCGTCGAGGCGAACTTCCCCGTCCTACCCGACGCGCGCGGGATCTTCGGCCATTCGATGGGCGGCCACGGCGCGCTGGCGCTGGCGCTGCGCAACCCGGGGCGCTACCGCAGTGTATCGGCGTTCGCGCCGATCGTGGCGCCGTCGCGGGTCCCCTGGGGCCGCAAGGCGTTCGCGGGCTATCTGGGCGCCGATGAGACGACCTGGGCCGGCTACGACTCCTGCGCGCTGGTGCGCGCGCAGCCCATCCCGATTCCCCTGCTCGTCGACCAGGGGACCGGCGACAAGTTCCTCGACGTTCAGCTCAAGCCGGAGCTGTTCGAAGCGGCGTGCGCGGACGCGGGCCAGAATCTGCAGCTCCGGCGCCACCCCGGCTACGACCACAGCTACTACTTCATCGCCAGCTTCGTCGGCGAGCACCTCGCGCACCACGCGGGCGCGCTGCACGGATAACTCAGGCCCGCTGCGCGCCGGAGGCTTTGGCTGTCGCGGTCGCGACCGCATCCATGAGCGGCGGCGACAGGCAGTCGTAGGGCTCGAGCTTCAGCTCCTTGAGGCGTCCGCGGATCCCCGCCATCTTGTCGGGCGGCGTCCCCGCCTCGATGATCGACGAGACGAAGGCGGCGAATCCCGGCGGCGCCCAGCCCTGCTCTCGCGACAGCTCGGGGTGAATGAAGACCAGTCCCTCGAACGCGTGCTTGGCGCGCTCGACCGGCCCGTGCATGTGAACGCCGCAACCCGTGCAGGCGTGGCGAAGGATCAGCGCGTTCGGGTTGACGACCTTCAGCTTGTCGCCGTTCGCGGTCACCTGGACGTTCGCCTTCGGCACGACGCCCACCATCGAGAACACCGCGCCCTTCGGCTTCCAGCACTGCGTGCACCCGCAGACGTGGTTGTGCAGCACCTGCGTGGTGATCTTCACTTCGACAGGCCGCTCGCTGCACAGGCAACGGAGGGTGCCGCCCGCGAAATCCTTGCCGGCGGGCTTGAGGCCGCCGTCGACAGCCGGATGAATCGAGATGTCAGCCATGGCCGCACCCTGGGTCGGCGGGCCGTCACCGGCAATCGGGAGATCCCCCGACTCGCAGTCCTATCCCCGGTACCCCGTTCCGGGCGCGCGCGCGCGGTACTCGTTGCAGAGAAAGGTCTCCTGGACGAAGTCGGTGTGGCGGTTCCAGATGGCGAAGAGGCCCTGCTTGCCTTCGCTCGCGAGGTACTCGTCCTTGGCGTCGCGAAAGCAGGCGAGATTGCCGAACAGGCCGTGGCCGTACGGGCTGTAGTCGGAGAACGCGCAGGTGATGCAGCTGCGGATGCGCCAACCTTCGCCCAGCGCCGCCGCGAGCTCGAGCAACTCGTCTTCGAACCAGCCGGATTTCCCCGAGCTCCGGATCATACCGGCCGGAGTCTCGAGCTCGAGTGTGAGGCTTTGATCGGCAACTCCCCCGGTAGGCAAGGGATCGCCCAGCACCAAGATGACCCGGAGCGCCCCGGTGGCGCGGTTGCCATCGCGTTCGAGTGCGAGCGGCATGGTCCATTCGAGCCGACACGCGCAGAGATCGCCCTGCGCGAGGGTGAAGAGCGACGCGGCCTGTTCGGTCGGGACGCCGACCGGCGACAAGCCGTCGAAGTCAGCGCCGGCGAAGTCGACGCCGCGCAGGGAAAGCCGCAGCTCGCGGCCGTCGTTGTGGATCCGGGTGGTGTCCCGCCCGCGCGCATCCGTGAAGACGGCGTCGTACGTCTCATCGAGCATGGCGCGTCACCGGCCTCGACCCGGTCATTATCGGCGCGCTACGCGTCGCGCGCCAGCAACCGCTGCACCCAGCGGTCGGTCAGCTTCTCCTGCACGGTGTTCTGGCGGAGGCGGTCAGCCAGATTCTTCCAGTCGACGTGGTCCTGCAGCTGGTCCTGGTTGGAGCACGAGAAGATGATCGTCTCCTTGCCGGTGACCGGGTCGACGTGGCGCTGCAGACACTGCGCGCAGATCTCCTTCATCATGCACTGCATGGGCGAGTTGATCGACGCGATGGCGACGTGGTTCGGCCTGAAGTGCTTCGCCAGCAGGCCGTGGCGCGCGCCCTTCACGGCCGCCATCATGCGATCGCTGCCGATGGCGATGATGCGCGCGCAGTCCGACAGCGGTACCTTCGCCTCGCCCAGCTCGCCCTGCGCGTAGGCGCGCATCGCCTCGACGACGTTGCCGCGGAAGGCGCGGTCTTGCGGCCGTCGCGCCTCGGGCAACTCGCCGCCGTCGACGCTCCAGATGATCTGGTCGGCGGCCGCCTCGATCTCGTCGACCTTGTAGACGTCCTCGCGCTTGCGGTACGCGGCGAAGTAGATGACGCGGTTGCCGCGCTCGCGCAGCGCCTTCCCGATCGAGAACAGCACGGCGTTGCCCAGCCCGCCGCCCGCCAGCGCGACCGCCTCGCCGCCCTCCGGGATCTCCGTCGGCGTCCCCGTCGGGCCCATCACGATGACGGGTTCGCCCTTCTCCAGGCCCGCGCACAGACGCGAGCTGCCGCCCATCTCCAGCACGATCAGCGACAGCAGGCCCTTGGCCTTGTCGACCCACGCGCCCGTCAGCGCCAGGCCCTCCATCATCAGGCGGCTGCCGTTCGCGGTGCGCGACAGCGCCTCGAAGTTCTGCAGGCGGAAGAACTGCCCGGGCTCGAAGTGCTTCGCGGCGGCGGGCGCGCGCACCACCACCTCGACGATCGTCGGCGTCAGCCGTTCCACCCAGGCGACGGTCGGGCGCCACTCGTCGTCCAGCTTGCCGGTGAACGCGCGCCAGGCCGCGTCGCGGCTCTTCTGGCCGTCGGGATTCAGCCCGGCGATGTCGCGCGCGAACAGCGCCTCGACCTCGGGCGCGCCGTCCTTCGCCGACGCCATCGCGCGCACGACCGAACCCGCGTAGCCGGGGTTGTTGTCGCCGTAGAACGTCACCGTGCGGCCGTTGCGGAGGTAGCTGGTGAAGAAGCCGACCTCCTCGCCGGTCGCCGGTTCGAGGCGCAGCTTGCCGTCGTCGTGCACGGCCTTGAACGCCTGGAAGCCCTTGGTCTTGGGATCGATCGCGAACGAGCCGGGCCGCTCGCGTTCGTAAGTCACATTTGGAGATGTCCCTGCAGCGACGAACAGCGTCTTCGCCGGCAGCGTGACCTTCTCGCCCGACGCCGTCTCGAACTCGACGCCCGACAGCGCGCCGCGCGCGTCCGGCACGCAGGCGAGCGGCGACATCTTCTCGACGAAGCGCACGCCCTCCTCGAAGAACTCGATGATCTCCTCGTGGTTCAGCCGGTAGGCGGGGCTGTCCGCCATCCCCTTGCGGTAGACCAGCGAGACGCCGCCCCACGCCGCCACCAGCTTGCTGAAGTTAGGCGCTTCGCCTGCCGCCGCCGCGCGCGTCCGCTCCGCCCGCACCGCGCGCCCGTGCTCGAGGAACTCGCGCGCGATCTCCGTCTCTTCCTCGTCGTATCCCTTGAATAGCGCGTCCTCTCCCTGCTCCGCCGCCAGGGCCTCCCAGCGCTCCAGGAACTTCGTAACCTGCACCGGGTAGTACGCCGCCGCCTCCGTCGTCGTGTCGATGCCGGTCAGGCCGCCGCCGATCACGATCGCCGGCAACCGCACCTGCAGGCTGGCCAGCGAATCGCGCTTGGCCGCGCCGGTCAGCTGCAACGCCATCAGGAAGTCCGACGCCTTGCGCACGCCGCGAATCAGGTTGTGCTTCACGTCGATGATGGTCGGCTTGCCCGCGCCCGCCGCGATCGCCACGTGGTCGAAGCCCATCGCGAACGCCTCGTCGGCGTCGACGGTGCCGCCGAAGCGCACGCCGCCGTAGACGCGGAAGCCGGCCCGCCGCGCCAGGTTCAGGTGCAGCGCGCCCAGGAAGCTCTTGTCCCAGCGCACGGTGATGCCGTACTCGGCGACGCCGCCGAAGCCGGCCAGGCGCCGCTCGTCCAGCGGCGTGCTCAGCTCCTGCCAGCTCTCGATCGCGCGCGGCGGCCACTTGTCGCCGCCGATCACGTCCGCCGGCAGCGGCTCGACCTTCAGGCCGTCGATGCCGACGACACCGAAGCCCGCGTTCACCAGGTGGTGCGCCAGCGTGAAACCCGCGGGCCCCAGCCCGACGACCAGCACGTTCTTGCCGATGTACGGCCGCGCGACGGGCCGCGCCCGGTTCAGCGGGTTCCAGCGCGTCAGCAGCGAATAGATCTCGAAGCCCCAACGCATCCCCAGCACGTCGGTCAGCACGCCGGTCTCGGCTTGCGGGATGTTCACCGGTTCCTGCTTCTGGAACACGCACCCCTTCATGCAGTCGTTGCAGATGCGGTGTCCGGTGCCGGGAAGCATCGGGTTGTCGACGCAGATCATCGCCAGCGCCGCGATCGAATCGCCGTCCTTGCGCAGGACGTGCATCTCGCCGATCTTCTCGTCCAGCGGGCAGCCGTTGATCTTCACGCCCAGCGGGTTGCGCTTCACCGTCCCCGATTTGTCGTGCATGCCGGTCGAGCACGAATCCTTCTCGCGCTCGTGACAGTACAAACAATAGTCGGCCTCGCTGGCGACCTCGCGCCGCGACATGCGCAGGTCCGTCAACCCAAACCCGTCGCGTCGCCGCCGATGCTCGGGCGGCCCTTCGGTGATCCCCTGCAGCTTCGCGTCGGGCCGGCGCAGCGGCACCAGATCCTCGTGGTCGACGAAGTGCGGGAAGTGGAACGACACCCAGCCGTGGAGCGCCGCGCGCGCAGCGGGAACGAAGCGGTACAGCGCGGCCCAGCGCTCGAAAAGATCGAGCTCGGGGACGGGCGCGCCCGCTTTCTCGCGCACGAGCAGCGCATCGATTACGGCCGCGAACGTGAGCTCTTCGTCACCCTCGACAACGAGGTCGCGGAACGACCGGTCGAAGAGCTCGTGCAGAGCCGACCGCAACGCCGCCGGATCGTCGGAGGGTAGCTTGTCCTCGGGGTACTTCTTGCTCGCGCGCCGAACGACGAAGTGCTTCATCCGGAAAATCGCCGCCTCGCGCTCGGCGGTGACCAGCAGCGCAGCGCGCTCGTTCTCGACGCCGAACAGACGCGCGACGAACCCGCCCAGCGGCCGCGCCACCTCGATCAGCAGCGCCGACTCCTCGGGCGGCGTCAGCGCGCCGCCGTCGCGGTAGGCCGTGAAGCGGCCCGCCAGCGCCGCGTCGGCCGCCGCCAGCTCGGCGCGGAACTGTGCGTCCAGCGCCGCCAGCCGCTCGGGCTCGTACAGATCGCCGTACCGGAAGCCGTCGACACCGAGCGCGAAGTCTCGCGCCTCGTCGCGCGGCGCGCTCCCGGCGCCGTTCGCGAAGGCAAATTTCGAGGGGGGCAGAGCGCTAATTCCTGACCTGGCAGAACTGGTTGTAATCGATGAGCTCGATGTCCTCGGGCCTCTTGCCCTCGCCGCACACCGGGCACTGCGGATCGCGCGGACGCTTGAACTCGCGGAACTTCATCGCCAGCGCGTCGAAGTGCAGCTCGCGCCCCGCCAGCGGCTTGCCCTTGCCCAGCAACACCTTGATCGCCTCGGTCGCCTCCAGCGCGCCGATGACGCCGCAGAGCACGCCCAGCACGCCCGCCTCCTGGCACGACGGCGCCATGTCCGGGGGCGGCGGCTGCGGATAGAAGCAGCGGTAGCACGGACCCTCGAACGGCAGGAACGTGGTCACCGTCCCCTCGAAGCGATAGATGCTGCCGTCGATCAGCGGCTTGCCCAGCTTCAACGCCGCGTCGTTGATCAGGTAACGCGTCGGGAAGTTATCGGCGCCGTCGACGATCACGTCGTAGTCCTTGATGACGTCGAGGACGTTCGACGAATCGAGGCGCGTCTGATGCCCGATCACCTTCACGTCCGGGTTCAGCTTGGCGATCGCCGCCTTGGCCGATTCGACCTTCGGCATGCCGACCCGATCCGTCGCGTGCAGGATCTGCCGCTGCAGGTTCGACGCGTCGACCGTGTCGTCGTCGACGAACCCGACGGTGCCGACACCGGCCGCCGCCAGGTAGAGGCCCGTCGGCGATCCCAGGCCGCCGGCGCCGAGGCACAGGACCTTCGACTGCAGCAGCTTCGCCTGCCCCAGCTCGCCGACCTCGGGGAGCATGGTGTGGCGCGCGTAGCGCAGCGACTGGTCCGGCGTCATCACGAACGGACGGTCGAACTTCAGCCCGGCGCGCTTCCACGCCGAGAACCCGCCGGCCATCGACTTGACGTTGGTGTAGCCCATCTCGGCCAGCGTCTTCGCCGCGTACGCGGACCGCGTTCCGCCCGCGCAGTACAGCACCACCTCCGACGACCGTTCCGGCACCTGGTCCTCGATCCGCTGCTCGAGGAACCCGCGCGAGATCCAGCGCGCGCCGGGGATGAACCCCTCGCTCCACTCATCCTTCTCGCGGACGTCGATCAGGACCGGGCCGGCGCCGTTGCCGTCGCCTGGCTTCCCGTGCCGCGCATCGACCGCCTTGCGCACGGCCTCCACGTCGGTCTCGCGAATCTGAGCCTTGCAGTTCTTCAGGTACTGGCCGGAATTCATGGTGCTCCTATGGATGCCCTCCGCCGTTCGATGGTGACACCGTGGGGGGCGAAAAGCCCGGTATTTTCACGGGATTGATGCCCACGTCAAGCATCACCGCGGCATCAAAAAGAAAAGGCCCAGCCGACTTCCGCCGACCGGGCCTTCCGTGTTCGTTCGTGGCGGTTTCGGCCTAGTAGAACGAGACGTTGTCGATGTGGATGTTCACATCGCAGTTCGTCGCCGCGCTCGCCGTCGCGGCCGCGACCGTGAACTGCCACTGAGCGCCGACCAGCTTGTCCTTCACGATGCCGGTCGAAGGGCTGCCGTTCATCTGGTCCGCGAACGCGACCATGACGGTCGGGCTGCTCGACGGCACCGACACCGACACCTGCGGCGCGTACGCGTCCTTCGGACCGCTCGCCTTCTTGTCGGGCATCGAAACGGTCGAGTCCTGGTGCCCGCTGTCGTTCGTCGAGTACTGCATCGAGCAACCCGTACCGCCGATCGTGCCGGTCAGGTCGAACTTGATGCCCGTGTACTGCGTGGCGTCGATGCACTCGTCGCCCGCCGTGTTGCCGTTGAAATAGATCCCGACGCCGACGTACTGCGCCGCGCCGACCATGCCCGGCGCCTGCAGGGTGATGTTCCAGGTGCCGCCCGACACCGTCGCCGTCGGCGTCACGGCGCCGCTCGGAGAGGCGTACTTGTACGTGCCGCCGATCGGAATGACCGGCTCGCCGCCGTCGACGACCGCGAAGTCCGCGATGATGGGCGCGGGCGCGGGCGGGAGAGCGCTGTTGATGCAGCCGGCCGAGGTGCTCGAAGCACCACCGCCGCCGCCGCTGCCACCGCCGCTGTTCCCACCGCCGCCCTGCGTGCCCGCGTTACCGCTCGTGCCAGCCGACCCGGTCGAGCCGGCCGTGCCGGTGCCGCTGCTGCCGCCCTTGTTGTCGCTGCCGCAGCCGACGGTCGAAACGCTCGACACCAGGAAGCCCACGCCAGCGAGGCCCAGGATTCCGAAGAACGCCCTCATCCTTAATTCTTTCATGGTTCTTTTCTCCGTAAGAATCAGAAGTTGTCCGCCTTCACCGAGGCGCGATTGGGCCGGAACCCTAATGCCAATCTGGACCGTTGACTAGAGATTTTTTAACAGGGTTTCCCATCAAATTTCGGGCGGCGCGCGGCGCGCAAAGCGCCCGGCTCCCCACGCGATTTTTCGTGGCCGGGCCAGGGTCGGCGACTATACTGACCAGCGTCACGCCCCTTACAAGGAGAGCCGATGTCAGTCGCCGGAACCGACCCTGAGGTCAAGGAAGCAGCCCCCGAAGCAGCGCACCAGCACGACGGCCACGGAGCCGATGCGGACGCGCCGCTCGTGAGCCTGTCCGAAAAGGCTGCTGAAAAGGTCAAGGAAATCAGGGGCGAAGAGAACATCGAGGAGAGCTATGCGCTGCGCCTGAAGGTTCAGGGCGGCGGCTGCTCCGGCTTCTCGTACGACCTCTACTTCGACCAGCCGCAGGAGACGGATCGGCCGTTCGAGGTCAAGGGCGTCAAGCTCATCTGTGACGAGATGAGCCTCATGTACCTGATGGGCACCGAGATCGATTACGTCGAAGGCCTGCACGGCGCCGGGTTCAAGTTCAACAACCCGAACGTGAAGTCGACCTGCGGCTGCGGTTCGTCGTTCTCGGTCTAGTTGAGTTTTGAAAATGCAGCTGCACATCCGCGCTTCGCGCGGGAGCAGCTGGAACGTGAAAGGGGCAGTGCCCCTTGGCTGATGTCTACGAGTTGCTGACGCGGGAGCTGGGGCGCGAGCGCGTGCTGCGCGCGCCCGAGGCGCTGGAGCCCTACGCGCGCGACGAATCGCCGCTGGGTGTGTTCCCGCCCGACGCGGCTGTGCTGTGCGAGTCGCGCGCAGAGATCGAGCTGGTGCTGCGGCTGGCGGCGGAGCACGGCATTCCGGTCACGCCGCGCGGCGCGGGCAGCGGCATGACGGGAGGCGCGCTGGCGGTGCGCGGCGGCATCGTGCTGTCGACCGAGCGCATGCGCCGGATCATCGACGTGAACGAGCACGATCGCGTCGCGGTCGTCGAGCCCGGCGTCATCAACGGCGACCTGCAGGCGGCGGTGGAGGCGCAGGGGCTGTTCTACGCCCCCGATCCGGCCAGCCTCGGGTTCTGTTCGATGGGCGGCAACGTCGCCGAGAACGCGGGCGGCCCGCGCGCGTTCAAGTACGGCGTCACGCGCGACTGGACGCTGGGGATGGTGACGACGCTGATGGGGGGCGAGACGCTGCGGCTGGGACGGCGCACGCCCAAGGGCGTCACCGGCTACGATCTGACCGCGCTGTTCGTGGGCAGCGAGGGCACGTTCGGCGTCACCAGCGAGATCACCGTGCGCCTGGTCGGCCGTCCGGAGGGCGTCGGGACGTTCATCGCGGTGATGCCGGACGCGGTCTCCGCGGGGCGCGCGGTCGCCGCGATCATCCGCAAGGGGCACCGGCCGCGCGCGCTGGAGCTGCTCGACAAGCCGTCGATCGATCACGTGCGGCCGAAGGCCGTGTACAAGTTTCCCGAAGACGCGGGCGCGATCGTGCTCGTCGAGCTGGACGGCGAGCCCGACGGGATCGAGGCGGCCGTGCTGGCGTGCGGCGCCGTGTGCGAGGCCGAGGGCGCGCGTGAGGTGGTGATCGCGCGCGATGACGTCGACCGCGAGCGGTTGTGGCAGACGCGGCGGGTCTGCTCGACGGCGCTGCGCGAGGCGTACAAGTTCAAGCTGTCCGAGGACACGGTGGTGCCGCCCAGCTCGATCCCGGAGATGCTCCGGCGCGTGGCCGCGATCGGCGCGCGCCACGACCTGGAGACGGCGTCGTTCGGCCACGCGGGCGACGGCAACCTGCACATTAATTTGTTATCGCAGGAGACGCGCCGCGACGGCGCCTTCCAGGCGCGCGTGGATGCGGCGACGGCGGAGCTGTTCAAGGCGACGCTGGATCTCGGCGGCACGCTGTCGGGCGAGCACGGCATCGGCATCGCGAAGGCGCGCTACATGGCGTGGGAGCAGTCGCCGGAAGTGATCGATTGGCAGAAACGCCTCAAGCGCCTCTGGGATCCGAAGAACCTGCTGAACCCGGGGAAGATCTTCGCCGTCACTTGACGGTGATGTTGTCGTCTTCCTTCAGGCGTTCGATCTTCGACAGGCACTGCGCCTTGATGTTGGCGCGCATCTGCGAGCTCTCGTCGTGCAGCGATTCGTCGAGGATGCCGTTGTAGCTCTTGCAGGTGATGCTGGCGGGCTCCTGCTTGCAGAAGTGATCGCGAACGCGTTCGCACGGATTCCGCTTGGCGTCGAGCATCCACATGATCAGCGCCACCAGCCCGGCCATCGCGGCGCCCAGCGCGATCGCGCCCAGAAACCGGAACCGCCTCCGGTAATGGTGAACGTCGATCTCCTCCGCCTCGCGGCGGATCTGTTCCAGCTCTTCGGGTGTCTCGTCCATGTCGCGCTGTTGGCTCGATGTTATAACCACGCTGCGTGCAGGGCGAAATCCGGAAGATCGTCCGAAAGGTCGTGGCCAAGGCCAAGGTGATCACCAAGGCCAACCGCCGCCCGCGGCGCGGGCCGTGGCCGCCCGATCCGGCGCGCGTCCGCTCCGTCATCGACGGCCTCGAAGAGCTTTACCCCGACGTCGACTGCGAGCTGGACCGCGAGACGCCCTTCCAGTTGGTCATCGCCACGATCCTGTCCGCCCAGACCACCGACGACAGGGTGAACATGGTGACGCCCGAGCTGTTCCGGCGCTATCCCACGCCGGAAACCATGGCGAAGGCGCCGCTGCCGGTGCTGGAGAAGATCATCCGTTCGACCGGCTTCTTCCGCATGAAGGCGAAGAGCATCAAGGGCGCGGCCGCCGGCCTGAACGAGCGGTTCGGAGGCCAGGTCCCGAAGACGCTGGCGGAGCTGACCACGCTGCCGGGCGTTGCGCGGAAGACCGCGAACGTCGTGCTCGGCACCGCCTACGGCCTCGCCGAGGGCGTCGTCGTGGACACGCACGTGCAGCGCCTGTCGATGCGGCTGGGCTTCACGCGCGCGACCGACCCGAAGGACATCGAGAAGGACCTGATGAAGGTGATCCCGCAGGAGAGCTGGATCCGTTTCTCCCATCAGGTGATCTGGCACGGCCGCCGCGTGTGCTTCGCGCGCAAGCCGAACTGCGCCGGCTGCACGCTGGCGCCGTTCTGTCCATCGGCGGGCCTCGAAACCTGACTGACGAAGCCTGACCCGCGGTCAGCGGGTCACGGCGTCCACTTGCGACAGTCGGCGACTTCCTGCGTGTCGCGGATGGGCGCGACCTCGGTCGCGCCGCCCTGCTGATTGCGATCCCAGGCGTGGATCGCGATCGGCCCGGTGGGACCGTTCCTGTTTTCGAGCTCGACCTCGATCTCGTAAGCGTGCTGTGCCTCCATCCGGAACGCCCAGACCGTGTGCTGCGGCAGCATGGCCACATAGCCGCCGACGCCCCCGTTGTTCAACTGACCGGTCTTCTCGGCCAGCTGAACGACGTGACACCCGGGCAGCAGCGCGAACGACCGGCCCAGGCCTTTGACGTCTTGCCCGTCGACCGACCCGATCGGACCGGACAGCCGCGCGAGCTCCCTGGGCGCGCGGGTCTCCGGATTCGGGTACAGCGGATGCGCCTCGCCCACACTGTCGCCGTGCACGATGCAGGCGGGAAGCAGCAACGCGACGGCGATGCTAAGCGCCGAAGTAGATCTCGTCATACGCGCACGTCGCGTCCTTGTCGGCCGGCTGCGGGTAATCGACGAGCTTCCCTTCGTAGTTGCGCAGCGTCCACTTGTCGGGGCCGCGCGCGACGACGTAATCCGGACCGATCGACACCTTGCCCATGCCGCCCGGTGTGTCGATGACGAGGTGCGGGATCGCGAGTCCGGAGATGTGTCCGCGCAGCTCCTGCATCAGGGCGATGCCGGTCTCGACGGACGTGCGCAGGTGCGACGTCCCCGCCGCGACGTCGCCCTGGAACAGGTAGTACGGGCGCACGCGGCAGCGCAGCAGCTCGGTGAACAGCTTGCGCAGCACGCGCACCGACGAGTTCACCCCGCGCAGCAGCACGGTCTGGTTGCCGATCGGGATGCCGGCGTCGGCGAGCTTCTCGCAGGCGGCGCGCGCGCGCGGCGTCAGCTCGCGCGGGTGGTTGAAGTGCGTGTTCACGTAGAGCGGGTGGTACTTCTTCAGCATCGCGCACAGCTCGTCGTCGACGCGCATGGGTAGGACGACGGGGACGCGCGTACCGATTCGGACGATCTCGACGTGCGGGATGGCGCGCAGCGCCGCGATGATCTCCTCCAGCCGGGCGGTCGACAGCGTCAGCGGATCGCCGCCCGAGATCAGGACGTCGCGGATGGCCGGCGTGCGCCGGATGTAGTCCAGCGCCTGCGCCAGATCCTCGCGCGAGATCGGCGATTCCTCCTGACCGACCAGCCGCCGCCGGTTGCAGTGACGGCAGTAGATCGCGCAGCGGTCCAGCGCCAGCAGCAGGCAGCGATCTGGATAGCGGTGAAAGATTCCGGTGGCGGGCGAGTGGCTGTCCTCGCCCAGCGGGTCGACCAGATCGCCTGGCTCGATCTCCAGCTCGCGCGCGCGCGGGATCACCTGTATGCGCACCGGGCACGAGGGATGGTCGCGATCGATCAGCGAGAAGTAGTACGGCGTGATCGCGACCCGGAAGTGTCCCGGTGCCGCTTCGAGGCCGGCCTCTTCCTCGGGCGTGAGGGCGAGGCGTGCCGCGATGTCCTGCTTGGTCGTGATCCGGTTGCGCAGCTGCCAGCGCCAGTCGTCGAATGACTCGCCTGCGGGCGCGTCACGCGCCGGCGACGGCTGATCCACGATCGGGAGCGCGAACGTCATTGCTGCACCAGCGTCACGGTGATGATGGTCTGCCCACCCGGAATGATGTGCGTCTGCGTCGTGGTCCCCGAGGCCAGGATGGTCCCGTTGTCAGCGATGGCATCGATCGCGATCGTCACGGGACCCGTGATACTCCGATCCAGCTCCACAGTGAAGCTGGTCGGTAGCGAAATCGC
>Ga0207708_10001104_pt1 | contig 20221 bp, 16 predicted proteins | sample KBSK5101metaG_FD_184340 | JGI IMG/M metagenome (GOLD analysis project Ga0207708, IMG submission 184340) | Corn, switchgrass and miscanthus rhizosphere microbial communities from Kellogg Biological Station, Michigan, USA - KBS K5-10-1 metaG... | ecosystem: Host-associated > Plants > Roots >...
CGGCGTGACGACCGCACGCGGGTCAACGAACGCATCCGGGTCCGCGAAATTCGCGTGATCGACGACACCGGCGCCCAGCTCGGCATCATGCCGCCGCCGCAGGCGCTCGCCATCGCCAAGCAGAAGGGGCTCGACCTGGTCGAGATCTCGCCGACTGCGAACCCGCCGGTCTGCCGGATCATGGACTTCGGCAAGTACCAGTACCAGGAGCAGAAGCGCGCGCGCGAGGCCCGGAAGCACCAGAAGGTGATCGAGGTCAAGGAGATCAAGTTCCGGCCCAAGGTCGACGAGCACGACTACCAGTTCAAGAAGAAGCACATCGAGCGCTTTCTCGAGGACGGCGACAAGGTCAAGGCGACGATCTTTTTCCGCGGGCGCGAGATGGCGCACCCGGAAATCGGCCGGCGCATCCTGGAGCGGCTGATCACCGAGCTGGGCGACATGGCGCTTGCTGAAACGATGCCGCGGATGGAAGGCAATCAGATGCACACCATCCTGACGCGCCGCCCGCAGGGCGGCGGCGGCAAGGCGAAGGCCGCAGCCGTCACCAAGTAGAAAAGGAATCATGGCGAAGAAGCTCAAACTGAAAACGCACCGCGGCGCGGCCAAGCGCTTCAAGCGCACCAAGCGAGGCAAGTTCCTCCGCGGCGCCGCCTTCAAGCAGCACATCCTCACCAGCAAGACCCGCAAGCGGAAGCGCGGGCTGCGCGGGTCGACAACCGTCGCCGAAGTCGACGCGCCGAAGCTGGCGCGCATGCTTCCCTACAAGTAAGTAGGGGTTGGGGATTAGGGATTAGCCAGGGATCAGGTCGGTAGGGATTGGGTACGGAGTCCGGCTTCGGCCGGACCGTGGAGATCGAACGATGCCGCGCGTGAAACGAGGAACGGTCCGGCGCGCCAAGCGCAAGAAGCTGCTTGGCCTGGCAAAGGGCTATTACGCCAACAAGAGCAAGCTCTATCGTGCCGCGAAAGAATCGGTCGACACAGCGCTGAAGTACGCCTTCGTCGGCCGCCGACGCAAGAAGCGCGACTTTCGACGCCTGTGGGTCGTCCGCATCAACGCCGCCGCCCGGGAGCACGGCCTGACCTACGGCCAGTTGATCAACGGGTTGAAGAACGCCGGCGTCACGCTGGATCGCAAGAGCCTGTCGGAGCTGGCGATCGCCAGCCCGTCGGCGTTCGCGTCGCTGGCGCAGCAGGCCAAGAACGCCGCCAAGGTGGCGGTGAAGGCGGCGAAGAGCGCGGCGCAGGAAACGCGCGCGGCGGGCAAAGAAGCCAAGACGCGCCCGTCCGCTCGCGCCTGACATCGGGGCTGGGGGCTTGGGACTGAGGGCTGGCTGAAGTCCCATAGCCCTCCAGTCGTCGTCTCGAGCCCCGGCAGCCAGCCCAAGTCTCCAGCCCCAACTCATGTCTGATCTGGCCCCCAGCACCGAGTCGGTTGCCACGCTGGTCGCGCAGTTCGAGCGCGAGCTGGCGGCGGCGAAGTCCGCGCGCGACGCGCAGTCGGTCCGCGATCGCTACCTCGGGCGCAAGAACAGCATCGTCGCCTCGTGGATGCAGCTGATTGGCAGCGCCGCGCCGGCCGAGAAGAAGAACATCGGCCGCTACGCCAACGAGCTGAAGCAGGCGATCGACGCGCGCTGGACGACGTACGAAGAGGCGGCGCGGGATGCGGCGCCGATCGCCGGCGCCGTCGACGTCACCCTGCCCGGCCGCCGCCCGCTCCTCGGCCACCGGCATCCGCTCACTGTCGTCCGCGATCGGATGGAAGAGATCTTCACGCGCATGGGGTTCGCGATCGTCGAGGGGCCCGAGGTCGAGGACGAGTGGCACTGCTTCGACGCGCTGAACATGCTCGCCGACCATCCCGCGCGCGACATGCAGGACACGCTGTATCTCGGCGCGCCGATTCCGGGCGGCGGCGGGCCGGCCGATCTGCGGACGCTGCTCAGGACGCACACCTCGTCGATCCAGATCCGGCACATGCAGGCGCACACGCCGCCGATCCGCATCGTCTCGCCGGGGCGCGTCTACCGGCGCGACGACCTCGACCTGACGCACACGCCGATGTTCACGCAAGTCGAAGGACTGGTGGTCGGCGAAGGGATTTCGCTCGCCGACCTGAAGGGGACGCTGCTGGCATTCGCGCGCGAGATGTTCGGCGCGCGCTCGCGGCTGCGCTTCCGCCCGAGCTTCTTCCCCTACACCGAGCCGAGCGCGGAGGTCGACATCAGCTGCTGGTCGTGCGACGGCGCCGGCTGCGCGATGTGCAAGAAGAGCGGCTGGCTGGAGATTCTCGGCTGCGGCATGGTGCACCCGGCGGTGTTCGAGGCGGTCGGCTACGATGCCGAGCGCTACACCGGGTTCGCCTGGGGCATGGGCGTCGAGCGGGTGGCGATCCTGCGCTACCAGGTCGAGGACATCCGGCTCTTTTACGAGAACGATCTCAGATTCCTCGAACAGTTTCCGTACTGATGGGCACGGAGGCTCAGAGAATCAGAGACTCAGAGGGCGAATACTGAGCCTGCTGAAGCGATTCTCTGAATCGGTGTTCTTTGAGCCTCTGGTGATCTCTGAGTCTCCGTGATCTCTGAGTCTCTGTGAAATGCGACTAGTCGTCTCCTGGCTTCGTGAATTCGTCGACATCAAGGCCTCCGCCGACGAGATCGCCGGCACGCTCGGCCTGCGCGGATTCGAGGTGGCGTCGATCGAGCCGCTGGACGGCGGCGATGCGGTGATCGACTTCGAGGTCACCGCCAACCGGCCCGACGCGCTCAGCGTCCTCGGCCTCGCGCGCGAGGTCGGCACCGCCTACCAGCTGCCGGTCGCCGTGCCGTCGGCCGAGTCGACCTCGCTGCGCCTCGCCACGCTGCCCGCGGGCGATTCGGATCGCATCAAGGTCGCGATCGAAGACCCCGACCTGTGTCCGCGCTATGCCGCGGCGGTCGCCCAGGTGCAGGTCGGCGCGTCACCGGCCTGGATGGGCGCTCGCCTTCAGGCCGCCGGCGTGCGCCCGATCAGCAACATCGTCGACGTCACCAACTACGTCAACATCGAGATCGGCCAGCCGATGCACGCGTTCGATCTCGCGCGCCTCGCCGGCCCCGAGATCCGGGTGCGGCGCGCGCGCCCGGGCGAGGCCATCACGACGCTCGACGGCGTCGACCGCACGCTGGACGACACGATGCTGGTCATCGCCGACCGCGATCGCGCCCAGGCGGTGGCGGGCGTGATGGGCGGCGCCGCGTCGGAGGTCTCGGCGTCGACGAGAGAGATCGTCTTCGAGAGCGCGTACTTCAAGCCGCCGTCGGTCCGCCGGACGAGCAAGCGGCTCGGCCTCAAGACCGAGGCCTCGTCGCGGTTCGAGCGCGGCGCGGACATCAGCATCCAGGTGGTGGCGCTGCAGCGCGCGATCGCGTTGATGGAGCAGATCGGCGCCGGCCGCGCCGTGCCGCCGGTCGTCGACTGCTACCCCGCCCCGCGCGGCCCGCGGACCTTGCACCTGCGGCGCGACCGCATCACGCGGCTGTTCGGCGCGCGCGTGCCCGACGCGGATGTCGTCCGGATTCTGCAAGGCCTCGGGCTCGAGGTGAGGACGGCCGCCGACGGGTGGGACGTCGTGGCGCCGACCTATCGCGTCGATCTGACGCGCGAAGCGGATCTCATCGAGGAAGTCGGGCGGCACTACGGCTTCGACAAGCTCGAGGCGACGTTCCCCGCCGTGACGCAGCCGGCAGGCGCGCCCGACGCGCGCGTGGTCCGCGATCAGCTGGCGCGCCGCATCATGACCGGCGCGGGCTTCTCCGAAGCGGTCAGCTTCGGGTTCATCGAGGCGAAGGCCGCGGAGCTCTTCGGCGACGGCCTGGTGCCGATTGCCAACCCGCTCTCGGCGAAGTTCGACACGCTGCGGCCGCTGCTGCTGCCGGGCCTGGTCGACGCCGTCGCGCACAACCGCCGCCACGGGCGGCGCGACGTGCGCCTCTTCGAGATCGGCACGCGCTTCACGGCACGCGGAGAAACTCGTGCGATCGGCGTGGCGTGGACGGGCAGCGCCGGCGGCGAGCACTGGTCGGGCGGCGCGCGCGAGGTCGACTTCTTCGACATCAAGGGGGTCGTCGAACATCTGTGCGACGTGCTCGGCGTTCCGGTGCGTCTCCAGCCGCACCGCGAACGCTTTCTCGTGCCGGGACAGGCGGCGGCGATCCTCGCCGCAAGCCCCGCCGCGCAGGACACCGCGCTCGGCATCGCCGGCCAGATCGCGCCGGCGATCGCCGACGCGCGCGGGTTGCCGCGGCAGGATCGCGTCCTTGCCGCCGAGCTCGACCTCGACGCGTTGTGGCGCGCGAAGGCGGCGCCGTTCGACGCCGCGCGGCCGCTGCCGCGCCATCCACAAGTGGTGCGCGATCTCTCGTTCGTCGTCGCAGATACCTTGCCTGCCGAGATCATTCGTGGCACCATTCTGGCGGCCGGCCGCGGTCTGCGCGCGCCGCTGGTCGCGGCCAGCTTCTTCGATCGGTATCAGGGCCAGGGCGTTCCGCAGGGCGCCGTGAGCCTGTCCATCCGGCTCACGTTCCAGGCCGCCGATCGCACCTTGACCGACGCCGAAGTGCAGCAGGGCGTCGACACCATCCTGGCGGCGCTGGTCGCCCAGCACGCGGCGGTGCAGCGATGAACACGGAGTTGTGAGCGCATGACGACTATGGCGAAAACAGCGACCCGCAGCGTGGACCTCGAACCGATCGACCGGCTGGAAGAGAAGATGAAGCTGCTCGTCTCGATGGTCGAACGGATGAAGGGTGAGCAGGCGCGCGCGGCGGAGGAAAATCAGCGCCTGTCGCGGGAGCTCGAGTCGGTGCGGGCGCGGCTGCAGGCCAGCGACGGCCTGGCGGCCGAGCTGGCGACGATGAGGGACGAGCGCGACGTGATCAAGGCGCGCGTCACCGATATGCTGCAACAGCTCGACGCTCTGAGTCTCTGAGTCTCAGAGTCTCTGAGAGCTCTGAGCCTCTGTGTCAATGGACGAAGAAGTCATCTCCGTCGAGATCCACGGGCAGCGCTACCCGATCCGCAGCGCGCTCGAGCCCGAGTACGTGGCGCGGCTCGCGCAATATGTCGACGAGAAGATCATCGCCGCAGCCACGGCGACGCCGACGAGCGACGTGCTGCGGCTGGCGGTCCTCGCCGCGCTCAACGTGGCCGACGAGCTGTTCCGGTGCCGCGACGCCAATCGGGCGCGCAACGGCGAGCTGGCGGCGCGGGCCGGGGAGCTGGAGCGGATCCTCGACCGGGTGCTGATGGCGTGACCCGGCAGATGAGCCTTGAAGGATCCCTCCGGAACCTATAAGATCGACCGTCGTGAGTTCGAGTTCCCTGCTTTGTGCGTGATGGCGGATGGCTCGTTGAGCCAATGTTTACCCAAGTGAGTCGCGACACTGCGTGGTGTGCATGCCTCTGTAGCGAGGAAGCCTGAAGCGCAGTTTGGTTTAGCGGTTCCACCTGCTTCGCAGGTTCATCGACCACCCCACACGGCAAAGCGGGGCCCTTTCGCTCTCGCTTTCCCACCCCTATCTTCCGTTCGTCCGCGGGATCTCCCCGGCGTGTAATTTCGGGCCGACAAGGGGCGTGATCCCGGCGGCGGGCAAGGGACGTCACGCGTGCTGTCAGACATCGCGAAGGTCATCGTGCCCGCCATCGTGACCCTCGCGGTCGGCGCGGTGATGTTCGCCGTCTGGGTCGCCAATCGCAAGCGCATCGCCGCCGAAACCATCGGCCGTGCCGAAGATCAGGCCCAGCGGATCGCCCGCGACGCCGAGCGCGATGGCGAGACGCGCAAGAAGGAAGCGCTGCTCGAGGCCAAGGAAAAAGCGCACGACATCCTGATGGAGGCCGAGCGGCAGGCGCGCCAGGATCGCCAGCAGGCGGCGCAGCTCGAACAGACGCTGGCGCGGCGCGACGCGGTCGCCGCCGAACGGCAGGCCGGGATCGACCGGCTCGAAAAGGATCTGGCCGCGCGCGACCGGGCGCTGGCCGACAAAGAAAAGCGCGCCGCCGCCGACGCCGAGCGCTACCAGCAGCTGGTGGCGCAGCAGAAGCACGAGCTCGAGCGGGTCGCCAGCCTGACGGCCGACGAGGCGAAAGAACTGCTGATCAAGCAGATCGAGAGCGAAGCGCGCCACGACTCCGCCAACCTGCTCAAGCGGCTCGACGCGGAGGCGCGCGAGTCGGCGGTCGATCGCGCCAAGCAGTACATCACCGAGGCGATCCAGCGCTGCGGCGCCGAGCACGCGATCGAGACCACCGTATCGGTGGTCGACCTGCCGAGCGACGACCTCAAGGGCCGGATCATCGGCCGCGAGGGCCGCAACATCCGCGCGCTGGAGCTCGCCACCGGCGTCGACCTGATCGTCGACGATACGCCCGGCGCGATCATCCTCTCCGGCTTCGATCCGTACCGCCGCGAGATCGCCAAGCAGGCGATCGAGCGGCTGATTGCCGACGGCCGCATCCACCCCGCCCGGATCGAGGAAGTGGTCCAGAAGGTGAAGGAGGAGACCGACGAGTCGATGCGCAAGGAGGGCGCGGCGGTCGCCTTCGAGCTCGGGCTCCACGACCTGCACCCCGAGATCCACCGCCTGATGGGCCGTCTCAAGTACCGCACCAGCTACGGCCAGAACGTGCTCGCGCACTCCGCCGAGGTGGCGCGGCTCGCCGGCATCATGGCGCGCGAGCTCGGCCTCGACGCGCACGTCGCGGTGCGCGCCGCGTTCGTCCACGACATCGGCAAGGCCATCGATCGCGAGATGGAGGGGACGCACCTCCAGATCGGCATCGACTTCCTGCGCAAGCACGGCGAGAGCGAGGCGGTGGTGATGGCGATGGCCGCGCACCACATGGACATCGACTGGCCGTCGCTCGAGGCGATGATCGTCCAGGCTGCCGACGCGATCTCCGCCGCCCGTCCCGGCGCGCGCCGCGACATCCTCGAGTCGTACGTCAAGCGCCTCGAGAAGCTCGAGGGGATCGCCGACTCGTTCAAGGGCGTCTCGAAATCGTTCGCGCTGCAGGCCGGCCGCGAGATCCGCATCATGGTCGAGAGCGAGAAGATCTCGGACGAGGAGGCCGTCTGGCTGTCGAAGGACATCGCGCGCCGGATCGAGAACGAGCTCGAGTATCCCGGCCAGATCAAAGTGACGGTGATCCGCGAGACCCGGGCCGTCGACTACGCCAAATAGCCCCCGAGCTCGCTCGGCCCCATGCGCTTGCTCGACGCGGCCGACTTGATCCACGCTGATCACTTGCCCGCCGCCGACGCCGCGCCCGAAGCCACGATCGCCGACCTGTCCGAAGCGGAGCTGATTGCGCGCCTCCGCAGCCAGCTGGCGCCGGCGCCGCCGTGGCTGCTCGTCGGCATCGGCGACGATGCGGCGGTGGTCGAACCGGAGCGCAACCGCGTCGAGGTCTTCACCACCGACGCGATCGTCGAAGGCGTGCACTTCGATCGCGCGTTCGTCCCCGCCGACGCGATCGGCCACCGCGCGCTCGCCGTCAACCTCAGTGACCTCGCGGCCATGGGCGCCGCGCCGCGGCTCGCGCTGCTGTCCATGGCGCTCCCGCCCGCGCTGCCGCTGGCCGACTTCGACGGCATCGCGCGTGGTTTTGCGGTACTCGCCGCGCGCCACCGCCTGCACCTGGTGGGCGGCAACCTGACGCGCTCGCCAGGGCCGCTGATGATCGATGTGACGCTGGTCGGCACCGTCAAGCGGCGCCAGGCGCTGACACGCGCCGGCGCGCGCGCCGGCGACGACTTGTACGTCACCGGGACGATTGGCTCAGCCGCGGCCGGGCTGCGCGCGCTGCAGGCCGGCGCCGCGGGAGATCCGGCGATGGCGAATTGCGTCGAGCGCTACCTGCGGCCGTGTCCGCGCGTGCGGATGGGCCTGCTGGCGTCGCGGGCGCGCGCCGCGACCGCGTGCATGGACCTCAGCGACGGCCTCGCCGATGCGGCGCAGCAGATCGCCGCCGCCAGCAGCGTCGGCGTCACCATCGACGCCGCGGCGCTGCCGATCGACGCCGCGGCGCGCGCCTTCTTCACTGCGCGCGGCGTGGATCCGGTCGTCGCCGCGCTGACTGGCGGCGACGACTACGAGCTGCTGCTCGCCGCGCCGCGACGCGGCGAACGCCGTCTCGCGGGCGCGGCGCGGCACGACGAGAGCGTGCCGTTGACGCGCATCGGCCGCTGCACCGCCGGCGGCGCGGTGGTCCTCGCCACGCCCGGCGGCGACACTCAGCCGCTGCCGCGCGGCTACACTCACTTTCGATGATCCACGTCACGCGCGCGCTCGTCCGGCGCTGGCTGGACACGCTGCTTCACATCGAGGACACGCCGGAGCGCACCGCCGCGGCATTCGCCCTTGGCGTCTTCTTCGGCTTCTCGCCGTTCCTCGGGCTGCACACCGTGCTCGGGATCGTGTTCGCGTTTCTCTTCAACCTGAACCGTGTGGCGGTGCTGCTCGGCGTCTACTCGAACCTGCCGTGGATCATCGCGCCCTACTATGCCTTTGCCACCATGGCCGGCGCGATGATCACGCGCACGCGCGTGCCCGCTGGCTTCCGGACGCAGCTCGCGGCGTTGTTCGAACTGTCAGCTTTGAGTGGCGAATTCTGGGATAAATTGATCACATTATTGAAACCGCTGCTGTGGCCGTACACAGTTGGCTCGACTTTTGGCGCGCTGCTGCTGGCGGTGATTGCATATCCGTTAGCGCTGGCATTTGTGACAAGTCGGCGCCGCATCCGTGAGATCATCCATCACAAGAAATGACGTGAGGCGGGAAGGCGGGAAGGCGGAACGGCGTCAAGGTTCGAGGCGTGAAGGTGGAAAGGCCTTCCGGAACCTCAGGCTTGTGCCCGGTCCGGCTGAGATTTTCGAGCCTTTCAGCGTTACAGAGTTTCCATCCCTATGATCATCTCTGGACGCTTCTGGCGGAAAGCGATTGTGACGGCGGTGGCGGCGATTGGCTTCGTTTCGTTCTACGAGGTCACCGCCCTCGACTCGAAGTACGTCGCGCGGCTGGCGACGCTGCAGGACATTTCGGCGCTGCCGGCGCCCGGCGCGCGCCTCTCGTTCAGCGCCACCTCCTACTGCAAGGGCTTTCAGACTGCCGCGGGCGTCCCGGTGCAGAGCGGCATCGTCGCCGCCGATCCAGAAATCCTCCCGCTTGGCACCGTCGTCGAGATTGAACAGCTGCCGCAGAAATTCAACGGCATCTACACCGTGATGGACACCGGCCCCGAGATCAAGGGACGCGAGGTCGACGTCTACATGTGGAGCTGCAACGAGGCGCTGCAGTTCGGCCGCCGGCCGATCCGGCTCACCGTGCTGCGTCTCGGCTGGAACCCGAAGGCGACGTCGCCCAGCTTCTTCGAGCGTCTGTTCAAGCGGCCCGAGCCCGATTCGACGCTGCCGTCGCGGCCGCTGCCGCTCCCGGCCAGCGGAAACTAACCACGGCCGACTTCGGTGGTTTCTGAGCCTCTGACTCTCTGAGTCTCTGTGCCCTTGTACTGAAGCTCGAACAGCTTGAAGTAGATCCCCCGCTGCGCCAGCAGCTCCTGGTGCGTCCCCGCCTCGCGCAGCTGCCCTTTGTGCAGCACCAGGATCTTGTCCATGTCCTGGATCGTCGACAGCCGGTGGGCGATCGCGATCGTCGTCCGCCCGGCCATCAGGACGTGCAGCGCGTCGCGGATGATCAGTTCCGTCTCGGTATCGACACTGGACGTCGCCTCGTCGAGGATGAGGACGCGCGGATCGAACGACAGGGCGCGGGCGAACGACAGCAGCTGCTTCTGTCCGACCGAGAGGGTCGCGCCGCGCTCGGCCACGGCGCTGGCATAGCCGTTGGGCAGCCGTTCGATGAACGGCTCCGCATGGACGGCGCGCGCCGCTCGACGCACGCGGTCGTTGTCGATCGCCGCGTTGCCCAGCCTGATGTTGTCGGCGATGGTGCCCGAGAACAGGTGCACGTCCTGCAGCACCAGGCTGAACAACCCGCGCAGGTCGGCGAGATCGAGCTCGCGAATGTCGACGCCATCGACCGTGATGCGCCCGCGGTTGACGTCGTAGAAGCGCAGCAGCAGGTTGATCAGCGTCGTCTTGCCCGAGCCGGTGGCGCCGACGATGCCGACCCGCTCGCCGGGGCGGACGTCGAAGCTGATCCCCTTCAGCACCCAGTCTTCGTCCTTGTAGGCGAACCACACGTTGTCGAAGACGATGTGCCCCTCGGCTGGCGGCGTGCGGGCTGCCGGGAGCTCGGCCGACTCGATCGCCACCGGCTCGTCGAGCAGCTTGAAGATCCGCTCCGACGACGCCATCGCCGCCTGCATGACGTTGAACTTCTCCGACATGTCGCTGATCGGTCGGAAGAAGCGCTGCGAGTACTGGAGAAACGCGACCAGCGCGCCCAGCGTCAGGCTGCCGCCGATCACGCTGCCGCCGCCGTACCAGATGATCAGCGCCGCCGCCAGGGTGCTGACCGCTTCGATCGCGGGGTAGAAGACGGCGTAGTAGAAGATCGAGTCGATGTTGGCGTCGCGGTGCTCGCGGTCGATGGCGTCGAAGCGCGCGTAGTTCAGGCGCTCGCGCCGGAACAGCTGCACCGTCGACATGCCGGTGATGTTCTCCTGCAGGAAGGCGTTGATCCGCGCGATCAGGCCGCGCACGACGCGGTAGGAATCGCGCACGTTGCGCCGGAACCACTGGGTGACGAAGAAGATGATCGGCAGCACCGAGAAGGCGACCAGCGCCAGCCGCCAGTTCATCCACAGCATCATCCCCATGATGCCGACCAGCGCGAACACGTCGCCGAAGATGGTGACCACCCCCGACGTGAACAGGTCGTTGAGCACGTCGACGTCGGAGGTGACCCGGGTCATCAGCCGGCCGACCGGGTTGCGGTCGTAGTAGCGCAGATCGAGCCGCTGCAGGTGGCGGTAGAGCGCCATCCGCATGTCCGACATGATGTGCTGCCCGGTCAGCTGCATCGTCCAGGTCTGGACGTACTCGGCCGAGAAGGCGGCCACCAGCACCAGGAAGTAAAGGCCGGCCAGGCCGTCGAGGCCGGCGACCTGCCGCGATGCGATGTAGCGGTCGATGGCGACCTTGACGAGATACGGCTGCGCCAGCGAGGCCAGGCCGCCGACGACGATGGCGACCAGCGCGACGATGACGCTGCGCCAGTAGGGGCGCAGGTACTGCAGCAGGCGCCGCATCAGCCGCGCGTCGTAGGCCTTGCCGAGGATCTCGTCGTCGTGGCCGGTGCTCATCGCCGCAGACGATCATAAATCGAACCCACCTGCGCTCGCTCGCTTTCGCACCGCGAGCTCCGGTGGGCAAGCCCGCGCGCTCGCCCGCTGCGCACCCAGGAGCTCCGGCGGGCCAGCTTCCGGCTTCCTGTTGCCAGGCCACATGGCAACCTTTATAGTCGTGTGGCCGTCCAACAGGAGCAGGACAGACGATGAGCGAGAGCCGGTCCGACATCCTCCAGGGCACCCTCGACCTGATGGTGCTGCAGACGCTCGAGGCGATGGGGCCGCAGCACGGCTACGGCATCGCCCGGCGGATCGAGCAGATCAGCGAAGACGCCCTGCAGCTCAATCAGGGGACGATTTACGCCGCGCTGCTCCGCCTGCAGCAGCGGCGGTGGATCTCGGCCTCCTGGGGCACCTCCGACAACAACCGGAAGGCCAAGTTCTACGCGATCACGAAATCGGGCCGCCGGCAGCTGGCCGCGCAGGCCCGGAACTGGGAGCGCATCGCCGGCGTGATGATGCGCGTCCTGAAGCTGGCGGAAAGGTAGCCGATGCCTGTGTGGCTGGCGGTGGCGTGGTCGCGCGTGCGCGCGCTCGTCGGAGCGCGACGGCTGGACGACGACTTCGACCGCGAAGTGTCGTCTCACCTCGACATGCTGGTGGACCACCACCTCCGCCGCGGCCTCTCGCCGCAGGCGGCCCGCCGCGCCGCGGCGATCGAGTTTGGAGGAGCGATGCAGATCAAGGAACTGCAGCACGACCGCCGCGGCCTGCCGCTGGTCGAGACGACGCTGCAGGACATCCGCTACGGCCTGCGCACGCTGCGCAAGAACCCGGCCTATTCACTGGTCGCGATCGCGACGCTGGCGGTCGGCATCGGCGCCGGCACGGCGGTGTTCAGCGTCGCCAGCGCCGTGCTGCTGCGGCCGCTGCCCTACCAGGATCCGTCGCGGCTGGTGCGGGTGTTCGAGACCAACCCGCTCCGCAACTGGTCGCGCAACATCGCCTCGCCCGCCAACTACGCGGACTGGAAGCGCCGCAATACCGTCTTCACCGACATCGCGGCCTACGAGCAGTTCAACTCGACCGGCAGCGGCGCCAGCGAGATCTTCCTCACCGGGCAAGGCGAGCCGCAGGGGCTGAAATCGCTCGGCGTCACCGGCAACCTGTTCAACGTCCTCGGCACGGCGCCGCTGCTGGGCCGCCTGTTCACCGACGAGGAAACCTTCGACGGCAAGGGGCGGGTGGTGATCCTGACCTACGGCCTCTGGCAGAGCGCGTTCGCCGGCGACCCGGCGATCGTCGGCCGATCGATCACGCTCAGCGGCCGCAACTACGACGTGGTCGGCGTGATGCCGCGCGACTTCTTCTTCCCGGGGCGCGACGTGCACCTGTTCGTGCCGGTCGCGTACCAGCCGGCAGTGTTCGTGCGCAACCGCAGGCCGCACTACCTCGGCGTGGTTGCGCGGCTGAAGCCGGGGGCGACGCTCGAGCGGGCGCAGCACGAGATGGATGCCATCGCCGGCAGCCTCGAAAAGGAGTACCCCGACACCAACACCAGGATGGGTGTACGGCTCGAAGCCTTCCACGACAGCCTGTCGTACACGCCAAGGCCGGCGCTGCTGATGCTGAGCGGCGCGGTCGGCGTGCTTTTCCTGATCGTCTGCGCCAACATCGCCAACCTGCAGCTCGGGCGGGCGACGGTGCGGGTGCGCGAGCTGGCGATCCGGCGCGCGCTCGGCGCCGGCCGGCGGCGGCTGGTGCGCCAGCTGGTCACCGAATCGCTGATCCTGTCGCTCGCCGGCGGCGCGCTCGGCTTCGCCCTCGCGATCTTCGCCCGCGCAGCGGTGCAGCAGCTGGCGGCGTCGGCGATCCCGCTGTTCGCCGAGGTCCGCCTCGATCGGCCGGTCATGCTGTTCTGCATTGCGCTGTCGCTGGTCGCGCCGCTGCTCTTCGGCGTGCTGCCCGCGCTCCTGTCGTCGAGGCCCGAACGACTGAACGAGCGCGGAGAGGTGGCGTCGCGCGACACACGCTTTCTGCGCGGCGCGCTGATTGCCGCCGAAGTCGCCCTGTCGATCGTCCTCGTCGTCGGCGCCGTGCTCTTCGGCCGCAGCTTCGTGCAGCTGCAGGCGGTCGATCCGGGGTTCGACCAGAACCAGGTGGTGACCTTCACCCTGTCGCTGCCGGCGGCGCGCTACCCGAATAACGTCGAGCGGCTGCGCGCGTACGAGGAGATCGAGCGGCGGCTGCGCGAGCAGCCGGGCGTGCAGTCGGCCGGCGCTGTCAGCACGCTCGCCCTGCGCGGCTACACCTGGACCGGCGACGCGACGATCGAGGGCCGCTCCACCACCACCGAATGGGAGCGGGAGCTGCGGCACAAGTCGGTGACGCCAGGCTACTTCAAGACGATGAACATCCGCCTCGTCGCCGGCCGGTTGTTCGACGACAGCGATCGGGTCGATCAGCCGAGGGTCACCGTGGTCAACGAAGCGCTCGCGCAGCGGTACTTCCGCGGCGACGACCCGATCGGCCGGCGGCTGAAGTTCGCGCGCCCGCAGGACAACGACGCGTGGGTCACGGTCGTCGGCGTGGTCGCGAATGAAAAACAGGACGGTCTCGAGCACACGCCGGCGCCGCAGGCCTACTCCGCCATCCGGCAGCGGATGCAGAACCCGCTGACGTTCGTGGTGCGATCCGCGCTCGACGAGGCGTCGGTGGCGGCGCTCGCGCGGCGCGAGGTCCAGGCGGTGGATCGCGACCTGGCGTTGACGGCCGTTGCGCCGATGCGCACGGTGGTCAGCGAATCGATGGGCGATCACCGTTTCCGCACGGTGCTGGTCGGCGCGTTTGCCGGCGTGGCGCTGCTGCTCGCGGCGCTCGGCATCTACGGCGTGCTGGCCTACTTCGTCTCACAACGCGCCCGGGAGCTCGGGATACGGCTCGCGCTCGGCGCGCGGCCGCAGGCGCTGTTTGCGATGGTCGTGCGGCAGGGGATGCGGCCGGTCATCATCGGCACCGTGCTCGGGTTGGCCGCGGCGCTGGCCCTGACCGGCGTCATGCGGTCGCTGCTCTTCGGCGTCGACCCGGTCGACCCGGGCACCTACGCCGCCGCGTCGGTGATGCTGGGCGTCATCGCCCTCGCCGCGTGCGCGATCCCCGCGATGCGCGCGACGCGAGTTGATCCACTCGTCGCGTTACGCGACGAGTGACGACATTGCGGAATGCGGATTGCGGATTGCGGATTTATTGAACCAATCAATCCGCAATCCGCAATCCGCAATGTCAGGAAGCCGCGAGCTCCTCTTCGAGCAACTGCTTCTTGTGCAGCTCGGCGTAGAGCCCGTCGTGCTGAATCAGCTCTTCGTGCGTCCCGCGCTCGGCGATCCGGCCCTTGTCGAGCACCAGGATCAGGTCGGCGCCCCGGACGGTCGAGATCCGGTGGGACACGATGATCGAGGTGCGCGACCGCATCACGTCGCGCAGGCGCGTGAGGATCTCTTCCTCGGTGTAGGTATCCACCGCCGACAGCGCATCGTCGAGGATGAGGATGCGAGGGTCGATCGCCACCGCGCGCGCCAGCGCGGTGCGCTGCTTCTGGCCGCCCGACAGCGTGATGCCCCGCTCCCCGACCATCGTCTCGTAGCCCTTGGGGAAGTCGGCGACGTCCTTGTCCAGCCGCGCGACGGCCGCGGCTTCCACAATCCGCGCCGTCCGTTCGCTGCCCGCTTCATCCGCACGGCGGACGTCGAGGCCGAACGCGACGTTGTCCGCCAGGGTGTCGGAAAACAGGAACGGCTCCTGCGGGACGAATCCGATGGCGGTGCGAAGCGTCTCGAGCGGGATGTTGCGGACGTCGAGGCCGTCGATGAAGACCGTTCCGGGCGGCGGATCATGCAGCCGCGCGAGCAGCGAGATCAGCGTCGACTTGCCCGAGCCGGTCACGCCGACCAGGGCAACCGTCTGGCCGGAGGCGATCTTCGCGGAGACATGGTCGAGGACCGGGGCGCCGCCAAAGCCGAAGACCAGGTCGCGAAACTCGATGTCTCCGCGAATGACATTGCGGATTGCGGATTGCGGATTGCGGATTGATTGGGGATTGGGGTCACCGATCCCGCGATCAGCAATGGACGGCTCGACGTCCAGCACCTCCAGCATCCGCTTCCACGACGCCATGCCGCGCTGCAGCATGTTCGTCACCCAGCCGAAGGCGATCATCGGCCAGCTCAACATCGTCAGGTACGAATTGAAGGCGACGAAGTCGCCGAGGGTGATGCGCCCCTGAATCACCTCGCGGCTGCCCAGCCAGATGACGATCAGGGCGCCGAGGCCGAGGAAGAAGCCCATGCTCGGGAAGAAGAATCCCTGGAGCACGATCAGCCGGCGGGCGCGCCGCACGTATTCATCGATCGCCTTCTGGAACCGTTCGAGCTCCGCGGCTTCCTGGCGATAGGCGCGGATCACGCGGACGCCCGACAGCGCCTCCTGCGCAATCGCGCTCATTTCCGAGAGCTGCGCCTGGATCTGCTCGAAGCGCTTGTGGATGGCGCTGCCGAACACCTTCACCGAGATCGAGACGAACGGCAGCGGCACCAGCGCCCACAGCGAGAGCTTCGCGTCGATCGAGATCATCACCGTCAACGCGACGATGAAGGTCAGCATCGTGTTGGCCGCGTACATGATCGACGGGCCGATCATCATGCGCACGGCCGACAGATCGTTGGTGGCGCGCGACATCAGATCCCCGGTGCGGTGCGACTGGAAGTACGCGAGCGGCAGCTTCTGCAGGTGCGCGAAGAAGTCGTTCCGCATGTCGTACTCGATGTCGCGCGACGCGCCGACGAGGATCCGGCGCTGCAGGAACAAGAAGACGCCGCCCACCAGCCCGATGCCGAGCAGCAGCGCCCCGTAGGCGGCGAGCTTGAGGCGGGTCACCCCTTGCGTGAGGTCGTCGACGGCCACCCCGAGCACGGCCGGCCCGGCCAGCGCGACCGATCGCGTGATGACGACGCAGATCAGGCCGAGCGCGAACTTGCGGCGGTAGCGGACGACGTAGGCGAGGAGGCGGCGGACTGGAGACACTGCGTTCGAGTATATCGAGAGACAACCGGAGACCGATTTACCACTTTCTTACAATTAATCTCCTGATAATATTCCGTCCATGCGCGCCCTTTACATCATCGTCCCCAGCCTCGCCATTCTGGTCGTCGCGTACCGGTATTACAGCGCATTCATCGCGGCGAAGGTCATGGTGCTGGACGACGCTCGGGTGACGCCGGCACACGCCAAGAGCGATGGCGCGAACTACTTCCCCACGAGCAAGTGGGTGCTGTTCGGCCATCATTTCGCGGCGATTGCCGGCGCCGGCCCGCTCGTCGGCCCCGTGCTGGCGGCGCAGTTCGGCTACCTGCCGGGCCTGATGTGGCTGGTCGCCGGCGTGTGCCTGGCGGGGGCGGTGCAGGATTCCTTCTGGCTGTGGGCCTCGGTGCGGCGCGGCGGCCGATCGCTCTCGGACATCGCCCGCACCGAAGTCGGGCCGATCGCCGGCGTCACCGCCGGCATCGCCATCCTCATGATCCTCATCATCGCGATGGCGGGCCTCGGGCTTGCCGTCGTCAACGCGCTGGCGGACAGCGCGTGGGCGGCGTTCACGATTTTCATGACCATCCCGCTCGCGCTGGTGATGGGCTTCTACATGTTCAAGTGGCGCCCGGGGTCGGTCAAGGAAGCCACGGTCGTGGGCGTGACGGTGATGTTCCTCGCCGTGGTCTTCGGCAAGAACGTCGCCGAATCGAGCTTCGGCCAATGGTTCACGCTGTCACACCACGGTGTGACCCTGGCAATGGGCCTGTACACGATCGCGGCGGCGATTCTCCCGGTATGGATGCTGTTGACGCCGCGCGCGTATCTCAGCACCTTCATGAAGATCGGCACGATCGCGTTTCTCGTCGTCGGCGTGATGATCCTGAACCCGGAGCTGAAGGCGCCGGCCTTCTCCGGTTACATCTACGGCGGCGGGCCAATCATCCCGGGGCAGCTCTTCCCGTTCGTCTTCATCACCATCGCCTGCGGCGCCATCTCCGGCTTCCACGCGCTGGTGTCGACGGGCACGACGTCGAAGATGATCGACCGGGAAACCGACATCCGGCCGATTGGCTACGGCGCGATGCTGATCGAAGGGGTGGTCGGCATCGTCGCGCTGATCACCGCATCGGCGCTGCATCCCGGCGACTACTACGCCATCAACACCTCGCCGGCGGTCTTCGCCAACCTGAACATCCCGATCGTCAACCTGCCGGAGCTGCAGAGCGAGGTCGGCGAAGTCGTCGCCGGGCGGCCGGGCGGCGCGGTGTCGCTGGCCGTCGGCATGGCGCAGATCTTCAGCGGGCTTCCGGGCATGCGCGGCCTGATGGCCTACTGGTATCACTTCGCGATCATGTTCGAGGCGGTGTTCATCCTGACGACGATCGATTCGGGGACGCGCATCGGCCGCTTCCTGCTGCAGGAGTTCGGCGGCCGCGTGTGGAAACCGTTCGCGCGCACCGACTGGCTGCCGGGCAGCATCATTTCGACCGTCCTGATCGTGCTCGCCTGGGGCTATTTCATCTGGACCGGCAACATCAGCACGGTGTGGCCGATGTTCGGCGTCGCCAACCAGCTCCTGGCGGTCGTCGCGTTCGCGGTCGGCACGACGCTGGTGATCAACATGGGACGCGCGAAGTACGCCTGGGTGACGTTCCTGCCGCTGTGCTTCCTGACGGTGACAACGCTGACCGCCGGCTTCCTCAACATCCGCGACAGCTACTGGCCGATGGCGATCGGCCCCGACCCGACGCTGACGACGCAGGGATATGTCAACTCGATCTGCACCGGCATCATGATGCTCCTGTCGATCATCATCCTGATTGCGACGTCGCACCGGTCGCTCAGCGTGTTGACGGGCAAGGTGCCGGCGCTGTCGCCGGCGGCCGCTGAGGTGTAGGGGCTGGGGACGTAGGGCTGGGGGCTGGCTGCCTTTTCAATGAGAGCGGGTGCTACAATTCACGCTGCCATGAAAACTGCACTGCTTTCGCTCTCAATTGGTCTGCTGGCCGGCGCCGTTTCCCTCGGCGCGCAGCAGACCTGGACTGGAAAGATCGCCGACAGCGCCTGCGGCGCGAAGCACGAAGAAGCCGCCGAAGGTCAGGGTGTGATGCCCGATCGCGACTGCACGCAGGCGTGCGTGCGCGGCGGGTCGAAGTACATCCTGGTGGTCGACGGCAAGGTGATGAAGATCGCCAACCAGGACAACAAGGATCTCGCGACGCACGCGGGTCACGCCGTGAAGGTGACCGGTGAGCTCAAGGGCGACACCATCACGGTGTCGTCGGTTGAGATGACGAAATGAGTGATGGGGGCCGAGCAAGCTCGGCCCCCACAGACGTCTAGCCTCTGTGCCTCTGAGCCTCTGATCCTCCGAGCCTCATCACGCTGAAGACCAGCCAGTAGAATCCGGCCGCCACGACCATCAGCATCACCCACCGCACCGCGCCGGCGAGAAACGCCGCGTCGACCACCGGCCACTGGAAGCGGAACTGCCGCAGCATCCCGAGCCGCTCGAGCATCCAGTGCCACGCGGTGTGGGAGACAATGGCCGACAACAGGATCACCCCCAGCTGTTCGCGCACCAGGTAGCGGAACGCCAGGTCGACCGCCGGTATCAGCAGCACCAGCACGACGAGTTGCCCCGCCTCGATGCCGAGGTTGAACGACACCAGCGACGACGTGAGGTGCGTGCCGGCGAACTGCAGCGTGTCGCGCAGCGCGAAGGAAAAACCGAAGCCGTGGGCGAGGCCGAAGGCGAAGGTGACCAGCCAGCGGCGCTTCAATGCCCGATCGTTCAATCCCGCCCCTTCCGGCTCGCCGCCGAGCCCCAGCGCGCTGCGGCCGGCGAGGACGATGTTCTCCAGCGCCATGTAGACGATCGAAGTCGCAATCAACGTCTCGATGAGCGGGGGGAACCAGAGCGCGTCGGGCGCCAGGTTATAGGCCGCGGCGATGAGGGTGATCGAGTGCGCGACGGTGAAGGCCGTCACGACCGCCGCCAGCGGCCCGAAGCGCCGGAACGGGATCACCAGGCAGGCCAGGAACAGCAGATGATCCACGCCGTCGAGGATGTGGAAGAACCCGAGCTCGAGGAACTGGAACGCCGCCTGGCGCAGCGTCGGATCGAGCCGGACCAGACCGGGGTCGCCGTAGAACTCGAAGGAGCGCACCGAGCCGTCGGGCGGCAGGAAGCGCAGGATCGTCAGCGTCCGGATGCCGAGCCGCCCCAGCCGCGGGCGGATCGAGAACTTCGATCGATCCGACTGAATCGGGTACTCGAACAGGACGTCGAGCAGCCCCTGGCTCCAGAAGAACTCGGTGGTCTCGGGCAGGCGCGGCCCGGTGACGTGCGCCAGCGCCTCGTCGTAGCCGGCGAAGGACCGGTCGGACTGCAGCGCGGCGCGCACCGACGCGATCTGTGGCGCGCCGAGCGGCCGGTCGTTCTCGTAGAGATCGAGAAAATCGCTGAGCCACAGCGTGGCCGCATCCCGCAGCGACTGGTCGGCGCGCTCCAGGTCGAGCAGGTCGGCATTGGTCCGGCCGCGCGGCTTCGGGTAGTCCATGTCGCGCATGGCCCCGAGCGGCACCCGCATGACCAGCCTCAAGTGCTGCCCATCGGGCTTGATGAACGCCTGAACGGTGACGTCGTTCGGAATATCGTGCGCGGCAGGCGTCGCGGCGGCCCAGACCAGCAAAAAGACCGCGAACACGACCCATAAGGCATGCTTTATTCCGTGCACGCCGGTAGTATACTGTCGCCTTTCCGGATGGAGGTTGAGGCTATGAGGCGGAGACGTTCTCTTTTCGTCGGGTTGGCGTTGCTCGTGCTGCTCGC